>Ga0098043_1000186_pt1 | contig 20477 bp, 34 predicted proteins | sample 9B_taG_FD_92581 | JGI IMG/M metagenome (GOLD analysis project Ga0098043, IMG submission 92581) | Marine viral communities from the Subarctic Pacific Ocean - 9B_ETSP_OMZ_AT15188_CsCl metaG | ecosystem: Environmental > Aquatic > Marine > Oceanic | place: Subarctic Pacific Ocean | collected 2015-01-10 | reverse complement strand
TCAATCAGTTACGTAGTGACAGTGGTGGGACTGTTAGCGGCCGTTTGTCTATGGCTAATCCTAATCTTCAACAGTTACCAGCACGTAACAAAGATTTTGGACCGAAAATCAGAGGACTCTTCTTACCTGAAGAAGGATGTAGATGGGGAAGTTTTGACTATAGCCAACAAGAACCGCGAATGGTAGTACATTATGCAGCCTCTATAGGTGAAGGGTACGAAGGATCCAACGAGCTCGTAGAGGCGTACGCTAATTCAGAAACCGACTTTCACCAAACAGTAGCAGATCTAGCAGGAATAGAGCGTAAACAAGCCAAAACAATAGGCTTAGGATTGATGTACGGAATGGGTAAAAATAAATTAGCCAACTCACTCGGATTGTCAACAGAAGAAGCGTCAGCATTAATAGCCCGGTATAATCGTAAAGTTCCATTTGTAAAACTTTTATCTGATAGATGTATGAAAAAAGCAAGTGATGAGGGTGTCATTAGAACAAAAAAAGGTAGAAAATGTAGATTTGAGATGTGGGAACCTAGGGATTTTGGCATACACCAAGCTGAAACATTTGAAAATGCATCGTCAAAATATGGTAGACAAAACATAAAAAGAGCATTTACATATAAAGCATTAAACAGATTAATACAGGGATCCGCAGCAGATCAAACAAAACAAGCAATTATAAGTTGTTATGAGGTAGGGTTTACACCTAAAATACAAATTCATGATGAATTATGCTTTGATATAAAATCTGACGATGATATAAAAGTGATCAAGGAAACTATGGAAACATGCATGGAATTTAAAGTACCAAGTAAAGTAGACGTAGCGTTAGGAGATGACTTTGGACAAGCTTCATAAAAACCAAGTAGCAGGTGTTGGCTTAGTGGCCTGGCCACTATACATGGTCTTCAAGGAAAGGTTAACACTAAAAAAATTTGACGATTTAAAAAACAAAGTACCTTTTTATCCAAACATACTAGCCAAAGATATTCAAAAAAATGGTTTATTATGCCCAATGGTTTTGAACAACAAAAATCAAATTACAGATGGTGGTGACAGATTTGAAATTTTGAAAAAGGCTGACATCAATGGAAGTCTATTTTATGTAGCCAAAAGTAAAGAAGAAGAATTTTTTTTTAAAAAATTAAATGACTTAACTTGGGATGAACATCCTGATATGTCCAAATTAATGGAGAAGTTATGGCAAGGAAAAATGAAAAAATACACAGAGAAAGTTACTCATCTGTTCACAGAAAATGTGAAAACTGCGAATCTCAAGCAATCATAATAGAAAATAAAAAATACTATTGTGCTCCTTGTGCCCTTAAAAAAGCGGGCATAAGACCCTTAACCAAATTAATGATTTATAAAAATTAATTTAAACTAGTATTTAACCAGTTTTTTTAAACAATTGCTCAGCGTCTTTTACACTTTGCTCATTGATCTTAACTCTAAGACCTTTAATTTCAATATCGATCCACTTCATATCAGGGGTAACTCTGCCCTGTGCTAACGCTTGTGTTGCCCATTTGGACTCTAGCTGTAGCTTCTTCGATATTAACTCCTGTAGTGCCATTGTCTAGCTCCTCATAAGTTAAATGGTATCGTCTATGTCCTCGACCAAAACCATCTGGTTCAACAGAATATTGTTTGTTATACATATTCTGTACGAAGCCCTCTATCGCAGCCTTATCGTCAACAGCGTTTACGACACTAGTAAAATATAGTCCAGCTGCATAACATTGAAAGCGATATTGCTTCATAAGATAATCTTATCAACTTTGAGGTGTAAAATCAAGTGTTTTTCCTGTTCTTGTCAACTATGCAAGTAACATCAAGATAAGAAATATGGAAGCCTCTTGATGTCAAATTAAGCGCAATTTCATTGGCTTTTTCAACTTTTCGTTTTGCACATTGAGTTTCTGTATAAAAAACTATTGGGTTTTCATTTATATAAGCGCAGTGATTTGTTCCTGTTAGGGGATCAATTAAGCATAATAAACCCATTAAAAAAAATTCTGACATAATTTAATATACCACAAATTTTCTCTTGACACAGATAAGACGATTTCCTATATTAATGGGATAGGAGAAAACAATGAACTTAAAAAGCAAATCAAAACTATTTCACGCATTAGTCGAGAAAATAGATATAGCATTGGCAACCGAACACAATTTTGATCGTATTGCTGATAAACTTAAAAACTTACATATCAAAGTAGGTGATGATTACATGAAACCATTACATACGGATTTATGTACTAAACTTGCAATCAATGAATTGGAGAGCAGATGAGCTGGACACAGATCGTAGTTGCTCTACTATTTTTTGCTCTTGTATTTCCAAAGATAACATTATTACTGGTGGGCTACATATGGCTTTTCTAAATTCTAATTGGAAAGATAAACGTGTTGCAGCTATCAACAGAGTAAGTTTTAGGAGGGGTTGGAGTTCTAGTGAGAATAATCCATACTTCGATCAATACACAGTAATAATGGATCCAAAAATAAAAACCAAAAAACAAATGAAAAAGGAGTTAAGGATACATGGATATAAATAAATTTAAATCTGTTGCCGTAAGAAAACCTGATTATGATCTATTACAAGGACTTTGTAATGCTAAGTTCAGATCACCAGCGTCAATGATATCAAAATTAGTCAATGAATATTGTGAGTTTCAAGCAGGTAAAAATAAAATGACTGTAGAATCTTACAAACAAAAAATTTTAATTAATATAAAACCAACTAAACTAAAGAAAGCGAGGAACGGAAATGCCAGACGTTAACTATGATCCAATGAAAGATTTAGCTGATGCTTTTAATGGTGTGGATAATAACCTTGAGAATGAAATAACAAGACTGCGCGCAGCTAATAAAAAACTTCAGACAACTTTAAATCAAACGCAAAGAAATCTGAATGAATTGCAGAAAAATATAAACCTTACCTGTAGTAAAGTTCTAGATATTTTAAGAGATGGTCAAGAATATGGTCATATAGAAGATTATACGGAGATAAAAAAATGATGTCCGATAAGGATTGTATAGATTTTAACAATTATCTTGATGATTTGAAGACAGGAGTTAGAGAAATAAAAGTAGATAATTATATTAGATACCATGTTCACTCTGTAAAAGGTGGCCATGATATTACTATCGTGACAGGCGATGAAAAAGATCTTAAAAATGTCGTAGCACAGAAGTTCATGTGTCGATGGCCTGTAGGTAGAAACCCAAGAACAAAACCCTTTACACATGCCAAAGAAAAAGATAAATAAAAAGAATATGAAATTTAGTGAACCTTACAAGATTTGTAGGAATTGCAACGGAAATGGATATGTAAGAATTATACCCTATTCTGAGACGCAAACCTGCAAAGAGTGTAAAGGAGCAGGTCACTTTGAGAATGAAAAAATAACCACGAACCAAGAACCAGCAATAGACAACGAGTTTTTATTTAAGCTGTTAGATCTAATTAAGGAGTTCATTCGTGGCAAAAAAAGAACAATCCACTAATCAATTCTTAGAAGCACTTAAAATTCTAGCAAACAAACTAGATAAAAAACAGTACAATAAGGTAACTAGTATTATGTTTCGTCTGTATATGGGCGATAAGATTGGTTATCGAAGTACTTTTGATCCACAGGTCATGGCTGATATTAATGCTGTATGGCAATTTGGCAGAGAAAAAAAAGTAGAAAAGAAAGCTAAACTTTACAAATTAAAGATCATAAGGGGTGGAAAAAATGAGTAAGAGTCGTTACACTATAGAGATGTCGTTAAAAGATCATTTAATACCAGATTCAGGAAAGTATGCTGGTGAGGATATTCATAAGGTCATTGATGATGTACATACTGATTATGAGGACTCAAAAAACAAAAGAAGAAATATAGAATTAACTATTTACTATCGTGATTTACTCTCTTTCCTTATTAAAAATTATGGGCACTAGTATTGCTTCGCAGCTATTGCAATCAGATGTAAATCCAGACACTAAACTTTGGAGAGGCGTATTGTGTAATGCAATTGAGGACGCACAACAAAAATCACAAGAACGTAAACCCTCGATTTTTAAGTGTGATGCACACGAATGGATCATGAGTAATGTAACTGACTTTCATCAAGTATGTTATTACGCAGGTTTTGAACCTGAAGTTGTAAAAGAAAAATATAAAGTTGCTATCATGAGAGGCGATATTCAATTCTCTCCACGCAATTTTGCTTGGAAAAAATATTCACAACAATTTACTAAATACAGAAAATGCAAGGATCCAGAATCAAAATCATACCATCGTAAACATCTAGAACATTTAAGAAAATGTGTTGATTTGTGTACAACTGTTTTTATATCGAATTTAGTTACTTCCCTATAAACGAAAAGGGCCAGCACAGTCTCCCGGTCTGGCCCTTCTCCAACTAACTTAGAAAGAAATAATTACGGAACGTAATTATAAAATCTTAGATAGTAGTTCTATTGAAATAAGTCAAGTCATTTTTCCTCCTATGTTAGATAAGGGAGCATAATATGAAAAACAAATCATACCTGGTCACAGTATCGTGGTGCGTCATTGATGTCAAAGTAATAATTACTTTAGAATCGTTCTAAATTAGTATTTACCCACTGAACGGGATCGGTAGGTTAAAAAGCCAATAAACACGTGACACGCTCCTAGAACCAGCCATATACCCACTGCTTAGAAAAAAAATTTATTATTTTTTTCTTAAAACTTAAGAAAATATCTAGGAGTCTAGGAATTTTAGTCTATTTACTTTGATACATAAGGGTTTTTTTACTCCTAGAACCAGTAAAAAAGCTAGGAGTACTCCTAGAAAAGCTAGGAATATTCATTTCTCTTACGAGCAAGCTATACAAAAAAATTACAGGGTATTTTATTTTCTAAGGAAGAGGTATATAGTAATTTCATGCCTAAGAAAGCAAATCAATTGAAGACAATATCTGAATTAACACCAAAACAACGTAAGTTTGTTGATATATATGTAGCAAACTATGGCGAGATTTCGAAGGTTGAGGCAGCTAAACAAGCAGGCTTTACCTCAACTAACAAGTATGGTCCAACAGATCAGGCTAGTAGATTATTAAACCCTGATAAAAACCCACATGTCGTAAGATACTATGAAAAACGTATGGCACAAGAATTAGAAAAGGAAGAAAAAGATAAACTCCTGTCGTATAAACATTATGCTCGAATGAGAGACACATCAGAAAAAAAAGGCCAAATGACAGCTGCAATAACAGCTCAATTTAGAAGAGATCAAATGGCTGGTCATTTTGTAGATAGAAAAGAAATTAGTCATATTGGATTAGAGGGTATGTCTAGAGAACAATTGGAGAAACGACTTGAGGAACTTGAAAATAAGATCGGAGACGCCAAAAACATCATTGACGTTACGCCAGATCAAATTACTGAAAACTAAAGATTGGAAAGATTTCTTGACAGTCTTCAACGAAGTACATAATAGTACTCTTGTGACATCCATAGGTGTTGTTTCAATTAAAACAAAGGATGATAAATGAAAAGTAAAAGACTTTTGAAAAAAACAAAACACATTGATGTAAACATAAAATTCCCAAAAGAAAAAATAGAACATTATCCTTTTGTAGAGGTGCATTGGTTGGATATCGTAGGTGAAACGGGTTGGCAAACTTTTGAACAGCTTAAGAAGTCACAACTTGGTAGAATGATTTCACGAGGTTGGATGGTTTCACGTGCAAAAGGTGTTACTAGGATTTTTGCTGACTATGGACTCAAAGATGGAAGAGATGGAGATGAAGGTCATATTGAAACTATTGGTGGCACTACTATTATTCCTAATTCAGTAATTACAAAGATCGTGAGATTATAATGGATCTTATTTTGTTAAATGATGGCTTGTATCAACTTGTAGCTGTAACTCAAGAGATGATGAAAGGTATAGAGATTATGGCTGAAGTGGATTGTTTTGATTTATGCGATATTCTTAGATTACACCTTACTACATATTACGATGCACCCCATAATGTTCATGTTATGAATAATGGTACAGGAGACTTTTACGGCTGCATTTGCAATTCTTGACCGATTTAAAAATGGCTCAAAGCAAAGAATCTAAACTGTGGAATGACATTAAAAATTTAGATAGAGATTGGCATTTTACTCGCATAGAATCTAGCACAATTAATGGTATTCCCGATGTACATTGTGTCGTAAACAAGCAAGTATTTTGGCTTGAACTCAAAGCGAACACCAGCAAGAATTGTGGCTTGTCAAAGTACCAAATCAATTGGCATATTAAATACTTGAAAGCAGGTGGTAAAGCGTATATCTTGAATAGGCCCCTCTTGCACGCGCCTATTGAACTTCTGGCCGTGTCCCGTGAATCCCGAATCCCCGTCATTATCCGCAAGTCCCACGACTTGAGGACCCTGGTTCAGGAGGCAGCTGGCCATCCTTCACCGGGATCTGGGGCGTGAACCCCGTCCCGTGAAGAAAGCCCGTAGTTGCTTGATTATTTGATCTTGACAGGAGCTGGCCAGGCGAGCAGCTGGTAAACCTGAAGCCCGATGCCGTTGGAAACCCCATAGTTCCCTGCTTTTTTCAACTGCTCTGGGACCCAGATGCTGGCAGCAGGTAGCTCGTTTCCCACCCCCACGTCCCGAATGGATCAGGGGTTTGCTTTTGAACTCATAAAGCTCTGGCCAGCAACCAGCAGCGTAACTTGTGCTTCAGGAAAAGTTCTGAAAAATAGTTCTTGACATTTATCCCATGTAATCTTATGTAAGGTCTGCGCACGGCAATGGTGTTGAACTAACCATTCAACTGCTGTGCGTTAACTAACAAAGGAGAAACAAATGAATACAATAATACCTGAACTAATCTTTGCAGCCCTATGGTTTGCATTACTAACAGTGACGGGGGTGATCATATGGTAAAGCACATTATGCGTGACCCACTAGAGTCAGAAGAAGCCAAATGGGAGGAGGAGAACAATGTGGCATGGTCCTGTCCCCATCACGGTAGAGAAACTTATTTTAATATCAAGAAACTTGAGAGGTCGCGTAAGATGCGGGAGTACGTCTACGTGTGGTTTAAGGACAAAGAGTTCGGAGATGAAAAGATGTGGGTGAGAATCACATCGGGTGATAGATCTCGTGGACAGGGAGTCTTAGACAATCAGCCAATTAAGCTTATGTTCATGAAGCTCGGTGATATCGTTAAGTTCAAGACTGACGATGATGGTATCACTTGGGGGAAGTAAGTGTTATGGATACTAGCCCTCGCAACACCGCTCATATTCTTTCCGAAACAAGCAGGATGGGTTTACATCCTGCTGCTGGCAGCTTTGATCCGAGGCTGCACTGGAATCTTTCACTAGTCTGCCCCCACGCCCACGATCCCCGTGATGCTGGAGCTCTAGAAGAGACAGCTTCTGCCTGGCCAGCTGGGAACTGGCAGCTGGTAGAATGCACCGGTAAGTACGAGTTTGCAAGGGTTTCTGCCCCCACGCCCACGCTGCATCAGCATCAGATTACCTGAATGTTAAGCTAAGGGTCCCAGCAGCCGTCAGGGAGATGCCGGTGGCGTAAAAAAGTTTTGGAATTTTTTAGTTGCAGGGAGTGATGGGATTTGATAAGAGTTAGCAAACTAACTAACAAAAGGAGAAACAACTATGGGCTTTGATTTATATAGTCTAGGCAATCATAAAAATAAGAATGGCGAATACTTCCGAAATAATGTTTGGTGGTGGCGTCCCCTCGCTGACTTCGTATGCGAAAAAACAAACTGCATTGAAGAAGCTGACAAGAAGAGTTGGCAACACAATGACGGACACGAAGTTGATGAGGTACTAGCAAAACAAATCGCAACGCAATTAAAAGCGTTAATTAAAAGTGGCGAGGTGTCAAAGGCAATAAAAGAAAACGAGGAAATGCAAGAAGAAGCTGAACGCAATAATAAATTTGTTCAACGTTGCCACGATATGTTAGAAAAGAAAGTTGAAAAGGAACAAGGTAAGACAAACCTTGCACCTGCTGACTATCCGAAAGACGATCACGATACTTGGGATTGGATACAATCTAAATATAATTATGGAAGTTCCTACCCTTTCACAATGGAAAACGTAGAGGAGTTCATAAAGTTCTGCGAAGATTCACGAGGCTTTAGAATTTGCTGACAACCTGCGAAGCGTGGGCTAACGCCCACGCCCACGCCCACGCCCACGACAGCGTGGGGTTGGATAAAGTAAGCTGTAGCTGCCCAGCACCAGTTACCAGTCGTGGAAGTTCGGACCAAACTATGATGTTTTTATTTGTAATACTTATATTTATTTTTTTCTTTTTAATTAAATTAATTGTTGATTAATCTTTTTTTATTTCTTATATATATGGGATAACAATTAACTTATGAAAGGAAAAATGTTATGAGCAATCTAAAAAAAGTCGCAAGACTTATTAAGAAAGCTACAAAAAAAGAACAACAAGACATAGTGAATTATCACTATTCTGTTGAACAAGTTAAGTCACAAAAGAAAGCAAATGACTTAATCAAACCATCTCATATTGAGTTGTTTGAAACTTTGAAAACAAATCTAATCATTATAAATAAAGTTGATGATGTTGAGGGCTTTGCTCAATTAATCAAAAGAAAAATGAAAAGGTTTGATGTTGCTAAGTTCAAAGAAAAGCACCCAAAAATGTACGAGGAATTTTTGGTTGATATGGACACAACAGAAATTAAAATCAAAGTTCAAGAGAAAGGACAAAACTAATATGAGTAATCTAATCAAAATGGTTAATCAAATAGTTGAGAATAAAGCTAACTCAAATGAAGTTGAACAAGCGAGTACCAATTCAAGTTCAACAACATTGAATTATCAATTCATGTACAAACAATTAGAAAGTGCTGTTGAGGAAATTATTATTCAGTATCCTAATGACCCAATTGTAAATGAGTTGAAAGCAAAGTTAGTTAATAATCTAAAACCTATTTTAGAAATGATAACTAACGACCCAAATCAAAACTTTGACCAATAAAGTTCTAAACCTGTAACCCTTCGGGGTTACAGGTACACTCTACCTTCACCACTATCACCACCTGCACCACCTTCGATAGAGGTACCAAATCTAGTTCCAATCTCAAACTAAAACACAAAATCTAGTTCCCACGTGCAACTTGTAGATGTAACTAGGCGCGCGGGCTAAAAACTCAGTTACATAGATGTATAGAAATTTTAAACGATATGGATTATATTGAAAGGGGACCCAATGCAAAAAGAATTACTGACTACTGACCAGCTAAGAATAGCTGTAGAGAAAAAATGGATTGAGCACATAAAGTTGTGCCAAGATAATTTTATATATTTTGTAAAAGAAGTATGGCCTGATTTTATATGTAGATTGGATCCTAATCCTAAAAAGTGGGGGCATCATCAACATATAGCTTCTGAGTTCACACAGATTTCAAAAGAAAAAAAAGGAAGGCTCATTATCAATATGCCTCCTAGACATACTAAATCAGAATTTGCTTCATTCTTATTTCCTGCATGGATGATAGGGAAGTACCCTGGATTAAAAATAATGCAAGTTTCTCACAATGCAGAGTTATCATCAAGGTTCGGATCTAAGGTTCGTAACTTAATGGAGCAGAGGGAGTATAAACAGATCTTTGGAGATGTTAAACTAAGAGAAGATAGTAAGGCTAAAGGACGTTGGGAGACTAATCATGGTGGCGAATATTATGCAGCGGGGGTAGGCGGTTCTATCACAGGACGAGGGGCGGACTTACTTATTATCGATGATCCACATACTGAGCAAGATGCTATGTCAGAATCAGCCATGGAGCGAGCATACGATTGGTATGTATCAGGACCAAGACAGCGTTTACAACCTGGTGGCTCGATAGTCGTGGTTATGACTAGATGGGCAGAGGACGACCTGACTGGTAGATTAATCAAGGCTCAGAAAGAACCCAAAGCTGACAAATGGAATTTAATTTCTTTTCCTGCAATACTAGATTCAGGTAACCCTGTATGGCCTGAGTATTGGGAACTAGAAGAATTAGAAAAAGTAAAAGCATCACTTCCTATTCGTAATTGGTCTGCTCAATATATGCAGAACCCAACCTCAGAAGAAGGAGCAATTCTTAAAAGAGAATGGTGGTTACCTTGGGAGTCAGAGCATATACCAAAGTTACAACACGTTATTCAATCTTATGATACAGCATTTAGTGCAAAAGAAACCGCAGACTATTCTGCCATTACAACTTGGGGTGTCTTCTTTCCAAAGGAAGATGGTAAACCTGCAATGATTCTATTAGATGCATTGAAAGGTAAATTTGATTTTCCTGAGCTCAAGGCTGTAGCATTAGAACAATACAAATATTGGGAACCTGAAACAGTAATTATAGAAGCAAAAGCATCTGGAGAACCATTAACACAAGAATTTAGAAGAGTAGGCATACCTGTTACACCTTACGTTCCATCTCGTGGAAAAGATAAGCATTCAAGGGTAAATGCGTGTGCTCCTGTATTTGAAAGTGGAGGTATTTATTATCCTGAAGGCGAAAGATTTGCAGAAGATGTAATTGAAGAATGTGCTGCGTTTCCTCACGGAGCTTACGATGACTTTGTCGACAGCACCACACAAGCCGTGTTAAGATACCGACAAGGTAGATTCATAGAAATGTTAGATGACTATGAAGAGGAAAGATATAACATTCCGAAGGAGTATGTATATTATTAATGTCAGGATTAAAAGAATTAATGGAACAGGAAAGGCTTGAGGACGAGCCTACGTCTACAGTTCCTAAAGTCAAATCAGATTATACAGAACCTTACGAACCGTCAGCCATTAAAGGTTTAGCTGGGCTCGCGGTCGCTGGTGCGGGAGCCTTTGCTCTTAGAAACCCTATCGGTAGAGCCATTAGTAGAATTGCAAATCTTAGAACACCCAAGGCACCACTATCACGGAACACGAAGCCAGTTGTTGATGAAGTTGATGAGGTGTTAACAATCGCTCCGACTAAAGTTGATAGAGGTAGAGCGGTAGCTAAATTATCTCAACAGGAACAAATACGACAAGAAGCAATTGAAAGATCTAATGAACTGAAAAAAATTGCGTACATGAAACCCTTATCTCGTGGTGGTAAGACAAACAGAATTGGATCTTCACTTTGGGATTATATTGCAAGACACCCAATTGCAGGTGCAAGAAAACCAAGTGAGTGGATTAAAGATTTTAAATCTACAGGTCCTGGATCCTTTAAGACAGGTAATCCTGAATTTAAAAATATTTCACAAGCAGTAAAGAAAGATGAGTTGTGGGATTCAAACATAGCTCAATTTGATAAACAAGGAAATCTTGTTGGTGGATTTTTAAAAGTTGCTCAAGAAAAAAATATTCCTCTTACAAAAATGGATTTATTATACATCGTTGAGAAGTCACCTGTGAATAATCTTAAAACAAGAAAACTAAGAATGAATACTCAAATTGTTGATGAGGCAGAAGATTCTATTGGTCAAATTAATTCTGCTCTTACAGACATTAGAAACAAGGTAGTAGCAATTCCTTCAAGAGGTAAGACTGAAGCTGAGATAGAAACTCTTGCGCAGCTTGTCAAAGATGCTACAGCAACACAAAAGTCCTTAAATAAAATAGGAGCTAGAATAAATAACAAACTTAGAGTTGTTGAAAGCGATGATATTGATGACTTCAATAACATATTCTCAGCTGACATACAGGCATTTCAAAACATTGCAGACAAAGCAAGAAACGCTGGTGTAGCAATTGATCCGAATGATGTAACAAGAATTGTTAATTTTGCTAAAGGTAAAGAATTAGAAATAGGAAGAAAAGTCGGTCTAATGAAAACTCAAGGGTTTACTCCTAAGTATGGAAGTTATGGTGAATATAGAATAAAAGGTGGAGATAAATATTTTGAAGATGTAGTTTACTATCCAAAACCATTACCAATGGGTCAAAGATTACCAAGTGGTTATAACAACCACTATTCTGGAATTCCAAATCAAGTTTATCATGTCAGAGGCAGTATTAGAACAGGTGGTACAAACCCAAATCAAAAAGTTATGATGATTGATGAGATACAATCTGACTATGCGCAAAAATTAAGAAATATAGATCCTACAAGAATGAAAGTTAAAAATGCTTTTGGTGCTGAGATAGAATTTTTTTCATCTAACAGAAAACTAGAGAAGATTGTTGAGGATATGAAAATGATTGCACGTAAAGGTGTTAATACCACTTCTGATGATATGTTTAGATTTAACAAACTTAAAAATGATTTTAATGAACTAAAAAGAAATTCTTTAAACCTCTCCAATATTACAAAACAAGAAGCAGGAGAAGGAATTCCATTCTTACCTTTATATGGAAAAGAAAACTGGGGAACACACGCATTGAAAAACACAATCAAGAATGCAGCTGATGAAGGAGTTGATTGGGTAGCTATTGCACCTGTGGAAAGACTCCACCATGCAAAACGATCTAAATATATAGGTGACATTGAATTCTATGGAACGAGAACAGGTAAAGCAGGATTTAAAAACTATAGTGCAAACTCTAAAGCTAGAGGCGACTCTGAGGTAAGAGTATCGACTGACCCAAACAAAAAAGCTACATTACCATCGGCTATGGATAAGCTAGCAAGAGAATACAATTCAGAAGTTGGAACAATACAAATAGCTAAGTCTGATCCCAAAAAACCATATAAGATAGTTACAAATGTGGGCACAAATAAAAAATTTGGACTATCAAAAGAATCTGAGGGTACTGAACATGTGGTTGCTTTTAGAACTGCTGATGAAGCAAAGGTATACCAAGATAGATATGGTGGAGATGTAGTAGAGATTTTAGAGGGAGATCCAAGATTATACTTTGAAGCTTATGCTATCAAAGTGAACCCAGAAATGGCAACAAAACCATTCAAAGCATACAACACGGGCGGTCTAGTCGTAGATATATTTGCATGATAATATAAATCTGTTATAACAATAGGAGATATATATCATGGCAAGTAAAAAAATGAAAAAAGCCTTAGCGATAGGCCTTGGAGTTGGACTTGGTGCTAAATTTTTAGCAGGCAAGGCAAGAGCTGCAAGTATCGCTAACAACGAAGCCAAAGAATTTGGCTACGGTAAAATGAAAAAAAACTACATCACTAAAAAAGTAAAAAACAAAACATTTATGGGTAAAGTCAAAGACGCAGTAAATGTGTACAAAGAAAAAGGTTTGAACACAGGTCCAGGTATAAATGCAACATCTAAAAAGGGTGGAACATTAGCTGGAGACTATGGAACAGCTTTTGATTACTTTGATATGAATACAGGTGGTCAAGCTACAAAGATGGTTAAAGCAAGAGGTGGAAAATTAGTCAATTTGAAACCAACTAAAATGTCATAAGGATGGCTGAGGTAGACAAACAAAACGAAATTCCTGAAACAGAGGAAGCTGAAGAAGTTGACGTTGAAATAGAATCGGAACAGGAGACACCAGTAGAGGAACAACCTGAAGAAGATTTTTTTAAAAACTTAGCTGAAGATATGGATGTCCGTACACTTGGACGAATGTCTTCACAGCTTATATCTGATTATAAAAAGGATAAAGTTTCAAGAGCGGATTGGGAACAAGCTTACACCCAAGGTTTAGATTTACTTGGTTTCAAGTATGTGCAAAACACTAGACCTTTTCAGGGTGCAAGTGGTGTAACCCATCCGCTTCTATCTGAAGCTGTTACACAATTTCAAGCACAGGCATACAAAGAATTATTACCAAGCGATGGTCCTGTCAAAACACAAATCGTTGGGGCACAGACAAGTGAAGTAGAAGATCAGGCAACTCGTGTAAAAGATTTCATGAACTATATGTTGATGGAAAAAATGGAAGAGTACACACCTGACACTGATCAGTTATTATTTTATTTACCACTTGCAGGTTCTGCATTTAAAAAAATTTATTATGATGAAATAAAACAAAGAGCAGTTGCAAAGTTTGTACCTGCAGAAGATTTAGTCGTACCATATTATGCAACAGATTTAAAAGATTGTGAAAGAATTACTCACGTAGTTAAAATGTCAGAGAACGATGTTCTTAAACAACAAAAAGCAGGATTCTATAGAGATGTAGAATTAATTGCCAAACAAGCAGAAAAAAGTCCAATACAAGATAAACTTAATGAATTAGAAGGTGTAAAACCTTCAGGTAACAAAGAATACCAATATAATATTTTAGAAATGCATGTTGATTGCAACTTAAATGAATTTGAAAAAGAAAATGCAGAGAAAGAAGTCAAACTTCCTTACATAATTTCAATCGATGAAGGTTCAGGTGAGATTTTATCTATTTACAGAAACTATAATCAAGATGATGATATGCAAGCAAGAAAAGAATACTTCGTTCATTATAAGTTTTTACCTGGTTTAGGTTTCTATGGTTTTGGTTTAATACATATGATTGGTGGATTATCTAGATCTGCAACACAAGCATTAAGACAATTGCTTGATGCAGGTACTTTAGCGAATTTACCCGCAGGATTTAAGTCCAGAGGTATAAGAATTCGTGACGATGATCAGCCTTTTCAACCTGGAGAGTTCAGAGATGTGGACGCACCCGGTGGTAATATACGTGATCAGTTCCAAATTCTACCTTTTAAAGAGCCAAGTGCAACTTTATTTCAACTTTTAGGCTTTGTTGTACAAGCAGGACAACGTTTTGCAGCGATTGCAGACATGCAATTAGGTGAAGATGCACAAAATAGAGCTGTTGGAACTACAATTGCTCTCTTGGAGCGTGGCTCAAGGGTCATGAGTGCGATTCACAAGCGTTGTTACTATGCAATGAGACAAGAATTTAGACTTTTAGCGACTGTTTTTGCCGATTATCTACCACCTATCTATCCATATGCAGTAACAAACGCAGATAGATTTGTAAAATTACAAGATTTTGACGATAGAGTAGATGTTATACCTGTTGCAGACCCAAATATCTTCTCAATGTCACAAAGAGTGACGTTAGCAAACGAAAATTTGAAAATTGCAGCATCAAATCCACAAATGCACAACCTTAGAGAAGCTTACAGAAGAGTTTATGAAGCATTAGGTACAAAAAACATCGATGCAATATTAAAACCAGAGATTCAACCTACTCCAAAAGATCCTGCAACGGAAAATGCTGAAGCATTACAGATGAAAATACCAAAAGCGTTTCCTGAACAAGATCATCAAGCTCACATTGCAGCTCATAGAGCGTTTATGGCCACGAGAATGGTTCAAATCAATCCTATGGTTTACGCTTTGCTACAAGGACACATATCAGAACACGTAGCATTACAAGCTCATGGTGAAATAGGTGACATGGTAGAAAATACAGCTGAATTAGCACAACAAGCACAAACTGATCCACAAGGATTTAAAATATTATTTGATAGTATGGTTGCAAAAAGGGTTGCTGAAATAACTATGCAACTAGCTCAAGAAGAAGCAGGAATGCAAAAACAAGATCCTCTTGTTGCACTTAAACAAAGAGAATTAGATTTAAGGGCTATGGATATGCAAAGAAAAGCTCAAGAAACTATGATGGATCAAGATAGAAAAGCAGGTGAGTTTGAAGAAAGACTTGATTTTGATAAAATGAAACTTGAATCTGCTGAGGATCAAGCAGGAGAAAGAATTAGAATTGCTGAGGAGAAAATGGATATGAATGCAGCAATACAACAGGAACGTAACAATGCGAAGAAAAATTAGAAAATTTCAAGGTGGAGGAATGGATGCCTCCAAATCAGACTTTAAAAGTCCGTCAAGCAAGGGCTCTGATCACTCACACTCAAGGTTTGAAACAGGCTCTGGATATTATGGAGAAACACCAACAAATACTGGTGGTGGCAAAGGCACTACTATAACAAATAACCCACCTGTAAAAACCAAAAAGAATTTAGGTGTGAATGTAAATCCTGTTACAACTGTTTTAAATGTTGCAGGTAGTGTTGTAGGTAACATTCCTTTTCTTGGTTATGGTGTTGATCAATTAAATAAATTTTCAAAATATACTAAACAACAAACTGCGAAAGGCGAAACTTTATTTGGAAATCCAAAAAAAGGTAATAAAGGAATGCCTCTCACTAGAGATTTTTATAGGACAGAAAATAAACCACTTGATGTAACGAGTGCAGAGGGTAAAAGTTATATGAAAGATGCGGGATTTTTAAAAGGCCCTCCTCAAAATACAGGTGGAGGTGATGGTATTGGAGAAACAAAAAAAGGCTTATGCCCTGACGGCACTAATCCTCCATGTAAAACTCCTATTACTCAAATAAAACAACCTGTTTCAAAACCGAACCCTTTCTTAGCTGGTTTTAAAGCATATGACGATGGTGGTGAAGTTGTGATATCATCTAATGTAGATAAGGATTTATTATGATTGGAAAAAAATCAGGAGCACCACCTAAAAAAGGACCTAACCCAAATATACCACCTATTAAATTTGGTGAGGGTGGAATGAAGTGTCCTCATAGAGAATCAACGAATAAAAATGTTTATCCTGGTAATAATAATATACAGGTCAAAGGTTTTAAATTTATAGGAGTAAGATAATGTTTACATGGATATTAGATTTTATTAGAACTCTTCTTTTTAAACCAAGAGTATATGAATCAAAAAAAATAACTTTAGATCCTTGTTGGAAACATATGGTTTTTAAAAAGGGTTGTCCAACATGTAGGAGTCTAAATACCGAGTAGAATATCACAATTATTGGTCTTGCTTGAAGAAGCAAAAGAAAAAGGCGATACAGATAAAGTAAAAGAAATAGAAAGCGATCTTTTCAAAGAAAGAAAAATGAAAGCTGGTGGAGAGGTCGAAGAAGGTGAAGTAGAATTAGTTAAAGGTGGCGGTTACACAAGCGATCTTCTATAAATGTTTGAATTCTTATCTGACCGAGAAAAATTAATATTTTTATCAGGAATATTTGAGGGCGAAGGTTGTTTTGGCCATTATAGCAATGGTCGAAAGGAAAGACGCATTGAAATACAACTACAAATGACCGATCCTGATGTAGTAAACAAATTTTACCAATTTTTTGAAAAAGGTAGTATTTCCAAGAAAGAATTTACCAACCATTATAAAACACTATATCGCTGGAAGGTATCAGGGCTAGAGGCTTTAAAAATTCTACATAAAATGTTACCTTATTTTTGTAAAAGGAGAAAAGAAAATTACTATGGCATGGTTCAATCTATTAGGAATGGCAGTAAAGACGGGAGCGCATATATACTCGAACCGTCAAAAAACAAAACAAGCAATGTCAGACGCACAACTAATGCATGCACAGAAGATGGCAGCAGGGGAGGAAGCTTACCAGGGCAAACTTCTGGAAGCTCGGCAAAACGATTATAAGGACGAATTTATTTTATTGATTTTGTCCGCGCCCGTGTTGGTGCTCGCTTGGGCAGTTCTAAGTGAAGACCCAACTGCTATGGATAAGGTAAAATTATTCTTTGAATACTTCTCGCAGCTTCCGAGCTGGTTTACAAACCTTTGGATCCTTGTCGTTGCGAGCGTTTATGGGATAAAGGGCACTCAAATCTTCAAGGGTAAGAAGTAGTTGCATTCAATCATCATTTAGTTATAAGTAGCTTATGTTAAGTGGAGATAGCTACGAATATGAATTACTTGAAAGATGGACTAAAGAATTTGATTGCCAAGGTTATAAATCATGTGAGATCGGAGTTAATAAGGGATATGGGTCTAAGGTTATTATGGACAATATCACTAATAATTATATCCATGTGGGTGTTGATCCTTACGGTGATTTGAAATATCAACACTTCGACAAACAAAAAGATTATCAATGGAAAGGTTATGAAAGAGGAATAGCTCCTACTTATCCAGATACCTTAAGAGATCAAATGCTTTATGATTTAATGCCATATCGTAAGCAGGGTAAATTTACTTTATGTAATATGACAGATATTGATTTTATGACAATATCAAAACATAAGGATTCTAAATTTGCTTTTGTATTTTTTGATGGGCCTCACATGACAAAAGACGTAATTACAGAAGCTGTTTGGTTTGCACAAAGAACAGCACCTATTACAAGATTTGTGTTTGATGATTACCCTATGTATGATATGAATTTAATAGCAAACATTATGAAGTATTACGGTTTTAAAGGGCTTGAAAAAGGTAAAAACAAAGTTTGTTTAGAAAAAAATGAATCTTGATTTAGATACGTTAGCTCAAATAAAACATTACATAAATAAACAGATCACAAAGGTAAAAGAGGATCTGGTGTACCATGTAGACACAATCGACAACTTGCAGTATTCTAGGGGGAAACTCAGCGCATTAGAAACGCTGCTACAGGATCTAAAAGACCTGCAGAGAAACGAGGAGAATGTCGATGACGATAATAACACCTGATCCCTCAATTGTCGGGATCAAGAAAACAAAGAATGGTGAGGCTGCACCAGATTCAAAAGAAACAGCCATACCTACAGATCCAGAGGGTATAAAAAAATATCTTAGCATCATTCCAAAACCTGTTGGATACAGACTTTTAGTAAGACCTTACGCAGGTCCGAAAAAAACTAAAGGGGGAATTATTCTTACTGATACATCAAGTGAAACAATTCAAATGACGACCGTTGTTGGTTTAGTTGTAGAAATGGGTGATCTTTGTTATGCAGATAAAGAAAAATTTCCAAAAGGTCCTTGGTGCAAGAAGGGTCAATTCGTAATCTACGGTAGATATGCCGGTTCTAGATTCAAAACAAAATATGGTGAACATCGTATTTTGAACGATGATGAAATCATCGCAACAATAGCAAAACCAGAAGATATTCTGCATTTATATTAAGGAGGACACATCATGGCTGATGCACAAGAACAAGCAAAGATACAACCTGAGGTTGAACTCGATTTAGACGATGTAAAAGAAACAGAAGTCAAAGTTGAGGAGAAACAAGAAGAATCAAAAGAACCAAATTTAAATTCTGGTGAAGTTGATTTAGGTTACACTACTTATGAAAAAGAAGATAAAGAAAAAATTGAAGTTGAACAAGTAGAGGAAAAACCTGAGGAACAAAAAGAAACTAAACTTGAAGAAAAAGATGATTTTGATGATTTATCAAAAGTATCTGATTCAGTTAAAAAAAGAATAGATAAACTTACAAGAAGATACAGAGAAGCTGAAAGAAGAGAAAAAGCTGCTTTGGATTTTGCAAAAGGTTTACAAAAAAAATATGATGATTCGGAGAGTAAATATGACTCTGCGGATGAGAAATATTTAAAAGAATTTGATGCAAGGGTAGATGCTCAAAGAGAACAGGTAAAGAAGAAGCTCAAAGAAGCCATAGAGGCTAACGATGCTGAAGCAATCATGACAGCAAACGATGAGCTTACGCAATTAACTGTTGAGAAAGAAAAAGCTAAAATCAAAATGGCTGATAGAGAAGCCAGATTGAAACAGCTTGAAGAGCAAAAAACTAGCGTCAAAGAAGAGCCAAAATACTCAGAACAAGATGTTGTCCCATCAGAGCCTAGTGTAAGGGCAAAAGATTAGGCATCAAAAAACACTTGGTTTGGTAACGATAAAATCATGACCAACGCAGCAATGACTGTACACGAAGATCTAGTGGGTATGGGTGTTGATGTTGAAAGTGATGAGTATTATAATGAAATAGATAAACGAATGAAGGAAAATTTTCCTCATCGTTTTTCAGTTTCAGAGCAACGTAGACCCGTCCAAAAAGTTGCTTCTGCTGGAAGAAATCAGCAGGGACGTAGATCTGTGAGACTCACCAAATCACAGGTGGCTATTGCCAAAAAATTAGGGGTGCCACTAGAAGAATACGCTAAATTCGTGAAGGAGGTATAGAATGAGCGATAAAATAAATAGAACTTCACGCGCATCTGAGGAAAAAAAAGAAATAAGAAATAAACCTTGGACGCCACCATCATCTCTGGATGCACCACCTGCGCCAGACGGTTTTGTTCATAGATGGATAAGAACCGAAAGTATGGGTTTTCAGGATACTGCAAATGTATCTAAGAAAATGAGAGAAGGTTGGGAATTTGTGAGAGCCGAAGAAATTAAAAATAGATTAGGTGATCACTCTTATCCAGTCATTGCTCAGGGAACTTACGCAGGTTTGATCGGGGTTGCTGGCCTTGTGTTGGGAAGGATACCAATGGAGATCGCAAAAAGCCGTGCTGAGTATTTTAGACAAATTACTCAAGACAAAGTAGACTCGGTTGATAACGATGTACTAAAGGAACAACGACCGGAGATGCCGATGAATATTAGTCGACAATCTCGCGTAACTTTTGGTGGTGGAAACAAATCCTAATAGTTTGGGAATATTCACTCCAAAATAAAATAAACAATAAAAGGAGAAAACAACTATGGCTAATGTAGCTGAAAAATATGGTCTTAGACCAGTAAGAAAGTTAGATGGCTCTCCATTTATTA
>Ga0098043_1000184_pt1 | contig 20529 bp, 15 predicted proteins | sample 9B_taG_FD_92581 | JGI IMG/M metagenome (GOLD analysis project Ga0098043, IMG submission 92581) | Marine viral communities from the Subarctic Pacific Ocean - 9B_ETSP_OMZ_AT15188_CsCl metaG | ecosystem: Environmental > Aquatic > Marine > Oceanic | place: Subarctic Pacific Ocean | collected 2015-01-10 | reverse complement strand
TGTGCAAAAGTAGTCATTTGTCCTCCTTACTTTCTTACTATAATATAACCCATATTGTATGGGTTGTCAAGTGTGTATTTTAAGTTGTAATATACTAATATATCACAAACCAAGTTCTTCATACGGGTTGAGTTGCCCGTTATTATCTTTAACTCATCGCCCCAATTATCATTGATGAAAAGATGACAGGCGCGCGTTGCATCGTGATGTCTAAGACCATGTAAATCTAGAATTTTCATCTTCCAAGTCCTTTGGGATAGTAGCCCTGCTAATTCTTAGAATTCTTAAGTATGACTCTATAACCGCCTTATAGTCTTCCTCTGTGCTGTTAGCCTTAAAGTAAGAATGCAGGCCCCTGAATGTAACGGTGTCTCTCATGGTTATATCACCGTACAAACTAGAAAACAGACTCAGGGCTTGTTCCGGAGTTTTTGCGACGAAATCATTGTTAAGTTTATTTTTTATTCCTTTTGTATGCAGGAATGTGTACCCCTTTGCGGAGGCCATTGCGACCATAAACTGGGTCCTATGTAAGCCCTTAAGAGGAGCGTTCTCGGCCGAGTGGTACGCAAAAGATAACCAATCAACATTCCCAACCATCCAATCGATCTGGACAAAGTCATTTGTCTGTCCGTATCGGTCAAACTGAGGGAACATAGTGAACAGATTTCCATTTGTTACTTTGGAAGATACATTTACAAGGCAGTCTTTGCTGATTACATTTCCTATGCACTTCAGAAAAGCCTTCCATCTCAACATAGTGTCTGTCGCAGTCCGTGCTCTCTTTTTGAAACCGAGATATTCTTGCTCCCAAAAATCGTAATTAATTCTCCAATCACTCATCTCTGCTTTGTTGAAGGGCTCTCCAATAAAGAAGTGGGACATATCAATAGCTAAGTCTAAGTCTCCGGATACATCCTTCTTACCAGAGCTACCAACAAAAACAAAATTTTTGAATACATCTGCTTTGAGAGGAAATATCACCCCTAGATGTCGGACATACTCAACATATGTTGGTCTAATTCTATCTTTTGCGATTGGACTCGCATAATCCTTAAATATATTACCGCCCATTGATTTCTCCTACTATGAATAATTCTTGTATTTCTATGCAGTTTTCTTCCTGCTGAATTGTGCTGTTCCACCAGCAGCCGCCTTCATGGTACATACGCTCTTCAACATAGCCATCGTTCACCAGCGTAATCGAGACAGTTAAGGCCTCGAAGTCATTACAGACTGCCGCTGTTATTTCGACCTCGCTATATTCTTGATAATCATAACAAGACCATTCATATGCTTCAGTGGGTATCTCCACTGATGTGGGTGGTGTGCTGCCTTCCATACAGGCAAATAATAATAGTAACATTTGTCCTCCTAAATGTTTCTTAACTGTTTTTCGAGCCAATACATGTCTCCGTCGACATCTTCAGCGTTTCTTAGTTTCTGCATAAAGACAGATCTGGACATTGAACCAATATCCTCGTATTCTTCAAGATTAATTTTTTTGACCTCGAGGTCGTACTTCATCAGTGACCTGATCATCCAGTGCGCTTTCTTTTCGGCATCAGGATCTAAGGCCACAAAGACCGGCGTATCGTGTATCGCTAGCGCTTGAAAAAGTCGAGAATCTTCCCGTAGGGTTGACCCGAGAATAGGTATAGCGTTATCTCCAACAACGATAGCATCAAAAACACCTTCAACCAGCACAACAGGCTCATCCCAGTCAACCATAAGAGCGTTGAAGATAATATCTCTACCACATGGAGGGTTGAGATACCTACGATCATGGCCAATATAAGAACGGGCAATAAAATAGTTACAATCTCCATCATTGTTAATAGACGGGATAATAATTCTTCCAGCATAGCGTCCCTCCTTGCAATACCCAATTTTCCATTTTAAAATGTCCCACTTAGATATGCCTCGTTTCCTCAAATATTCTAGTGGAGTCTTTGAGTGTATAGGCAAGTGTTTATTACATAGTGAAATGAATTCCGAAGGTAAATCAACTGTTTGAACTGTTTCGATATCGTTGATTTCTTTAAATATATCTTCGAACTCGGAAAGATCTAGTCGACCTTGTAACTCTAGGTACTTTTGTCTCTGCTGATAATTACCAAACTTTCTTACAAGCCGATAAATATTTTTGCCTCTTGCGTCACAAATCCAGCACTTCCAACTGTTGATTGAAAAATTCACCGACATCTTTTTCTTATGATGTTTGCAGAACGGGCAATGGTATAAGTGTTCATCGCCAGCACGGCGATAGGAACCGAGTATATCGGTTACGATCTGTCGTTTGTTATTCATGTTGTCCTCTGATATGGCGGTGCTGACGAGACTCGAACTCGCGACCTCCGGCGTGACAGGCCGGCATTCTAACCAACTGAACTACAGCACCATTATGTTGGTCTCATTTATAATATAACATGACGAAAGGATTTGTCAAGAAAAAAATAATTATTTTATTATTTTGAGACGGTATCGCCGTCGGAGGGGGGATTCTTTTCGGGAGCAGAGGCCTTTCGGCTTTCAAGCACTAGACTTAATTCTTCTCTAATAATTTGCTTAATTTCTTCTTTGCTCACATTCATATCCCAATCTCCTATGGTCAACATTCATATTAATTAGTAAAAATTTTCTTTATTTCCTCTGACGAAATGTGATCCGGTATAAATTTACTGATGGGACCATTGGCGGCGAGCGCCTCTCGAAACTCGGTGGCCGAAACCAACTCTTCTTGTTCGTAGATGTGATCAATCTGTATAACCGTCGGGGAATCTTGGAAGTAACGCAAGAAGCCAGATTGGTACCCTGTATCTTTCGATGAGACACCAAGCGAAATTCTGTTGCTCGTTCTCTCGCAGTTCTCCTCAGTCCAATCATATACATCAGCAAAAGGGTTTGTGTAATCGCCGTTAGAGCCCTTTCTCGTGCTTGCTCGTTGATAGATGACCTTTGGGTTATCCAAGATGCCGTAAAGCCTTAGAATGGCTTCTGTGTGCTCTATAGACACTGTAAAGTCATCACCAGTTTTTCGCTGACGGTCTCCGCAGAATATTCTGACCTCAGATACTTCTGGATTATTAATGTAATGCATAAAGAATTTGTAGTGCCCTACATGGGGTGGCTTAAATCCACCGGGTATAAGTACGGTTAGTTTACTCATTTGTCCTCCATTTACAATAATGTAACATTGTGGAAATGGTTTGTCAAATTATTTTTTAAAGTTTGATATAAAATAGTCCCAATTCATTCTGCCTATCACATCTAGAGGGATACCCTTTGGACAAGAAACTGTACAGGCGCCAAAGTTACTACAGTGTCCAAAGTCTTCGCTGTCCATTTGAGAAACCATTTTGCGTGCTCTTCGGTATCTCTCCGGTTGTCCTTGTGGTAGCAGCCCTAAGTGGCTTATCTTTGCGCCGGTGAACAACATTGCGGCTGCGTTCGGGCAAGAAGCCACACAAGCACCACATCCGATACAGGTTGCGGCTTCCATTGCTAAGTCTGCGTTCTCTTTCTTAACCGGTGTGGCGTGTGCGTCCGGTGCTGCACCTGTGCGGATTGAGACATATCCACCTGCCCTGACTATACGATCAAACGCTGATCGGTCCACCATTAGGTCTTTGATGATCGGAAAGGCTTTTGCTCGGAATGGCTCGACAACAATTGTGTCTCCATCTTTGAACTCGCGCATATGAAGTTGACATGTTGTGGTTCGGGCTTGGTGACCGTGGGCCATCCCGTTTATCATAAACCCACAAGAACCGCAAATACCTTCTCGACAGTCGTGTTCAAAGACGATGGGTTCTTGCCCTTGTGATTCTAGTTTCTCATTCACCACATCGAGCATTTCCAAGAAAGACATGTGAGTGTTAATTCCGAGGGCATCATATGTCTCGAAACTACCTTCGGTGTCTGGACCCTGCTGTCGCCATACTTTTAATTTTATATTTATCGTAGACATGATAAGTAATTAGGTTCCAGATAACGCAACGACAATAGAATCAGCCATATCATCAGTGCCGGGCTTTGGGTTTCCGTGTCTTGTGTATTCGACAATAAATTGCTTTGGGTACTTTTGCTCGACCCACTCGATGATCTTCTTCTTTGTATCCTCGCCTCTTTTGATCTTGATCCCACACTTTGATCTAGCCGATCTTGACGGAACAAGGGTCGGAACCAACTTGAAACAACGATAAGCAAGAATACAAATCATTCCATTGAATCTCTGTAGCTTGCTCATTGTACCAGCAGTCGTTCTACCACCTGAGAACATCGAGAATGGCTCTTCTATTCTGATTTCTTTTATTTTATATTTTCTTTTTATATCGTGCATTTCATTGCAGAAAAACTCACTTGCTTTTTGCTCAAGTGTATCTTGCTTAAGTTTCTTAAAGTGAACCTCTAGAAGATTTTGTTTATCGTCAATCACACAGAATCCAATTTTGGATGTGCTTACATCAATCCCGAGAATCATTTCTTAGTCCCTCGAGTTCATTTTCTAGATTCGCTATTTCGTTCATCATTAGCGAGTAGGCTTTTATATTCCCGTTTCTTTGGAAATCGATTGCTTGCTTATATTTTGTTTTTATTTGAGCAGCAATTTTTTCTTCTTTATTAGCGAAGAATAAATTATATATATATTTGAACATTAACACCTCTTATATAATATAACATATATTGATCTATATGTCAAGTTTTAATTTAAAAGTATAGGCGTCTCTATTTTCTTTCTTAATCGGCTTCGCAATCTTCGCTATACCAATTAGGTTGTTGTCTTCATCATAAAGACCGATTTTGCTTATGTAAGTTGTTGGTTCAAAAGAGGCAGAGTGGTTCTGTACGGATGACGATACAACATTGGTCACCGTTGACGGAGATTCAAAGATTCCGTGAGATGAGGTTGTATAGGACGCATATGTTGACGAGGACATCTGGAAGGTTGGATTATTAGAATAGTTAACCTCTCCGGCTGGGGCGTGGGCCATTAGGGTCATGACCTCCGTTGTTTGGTGCCCTTGGTAAGATAGTCCATATGAAGCGCTGATGTTGCTCTCCGTGCCCGTAAACGGATCGTTTCCATCATTGATTGAATTAAAGTAGTTTTTCCATGCTGGAAATTCCGCTGTAGCAGTAGAAGAAGACTTAAAGGTATTGGCGCCGTTTGATATGTCCCACGATCCTGTGAGCATTATAATGCCTTCATCGTAAAACACTATACCTCCGACAAAGCCGTCCTGATCAGGATTGGCTCCGCTGACCTGTATCAGTTCTCCTCGACCGTTCGTATCCACCAGTGATCCAATCAGGCTACCAGTGAAATAATAGTCTAGACGAACAGACCCTCTCTTGATTGTGCTTCCGTAGAATATGGAAGGTATATATACGAAATTTATATCACTAGTCAGTAGGTCTCGACCAAGTAGACTCGAGCTTAGTTCGAAGTGCTTACTTAGGAACCGGTATTTTGTAGCTGTTGTTTGTAACGCTGACGCTGTGAAATTCATCACGATGTTGTTGTGGGTTGATGTAGTCGTCAGTTTACGAGAAATCGAAGCAGACATCGGGTAGTCTCTAGTTATCGTTGTTCCGTACGGCAGAGCATTCCAGTCTATGTTTTCCTGCTCTGTTGTTGTGCCGGGCGTTTTGAAGCCCATTCGTGTACCGTCTTTTACCACGAACGCACCAATAAGGCCGCTTGATCTGTCGATGTTCATTTCATACAAAGAGACAGCCGAGCGAGCAACAGACAGGATGTTATCTCGGTTTGATCCGGAGAAGATTGGAGCTGAATTATAGAAGACCGTGCCACTCACAGCATAGTGATTGAACTGAGGGTGGGTCTTAAATGTATTTATGAATTTATCATCTTCGCTAAATTCATAATACTTCATTAGTAATCTACCCTGACTCGGAAGATGTATTCTTCATTTGGAGTCTTCTTGATTGGCTCGGACAACTTAGATACACCGAGCAATGTTCCGTCTGCACTGTATAGCCCGATTGATGTGATGTAAGAGACAGGCATATCTGATGCTTGGTTCTTAACTCTTATTTGGCTACCCGTTAGGTATGTCTTGTTTGCTGAGTAGTTGAACTCGTTGTGGTTCGCTCGACAGAAATACACTGTAGAGTTCAATTCAATAGTGTTGTTGAATTGAACATTTTGAATTCTGTGTCTCACTGCATCGGCGATTACATCGTTAGTAGAGGCTGTTATGAAATCAAAACCACTACTACCGGCACTGGCTACCATCTCTACACCGGTTCCCGAGGAAACATGAACGCTTGTGAATAGTCCATCAGTTGCTGTGGTTGCATTTGTCGATACATTGAATACAGAACCAGACAACACAACGACTCCGGCTTGATAAAAGACCAAGCCACATGGTGGAAGACCAGTTTCAATTCCTACTGATGCCTCACCAACTACAAGGGGATTTCCACTCACAGAAGCGTCTGTGTTAGCAAACAGGATCCCGTATTCACCGGCAGGTGAATTAACAAAGAATCCAGAAGAACCACTGATATCGCTTACTTTTATACGATCCGTAAATGGCTGTGCTGAGGCTGTGTGGCCTGTGGTAACATCCAATACAAGTTCAAAAGTTCCTTTTTGTATTTCGTCTTTAACAAGAAGTCTTGAAAAATTCAAGAAAAATACTTCGTCCAATTTTGTCCCACCGCCTGAGATGTCTCCATCTTCGTCGAAACTCAGAGTAGCACCAGATGCATCGTATCCCATAAGAACTTGAGCCATCTGATTATAGATGTTGTCTTTCTTTGTGTTTTGGGCTGCTGTGGTAACAGTGAGACTAGAGGCCTCAGCAGTACCAACGCTGATATCAAAGATGTGGTTTGCACTTGAAGACAAGAAAGGATAATCATATACCGACTGGAACATTCCATGTGCATATGTCTTGATGTTGTTGGTACCATATGTACCACTAACAATAGTACCCGTTAAAGGGATTGCCTCATGCAAAAGAGTTCGAGTTGAAACCTTATCGTTGTTTGTGAATGTTTTATAAATTGAAGACATATTATTTTCCTATTAATTGTTCTTTACAAATCTGACTGGTAAATCTACAGAGTACCCTGTTAGTTGACCTGTGACTCTTACGATTGAATCGATAAACAAAATACTTTGAGCACCGTTGGGTGAAGTCATTGACCCTGCTGATCCAATTAGATTGAAGAGGTGGGTACTGCTTCTTAAGCTCTGAGATGTTGCGATTTTAAATTCTAGAAAAGTAGAGCGAGATCCTGCTATTACTTGTCTCGCGGCACCAGCGGAGGTGTCTGTGTTTTCGGAAACAAAACCAGTGATTCTTTGTCCCGGACCACCGACGATATAAGAGGCAACAAAGTCATCGTCGATTGCTACAGGCTGAATAATTCCGCCGGTTTTTGAAACGATACTACCAAGACGATTATCGATTTTGATCTCGTAACTAGTTTCGTACAAAGTAGGGTCGGATATCTGTGTGCTAGGAGGAGCAGCGGAATTGTCGATTCCTGAATCTATACGAATGACTGTACCACCGTTGCTGGGATTAGCACCTAGCAAGAACCCTGATTGAAGAGTACCGGTTGATCCTAGAGCAACACTTGTGGATGGATTCTGAGTATCTGAGTTGTCCTCAGTGTTGGAATCTGCTGCAACCATAAAGATGGATGGGCTAGCAAATCTTTGATTGATTGTATCGAATACTTCGTTTAATTTTAAGACAGGCAAGTGAAAAAGGTCATTACGAGGATAAGACAACAAGGTGCTCTTCATAGAAGACATGTTGTTAGTGAAAGCCTCTAAGACTGGTGTCTGAAGGATCTGAAGGTCTTCTTGACCAGAGGATGCAGTAGCGTTGTACAATGCATAGTTAACTTCATCATCGCCTAGTGCGAACTTATCTACCTTGAAGGAGCCGTCTCCTTGTGCTAATCTTTTTCTACCTTCGTCAGTCAATACTACATCGAGTATGATGTCTCCAGAGTTGTCTAAAAATGCCATGAGTGTTCTCCTTAGGTTGGCTCGTCAGTATGTCTAAAAAAGACATTTAAATCTATTTTCTTTCCTGTTTTTTCAGATGTTAATCTGATTTTGAAAGTTTTACCCCAAACTTTGTTTGCAAAATCCGAAGGACCTAAGTGAACACTCGATATCTCATCAGCGCTTGAAGCATCTTCAAATTCTACCGATTGCTCATTAATTAGTCCCTGAAGATTGGAAACCTTCAATTGGAGGTATCTCTTTCCAGACTTACTATAATTATTTGTTAAATTATTTTTGAACTCATACTCATCAACAATAATAAAGGTATCATCAGAATCTTGCAGCAATTCGATCTGAAATACAGTCGTAGGGTTTGAGTATACTCCGTGAGAGTTAAGGGCTCTTACGATGTAGTAGTACTTTCTATTCGGTCGCACCTTGTTTACAGCATACGCTAATATCGAATAGATAGTGTTGTTTGGTTGAGGTGCGTTGAATTGCTGCACACTGGCGTTTGCAAAATCACTGTAACTTTTTGGAGGTTGCGAAAGTCTTCTTATCTCAAAATTACCTTCACCATTGATTGTTCTAAAATTATATTCTCCGGATGCTTCAAAATAAGGCAAGTACCGCTCTATAGATTGAGAGTCTTCTGGTGTTATTGGTATATATTCGGCCCTGTAGTTATTGTAGTTCAGTTGAGCCTGAACGAGCACATCGTTAGTTTTTCCGTTTTCGTTGAAAAATTTTACCTCTGGTGGTGAGAATATTGGCTCTAAAGTTGTAATTGAATCTTCAAATAATTCTATTTCCATAAATTCTGCTTTGGTTCTGACCTCGGTCTTAATATATATCTTGTTTCGCTCAAGCGGACTAGGGTGGATTTCAACTGGGGTGGTTTGACCAACTCGCTCTAGGCCGGTTACCGAACCGAAAGACGGTTGTGTTGGTGGGCCACTTGGGTTCGCCTGAGGATTCCGGAGGGCCTGTACGGCAGCATAGCCCGTGATCTGGTCACTGACTGCTGTTGGAGTATAGCCTGAGAACGAACCAAAGAAGTCCGAAACTACTCTGGATTCTATCCGCAGATCGGGAGTCTCTGAGTCTCTGGTTAGACTCGGAACAGAGTTTATATAGACAGAGTACAGATTGCTATCATTATCTGTATAGAACATATCCATTATCTTAACGACCGGAGTATCAATTCTGCAGATCGCTGAAACTTTGTACCTGTAATTTGTACCGTACTTCAACTGAATATCTAAGAACTCCAAGAAAGAGTATCCGTCGGTTCCCGATTTTTCAATGTCGTGATCCATGTAAAATGTCTGGACAGGAATTTGAGAAGTGCCGGAGAATTTTTCGATCTTGAAACAAACAATGATTGGCTCAAAATTTGGAACACCCGATATAAATTTACCAAGGCCGGGCTTCCAAATGCTCCAATCAAACCCTTCAGTCAAAAAGCGCCTTACCTTATTGTCTGCACTTGCAATGTTCGGAAACACGGACTCAACCAAGGGGAAGCCGTGGTCCGGGAAGTCTGTGTACTCAACTTTATCAAATAAAGTTATTTCGTCGTTTCTCAAGAATGAGTTCTCGGCATTGGCCAACACCTCAGCAGTTGCAGCGGGGTATATCTTTAAAGGCAAGTCCCCAAGGGACTCCTCGTATTCAATGGCCTCTGATACTCTATAGGTTCTATTTACAGAACTCAGGCTCCTATCTACGCTTGGTGCGCCGGTGATATGGTGATAAAAATAATACATATAAGGACGGAGCATATGCTGATAGCCATGCAGGGCCTGCGTGTTGTTGTCGTACCCAGAGAGGCTCAATGGTCTCGCTCTGTAATTTATTCTCATTTTCGAGAAAAATGGAGCACTGGTGCTTTCAACGCTCTTGTTGAAAGACATAAAACAGTTTCTGGTCTTATCTCGAAACTCCGCGAAGTCTTCTGATCCCGCGTACTCTTGGAAATTAAGATAGTGTTGGTAGTAATAGTTGTTTGGGTTGTATGCAAAATTGAACCCTTGATCAGCAAGTCCTGACGGCAAGAAGCTGCTCGAGTCATATTGGAACGAATTGACCGATCCACCGAGGGTCGCAAGTGAGGCAACGGCCTCTTCATTTACATCGTCACCGTAGAACAACTGCAGACTGGTGGGTAGACCGCTAATAGCATTGTTTTGCTTTATCACATAGTGATTTGGGAGGTGAGACTCATGAGCACCAGCAGCTACGGACTCGTAATTTGTATCATAGTAGTTATATGTAAAATTGAGACTGTAGTTGTTGTCCATCTCGGTGACGCTATACGGGTTAAGTCTTTGAGGGAAAAAGTCTCGAAAATAAAAATTATAATATGTGAACTCTTGTCTCGAGGATATAACAACATCGTCTGATTCGTCAAATAAATTAATAAGATATTGCAAGTTTGTTCGCGAATAATCAACAGCGCCATACTCGGTTGCTGTCACATCGCCCTCGGTTACATACACATAACTACTCAAGTCATGAGTGTCCACACTAGGTTGTAATAAGTTAGGGTCTATTGTAGGCATTAGTATGAACCTCTAGTGATCGTTGTGGGGGTAGGAGCGCGTGCAGGCGTGGATTGAACAGGTGTAGTAGAGATCGAAGCAGGAGTGTCGGTAGACGCAGGTACCCTTGCTCTAACAGCCTGTCTGCTTCTAGGATTAGCAGTTTTAGAGTTCCTTACGGAGTTAAGTAGATTGTACCTATCTCTACTGTAATCAGATTCTTCTAAATTCATTGAGGTCACCATCGAGGTCAACTGAATATCGTTGTCCAGCAGGTTAAACGAGCTGTAGCCTTTTTGGTCTAAGTCTGATAAAGTGTAGTTGTTAACATATAGATCATCTGAGACCTGCGTGGTGTTCTCGGAGTAATTGTCGTTTCTCATCAGAATGAACCTTTGGTTGTCTTCGAACTCTTGAACATTTCTAAAACCAAACATATCGTTGTTGCTTATCTTTAATAAATTGTATTTAGAGTTGGTCTGTATTCTATCAGGGTTCTCCATGTTTCTCCAAGTTGGCTGATGGACGCTGCGGAATGAGTTTGGCTCTTGGCTGTATCCAGTTAAATACTCCACTCTATAAGTAGTAAATGCAATGTTCTTTACTAGTCTTTTTACCTTGAAATTATTGGTCGCTTTTATTCTATTCAAAGGGTTTCGTAGACTATCCGGATAAAAGAGAGCTTTGGTTTGAATCGGCAATTCTCTTATGATATTAGGGGCGTTCGATTCGTCCTTGTTTTTGATGTAAGACAGCAATAGGTTTTCCTGCTTGTCTAGGTTAAATTTATCATCATCAATATCCACAAGAGCATTTGGAGAAAAAGTGTAATTTAAAACAACAGGGTCAACTTGTGAAAAAACATTTCTTCGAATCTTCAACTTATTTATAACGAAGTCACTTGCTTCGCTCAATATGTCAGCAGCGTCTAAAAAAGAGCCATCTTCATTCAATAGTGATAAATTTGATTGTATTTTTTTCTCCACTCTTATCGTGGGAGTAGGGAATATGCCTTCGGCAACATCGTCGAATATGTCGAAGTTTTGTAGATCCACCTCTTTATCGGAAGTGTGTAGAGACAGAGGGGACAAGAATTGAAACCGGCTGTCTTCGGAAACAAACGATTGTCTAATTTTTGGAGTCAGTGTATTGAACTTTGTGTCCCCCAAGGAACCTTCAAAGTATCGATCTCTCTCGATTTGAAATCTATTCTTAAGAAACGCAGGTGAAACGATTGGCTTCATTAGATTCTTAAATACATTGAATGACCTCTTTATGTTTGAATAATCAAACTCCTGATTGTCTCTGAATTCAACTTGTAGTCTTTTCGATTGTTTAAAGATTGGTTTGTTTTTGAGTTCACCTAAACGCTTATAGGACGAGTTGATCTGGTATACTAAATCTCTGCATATCTTTATAAAGTTAGAGATCTTGCTTCTGTCCGTGCTGAGTGGGCTTATGAGCTGATCAATATCAGATTGAATACGACTCTTCTCATTTGCACTGACTGTTTTTAATAATGAGATGGACTCGATTACACTGTCTATGTGCTTGTGGAACTCGGGCTTTTGCTTTAAGACCAAAAAGCCACTATCGTCTGTTATAAAATCGGTAAACTCCGCGAACAGATCCCTTACATAAGAAGAGGTTAGTTTCTGGTATCTCTCGTCATACAGAGAACTGTTCTCTAGAGAAACCAGCAGCAATTCATAGTACGATATAATCTCGTACAACCTAGATAAAACTTGATCTATATAATTTGATACAGTTGAATTTAATTTAATATTTGTAACATACTTGTATCTTCCGTCGCGGGTGTGCTTTATATCGTAGTCTGTGAGCATAGCATATAGAGCATCGTCGGCAAAATATACTTCTGTTTCTGATCTCTCATTCGTGTATCGATCTTCTTTCACATCGTATAGAGTTACTAAATGCTTCTCTACGCCAATCTCTGACGACTTGATAACTTCTGTGCTTAACTCGTTGGTGCTTCTTTGGGTGTCGACTTCTATTCTGCTGATCGACATTTCTTTTACTTCGAGTCTCGATATTATCTTCGAGAACAAGTCTTTGTTTAATTCAAAGATTTTTTGAGAATCTTCGTCGATTTGCAAAAGTAGCTTATACAGGTCTATGATAAACAAGTTGCTCACTGATCTATCGTTGTTCTTGGTCGTATAGTTGGTAATGATTGTTTTTGGGTTAAAACTGTATGTGTTCTTTTGTGTGTTGTTCAAGGCCAATGTCTTCTCTAGTGTTTGGCTTGTAACTGTGTTGTTATTGGTGTATCGTATTGTTAAGTTGGGGTGCGGCTCGGAGCTGTGCTTTTCGCCGACCATAAAACTATCTGTTGGCTCATGATAGTGAAACGGACCAGAATACACTTGACCATTTGGAAGCGTAAAATAAAACGATCTATCCGGAATTAATCCGTTGGAGTTCTGTAGCACCTTTCTCATTACAGATGACCTGTACACGGTCCCGTCTGGGTCTAATTTCTCCACATAAGTTCTGAGCACAAGACTCTTGTCTTCTTGGTTATAATATTGGACTCTCAGATCGATTGTTTTCTCGACAACATAGGTGTAAGTGGTGTTGTTGTTGCCTTCAATTTGTGTCGATACAACTTCGAACACAGAGCTTAGTGGCTGCTTGTTTGTGGAATAAATGTTTCCACGCTTATCTTCTAAAATGTATACAATTGAAGAGCCTCTTTGCATGACTAAATCATCGGACCAATAACGGCGATTATTTATCAACCCGTCTTTTAGCACGAAAGAGACTAACATCTTAGGGATGGTATCCATTCTCTCGACAAGGTGGGCTTTATCTACATAAAAATTGGGCAAGTTCCTTAAGCCAATATCTACCAAACTCATTAGCACTCCTCCAGATCATTAGGACCAATGTTTGATTCATATATATCAAGCGACGCGCCATCGACCAAGTCCTCGCACTTAAAGTCATCAGATATATAGAAGTTTCTTTCTTTAATTTGGTTCACCAAAGCGCAGACTTCCTCAGATGCTATTTCCTTATCAACATTTAGATCAAAATAATACTCAACATAAGCAGGGTCAATTTCACGATCGTCTATCAGTTGTAATTGCTCTTCTATTTCTTGGTCAGACAACAGCATTCCGTTTACAATTTTCTGAACCTTGTTTCTGAACAACAACGGACGATAGTAACTATACTCTCCGAACCGTGGGTCCGTCTGTGTCTCTTCTATGTATACTTCAAGATTAAAGTTCTCGGATAGATTTTCCGAGTTTAGTTCTTGAATTTGAATTATAACATCTTCCTCGAGAACATTGACATATGAACCATCAGAGAATATTCTAGAAAAATTAACATTGTCTATTCCAGTGCCGGACGATTGATTCTCAGACACATTGTCTCTTCTTGTTTTGTACTCGATTTCAAAATTAATCTGAGGCACTTGGGAGATCTGACCGCCATAAGTGTTAGAAGGCGAGAAGGTTTTCGAGAATGATGTTATCTCGTTATTTAAGAAATCAACTTTGAAATTAGTTGTCTTATCGTTAGTGTACTCATTAGTGCCGATAGAATCTTTCATATAATGAAACGATTCAAACTTAACCTGCTTTCTCTCGTTATTCAAGTACACCTGTTCGCTTTCCATTGTGGTGTAGTTCGTCTCAACTGAATAGTAGTTTCCGTTTGGCTTCATGTACGGAGTGTTATCCTGTATTCTAGTCTTTATATCGTTTTGACCTTCGGTGATCGATTGGTGGTTACCATCGTACATAACATCGTCGTCAAAAAATGCGTAAGATTTAAAGTTGAGTTTTCCAATTGATAACAGGTATCTTCCGTGTGGAGTTAATTCAATGTGATACACATCTTCTTTTTTATTAAAGTAAGTCATTAATCATCTCCGGCTAAATCAGTTCCTGCTGCTCTAAATCTTTTTGATGTAATTTTTTTCGGCTTTCTCGTTTCGTCTTCCTCTTGGATGTCGGAAAGTTCAACTTCTGCTTCAAGTTTAACTAGTTCTACTAGTGAAAAGTAATCATATGGCCAGTTGTAAGTCGTACCCACTTCTTCTTTAGTATTGCCGTATATTAGATTACTATAGCTCTTGTGCGCTTGTTGCTTAACCTTGAACACCATCCATTGGATGTCTGAATCAAACAGGGACTGTTTATCGTTGGTTATGAGCTTAGATGCATTTGATAATTTCCGCTTTGTTCCCAATAATTCGTTGGATAACAACTCGTGAGATATTTCGGTCTCTGCTAGTTCATGATCGATACCGATGTCTGGTAGTGTATTCTGCCATATATCCGAGAGATCTTGTTTTGTTAATTCGTGTGTAAACTCAAATATATACATTGCAAAAGGCTGAATGTTCTCATCCGAAAGAAAGTCCATCTCCGGAGGTATCACATAATCTCGCATTGCTGTTATTTGATTCACTATGGATTTACCAACACTTATCGTCTTCTCTTCGTTGATGCTTTCGATGAATTCTAAAGTGTCCTCTACATCTTTTCGATCTAACTCAAAGTAATTTCGGCGACCGTCGACTTCCTTGAAAGGTACTGCAATCACCGCTTCTTTTATTGTCTTTCTCTCAGCCAACTCACCCATTCTGATCGGCTCATTCTTCGGGAACCCAACTAAGTCTGCTAACGATTTTATCTCGGTGCTCGTTGGGAACGATGGGGCCGAAAGTCCGGGAGTGTTATCATTCCAGCTTGCTTGATATATACTTACTTTAGTCTCTTCAAACCACTCCTCTGGAATGTCGCAGATCTCTAAGAACACTCCTTCATCACCGGCTGGTATCCTTCCGTGCTGGTGCCATAAGCCTCGACCAGCGACAGACTTGAGTTGTTGATCCTTCAAGCCAGTTAGATTAAGATCATCCTCGGTAACATGGTTGAAGTTCAATATGGGGGTTTCAAATTTTGATTGAATTACCCAGCGAGCGTCATTGTCGTTATCGGTGTTGGTTTCGATTGTTATAGGGCCGAGGTTGAATGAACTCACATCATCCTCGCTCCCAAATTTTGTTAGGATATTGACCGATGAACTCACTTGCATTGCATTGTAATTTATGGGGCTAGTGATTGAGCCACCGTCTGGGTGGAGACTAAACTGCATCCCTGCTGATACAAATCCATTACTGTTGGTTGATGTTTGATTGATGGTTCCGGATAAAAAGCTATTGATTATACCGGACGATATCGCAGAACCAGTGGTCTCGGTGCCATTTTCATCAACCAGTTTGGTCCCGAATTCGTTGTTGTTACCTTGCCAGAATCTCAATTGGAATATTCTTGAATTGTTGAATATCTGCTCTATGGTCAGTTTGCCTTCTGCTCCAGAAGGAGGAAGGAATATAATATCACACCATGCTTCTCCATGATAATAAGGAGGAGTGAACGGGAAGTTGTATCCCTTCAAGTGATTATATTCATCGTTATCGATATAACTTGTCGGATATGGCGCAGAAGGGTGGTTATCTTGAGCATGAGGGCCGCTAATACCACAGGTGGCTGGTCCGAACGCTGAAGGGCGAGAGTACATAGTGAGGCTTTCCGCTTCGTCAGGATGATCTTGCGGCACGAACAATGACTTGACGACAGATGCAGAATTGACTTGTTCTGTTTCTCTTTGTACTCTTGTTGTCTCCATACTTCGGCGTATCTTCAGTCTCATACCGTAGAAGCTACCAGTGGCGCTTAGAATACCAAAGTTTGGATCTCCTTGTCTCAGAGATTGGAAAGTGGAAAATCTTTTTCGTTTCAAGAAGAAGCGAGGTATTTCAGCGAAGAAATTATTGGCCATCAATTTGTATTTTGAATCCTTCGCACCGCCACCAAGTTTGTTTACCAACCCTGTGTTGCCTTGCGGGTGGGCCTCGGTGTCTACTACTGAGTATGCGGTCAAATGCCCCTCTGGGTTCACTATTGCTTCGAAAGGAATTCTGTTGTGAAAGTAAGGCATGCTATCGGTATATGAATGATAGTCTGCTGCTGTACCTTGGTTTGCTGGCCTGATAAGGTGGAAATCCGTTACTCCAAGCCCTTGCAGCTCTGCTTCCCCGACCAATGTTGTGTAAAGGCCTGTGTGGGTTGTTTGGACTGATGCATTCGATGTATCTGTGGCTTTAGTAACAGAAGCATTAGTGTGATTGTAGTACGCCTGAATGTTTGGCCAATCACATGCAATACCGGCCTTAATGGTGTTGTACATTATACCGGGAGAAAACAAAGCGGTGTTAATTGGCTTGATTCTCGCTGGATAGGCAGATCCGGTCCAAGCCGATGCAGATTGCATTTCAACCCTCATCGGTGAATTAGAGATCTGTGTATCATATAGGACCTGCACTCCGCCGTTGTCTGTCTCTATCGAGTCTGAATAAGAATCGTAAAACTGCTGCGCTAATTGAGTAGTTCGAGCGGCTGGGTAGAAGCCATCGTGAGGTCTGAATTTCTTTATTGCTTTACAAGTAAGCTTCAGAACCGACGGCTCTAGAGTGTCCTTGTTATCTACTTCAACAACATCAAACATTTTTAGAAAATCTGAATTCGTGTATGTGTTGTAAAACTCGGCGGAGTCGCTCTTGAGTCTCGGCAAGTCTGTATTTACTGATACTGCTTGTCTGGCTCCGGAGATAGGAACATCGGTACCTTCTTTGGCCCCCTTCACTGTTAAGAAGGGTAGGTTCGTTTCGGCTGCACCAGCATTTAAATAAAAATCGATATTTTCCGAAATAATAAACTCGGGAACTATGGAATAGTCCTTCCCAAGTAGTTTTATGTATTCTGCGTATTTATTGTATGTATCATAAAATGGCTCTCGTTCTGCTGGGACGATTGTTCGGACGCCTTCGGGGGATGTACTGAAAATTGTTCTGGTTGCTGGTGTAACAAACTTAGCATCTCCTCGGAACAAGAAACTCGGTGAAATCGGACTTCCGTGCATTGTGACGGTCATACCAGATGGCGAGACAAGGCTGGCTGTGGTTTCTGTCGCGTGGCGGTGGTAATAGGTTGGGGCGTCTTTCATATGTGGGAATGCCTTGGCACCAAGGTTATTTCCTGTTGTGCTGAAACCAGTCTGATCAAAGAAAGCAAATTGCGAGAAGGTATTCTGTAGTATACCTGATCCGTCGTCAACACCTAGGTTAGTCCCAGAGAATGTTGCACCAGCAGAACCAGAAGTGCTGAAGCCATCAAATCCTATGAAAACATCATCATCAAGAAGCCTACGGTCCAAGCACCAAGAGCTTGGGCTAGTCACTGGGTGTGAAGGATCATATATCGTATACTTGGCCGCAATGGTTGGATCGAAGCCGTGCTCTCTAGAAAGAGGGTATTCTCTTTCTTCTCTATTGCTTCTCCAGAATCCCGAGACATATTTATCTCTTTGTTTTGTTCTGCTCAAGAATGTGTTGCTTTCTTGTGGATAGATGTTCTCAATATACTTGACTAGCTCGATCGAGTCTATGGGATTAGTACTGTTGTTTAGAGCGTTGTCTAGATACATCGCTTTTGCTTGTTCGTAATCATCAGTTGTTAATTGCTTGACTGTGAACAACTCCGACATTCTATCGTTTGTAAAGGATCTGCACTCGTTTGCTAGTACCGCTCGTAGGGTGAACTCCGCTAGCCTGTCGTCTTCCAGCATATATCCAAAGTTGTATTGAAGTGGGTTGAATTTTGAGGTCACCATCGGTTCGGTTTTGAACTCAAGATTACCATATCGTTGTCTGTAATCAAAACCTTGGATGTTGATGAATTCTCCGGGGCCATAAAAGCTGTAGGTGTTATTCTTGATTTGGTTTCTAACTAAAGGACAATGTGATACACGCGTCTGAGACCACGAAGAGTAACTCCACGCTCCGTTCCTGTGAAGATTCAAAATTACCAGAAAGTTTGCTGCAGGTGTTTCCGTCAGAACGCTAATATTCCCAGTTCCAGCTGCATCTGTGTAGAACGGACTGGACGGTACACTCTTAGGTTCGTAGCCAATTGTATTTGTGTTTTTTCCCTGAGAACCAACATCGGACTCGATTGGATCGTATATACCAATGTTTATTCCTACAAAATCTTTAAACGGCATCTTAGCTCCTTGTTTATATAATTACCTTTATCTTACAATATTACATCTGATATAGTTGGAAAAACATGCGATGAAACCAATATATCTGTTCCTGTTCCGGAAACGCTACCGGCTTGGCGACCGGATGGGTGTGCGTAACCAACAACTGTTGAAAACTTGGCGGCGTTTAATGCCGCAGTGGTCTTCGTGCTACTGAGGTAATCAAAAAGTTGTTCTGGTGTGAAGTTCGTCCAGCGTTGAGCTCGGAACTTATTAATAGTGTCGAGAGATGCTGCGGTTGGCACATCAGATAGTGACCCGGAGCCCTGAGCATATAAATTCGATATCCAAGAGTAGCCCACATCTTGAGAAGGTATTGGACGATTAATATAACCATTATCATGAGTAAGCTTGGTGCTTGTTACTGAATTAAAAGAAGAATTCAGACCAGCATCTTGAAAACCTATTCTTCTATTTGGATGTTGCTTTTGGAACGATCCGAATGTTGGATATCCGGCAGCTTGAATAGTAGTCTCTGCTGATATGTCTGCGTTATCAGTACCTGCTGTGCCCATTCGTTGCTGTAATAATGTTCTTAGACCTCGACGGTCGACAGTGAAGCCATCAGCATCCACGGCAGTAGATCCATAAGGGAAACTACTAGATTGGACATGAATCGCGGCTCTGATTGAATTGTTCTCTCCGCTTGATCGACCTCTAACTGTTAGGTTTCTAAACGGCATCGCGTTGTACACAGAAAAGGTTTGGGACTGTGCGTCGAGGTGACCAATGCTTTGAATCTCCGGACCACCGGGGGCCGAGAAGCGAGTAACTATCTCGTAGGTAGATGAAGTGAGGTCCGTCCTCGGAGTTGGGTGCGTTGAGTATGTCTGGTATCGACCAGAGTTCTCTTGAAGACCGAATATATTTCCTACACCCGTGTTAGTGCCTTGAGCAACTAATGTAAAATAGTGTGTTGTATTTGGAAGACTAGTTTCAATTGCAGAGGGTAAGACCAAACCGGAAGTCTCGACAGAGTCTCTAAACCAACGGCGGTTGGCGCTTCGTGGTATCTGTACAATTTCTATACCGTTGCGATAATTACCTACAAAAGATGAACTCTCGTTGTATTGAATGTTTCTGATGTTCAGAGGTCTCTTAGCATGCTCATCTCGGTATCGGGTGGCTCTAAGTTTTGATGTATTTGGGTAAGAACCCGCACCACCGTAATCTGCTCCAACGAAACCAAACGCTCCGTCATTATCAGTATTCAGGCTCGAGTGTTCTTTGGTTACGAGCCCCCAAGCTTCTGGTCTGTTGCCGGGACCATCAATGTTATAGGTTACAGAAGTTGTGGACCCAGCAGCACCGCCGGCCATACCGGTCAAAGTTATGTCTGTCGAATTACTGGTTGTTATAGTTTGGTTACCGTCGACGCCAAACGAGTCCGATCTTAGATTGATAACATCCGGACTTGTGCTAGCTTTCTCTGCTGTTATATCGAGGCGTTGATTTATAATCTCGACCAATTCGTCTGCTGTTGTCCATCGTGCTTCATCAACATCAAAGAAAACCGATAGTTCCGCTACGATATCGTTTAAGTCGGCATCTGTTATGGTTATCGTGTCTCCAACGGATAAGTCAGCCAGATTGAACGATATCGTTCCAATCGCTTGAGTTGCGCCTGTTTCAGAGCTGACCGTCAAGGTCTTGCTAGCATCGAAGCGATTGATCGGCACATGCCTAGATTGGTGCCCTCCGACATGAGTCTGAGTGAACGGGCCTTGCATTGGGATCACATTTGAGTTATCAACAACATCGGTATGTAGGTTCGTGAACACAACATCGTACTTGTATTCGCTGCTGACCTGTGCATTGTATCCAGTCTGAAGTACTTCGTTCTTG
>Ga0098043_1000183_pt1 | contig 20580 bp, 14 predicted proteins | sample 9B_taG_FD_92581 | JGI IMG/M metagenome (GOLD analysis project Ga0098043, IMG submission 92581) | Marine viral communities from the Subarctic Pacific Ocean - 9B_ETSP_OMZ_AT15188_CsCl metaG | ecosystem: Environmental > Aquatic > Marine > Oceanic | place: Subarctic Pacific Ocean | collected 2015-01-10 | reverse complement strand
TTTAATATGACTTGGGAACAAGCTAGAGAGAAATATTTAAAAGATGTTGGTAGATAAATTTTTCGACAATACATTTAATTTAGATTCTGAAAAACAGAAGATAATTAATTATATAAAAATGAAAAAAGAACAATCTTCTGCAGAAGCTGTTTTCTATGATAAATATTTTGAAATTCAAAATTGTATAGGTGAACAATTCAAAATCAATACATTAAAAAATAAATTATGGAATGAATCAAATATATCAAATTTAAAACCAAAAGTTATTTTAGTTGAGACTAAAGAACAACTTGATGATTGGCGTTATTTAATTCGTTTTACTTCAAGTTTTAAAAATGTTTCTAATCCTGGTCGTAATCTTAAATTTTTAGTTATAGATAAGACTACTGAAAAATATCTTGGAGCTTTAACAGTAACTTCAGACTTTGGTGATTTAGGTGCAAGAGATAAATATATTGGTTGGACAAGAGACAATAGATTTAAAAATAAAAAGTTAAACAATGTAGCATGTGCACAAGCTATAATACCGATTCAACCATTTGGATATAATTTTCTTGGTGGTAAACTTATGGCATTAATGATAACTTCAGATGTAATTAGAAAAGCTTGGGAAGATAAATATAATGATATATTAGTTGGTATGTCAACCACATCTTTATACGGCACATGTTCACAATATAACAATATGCCAACATTTAAGAAGAGAGGTAAAACCACAGGAAAGATTCCTTTAAAACTTCCAAAAGAAATGATACGAGTATGGGAAGAGTACTTTGGTGAAAAAAGAAAAGTAAGGTCTAATTTAGATATTAGAATTTTTAAAGAATGTGAATTAAAATTAAAAGATTATCAAAGTGATAAAAAGAGAGGAGTATATTTTTGTCCATTCTATGAAAACACAAATGATTTTTTACAAAACAATATAAAAAAAAGTTCTTTGAAATTAAGGCAGAATTTCGTAAATTATAATAATTTAATATCTGAATGGTGGAAACCAAAAGCAGAAAAAAGATTTGATAAACTAAAATCTGATAATAAAGTAAAATCAGAATTACATTTTTGGGATAAGTTATTTGGTTTAACTTATGAACAAGCTAAAGAAAAATATTTAGGAGAAGTTGGAAGATGATAAATCAAGAACAAATGGATAGTAATTGGAATGAATTAATGTCAATCATTGATGAACATTTCGAAGGTGAACAAAAAGAAAATATTCTAAAGTTACATAATGACTTTGAAACAGAATATAAAACTGCACCAGCATCAGGTAGACCTAATTATCATAATTGTTTTAAAGGTGGGTATCTTGACCACATTTTACACGTGATTAAAAATTCACTTATGATTAAAAGACAATATGAATCAAATGGTGTAGAGGTAATACATTCAGACTCGGATGTGGTATTAGCAGCTATGTTTCACGATTTAGGTAAACTTGGTGATGGAACACAACCCTACTACAAATACCAAACTGATGATTGGAGAAGAAAAAAACTAAAAGAATATTACACTCATAATAAAGATTTAGACTACATGACAGTACATGATAGAGCTCTGTGGTTACTATCTAAATATCATATTGATATTAATCCACATGTCTATAAAGCTATAATTTGTGCTGATGGTCTATTCGACCCAGCAGCTGAAACTTATTTTAAATCTTATGTAGATACGAGACATGTTCTCGGTTCAATAGTTCACTTTGGTGATTGGTTATCAACTATATGTGAAAAACAAACTTGGTTACAAGGTGAAGAAGAACACTCAGATGAAGGTGTGACCAAACATAAAGAAGTTCCAAAGGAACAAATAGATAATATGAAAGCTAAGTTTGATGAACTTTTTAATTAGGAGATTATTATGTGGATAGGTTTAACAATATTGTTTTTTTTAATTAGTATCTTTACATCTACATTGGTGTATTATTCATTAAGAAGAATAACACAATACGAAGAATTGATTTTACAAATTCAACAAGTTATAAAGTTCTCAACCGAGAAAATGAAACTTGTCGATTCTAAAGGACACTATGAATCAGATGATGAAACTGATTTTTTCTTTAAACAATTAAAACAAATTCAATTATCCTTAGATGGAATATTTGAAGAGGAGACAATAAATGCCAAAAAAGAAAGCTAAAAGAAAAGTATATTTTGGACAAGAGGTTCAAGATGCTATTATTGAATACAATTCATCAAATGATGATGTAGAAAGAAATAATATATATCAACATAGAATACATGCAGCTTTCGATAAGTTAGCTGAAAACATAATTAATACATTTAAATTTACATATTTTGATTATGGTTTTAATGATGTAAAACATGAAGTTGTAGCTTTTATGGTTATGAATATTCATAAATATGACCACACTAAAGGTTCAAAAGCATTTAGTTATTTTTCAGTTGTAGCAAAAAACTATTTAATTCTTCACAATAATAATAATTATAAAAAACTTAAAACGCATGATAAAATGGAAGTATTAGATAGGAAAGCAGACAGAGATGTTTTTCAAGACTCCGATTATGAGGTATTTACAACAGAAATAATAGACTATTTTGATGATAACTTAAATATCATTTTTAAAAAAGATAGAGATTTAAAAATAGGATATGCAATTATTGACTTAATGAAACAGAGAGATGAAATAGAAAACTTCAATAAAAAAGCCATTTACATTTTAATTAGAGAAATGACAGATGTTGAAACAGCTCATATAACCTCTGTAGTTAATGTTCTAAAAAAACACTATCGAAAACTTATAAATAAGTTTTATAAGCACGGCACCATCTCATTAGATTCCTCAGGTTCATTCTTTTAAAATATTAAACCCTCTTAAATGAGGGTTTTTTATTTCAAACAATTTCTTACAATTTTTATATTTATATATGAATAAGTACATTCACAGGAGATTGTATGTCAAATGAAAAAGAAATATTTGAAGGTAAAACCTTTCAAGACTTAACAAAAGATATTTACGAAAATACTACAAAACGTAAAACTCAAATTGATTTGTTAATATCAGAAATACACGGATTTATAACAACCATTGATGATGTAGTGTTGGTTGCACCAATAATCAAAGAATATATGGATACTGCTGTTCGTAATGATGAACACTTAGTAAAACTCGCTGGTGTATTACAAAGAATAATATCTAAATCACAAGGTGAATCAGATGAATCAATGTTATTAAGTGATGAAGAAAAAGCTGAACTAATGGGAACACTTCAAGATACTGTGGATGATTTACAAAAAGAAAGTCATAGATTAGAAACAATAAAAGATAAAACAATTCAAAAAGGATATTCGGAGGGTTAAATGGGTTCAGTATTTGTAACAGAGGGAAAAGATGTTAAGGGATTTCTACATAAAAGAATAAGAGTACCTTACTATTTACAATTTGTTCCAGGATATGTTGTAGATGTTGTACATTCCGAAGAAAGCTTTGAATGGGCAGGTGAAAATACAATAAATACAATAATAGCTTTACCTCACTATAGTGATAAAGTTTTTAAATCAAGAGCTAGTATTGGAGAAAAATATAGATATTTTCCATTATTAAGAACAATGCATGATGTACCATCAAAAGGAGACCCGGTTCTACTATGTACCATTGGTAAAATAAATTATTATTTAGGCCCTTTAAATACATTAAATAATAGTCCAACTTGGAATGATGACCCATCTTTTAATAAAGAAATATTGACAGAAAAGAAAATGGGTGTATCGGAGGAAAGTTTAAGTAATAGAGGTGTTAAAGGTGAAAGTTTAAACTTTGATAAAAGAACAACTTATAAAAGACTTACAAAAAGACATAAACCTAATCTTGAGTTAAATAATACTATTTTTGAAACAACAGGTGATACCATTCTTGAAGGTAGACATGGTAATAGTATTAGAATCGGTAGTCGTAGTGTAAATCCTTATATTTTTATTTCAAATCAAAGAATGTCTAATAATGAGGAAGAAAGTTTAGCTGATGGAAGTCTTATTAGTATAACTGCAAATGGGACTATAGCTGACCATTTTGATGCTTTTGGTATTGACAATGGTAATGATGTTGAAACTATAAATGGTTTTACTTTAGCATCAGATTTAATTTTACCAGGTGAAGAAGAACTTCCAAGATATATGGAGGATTTAATAACATACACTAATGGTGGTGATAGTGGTTTACTTTATGGTTACAATGGAAATCAAACTTTGGTTCATTCTGATAGAATTATAATAAATTCAAAACTTAATGATATATATTTATCATCTAAAAAAAATATACACATTGGGGCTAGAGAAAATTTAACAATATCCACCGTAGATGATTTAATAATTTCTTCTGGACAAACATTTTTAGGAAGTCCAATAGTTGGAGGTTCTTCAAGGTCTATGGATAATTTAGTATTAGCAGATAATTTAATTAAGGTATTGGAATCAATTGTTGACTTAATACCAAAAATTAAAATCATGACCCAATTGGGTACTCAAGACCCAGTGCAAGGTAGTGCAGGGGAAATTTTAAATACTATTGATGAATTAAAAAAAACATTTAATACGATAAAAAGTAATAATCATTTTATAGAACCAAATTAAAGAGGAAGTTATGAAAAAGAAAAAACCAAATATAAAAACTATAATTAGACAAATCGTTAGAGAAGAAGTTGCGATGGCAATTCAAGAGGTAATAACTGAATTGAAACAACCAATTCAATCCAAATCACAACCAAAGAAAATCGTTGAGAAAAAATCTTTTACAAAAAATTCAATATTGAATGATGTATTGAATGAAACAGCTCAAGATGGTGATTGGAAAACATTAGGTGGTGGAGAGTTTACTTCTGACAGAATGAATGAATTAGTTGGAAAACAATATGGTGATATGATGAATCAACAACCACAAGTTGTGCCATCAAGTGACCCTATGAGTGAATTTTTAAATAAAGATTATAGTGAAGTATTAGAAAAGTCAATAGAAAAATCTAAAAACAAAATCGGAAGATAATAATGGCATTAAAACAAGAGGGTTTAAAGTGGGATTTAATTCAAGCTACAGTGAAGGCTATGGAAGATACTGGTATAGACAAAAATTCAATACCTGAAATTAAAGAGGGTGTATTTATTGAAAGAGTAGCTCATTATCAAGCAGAAGCCATAGCCACGTTTATAAGTTCACTTGATTTCACTATTACAAAAATCAATGCACCTGTTCAGATAGAAGAATTAAAGTCTGATGATTTACCAGCAAATATTGAGATAGATACTTTATTAGGTGAATATCAACCTGTTTTAAAAACTTTAAGAAAACTTGCAGAACCAGTTGGACTTGGTTCACTTATTGATTCGTTGGAGGATGAAATAAAAAAAGCTGTTACTCCTTTATTGGAAGGTGGTGCTAAAACACCATTTAATTTACCAGCTGGTGTGTTACAATCGAAAGCTTATGTTATAATTGGTGAAGACCCAGAATCTGTAGAAAATTTTAATGTAGATGATGAAGATGGACAAAGACAAAATACTACTGTTAAAGTATTTAGAGAAGATATTGAGGATTATTTATAATGGCTATTAGAGATACGTCACGAAAACCTTTTGTAGAAGATAATGATACTAATATTAAAATTGGTGTTGATTTACCAATTCGTAGAGGTGATGATAAAGATGGATTTTTTGCGACCACTTCAACAACCATTGAAGCTGTAAAAAACAACATAAGAAATTTATTACAAACAGAAGAAGGTGAAAGATTATTTCAACCGAATTTAGGAATAGGATTGAGACGACTTTTATTTGAACAAATTACACCTGAAAATTTAATTAGTATACAAGACGTTATATTAGATAAAATAGAGTTTTGGTTACCTTTTGTAGAAGTACGAGACATACAAATTTTTAGTAATGATAATAACTCAGTTATTCCGTTGAATGAAATAAGAGTAAAAATATTATTTAATATTAAAAGAGACCCCAACACTTTAGACTCAGTAGATTTAAATTTCACAAGTGACACAGCAGGAACGGATTCTGTTAGTAGTACAACTGGTGGAGTATCAACTACTGTTACAGGTGGTGGATATTAATTGGAGATAAAACATGCCAACATATGGTAAAGAAAATTTTAAAGAATCAAATGTAAATTATTTAAATAAAGATTTTACATCATTAAAGTCGTCACTTATTAATTATGCTAAATCATATTTTCCTAACACCTATCGTGATTTTAATGAAACATCACCTGGTATGATGTTATTAGAAATGAACGCATATGTTGGTGATGTGTTGTCTTTTTATATCGACCAGCAATATCGTGAGATGTTATTACCATTAGCAGAAGAGAGAAGAAATATAATCACTATGGCAAAAATGTTTGGATACAAAGTTAAACCAATTGTTCCTGCTTTTGTAGATTTAGAATTTACTGCTAATGTTCCTGTATCACCAGGTGACTCAACGAAAGTTGATTATTCCAAAGCTGGAACATTTGATGCTGGTGTTCAGGTAGTCTCTTCAACTAATTCTAATACAATTTTTACAACACTAGAACCGATTGATTTTAGAGTATCAGGTTCAGGTGATACAGAAACTATATTTGATACGGATGACGCTGGATTAGTATCTAATTATACACTAACACGAACAGTCAAAGCCATAAGTGCTACTGAAAAAACTATTTCTTTTCAAGTTGGAACACCTGAAAAATTTAAAACTATTATCATACCTGATACAAATGTGATTGACATTATTTCTTGTATAGATTCAAATAATAATAAATGGTATGAAGTTGATTTTTTAGCACAAGATAAAGTTCCAATTGAAACTCATTATACAGATGATATAAATAGAGACTCAGCTTATGCAGATTCCGAAGGACTGGAAATGTCATCTGCAGTCCCTTACTCATTGGAGTATATAAAAACAACAAAAAGATTTACACGAGAAACAAATGAAGACAATACAACATCATTAGTATTTGGAAATGGTGTTTTGAAAAACGGACAATTAGTTGATGAAGGATTTATAAATACACAACAACTTGGTATAGTCGTACCAGGTCAAACACAAAATTTAAATTCTTCTATTAGTAGTCAGTTAGGTGATTTTTACTCAACACTTGGTGAAACACCAAACAACACAACTTTAACAATTACTTATCGAGTAGGTGGAGGTATTAATTCCAATGTACCAAGTGGTGATTTAAGCACAACACCAACTTTAAATGCTCAAAATGGACAAAGTAATTTTACGTTACAAAGTGTCAACAATTCAAAGCCAGCAATTGGTGGTAAAGATAGTGAAGATATTATTGAAATAAAAGAACAAGCAAAAGCGTTTTTCTCAACACAAAACAGATGTGTTACAAAAGAAGATTATGAAGCTAGAGTTCTACATCTTCCAAGTAAGTTTGGAAATATAGCAAAAGTATACGTGGCAAGAGGTGGTGATAATCAAGACTATAGCGAAGGACTTAGTCTTTCAAATTTTAATTCTTATAATAATTTTGTTAACTCATCTCAAAATGTAACCAATCAGTTATTAAATATACAACAAGATTTACTGACTGCTCAACAAACTGGTGAAGTATCTTCGATAGTAAATCAAATATTAATTGCGTTTCAATCAGGTAATTTTTATGACTTAGCTATTTCACAATATAATACAAATAAAGGAATATTTGAACAAGAATCTTTAGGTCAACTTTCTTTCCTAAGCACTATTAATATTTATATATTGGGTTATAATAATCTAAAACAATTAGTTGGAAATCCTAATTCAAATATCATGGGTCTAAGTAATAATGTTTCACCTTTATTAAAACAAAATATAAAAAAATATTTACAAAATTTTAAAATTATGACAGATGTTTTAACTATTCAAGATGGTTACATTGTAAACTTTGGTGTGTTTTTTGATGTTATAGCTGAAAAATATGCCAATAAACAACAAGTCAAATTAAATTGTATTCAAAAAATTAAAGAGTATTTTAGAATTGAAAAAATGCAATTCAATCAACCAATTTATAAAAGTCAATTAGAATTTGAATTAATGGGTGTAGAGGGTGTTCGTTCCATCGGTCACATTACTATTTCACAATTCAAAGATGATTTTTATACGGACAACACTAATGACCAATCCTTTACAAGACAATTATTTAGTTATTCTTTTGATACTGATTTTGAACCACCATCCATGCAACAGACCGAAGATTTAGGATATGGATATAAATATGATTTTAAAACAGCACTTTCAGATGATGGTACAATTATTGTTCCACCAAAGTTATCAACACCAACGGTTTTTGAATTAAAGAATCCGAACGAAAACATACAGGGGAGAGTTAGATAATGCATCATTTTATTTTTCCAAATCAAGACACTTGGATTTCAAGCGGTAGTAGTAACATAGATGGTACTTCTTTCACAGACCAAAACTTTGGACGAGACCAAATACTTGAGGTTAAAAAACAATTTTTTAATAATTCTTTTGATTTTCAAACAAGAGCACTAGTTCAGTTTAGTGGAACTGAATTTACTGAGTTATCTAAATCAATGGTTGATGGGACAATACCTTTTCCTGAAACTGGTTCAGACTCTGGTTCAAAATTTTATTTAAGACTCTATGAAGCTGAAGGTAATGCTGAGATGACTGAAGAATATATTTTAGATGTAAAACCGATATCTCAATCTTGGACTGAAGGTACAGGTAAATTTGGTGACAATCCTAAAAACACAAACGGATGTAGTTTTAAAAATCGTAGTAATCCAATTGGTGCCACTGCTATCCCATGGGCTGATAATGGTGTTACAGTTTATACAGTTAGTTCTTCAGTACAATCTTTTAATAATGTATCACCTGATGTTAATATTGATGTGACTAATATGGTAAATATGTGGTTCACAGGTCAAGAAGAAAATTATGGAATGTTAATTCGTTTTAGTGGTAGTCAAGAAACAGATGATAAAACATTTGGACATTTAAAATTCTTTTCAAGAAATACACATACCATTTACTCACCACAAATTGAGGTACGTTGGGATGACCATTTACCTTGTACGGGTTCAAATACAGGTTCATTAAATCAATTAAATGTAAGTGGATTAGACGATAATTTTTTATTTATGAAAGGTTTAAGAGAAAGTTATAAAGTAGGTGATAGAGTAAAGTTTAGAGTTGGTTGTAGAAAAAGGTACATACAAAAATCATTCACAACATCAGTTCAGACAGTAACTGGGTCTTTCATACCTGAAGGAAGTGGTTCTTACGCAATTAAAGACGTTGCCACAGATGAGTTCATTGTACCATTTGAAGATAATCAAGGTGTAAGTTATACACAACTAAGTTGTGATAGTAATTCAAATTATTTTATTCAATATTTAGATGGGTTCTATCCTGATAGAGTTTATAAAATACTCTATAAGTTAAAATATAATGATGGACAAGAACAAATATTCGATAATGATTTTGAATTTATAGTTAAGAGGAATTAAAATGGCTGTTACAGTAGAACAATTATTAGATAGAATTGCTTCAGAATTAATTGAAAGTTCAGTAGTTGATAAACAAGTTTTAAATAATAATCAACTTACAATTAAAAATGGCCAATTAAAAATTGGTAGAAACACTAGTGATAACTTAATATTATACCAAAAAGATGAAAGAGCTAATGAGAGTGATTTACTAGCAGAGATAAATATATCTGAAGATAATGACGTACAAAATTTTGTTAGTATAATAAGTAACCTTGCTAACAATATTATTGATATAAATAATGTCACTATTGGTATAGCAAGATTAAATAGTGGGGAATACATTATATCAATAACCGAATTGGGTAATCCACTTGTTAGTGCAAATTTATCCGATGTTATATTTAAATCAGTAACCAATAATGGTGAAAATCAAATACTCAATCCACTTAACATAAGTCAATTTATTTCATTAGAACAATCATCATCTATTGTTAATATACCACAAGCTGAAGAATTTTTAGATACAAATATTTTTGAATTACTTCCAAGTGGTGACACAAGACAAGCTAGAATTGTTAGATTTTTTCAAGAATTAAATGCACTATTGCCACCACAACCTGAATTTGATTTGGATAACGATAATTATGTAGATAGAGTAAGTGGAAGTAATGCTTGGACAGGTTCAATTGACTATAACAAAAATTTTAGTATTTCATATGCTCAAGATAATCAAGATGGAAACATCGATGAACAAGATGCTTTTATACACAGATTAAAAGGCACGGCTAATGATACAAACTCAACAAGAACAATTGAAGATATTTATAATACTGTGTTACCTTATTTGACTGATATATTGGAAGATGTAGAAGAACTTCAAGATGATAGACCTACTTATTTTAATCAATCAAGTGGTTACTTAAAATTTAGAAATCCAAATCAAGGTATTATTATTCGTAACACAAATCAAGATTTTATTGAGGGTTTAGACCCAAGTAACCCAACTTATTTAGATACAGGTTTTACCATTACAATGTGGGTTAGATTTTTAGATAAAGTTTCAACAGGTACTTTGTTTAATTTTGGAAATCCAACAAGAGAAGAAAATCCATTTGGATTCAGATTAGAAACTTTTGTAATAAATAAAGAAGATAAAATATCTAATTCTGATAGGACTGTGATACAAACTTTTGATGAATATATTGATAGTAATTCACCATATCATAAACAAGAATTAGGTTTATTTCAAAATTCAAACACAGAAAGATTTGTTAGATTACAAGTTAGAGAAGGAGGAAATTATTCAACTGAAAATGATGGAGGATTGCGAGATTCAGCATTAGGTATGGGTAATATTCCAAAAAGTAAGTTTAATCCTCCTGATTTAGATAAAGAACAAGACTATTATTTTTCAACGGCTGATGAGGGAGCAATTTTAAATTATACAAACATACCAGAAAATTTCAACGAATGGTATTTCATATGTGCAACTTACAATCCAGATATAGATGAACCTGGTTCTGATTTCAATGTTACAAATGCAGACTATTGGTTAAATCACGTTATAATGACACAAGGTGGAGCGACTGAAGATGGTTTTTCAAGTATAGATTATGTAGATAAATCAAATAAAGGAAATAGATGTAAAGTTGAAATCATTTCAAGAACAGACTTACTACGAGCTCGTGGTTTCAAGGTATAGATAAATGCCTCATAATGATAATCACAATCCATTTGCAATAGATAATCTTATATCTATAAATTACGATTCTGTAAATCCAGAAAATACAATTTATCGAATACCTATTGATTTTATAGGTGAAGTTGGCACTGGTATGGATGGTGATGGTAATGGTGCTGATTTGGATATATATTTAGACCTTGAGTACAAAGTTGCAAAATATAATCCATCATTAGACGCCTATTTTAATTCAATTGATTTAACATCAGATTTTGAACCTGATGCAGGTGAGACCATTACTACAATAAATGAAGAAACTTTTGGTAGACAAATAGGTGCTTCAATAAGTGACTTTGGTGAAAATTTTGGTGGAGGACAAAATACTTCAAGAGAAATAGAATTACCAACGGTTAGACAATTATTAGAATATTATACTGCTCTACCTGAAAATGAAATACAAGGTTATGAATTAATTGAATGTAAAATTCGTGGTGTTTATTGTAGAGGAAATTTTGAAGATACTAAAGTAAGAATGAATATTGGGGGAATAGGTTATCCTTCAGCTGATGGTCCTGGTGTAACAGAAGACTTAAAGTATGGTCAATCATATTTTGAAGATAATCCAGATGCAGAACAAGTATTTACTTACTTTAAAGAAAAATATCATATATTAGATAGACCTGATGGTTATATAAGTGGTGAACAATTACCCATTGGTGTTACACAATTAATTGATACAAATTCTTTGAATGGTGATAATGTACTTCGTATTTATGATGGAGAAATACTTGTAGAAGAAGACGAAGAAATAACTGCAGATATAGAAGAAGAAACTGAAACAACAACTGAAAATGAAAATAATGTTGTAGAACAAATTTCAAGTAATTTTGGTGTACCTGGTTTAGAACAAACACTTTTAAGAAGTATTGATGCATTTAGTGCAATATCTTCTTCAGGTGTTAATATTCATAATAACTTAGAAGCTTACTTTGATGAAAACAATAAAGATAAAAGAATACCACTAGGTTTGTTCTTTTTTGATGATGATAATATCGATTACTTAAATTTACCATTTAATTTTTCAGATGAAAAATTTAACCAAATTGAAAATATTAATCTTATAACCAATGGAGATTGTAAAAGAATTGAGAAAAGATATTCAGTTAGAGCAGCTGGTAATGACCCTTCAATAGCAGCTAAACCAGCTGGTGGATGGCATTTTTTAAATATAAATGGTGTTCGTTTTGATATTAAAAAATCTGGTACTAGTCGCCAAAATATAAAAGAAATAGATGATACTGATTTAAATTATGACCAAAGAATTTCAGATTCAAATGATTTTTTACAAAGCCCTAATTATAGTGGAGGTGATAATCAATTACAAACAGGTTATGGTGGGTACTATCCATATGCTAGACTTGGTGAAGATTTAAGTGCATACTTTATTCACATTAATGCTACTAGCCTTATAAATACTGTTGCTCTTGGTGCACAAGGTTACGCACCATTTTTTGTAACACGATATAGTGAAACATTATCTGATACTCAAAATAAAGCTAAAGGTAAAGCACCAGAAATAGCTACATGGGTGGATTTTAGTCAACTACCAGATGGACAAAATAAAGCATTTTCTAACAAAAGGTGTTTAGTTTTTACTTCATTTTCTTCTTGGTCATCTAACACTGATGTTAGTGAATATTATGATTTTTTTCACAAACAATATCCATATGTGTATTCATATTTCATAAATTCCGGTTTAATTGATGATTCTGATTATCCATCTACAGATTCAATCGCAAATTACCCCTCATTACCTGAATTGTACGGTACATCATATCCTCCTACAGAGAATAAATATAGGGTGTTAAATCAAACTCAAAAAATTTATGATGCAACATCAGACCAAATTAATCCTGCAAGTTCTTTAAAAATTAAATTTAAAATGAAAACAACAGTCAAGAATCCAAACAATACATTTCCTGATGTTGAAGTTGGTATTTTAAGTCGAGACTTACACGATACTAGTGTACCTGCAAATAGTATTGTTGGTACAAATAATCGTGACCATTTTGAAACAAAAGGTGCTTTTAATTCATCCACATATCCAAATGCGAACTTTGAAAATCAATTATCTTCAAATTTTGGAGGATTGTTTAAATGTAATAATTTTGAGGAAAATATATGGGAAGATTTTGAATTTGATTTTAAATTGAATAATTCACATATAAATTTTGGTAAAGTAAAAAGTTTAAATTTCTTTGTACAATCAGGTGACCAGTTTAGTGGACAAGTTATGTTTGACAATTTCGAAGTATATGAATCATATGATTTTTATCCTGATTGTGATGTAAGAAAAAAAATATCAGTTGGTAACTATGGTGTAGGTGAATTAACAGAATATTATGATAAAACAATACCAAGTCAATTACAAGCTTATAAAGATACGTCTGCTCCATTGGAAGCACAATTTTATTTTTATCCAAGATATCCATCTGAAAAAATTTTAGATGTTGAAAGAACACCAATATATCAAGATTTTAAAAAAGGTTTATTTTATATTTATGATATTGATTGGGGTGATGGTTCACCTAAAGAATTTACAACCGAACCTGAACAAATTGATGAAGAAAAGGCTTTATATCACACCTATGAGGAAAGTGGTGTATTTGAAGTCACTGGTTATATGTTAAGATTAAAAGCAGATAGAGATGGAGAACCAATAGGTTTAATTAATAATAGGAAATTTAAACTAAGAATAAATGTTAATGAAGGGTTGGATGAAGATTTTACATATTTAAACTCTGATGGTTTTTCATTCATACCATATAAAAACACTTTACCAATAATTGGTGGTATTTCTAAACAAAGTAATTATTATAAAACAATAAAAAGAATGTTAGGTTTTTTAGATGATGATTCTCGTACTAGTATTAAATATCAAAACCTAGGCACTAAATTAAAATTAGAAAAAGCATTGTTAAAAATGGATGATAGTTTTTTACAAAGCTTTATACAAGAGTCTAATATTAATCCAATAGGTTCAATTGTTCCTTACTTTGAACAATATGGAAATATAAACATATCAGCTCCAGAAGAACATCCAGAATTTAATTTAATTAAAAATGATGATGAATTTTATATAAATAATTTAAACTTCAGTAATGGTTCTTTTGAATTTATATCAAGTTACAATCAACAAAGTCCTTTATGGTCAAGACCTGGTGATGAAGGACATCCTGATGGTGTTGCATCAGATATGATTATATTAAAACTTACAGCTCAACAAGCTCAATATTTTGACTTCATTACTGGTACTGAGGATTTGTACCAAAGAATCGGTTTTATAGGTGAATTGAATCATCAATTTATACAGACTAATCCAAATTTTGAAATACAAGAGTCTAACGTATTATTTTGGAATGCTGAAGAAGGTTACTATTTAACTTTAGATGGCCAATTTGATACGAACAATTTATTTAAATATTTTGATAGTAGTGAATACAAAATAGGCATTAAACCTAATTATAATAGTACAGAAGTTATGTATACTGACTACGGTGGCCAAGGTACTGATGGTAGATTAACATTTTCAAATAGTGCAATAACTCAATGTATGAATTTTGACATAGATGGTGAGGGTACACATGGAATCAACTTTGATTTATTTTTAAATCTATTTGATGATGACAGTACAGAAAGTTATAATACAAGAAAACAATACATGGAACAATTATCCAATTTACCATTTCCAAAATATTTTCAAGAATTTGACTTGACTAATAGTATTGATGTTAATAATTTACAAAATTTATTTTATCAACCCAATCTTGATAAATGGAAGAATTTAGGTAGATTTGACGTTTGGGCTTTTTTAACTACATATGGAGGAGCTCCTGAATTTTTTAAAGAAGTTGGTATTGATGCCCTACAAGAATCAATTTATGATAGTTATGACCCAATTTTTCCTCGAGAAGCACAGTATTTAGTAGGGGCACAAAACTTACAACTACATCCTAACAACTTAATTGTACCAGATGAATCTGAAATTACTACTTATGGTTATAATCCTTTACAATCGGAGTTAGGTAAATCTTTAAATGATACAGATGTAACTTGTATTAAATACTACAATGAACCGAAGTCAATTTGGGAGTTGTTTGGTGTTGATAATGAAATAGAAGAAGAAGTAGGAACACCAAGTAATGAAAAATATTGGAAAAATATAATTCCAGATAACCTTTCTATATTTCATAGAGATGGTGTGGTAAATTTATTAAATGGGGATACTATTCAATGGTTTGGTAATAGTTTAGAAATAAACGAAAACAATATACCAAATGGAATAAATAGTATCATATCAGAGGGACAAGCTACAACATATAATGCAGTTCTTGGTTGGGTAGGAAACTTAACATCACTTGAAAGAGGTGAAACTTATACGTTTACATTATCTAATGATGGTGTTTATTGGAATTTATTGAGTTTAAATATAGACACTTTTTCAGAACAAGAATGGATAGATATAAATCCAAATCATGTTAATGAAAATCAATTATATTATTATCCTGTATTACCTAAATATGGAGCTGATGGAAAATTTATTGATGATGAATTTCCAAACAATAAAATACCATTTCCAATACAAGGGCCAATAACGGATGATAATGATACAGATAATAATTTATTAATTAGTATCGTAGGTGAATTTTTAGATAATAATGTATTGGATGATTTTAGTGGTAATGAAAATTTAGGTTTTACAATAACTGATTATAAACCAACTTTTAAAAAAGAAACTTTACAACCTTTGAAACGAAAAAACTTTCAACCAACTAATAAATCAAAAGCGGATGGAGCATTTTAATGGCTGAGAAATTATTTATAATAGACCAACCAAAAGTAGGTGATACAAGTCAATATAATTTTCCAGATGGATATTCATCAACTCCAATTGTGTATGAAGATTCCATAAGTTTACCAGAAAACAATGATAAATTTCAAGAAAAAGATTTACATACAACCACTTATGGTTCAAAAATAAATGAAGTGATAATTGAAAATAATATGAAATTTTCAGGTTCATCATTTATAACCATTGATGATATAAAAGTTGATAACTCTGGTGTGAATTATAAAGTAAAAAATATTAGAATAAAAGCATTTCTTTTTGATGCTAATTCATTTAACGGAAAGCTTTCAGGTGTTAGACCTGAAAATGCGACCTATAATCAATTAAATGATGTTTTAAATGATGGAACTGATGAGTTTTGTTTTTATAATAAAACTTTTAGTAGAAGAGGAGCTAAACAAGGTTTAGGTAATATTGATGATATAGAGGGTGTAGAGATTGTTACAAGATTTGCACCACAAATTGTGAGTGGTAACCCTGAATTTAATGATGATTTACCTGGTGGTCAAGACTACGTAATTACTGAAGCGTTTACAACAAGTTCTAATAATCCGCCTATCAATACTAAAATCATAGATGACCAAGATAATAATGAAATTTATTTTGCAATATGGATGCGTGGTGATGCTAGAAGATGGTTTGGAACAGATAGAAGAAAAAAAAGAATACAAGTTTATAAAATAAATAATCTTGAGTTATTTACAGATGAAAGCGACCCACAAGGTAAAATAACAAAACTTAATTGGGAAGGTGGTGTTGCTGATAATACCCGTACAGGTGGTGGGGGAAGAGGTGGAGCAGAAGCAGCTGCTTTTAAAGTCACAACATTTAACGTAAGTATTAATACATTGGGTGGTGACTCCAATGAAGGTATTGATAGTAATATTCTGGAAAAATATAGTGCTAAAGTACAACCACCATTCCCATTTTTTTTGAATGATGTTGACACAAGTTTGTTTTTACAAATAAACCCAGCACAACAATTAAATAATTCATACCTTGCAGCAGACACATCACCATCAATAATTTTTACTAATTATTTTGTACAAACTACTTTTGGTGTTACTGATTTGTCTGGTAATCAAAATGAGGTTGATTTACAAAGCTACTATCCTAACAATACCTTTGAATCATTTCAAGCTTCAGCTCCGGCTACTGTGCAATTTTATTTAAATTATTTTCTTGAAAATCCTTTTTTTGCTCCATTTTATTCTGATACAGGCGAAATTATTATAGAACAAGGTGACCTTTTTCCTTTAGAAGAAATTGAGACGGCTTTTGGGGGAGATTTAGTGCCTAGTTCAGTAATTGCAACAGATTTTATATATTTTGTAATTGATTGGGATGATGTAAATGATGAAATAAAAACATTAGAAGATTTTTTAAACAATAGACCTGATAATTTATTAACTTTAAGAGAATTAAAAAGTCAAGGATTATACAATACAGATGTTTCAAAAATGAAACATACTTATTTAACACCTGGTATTAAAACAATTAAATTCATTACTATAAGTTATAATTCAGATACAAATGAATTAGGTAGATGGAAACTTGGTAAGGCTAGAATTTATTTAGATATACCTATCTCTGCAGCTTCAGATTTTGGAGAGGTGGGTGGTAATGATTATACCACAATCCCTTGGCCTCACACAACATTAGTTATTGGTGGTGTTGATGAAAACTCAAATTATAAAACTAGTGTGCAAAATAGTTTAAGTAGTGGTAATATTGGTAATACAGATATTATTGATGAAAGGTCCTTAATAAATGATTTAGAAAATGATGAATTAGGAAAATCAATAAAAAAAATGGATTTAGAACAATTTAGATATTTTAACAAAAGTTACAATATATATGATTTACTTAATATTTCTGCAGTTCGTAATAATAATTTTATACCATATGATGATTTATTTTATAATGGTGACACTAATAAATTTCCAACGAAAAGTTCAGTCGGACAGATATTTATAAATGACAATCAGGATAATGATTTAAAACAAAGTTGTAAATTAGAATTAAATACAGGTGAATTAAGTGGTAAATCTATTTATGATTCGAGTGGAAATTCAAACAAAGGATTGTTAATAGGTGATTATAAAGTTAAAAAAACGAGAAAAGGTGAACCTATGAGAAGAGATTCATTTATAAAAGTTCCTAAAAAAGGTAATACAAAAGGAGCATTATAATGTCACAATTTGAATTTGATTTTAATGAAAATGATAGAGATTTAATTTTATCTCAAACAACTGGTGTACTATCGGAATCAGATTATGTTAGAATAATAATTTATCCAATAGAAGCAATAAATAATATTGTTGACTTACCTGACGCATCAAAAGGTATAGATGGAAAAGCTATATTTTTCTCATCACTTTCAGCATCTTCATTTTTAGTAAATACACTACCATTTGGAAGTCCTACACCAAAAGAAATTGGTGGAATTGATTCGAATGGTAATAGTGAATTAAATGATTTTAAAATTTTTAGAACTTTATCTAATCAAGAATCAAATTATTTTGATGAAGTATCATTTAACAATTTTTATATAAAACCAAATGAAATATTTAATACATTTGGATTACCACAAGGTAATTATAAAATACAAATTGATTTCTTAAATCAAATTAATCCATTCAATCTAAATCCAATAGCTGATACTGGTGACTTAGAGGGTGATACCGGTGGTGATGTAGAAATACAACAAGAAATTTATGAGTTTATTGTAAAACAAATTTCAACATCAAGAAAAGAAATACGACTAAAAATTTTAAATCAACCTTTAGTAAACAATTCACAAATAATTAGTGAATTAACAAATTTATTTAATAATTTTGAACCTGAATTTATAATTGATGATGATGAAAATTCAATAACATTTGAACAAGAAATACCAAATCCAAATTACAAATATCAATTCAAACATGTTTTAAATATTGGTGATGGTAATCATATACCAATAACAAATTATACATTTGATAGAGTAACTGATGGTAGAGACAATCAATCCTTGATATTAAAATTATATGAAGCTGTTCCATTTAATTTATCAAATTTAAATAGAGTCACAATTGAACAAGAAACTTTAACAACACAAACCCAAGATATTTATTATTATTCAGATGTAGCTGAGGTATTTTTTGGTGATGGTTTACAAAAAGATGAATTTGAAAATTGGATAAATCAAGATGGTGCTCAGATTGGGTTTGAAAATTATAATGAATTAAGTCAATCAATCAGTGAAACTACACTTGATACTTTTATTTCACAAAGTATTTATGACTACCCTAACCTAAATACTAATTTTAATAAATATGAAAATCACGTATTTTTTGGTTCTGCTAAAAAGAAGTTGCAAAACTTTAAAAGAAAAGTTGAAACTATTCAAGGTTATTATAGTGAAATATCTAAATCATTAAATGTATCTTCATCAATAACGGGTGATTCAGATTATGTAATAGATGTTAGAAAAAACAACTTTAAACTTATAAATAAAGAAATAAATTCATTTACACCTTACGAAAGATTTTTATATTATGATGGTCAAAGTGATTCTAGTGCATCAGCACCGGGTTTAGGAAAAAACTATGCTAATGTAAAATCTAATGGAACTAAATTAAATTCAAGTAATGGGTTTGATGTTATTTATAAACATACCTCTGATACAAATAATGATGGTCTAAACAATGGTGTTGAAAATTTATTCACAAAAGAATATTATGTTCACGATAAACCATTCTTTAATTATAGTAGTTCTATTTATTTATCTTTTTTAGCAATAGCAGTTACTGGTAGTTCACTTCAATTTAAAAACACTAATAGTGACCCATCATTAAATGGGTTTGGTGTTCCTTTACCAGATAAATCAAAATTTCAAAATACAATACTAAATCCACATCTTGCTAGTGAGTCATATCATAGATATATTTTTGAGGCATCACAATCATATTTTGCACCAGCTAGAAATTTTTCTATTGATGATTTTAATGGACAACCATATCAAATTCAAGGTGATATGTCATTTGTTAGTGATTTTACAAATACAAGTGTTCAAACAATAAATGTCATACAAAATCCAAAAGTAGCCCAAGATGATTTAGGTACATATTTTGTTAGAGATTCAAGTGGTTTTTACGCACGGTTATCAACTCATAATTCTGAGTCAGTTGGACTAGCGTTTTCTGGTTCATTTTCACCTGCAGGCGAATTGTTTCATATTTTTAATACAAATACTTTATCATCAAGTTTACAAGGTTATTGGAATGTAGATTCACAAACTTCAGGTAGTGAATTAGTGGACTCTATGTTAACAGATTTTAGTAGTAATGGAAATACAGGCTCCAAGGCTGGTACACCAACTATAGGAGATGGTGTTGAAGTTCATGGAAGACAATATGGTAAATCAATGTTCTTTCAAAGTGCGAGTGCTGGTCAAGATGATGAAGTGTTTTTTAAATCAGATGATTATAATTTTAGTATAAGTGGTAGTTTTTCATTAAGTATATGGGTTAAAAGATTTTCACCAA
>Ga0098043_1000180_pt1 | contig 20726 bp, 14 predicted proteins | sample 9B_taG_FD_92581 | JGI IMG/M metagenome (GOLD analysis project Ga0098043, IMG submission 92581) | Marine viral communities from the Subarctic Pacific Ocean - 9B_ETSP_OMZ_AT15188_CsCl metaG | ecosystem: Environmental > Aquatic > Marine > Oceanic | place: Subarctic Pacific Ocean | collected 2015-01-10 | reverse complement strand
GGGGCAGACCCTGATTTAGGAATTAGTTGGCAAAACACTGCTAAAGATACTATCAGGTCAGGTTATATGGGATTCAAAGGACAGTTCTATATGTATCGTATATTTAACACTGCAAGAACACCCGCACAACTTAGAGCTGATATGTTTAACACGCACGGCAATATGGCTAGCACAACAGGTTTACAAGTGATGTATCAGTTTGATGAAGGCACAGGCGGTGCTGGTGACACTGTTGACAACAAAGAAGGGACGGCATCAAGAGATGGTGTACTATCTAATCCCGGAGCTGCACCAAACTGGGTAGGGGCAGGAACATTTACACAAGGCACTTCTAATCTTACAATGACGGGAACTAGTAAGAAGATTAATTACACTGGTGAAGAAACGGTATATGATTTAATAATTAATGGAACTGTTACGTTAAACGACATAGCAGGAAACGACGATGGATTACTGCCAAAAGGAGATTTTACAGTAGCAGCTTCTAAAACATTGTCTTCAACTTCCCAAGAACAAATAGTAATAACTGATAATTCTAATACAGTAATAACGATTGGAACTCCAGCAACAGGCATAGCAGGTCTTTACAGTTTAAGATTTAGGCAGGCAGGAAGTATAAATCTTCCAGCTTGTACTACTCCAAGAGTATTTTTAGAAGTAGGTTCAGGAAATACAGTAGTAGCAACAGGAGACCTTACAGTTACAACAGAATTAGAAGTAAGAAGCGGTACAACCTTTAATGCTAGTGGTAATACAATAACATCAAAATTACTTGAAATGAAGGGAACAGGTACATTAAGTCTAGTTGGTTCTACTTTGGTATTATCACACACATCGGGTTTAACAAGTGAGAGCGGAGTTACTATTGATGGAGGACCGGGAACTACAATATTAGGTTCCTCAGCGGCTACAACTTTCGAATCTCAAAATAACTTTGTAATAGTAGGTAAAGTAGAAAACCTAAATGTTACAAACGAAGAACTGTCAGTTACAGGACAAGTCATAAATTGTACAGGAGAAATACATCAACAGTTTCCAACAGTTGACCACGACCAACAATTAGATTTCGATACAGCAGACGATAGAGATGTAATATTAGGTCGTGATTTAGATAAAAATACGGAGTTGATTAACTCTTAAGGAAAGGTTTAAATATGGACTCAACAGATAAAGAACTACTGATTCGCATAGACGAACGCGTCAACACCATTTTTAATAGAATGGAAAAATTCGAAACACTCTTTACGAATCACTTACACCACCATGAGATGTGGGAAGAAGATATAAAAAGACAAGTACGATGGCTTGTTGGTGTTGCACTTTCCGCAGCTACAGGTGTAGGTGCATGGGGGATGATGTAATGGCAATAACAAGTATAACAACACTAGCCGGACTGAGAGACCGTATTAGGCTCTTAGCTGGTATTGAACAAGAAGAATTAGATAATGATACTTTAGATATTCTAATTAGTATATCCAGTGAATGGTTTGAAGAACAAATCGGAGTAGCTTATGATGTAACTAGTTCAGCAGCAGCTTATGATATGGCTGTATGTTATTACAGTTGTTATCTAGCATCTATTGCACAAAATGGTATGGGTATAGAAAGAATACAAGTTGGAGACTTAGCTGTTTATTACGAAGACGATGCTTATGTACATTTTAAACAACTAGCAGAACAACAACTAGTTATGAAAAATGCACTCAGTATCAAAACAACTAGCTACAATGCAGACCCATACACAGGACAAGTCAACTGGGATAAAAACGTCAAAGGTAATGACGCCACTAAAAACATGTATCCAGTACCTCAAGGAACTGGCGATGGAAGTGGAGGTTATTAGTGCCCGGTCTGATTGGTTCTCAAGGTGTCCGACCCGGTGCCTTGAACATGAATCGAGTGTTTCGCGCGCTACGATATAGAACCGAGCAGGCACAAAAAGTAACTTACCATAGACCAGCTATTTTCGATACAGATGATTATGGAGTTCCATCTGGAACAACAGCAGCTTCACCTGAGATTTTAATACCAGATTTACCTGCAATTATTAGACCTGCGGTAACCGCAGACTATCAACAACAAAAGCAAGGTAGCAATATTATTGGAGCTGCTAGAATTTACACTCCAAATATAACTACTATAAAAAACCTTCCTAACTTTGACCAAGACAACAATACCAATTTCAACGAGATAGAAGGATGGGATAGATTAATTACAAACTATAGAACAATTTTCTATGTACCTACTACAGGTACGACCAATTGGACCACTGACAATGGAACTATAACTTCAGATGGTGAGTCTATTACAAACACATTATCTGCTAACGGATATGTTAGATATACAGCTTCTTCCAAAAATGCATTAGAGGCAGATAGATTGAGATTTAAAATAAAAACAAACTTTACACTTACACTTACAACATTTACTATTGTCAATGCAGCAGGTAGTCCACAAACACTTACATATACTCCAACAGCACTAACAATACCTAGTGGTAACTGGTTGACTGTTGACGTACCATATATTTCTGGAACCAGTGCTACAAGTATTTATCGAGACGGAACACGCTACGCTGTCTCAGTTGGTGGTACATATGACTACGAACAAAACGTAGACAAGATACAACTAAACTACACCGGTTTTACAGGAGTAACAAACACAGTTCAAGTAAAAGAACTAGAGTTTTACAAATCAGTATCATGGCACGTACATTCCTTGAAAGATATGACTGACGGTTACATTATTTTTGATTGTGTTCGAACACGCGGACGCAACGATTCACGTAGGAGGGCTTACAACTAATGCCAACTAATCCTCCAGACCACCTAAACAACATAGAACGAGCTCTAATTGACAAGCTCCGTACAGGCACATATACCACTACTACGGGTTCTGCTACGGCATGGTCTAGTGGAGATGTTGAAGTATATGGCCAATACCCTACAACAGATGACGTACACTACCCATCCATAATAACAGAAATGGTCGCTAATGGGATGGAACAGCAATTTATGGGCCAGAAATTAACAAACAATGCTGGAACAGATGCACGAGGGGAGCTTTATGGAGTAGGCTTTAATATACATATAATGGTAGATAGTGAAAGCTCTATTACGGTTACCAATACTACGTCAGGGGGAGAAGTAGCACAGCCCTATAGGGAGAGAAGGTTGCTTAATTATCTCATGCTTAATTGCGCTAATGTTCTTATGGACCTTGATTTTTCTAATATTACAAAGGGGGCTACAGGAACACCAGCCGCAACTGAGGTAGACCAACGTATGTTTAGTGGTTTCAGAGATTTAGCTTATAATCCTGAACTAGACCTATGGATGGCTACTGCTAGTATGGTTGTAGTGTTCAAGAATAGTAGATAGTATGGCGACTAATGAATATGTGATGGCAGAGCCATTCTACAAGCAAGAAATTTTAAGAAACGTTGCGATTGGTTTTACTCCTTATATGCCTTTTACACAGAAGTATAGATTAGATATGAATTCTGATTTTGCAGGTAGAGGTACGGGATATATGGCTTATGGTCCACACGACACTGGAGATGCTGGAGCAGAAGCGACTGGTTATAGTTGGGATGTAAGGCGTAGTGTTTACATGGGACTAGGTGAAGATAGACTAGCTCATATGAGTAAATATTATGGTGCTAGAGGAAGATGGGGTATAGCTAATCAAGTAGCACCTCAACAAAGTGCAGCCCGTGCTGCTCAAGGTGCTATGGATTTTAAAAGAATTCTAGAGACTAATGGAGGAACTGCAGTTGGTGAGATGATAGGTAGTCCAGTTCCGTCACGTATTGTTGATGAGATAGGGTTAGCTAATCTTAGTAGGATGTTAGATGATGAAATGATTGCTAAGAAAAAAACGCCACAAGATATATTTGAAGGTGAAGTAAATCGAAAGCTACAACGTGGTGTTGGATTTTCTTCGCAAGGTTTTGATTTACACTTAGAAGAACATAGAGGTATGGCAAGCTTTTTATCAAACGAACTGAGAAACTTTGATGAAACAGTAAGAAGTATGGAAGTTACACAAGCTAGGACATCAAAAGCTGCAGATAAAGCTATGATGAACATGAAGAATGCAGAACCAGACAAAGAAACAGAGTCACTTAGAAATCATGTAAAGGGTGTTACAAGTAAGTTAAATAGAATGATAGTCGACTTTGTAAATAGAATGACCCCAGAACAACAACAGAAATTCGAACAATCTTTAGGTACTATGGGTTCTTCGTTTGGTGCATTACGTACTACAATAGATTCAACGTTACGTAGAGGGGGTGTATTAAATGAATCAATGGATGATAACTTATTTAAACATATGTATAGACCAGCAGAGTGGACTGCGTTGAAACAATTTCTAGACCGAGGTCGACGTAATGAGAGTATGTCTGCTGAGTTAGGATTAGCTAAAAACGCTGTTTCGCATGTGTATCAGAATACAATGCCGAATGGTTTTATAGGATTAACTATAATAAGGAGCGGTACACAAAGGGTAAAAGGTAGAGTAGTTCCCAAATTTGAAGCACCACTTGCTGGTGATGTTATGGCGTTACAAGGAGGAGCTACAGGTACTCTGGGAGAAGCTATGGCCTTGTGGGGTAGTTCTCAGGGTATATTTGATACTCAAGATGCAGCTATGGAGATGATGAACACAGCATATAGTGATGCTTACGGTCAAGCTATATTGGGTGCAGGACGTGATGAGTTAATAAATGAAGAAGCTATGACTGGAGCAACTTTCAATTTAGAACAAGGGATATATGATTTAAGAGTAGGAGGTATAAACTCTACTGTGTCTCTGGTTCCTACAGAAATAGCTAAAAATTTATATGACCAAATAATAGCTAACATAAACAAAGGCGGTGGTAAACCAGCTATGCAGAGATGGTTTCAACGTTTAATTACTAGTTCTAATGATTTATCACAGGCATGGTATGACCGAATGCCACATGGTATGAGAGAATCTATGTCAAAAGAATTTCAGTTTGGGGATGATAAAGGAAACCCAAACAAAAGATTCTTAGGTGTATGGAATCAAGGTGGTATGGGTGCATGGAAAGGAGATGTAGGTGAAAACATATCTATGGCTCCGTTTATTATAGCACGAAGACAAAAAGTAGCGAATTGGAGAGATGGAGGATTCCAAGACGATAGATAAGCAAAAGCTTTATATACTAAGTAAATGTAAAATAATGGTAACGAGTGGAATGTCTGAATAGAAAGTCTAGACAAAAAAAGGAGAATAAAAAATATGGCATATTTCCTAGGAAGAGATGTTGACTTATACATCACAACAGAATCTAAGCTAAACGGAGGTTCAGGAGACACAGACGGTGATAATGGTATTGGAGTAGTTAGTAATGTAGCTACTTTAACACACACTGGTTTGACTTCTGGCAACATGATACCTCGTATGGCTAACGATGCAGCTGTTTTAAGTGGTTCTATAAGCGACACGACAGGTATTGACCTGTCAATAAGTATTTCTGACGAAGACGTAGGACCTTTTGTAGGTAAACCACAGATAATGCAAAAAGTGGAACTTAGAAAAGAAACCGTTGTCACTATAACACGTAAAAAGAGTAACAATTTCTTTGACGTTTTATACAACGGACCAAGCGTAGCAGCAGAATTTGGCGGCGACAAGGTGGACGACCACCGAATGGGCGCAAGATTTGGTGTAATTTCAGACACCACAGATAATAAATATTATATTAATGACGGTAGTACGTTTATGCATAGTGTAGTTGAATCTGGAGCATCAACAAGCTGTTGCTACGGATATAGAGTACACCTTGTTATCGGTAATAGACCCGATGGCTCAGCTAATCCGGGTGAAATTTTTACCGTAAGAAACGCAGTAATGACTGGTCACACGGTAACACTCAATGCAGACGGCGTTACAGAAGAAACTATCGAATTTACAAGCAGTGTAGCTCCAACAGAGTCTACACCAACCAACACCAGTGCGGCTAGTGCACCAACTGGTTTTGATACAACGATGACACCTACAGGAGAGCTCTGATAATATGGCATTTTTCTTAGGTAAAGACGTAACTGTAGCATGTTCTACAGAAAATACAGCTGATGGAATACAAGTAGGAGTAAACGGTACAGTCGCTTTCGATGATGTAGCTACTGGTTTTGCTGATGCTTTGGATACAAGCACTCCGGTTGGAGCAACTGGTAGCTGGAATCAACTTACAAGTGTAGAATTAAATATTGGAGCTATGGATGAAGATATTTCATACTTTGGTATGCGTTCTCAAACAAAAGCAGAAATAAAAAAGGATACCACAGTCACTTTTACTCGTAAAAAGGTAAACAATGAGTGGGATGTAATTTTTAATGATGCTAGATTTGGTGGTGACGGTTCCAACGCTGTATTAGATGGATTGGAAGAGCCATCAGTTACTAAAGGTTATAGGATTTTTATAACTATAGAACCCGGCACAAGAAACGCTTCTAATGAAGTTATTACTTTGATGGGATGTTGTGTACAAAGTCACACTGTGACTATGAATACAGACGGTACAATGGATGAAACATTAGAATTGATGACATATATTGAACCAGTTTATCGAGATACCAAGTACGGTACAGCTATAACAACAGCAATCCTGTAAGGTTTTAAAGATTTGAGGGGGGCATGAGCCCCCTTCAGGAGATAATAATGACAGAAAAGAAAATTTGGTCAATGGACGAATTAGTAGCACTCACTGATGAGGTGCAAGAAAACGAAGTAGAATATAGAAAAAAGATGGTTCACTTTCAATTTTGTGAACTAACTGAACAAGAAGAGCCAAAATTCACTGGAGTATCGGAAGATATGCCTGAAGAAGAAAAATTGGCTATTTATCAAGAAATAGGCTCTAACAGAGTGGTAAAAATGTTAGAAAAAGCCAATGAAAAGAACCCTGATGGACCTGTAATTACAGCCGAACAATGGGTACTTTTACCAACAACATTAAGATATGCCATATCTAATTCAATATTGGGCGTAGAGGAAGAAACGAAAGAAAATTTTCGCGACTGATGCTAGAATCGCCTGATGCGGTACTGTTGTACATCCCCTTGATGAAGAATTTAGGGATGAGTTGGAATGAAATTAAGCATACGCCTAACCATGAGTTACAGGGACTACTAATAGCTAGTCATGAATATGATTCATTACACTCAATGGATGGGTATAGTGACAAAGATATTAGTGAAATGGCTAAGAATAAGCCTGAAGTTAGGTCACAATATGCCAAATATATGGAAAAGAAACGAAAATATGAGGAAATGGTAGGTATAAAACGAAAAGTAACATTCAAAGGTATTTAGATGGGTTTCGCCGGACAAGTATTTGCAGCGCGTGTCGCGATAGGTTTAGCTGTTCCGAGCCCAAAGGCTCTCAGTAAGACCGGCAGTATGCTTGCCCAAGGTGTAAAAGGTATACATAAACGTATTCAGATGGCTGCTAAAGGGGCAGATTTAAGTGATGAGTATAGAAAAAAGCTAGCTCGGTTAAATCAAGCCACACGTAGTAATGCTCAACGTACTTCTAACTTTATTGCTACTAAATTAGAGCAAAATTTAGACAAAATGAGTAAAAAATCTATACGTAATACACGTAGAGTATACGCTCAAAATAGTAAAGAATACAAAAGATTAACAAAAGAGATGAATAAACCGTTTGCTCAACGTGATTTAGGTACTTTCCAAACATCTCAAGGTATGCGTACCATGCAACAAATGGCTGCAAGGATGGCAAGAATGAATAAAATGGAGAGAGCTGAGCAAATTAGACATCAAAATAATATATTACAAAGCACAACGCGCCTTGCAGAACGAGAAAAGAAAAGACTATTAGACCAAACTAAAGGTAAAACGTTATCTACCAAACAAGCTCAAAAATTAAGAGAACAACTACAATCTCTAGATAAAACGGTACGTCAGGAAAAAAGAAGATTACAGACGTTACAACAAATCGATGGTGAACTAAATGCTATAAACCGAGAGATGGACCAAATGGATGATGAGGGAGCAGACATAGGTGCTCAGTTCGCTGGTGCAGCTAATACCCTTAGAACTAATTTTAACGACGCTTTAAGAAATAGTGTAGCTATTTTAACCGCTTTTGGTTTTCAACTTCATAGAGCAGGTACCTCAGTGATGGAGTTTGAACGTGAACTTATCAATGCAAACTCTGTATTTAACTTGACACATGACACCTTATTTAACATAGGTAATGAAATAATGAAGTTTGGTAACGAGTTCGGTATAGCTGTACAAAATGGTGCAGAAGGTATGTACCAACTTGCATCGGCTGGTGTAAGCGCTAACGAAGCACTTGCTATATTACCTGAGACTTTGAAGTTATCTATGGCTGTACAAGGTGACCACAATACAATTTCTAAATTGACTGCACAGACTTTGTTTGGTTTTAACATGGAAATGGAAGAAGCAGGGTCTGTTACAGATAAGTTTGCTTTTGCTATTCAGAAATCTTTGATTGAATATCAAGATTTAGCAAGCGCTGTTAAGTTCGCTTTACCTTTCTTTACCTCTACAGGTCAAAGCTTAGACCAGCTGTTGGGGGCATTAGCTGTGCTTACTAACCGTGCTTTAGAGGCAGGTATTGCAGGTCGTGGTTTAAGACAGGCTGTCGCAGAGTTTGCTGAGAGTGCGCTTGATGCTGAGGTAGGATTCCGTAAAATGGGTGTTGAGATTCTCAACGCAGAGGGTGAAATGAAACAATTGACTGAAATAGCAGCTGATTTTGCTGCTGCTGTTGGGCCAGATACTGCATCTAATACAGAGTTACTAACTACTCTGATAGAAGACTTGAATGTGCGTGGTGCTACTGCGTTTATCCACTTAGTTCAAGCCTCAGATGAGTTTACTGAAGCAGTTCGCGAAACTGAAAATGCTGGTGGTCAATTAGACGCTATGATTGAAGAGCAGAATAAATCTTTATCTGCTCAAGTACAAATTTTAAAAACAAACGTTCTTTCTATATTTGCTTTTAGGGATGCAGCATATGAAGGTACTGGATTTTTGAATGCATTCCACGAGTCTATTGTAGAAACTGTACAAGGATTTAGGGACTTGTTGGTTGAAGGAGAAGGAGCTGACCAGAAACTAACAGAATTAGGACAAGGTATACAAGATTTTGCAGTAGAGGCAGTTAAAGAATTTAATGTTATAGCCGACAAAACTGTAGCTTTATTACAAGATTTAGCTAAAGATACTGAGGGTTACGCAGGAGCTCTTAGAACATTAGCCATACCTCTGCAACTTACATTAGATATAATAGATGCTATGGCTGGAATCAGAGTTGGACAAAGTAGTTTATTAGAACTATATATTAAATTCAAACTTATTAATAGTATAATACCCATACAGGCTGCTGCGGTCGCTGGTTTAGGTATGATGTGGAGAGGAGCTACAGTCGCTGCAGCTGGTTACTACGCTACAACTTTAGCGGGTGCTGCAGGCGGTGGAATATATACAACAGCAGGTGGTAGATTCAAAACAGCCGGTATGAAAGGTCCCGGTTTCAAAACTAAAGGAGCACTAATGAGAACTATGGGTGGTGCTGTAGGTAGACGTGGTATGATGGCTGGAGGTGCAATGATGTTAGGTGGTGGTCTGTTACCTGCAGCAGCTATACTTGGTGGTTATATGTTATATAAACATGCTACAGAGAAGGCTGGTGGTGGTTACATAACTCCAATGGCACAGGGAGGATTCCCAAGTGGTGGTGCTCCATATCTTGTAGGAGAACAAGGTCCTGAGTTGTTTATGCCAGAGACATCAGGCAAACTTTTAAATAATGGAGCCACTGAAAATACTATAGGTAGTGGTATGAAGCTCAATAATGTTACAATTGGTATAGATTCGTTCGGAGGATTAGTATAATGCCAGTCAAAACTCTTAAAGTTAAACCTAATAAATTTTATGTAGAGAGTCAAGTAACAAATGGGCAGATGGTGTTTGACGAACACGGTGATTTTTCTAATGCAACTGACTACCACTATGACATATCAACTGGTAAAACACCTAATAGTTTAGTTTTAAGTGGTAGTGTAGACACTACTGAACATGTAGATAGAGGTCGTTACAACTTAGCTGGTGGTTTTTTAAGAACTTATGTGTCTGGGGTCAGTGTAGTAGACGGTGACTCTACAGTTCCTACTTTACAATTATACGCTTTACATAACGATTATGATATTACTGAAGGTGGTATGAAGTTTGCTAGAAAAACAGCAGCAGGTACAATTACTGCAACTAATGGTTCTACTACAATCGGAGGTGCTTCTACTGATTTTGATGGAGCAGACGGATTTTTTGGTGATTTTTTCAATGGTAGTAATTATCAAGGTGGTGCATTTGTTTGGATAGGGCCTGTAGGTTCTAGAGAAAAATACGAAGTAGCAAGTATAGCAAGTGATACATCCCTTACATTAACATCTAACTATACTGGAACTACTACATCTACTACACAATTGCAATTAGATGATAGTATAGGAGCTAGTATTACTAGTTTTTTAAGTGCTTACACTGGACCAAATATCAACATAGAAGAAAATTTTGATGGTTTAGATGCAAAACTTTCTACTGTGACTGAGTTTGTAAGAGAGGGTGCTAATGCTGTGGTTAAAAAAGGACACCCTTTTATAGTATGTAGTTATTACGATGAATTTAAGTATAAAGTTAAAGCCGAAGCCTCATTTCGCCATATGGGTCCTATAGGAACTGAACGTGTTAAAATGCTTATGGAGCAAAACTGTTACTACCCTTTCCCAGCCAGAAATGCGTATGATTTATCAACACCTGATGGTTATGCTACCACTATGGGTGAAGGTATACAAGCTAGAACTGTACGGTATGGAACTTTAAACCCTAATAGATATGCTAAAGATAGTAGTGGTAAATATACTGAAGTACCGGGCCTTGCTAATGGTAGACTTTATATTGCTAAATATGCTTCTTATGATGGTGGTGGTGGTTTCTACTCTATATTAAATAGGCAGGGTAAATCATGTGGATATGGTATATCGTTAGGTGCACTTGATATGGCAATGGTTGGATATGATTCAACACAAACTTTTAATCCTGACCCTGAAAACACAGTAAATACTACAAAAAACAATACTTTATTTGATAAAATATATAGTACAATGACATTTAATAATCCATTTACTGCAAGTACAGAAGTACCTATAGTAAGTTCTACTGTAGAATTGCAGTCTGACGTAGTAAATTCTGGCGCAAACGCAGCTCGTTTGTACCATTTATGGGACTTTTCACCAGATAATGCAGATATAGAAAAATATTTTGGTAGAGAAAATTCTTTAAATCCACAAACTGCATACATGGCTAAATATAATTTACCTTATCCTATAATTCAAGATATGTCTTTGAATAGATTAGGTGATAGACGAACGTATATGCCTTATGTAAGTTTAGATATGAACATTGCTAAGTTACAACCAAATGTTTTATATGACATACAAAACTACTTAGGAACTACTAAACCTACTTCAAGTGGTAACTTAGTAAATGACCCACAGAATACAACAACAGGTGCTTCTTATTTTACAAGTGCTAGGTTTGGTGATACTTCTGCTATTAGAACTAAGGCTAGAACCTTTTTACGAAGTGTAGTTGTTACTTTTTCTAATTACAAACCTCTCGATACTCATACTACTCTAGAAGAATTCTTAAAATATGGACTTGATAATGCTTATGGTGGTAGTCAAAATGATGAATCTATTGTAGGTGGTATTGTATTAACACGGTTAGGTATGGATGGTGCTGATATTGATAATGACTTTATATATGCTGAAGCTTTGCCTATAGTTAAAGACTCAACCACTATGGATTATGCTGAACAGTTTGCTGGAGATGCGGGTAAGACCAACAAAGGTTTTGGTTTAGTTACCATACAAAGTGGTTCTGGTGATGGCAAATTACAACAAATGCTAATGAAAGCCGCTAATATTAACAATACATATTCAGCTTCTAATCAAAATACACCTAGAGTGGTTAAGTTACCTATGAATCAATTCTTTAATATGAAGTTTTATGTCGATGCTTCAGCTAGACAAGGCTCTAACATCAGTAGTAGAAACCCATATTCTTCTTTTCCTACCAGTACTCAGGGTGTAGGTATGCGTTGTGTGTTTGAAACAGATACCATAAATCAAGATTCTGATAGTGAAGATTTATATACTGACATGCCTTTCTTAGATTTAAATTTCTCTATCTCTGGTGGTAATACCACTGGTGGAGGAAGTGGTGATGCTACTGGTGGAGATACTCCATCTTTTTCCTTCTCAGATAGGTTCGTAACTACTGACAATATAACTCCAAAGTACCCAAAACACATGATTATTTGGGTTCAAAATTATAGATTTGTAAGCAGTGCAGAAGCTCAGTTTGCTTTTGGTGATAATGATATTATTGATACTGCTTCTGGTTCTGCTATTGAAGCAGAGGTTTATGTGGATAATTTTCAAGCTGTTGATTTTTATAAAACTTTAGCAAGTACTACAGCTAAAGGACAAATGCCTGCTCCTCTTCAATTTCCGCAGGGGGAAAATGCAGATAGTCCTATAACATTTATAGAGGACAGTACTTATGATATAACATCTTTTAATACTGGAGTTGCTCAGAGTGCAACTGCAGCTAACACAACAATTAGAAGCTATTCTCCTGCATCTTATTTTAGTGTTGGATTTGACAGTAAATTAGATTTACCAATTAGTGGTTCTTCTACGGCGCGTAGAGGTTACCTTTTATTAAGTGATTTTTATACTACATCTTTTAGTCAGTTAGAAAATATAGTGCCTGATTTATATAGTGGGGCAACAATAAGTTTATCTGATGGTAATTATGCTGGTGGACTACAGAACGATAGATTAGGTGTAGAAATGAGCGGAAGTACATACGCTAGTGGTACTGTAGGTACACACTACTTTGACCCTGCTGTTGGTAACAATCAATATGCAGTTACTGGTGGTAAAGATGTAGCTACTAAAGTGTGTGTCGGTACTGGTTCTAATAATAACTTTTTATCTACTGACGGTTTTACACAGAAGGGTTTTGTAAACATAAACATATCTAATGCAGGTAATGCTACATCTGACGCATATGCTAATTGGGGTAAACGAGAAAATATATTATGCTCTACTAAAGTTACAGATGTTGCACGTGGTGGTAACTCCTTAAATAGTAATCAGTTACAAATAGCAGACCCTACAGTTTTGAATCCGTATAATAAAGATGAACAATATATTTTATTTATAGTTGGTTTTCCTGTCAGTACTGCATATTATAGAATATTGACGTTAAGAGATGGTGTGTCTAGTGTTGACGAAAACAATGTAGTTACTTTTAATGAAAGTGTAGTTTCGGGAAGTACAACACAACCAATAGGGCAAGAAACTATGTTACCATACTTATACTTATCGCCTTACAAATACTGGATTAATTTAAATACTAAAGGTGACCAAGATTATAAACCTAGAACATACACAGGAGTTACATTAGTCAACAATAATATGTCTGGTGCTAGCGCATCACCATCTAGTATTACAGGCACTACTTATAATGAAGCAGTTTATACGTGGAAAAACTCTAATACAGGTAGTGTTGGTTTGTCTGCTCCATACGAAAATGCGTGGCAATTTTTATTTGACCCAGATTCAGAAAGTGCCATGATATTAAAACAAGACTTTGGTTATGGTGCTTACAATGTTGAAACTAAAACGGGTGGTTATTTAAGTTACTGTACTCCAGCAATTGACACTTACAATTATATGGATATTGGTTCTTTACTAGTAGATAGAAGTGTACAAGAGAGGGGTACTTACAATCTTTTATTAAGACAAATACCCTCAAACTATCCAACCAATGTAAAATTAATAGGAGATGAATATTCTTCTACTAACACAGACCAATTCAAACCGACTTACATTTTCGAATATATAGACGATACTCCATTTGTTAATAGCTTCTCAGTTGAACCAGCGTATAGCATACTTGATGGTAATACCAACTTGTATGATTTAGGAACTGAAAACTTGAATGCTGTTAAATTTAAATGGGATATGGAAGATGATGATATATGGTATCAGATAATTTTTATAGATAATAATGGTACAATCGAAAACAAATATCAAAATGCTAAATTGTGGATTCCTTGTAATGAAGAACCAACTACATTGACAACTAAGCCAACTATAAATTGGTACAATCAAATAGCTAATACAAGTGGCACTGCTACAGTTGGTGCTAATGTAAGAAGCTTTATAGATGGTGTACAAGGATATTCTCCAAAGATAAGTGGTAACTCTGCAGGTACTCAATCTATTCAAATCGCAAATGGTGATAATAATGCCTTTAAAGATTTAACTGAGTATACTATGTCTGTCCATGTAACATTTGATAGTTCTGAAAAGGGTTCTAATACCATAGTCTTAGGACAGGGTGTGTTTAATCATCTTATTGCATTACGAAAAAATAGTAGCGATATCATAGAATTCCAACACAGCAACGGTAGTCAAAGTAGTACTGCAACAGGTAGTACAGTAATAAGATGTGATGGTAAAACAGTATATTCAATTATAGTAACATATAAATATCAAAGTGAAGCTGGTCCTGATTTACAATTGTTTGTCGATGGAACATTAGATGGATATGTAACAGACGCAGTGTCTCAGTCAACTAGCACAGATAACTTTGATTTAGGATATTATACAGCATCACTACCGGGTGGTACAAATTATTTCCAAGGTAGAATAGAAGAGTTTGTGCTTTGGGACAAACAATACATTGTTGCTAACGGTAATGAATACATATATAATACGGCAGACTTAGATGATTTAACATCATCATCAATTAATACATGGTCAGCTAAATTATTTGTATTTGATTATCATAACATTAGAGGAAAGACTTACAGAGAAGTCGGCTCTAGTAAAAATATATCATGGAGGACAACGCCAATATGAGCTTAACATGGGAAGATAGTAATGACCCCTCTACTAGTTCAGTAAACACTGAGAAGACTGCAACTCTTACATTCGATAATGGTGATGTAAGAGCAGTGTATATTGATTGGGATGATGGGGCTAGTAATAAAAAAGATGAAGCAAATTATCAATGGGTTCAATTAACAGAACCTAAAAAAAGTATAACAGTAAAACATACATATAATAAAGCAGGAGATTTTAACCCACTAATACAAACAATTAATTCAGACGGTTTCGTGTCAAGATATTATAGTCGTCCTGCTAGTAACACAGATGTTGTTCCATATAGTTCTAACTCAGGTATAGCAGTCGCACGTATATCTGATATAGCCCCTAGTGCTATAATGAAAGTAGAAAATACCTCTAACAATTCTGGTATAGATAATAGTATTATGGAAGTTGAAGGGCCTAAAAGATTGTACATTGCTATAGCTCCTACCGTATCTCGACCTGAGTTAACGGGAACTATTAAACAAGTCACTCTCTCAGTTGAAGGTATAGCTTATGCAAATACTTTGACTACTGCTAGTACAGATGATGATGAAGCACAGTTCAATGTATCTTCTTACGCTAAATTAAAAACATTCGAATTTGATATAAATCTTACCACCGCCGCTAACCAATATGGATTGTATGATTTTTATGGAGCAGATAATGAAGATGAAATAGGTTTATTTTCACAAATATTAAAGTTTAAATTTTTAAGTTGTAAAGCAACTGGTACTACAGCTACAGCTCTAGAAACTGACTATACTACTAATGAGATATTTAATAGATTAAAAATATTTTTGGTTACCAAAGCTAGGGATGGCAAATATTATCCTATAAGTTACGTTAGTGCTGGGTCTCCAGTTAAAACTGCAAGAGACATAGAGCGTTATAGTGTGCTAGACATGGGACAAAGTAGGGCTGCTGCATCTAATAAGACTATCTCTAATTATAGATATGACAATGGTAAAGGTTGGTTAAGCCCTGTAAACCAATGGGATTTAGAGACAGTATCAGGCGATACTAAGACACTAGGCACAGGTACTAAACAGACCTCCCCTACAACAGCTCAATATTACTCTTACTTAACTAATCCTATAGGTCTTAATAATCAATCAGCTTCTGCACTGTTTGGTGCTGGGGGAGCTACTGCATTTACTTGGTACATTACAGGTACCACTTCTGGCAACATAAGGGAAGACTCAGTAGCGCTTGATGATTATGGTAGGTTTTATGAACAATATTATTGTACAAGAACCTCAGTTGAAGCATCCTCTACGTCTGGTAGTTTAATTAATAGTAATCAACCGGAAGTATTAAGAGTTAGACAGGCTCCTAGTTGGACTACTGCAGAAACTGCTAGTGAGACTCCTGTGACAGATTATAGTTCAGCTATGTTAAATAACGGCAGTGGTAATGTTTTTAAATTAGATTCAGTAAACACCACTACTCTTAAAGATATTAAAGGTGTAGCTATTGATACACAACCTGCCGAATATATATTGCTACCTTTTGATAGTAAGACAAATAAAATATTTTTCAATGCAACTAATTATGCTAATGGATTGATGTCTGATTTGTCTGGTTATGCTAGCACTGCTGGTTTAAAGATAGCAGGAGTTGAATATCTGCATATAGATGATGCGGGAACTAAACAACAAAATGCATATTGGAAGTCTGTCGATTTTGTTGACACTACTAAAATAACTAGAGAAAGAAGTACCTCTAATAAAAAATATGATACATTTGAAACTTCTTTTGCTAAATCTGGATACATTAGTTTTGATATGCCTTTAGATTGGCAAGCAACTTCTATAGCAAAATTGTGTGGTGGTAAATATAATACTGCTAGTGGTACTCATAGTGCCTGCATTGCTGCTGGTCAAGATGATGTGATAATTACTGGTGCCGCAACTAATATTGCTGGAGGGACTGGGTATAGTGATGGGTTAGTTAGAGTAGTACTTAATGCTGCCTCAGACAAGACTGCTATGCAAACGATAGGTTCTGATGACGATATAGGTGCTTATAAGTATGCTTTTATAGTTACTGCTGGTACTGCATCTGGTTCTATGAATTGGATAGCTAGCGGTGGTTCTAACGGATTTGATTCAACTACCGGTAACGGTGTAATGATTCTTAATATAGGTACTACAGGTACGTCCTCTAGTAATCCTAATTTAGTAATACCCAATGGTCTTATAACTGGTGCTGTAAGAAGAATAAATATATATGATGTAGTTAGTGGTACGCCTAAAGTATTCCAAGATGGTGGTGCTGGTCCGGGTATAGCTAACTTAAACGCTGCTAAACTGATGCCTGCACAATCACAATACTATAAAAATAATGGTGGTTCAGCAGCAAATGTTTGGTTCCCAAACCAATATAATTTACGTGATGCTATATTTACAGGTTCTTCATGGGCACAAAATGATAAGTTTGTATTGAAGATAACTTTAAGTGGTACAACTAATGCTGGTAGCTCTGCAAGCACTCCATGTCCAGAAATATGGAATGTGTTTGATGCTACATCAGCAGATACTACAATAATTAAATCTATAGATGATTCTGCTTACAATCTGAACTCACTACCAATAACTAGTGACGTTGCCATGAGTAGAAGTGGTATATATTATAGAGCTATAACAAGAAAGGGTAAAACTTTTATAGCTAAAACTGGTGTAGGTTTAGAACAAATAGGTTTCAGTAGTAAAGCTTTAGGAGATGAAAAAAGTTCTACTGCTTTTGCAGACCATGGACCATCTACATTATATGGACACCTACACAAGATAAGAAAGTTACAAGAAGAAGGAGTAGGAGTCTATTGGGACGAACCACAAAAGGATGGTACGTTTATAAGATTGTGGGGTGTCATTGCTAATTTGAATGAAACTCGTGGACTTGGTGGTCCACAAGCAGTAGTTTCCTATACTTGTAATATGATAGTAAAAGATATTGCCCTTATAGATGTTGATGGTAAACTAATGACAGATAGATTTGCATTAGGGGGAATAAAGAGTGACCGAGATTATTCCTGAGATTAGAATAGAGGGGAGAGTAGTTCCGTTTACACGAGGTGCGTACACCAATACAGGAGGATTTACTGCTGCTACTTTAGAGTTTACACTACCATCAACCTATGGTGGTTTTAAAAAATATTGGAATAAAGAAATAACACTATATGCTAACAAATATGATAACAAACCTATATTTAGAGGTTATGTTAAACGTATGAAAGAAGATTTCAATGATATAACTTTGTATGCTCAAGATGTAATTGGATATATGGTTTTGGGTGGAGATAGCCAAAAAGCAGTAATATCACTTACTGATAGAGAAAATATAGATGGATTAACTATAGGAAACGCTATCAGGAAAGCAATAAAACTAGCTAATCTAGATAGTAAAATAAATACAGACTACATAGGAGATACTGCACCATTGGTGTCCTCATCACGACCACCATTAAGAGGTACGTTAGGATTAAAAGATATAATAGAAGAATTGATGGGAAGAGCAGTTGACGATACAGGAAGTATACCACGCAGCAATATTATTAAAATTATAGATAATGGTACTACTTCTCAGCTGAGTATAGAATTAGAAGAAGATTTAGATAGTGCAGATATTAAATATGTATTTAATGAATATTCAAACATAAGTGATTTGCGTATTGTTAATAAAAAAACACCAACTATAATAATTGTTAATGGAGATGGTGTATCTGGTAAGTTTGAACATGAGAGTGCTATAGATGCTCTTGATAAAAACTTTTTAGAAATTAGCAATAACAATTTAAAATCTCCAGCAGAATGTAAAGACTTTGCACAGAAAATATTTAGGGCTAATTTGACTACTCAATATGAATATAGTATTAGTTCTCCAAATGGAATATATTTAATGGAGAATGACGTTATCAGAGTAGAAACAGAAGACCCTCGTTTTTCTGGTAATTATAGAGTGCGTGGAAAGAAAATATCTTTTGGACCAAACTCCTTTACAGTAGGACTTAACATAAATAAGAAACCACCTACATTAACTGAGTTTATAAGTCGTCAAGATAATTAAGGTGTGTTCATGTTTGGTGGACCACGTGGGTTTCCAGTAACACCATCATCACGACCGTATGTAGGTGCGTAATCTCCAAGGTTACCTTGCCCGCCTGATGCTTCTGAACCGCCGGGGTTTATTGTTCTCACAGCTATAGTGCCTGATGGTTGCATTCCATCATATTCACCATCACCTAATTTATGTACGGATTCCATACGACCTTCTGCATTTAGACCTGCGTCTCTACCCATCTTGCGTCCATAGCCAGTAATATCTTTTTCAAATTCCATGTTTAGATTTCACACTTATCTCCAACACAAGCGAACTCACTCTTACCTTGAGTGTTGTCCTCTAACTCATATTTGGAGAGTTGTGTATAATCAATTACGGGTAGTTTCTTTATAAGCCTTTCGTAGGTTCTGGCATCTATTTCTTCATATGGGGCTAATTCATACTTACCGCCATCATATGGTAAGAAAGACACACCGTTAATAATATCCCAGTTTTTATATACCCAATTACCTACTTCAAACCATTCATCATCTCTGACATACACAGTCATACTAGCGTTGTGTTCACACCAATTATGCTGTAAATTTTTGTAATGGCTCAGTTGGTCAAGAGCTGAGACATCTTTACGTGTCATACAACCTTCTGGTGATTTAACTGGAAACTCTAGTACCCATGTAGTGGCGTCCTCTTCTGTTTGACCATTTTCTGGATGTGCCTTTATGCCTGCATCTTTCATCATCATAAACAGTGGGTCACGGGCTGCAATCCTGTAACGACGAATGTAGTATTGAGAGTATCTTGGATGTACACCGGAAGCAGAATCAACAAGCTGTGAAACAGTACCGGATGGCTTCACACAAGTAGTAGCAACAGGTACATTTATACCCAATATACTAGCTGCCTTGCGAGATATGCGTAAAACACGCGATTTAAGCGCTTTTAAGGCCTCCGATGTTAATATGGAATGGTTATCCATTTGACCTGTCAAACTAACGCCTAACAGACGTTCTACGTCACAGTTCTTTTTCCACTCTTTTCTTAGATATGGGAAGTCTGTAAAGGTTGATTGTATTACGCCAAGCCATGTTGCTGTCTCTACCTTGTCTAATAATGAATCAAGGTCATCGTCCTCTCTTACAACTACCTCTGAAAGGTTACAGAATTCCATATCTCGTAACATTATTTCTCCACAAGGGTTTGTCCCTTGGATAAGAGGAGCGTAACGTCTCGATGGTGCTCTGCTCTGTGCAGCACTGAGGTTAAATATACCCCTTTCTCCAGTGCCTGATAAAGCTAATGAGGCCCATTCTTTTAAAAATTGTGCTGCGGAAGGCTTTTCCCTAAATATCGCACTATTGTTTGCCATAGCACGTTTAATAGGGAAAGGCCACTCCTTAGCGTGACGCATGTCTTTGTCATCAAGGTCACTCAAAGAGATTTGTGAGCTGCGTCTAACTCCACCCACAACTACTATTTCTGCAATTTGATTACATATATCGTGAGCTTCTAGTGTTGTGAGCTTTCTACCTTGGGCGTTGTGCATGGTCTCACGTATGAAATCATGCAACTTGATTAATGGTGCTGGACCTGAAGCACGTCCACCCATAGTCATGAGTCTAGCTCCTTCTAGTCT
>Ga0098043_1000179_pt1 | contig 20778 bp, 27 predicted proteins | sample 9B_taG_FD_92581 | JGI IMG/M metagenome (GOLD analysis project Ga0098043, IMG submission 92581) | Marine viral communities from the Subarctic Pacific Ocean - 9B_ETSP_OMZ_AT15188_CsCl metaG | ecosystem: Environmental > Aquatic > Marine > Oceanic | place: Subarctic Pacific Ocean | collected 2015-01-10 | reverse complement strand
AGGTTTTATTATTTAATTTTAAGATTTGAATTTTATTTAATTTTAATTTCATAGGAATTTATTTTTTTTAAATTAATATTTTATTTTTATTTATTTTATTTATTTTATTTTATTTATTTCGTTTCGTTATTCATATATATTATCCAAACGGTATCGTATTTAGTTTGTAAGTAATTGTAGTGTGGCGTGCCAATTTTTTTTGTCATTTTGTCATGAAAATGTGTCATGGAGGCCGTTTTTTAGTTTCAGTTTTATAATTTGGGGGCCCGGCTAGGGGGTAGGGGGCTACACTTTGCTCCAATATTTACGATATATTTTTTTTGTGACATAAGCCTATTAATAATAACTAGTAACAGGCAAGTGTCACATTTTTTGTAAATAATATTTTTTCTATGTAATTATTAGTGTAACTAATAAAACACAGTATGGCGTTCAAAATGAAAGGACCTAGCTTTTATACTGATCCTAATGGATTTAGAAAAGGGCATAACCAAAATAAAAAAAGAGTTAAGATACCTAGCGGAAAAATAACGATGACTGAAAAAGACGGTTCACCTCTTGAAGCCGGCCCTTTATACGGAACAGGTACATCGACAGGAAAAACTATTTTAATGAAACCAGGTAAAAACTATGAGTTTGCAGGTGATAATGAAGTAGTAGAGACTAAACCTCCTTTAAAATCTGTCGGTAGTAAAATAAGAATATTAAAAAAAGAAGGTTATCCTCAGAAACAAGCTGTTGCGATAGCTTTAGATATGAAAGAAAAAAACAAGATATAATATGGCATTTAAAATGAAGGGACCTTCCCTATATAGAAAAGGAAACGAAAATATGAAAGACGGTAGAGCTAAATCTTCTGCCTTTCAAATGGGTAAAAAAACTATGAATCCTTTTAAGCAAACTAAAGTAGATTTAAAAGAGTGGTTATTAGATCAAAAGGGATTTAGTCAAAGAGAAGCGGATCAAATGATTAGAGATGGCGCTTACGATCTAAGTAATAAGAATTTTAAAAAGTGGTACGCATCAAAAGGAGATGTACCAGCTGAGCCAAAAGCACCAATGAAACAACGAGATTTTGAACCAGCATATGAAGGTGGTGACTATAGCTTTAAAGATCTACAAAAAATGAGTAAAACTCAACTTGTAAAAAAGTTTGGAGAAAATGCCGCTAAAAATATAGAAAAAGATCTTATTGAAAAAGGATATAAATTAAAGGCAGGTGAACAAGGACCTGTAAAAATGAAAAATAAACTAAAAGATCCAAAAAATAAAATGACTCCAGAGCAACGAAAGGCGAAAGATAAAAGAATTAAAGACGCGAAAGATAAAAGAATTAAAGACTCAAGAGGGAAAGGATTGATTATGTTTACCAAAGAAGATATTAAAAAATATAGTAGAAAAAAGAAATAAACTAATTATTAACCAATACATAAAACCAAAAACTATGACTTATTTGTATTACAAAAGTTCGTATACCACGAACACAAAACCGAGCGAAGAAACTATTAACCAGTGGAAACATTTAGCTAAAAAAGCAAACTGGAGAATAACACAGTTACCAAATGGATTTTACCAAACCGAGTGTTCTTATCCAAATCAACAAGATAGATGGCACGATGTTACGCGTAGAGAAACAGTAGAAGGTGCCGAAGCTGCAATTAATGGAAGCATCGACCATTTTTCTAAAAAGTTGGACTCTGTAAAAGGTCCAAAAATTATAAAAACGTTTAAATAATTATAAAAACAAAACAATGGCATTCAAAATGAAAGGAAACCCATATAAATTGGGTAAAATGGCAACTAAATCAACCATGAAAATGGCTAAAAAAGCTGCTATGAAAATGAAATCTATGGACGATAAAACACCTATGGATCTTAAAAAAGACCCTATGATGATGAAAAAAGATCCTATGATGATGAAAAAAGAAGATTCAGCGATGAAAATGAAAAAGGGCGAGCCTATGAAGCAAGCTAAACCAGATTATCCAGACATCGATGGTGATGGCAACACTAAAGAATCTATGAGAGATGCTGCTGCTGACAAGAAAAAAGCAAGTGGAAAAGTAAGTAAAAAAGCAAGTGGAAAAGCAAGTGACAAGAAAGGAGCTATGACTATGAAAAAGTCAGCTGCTATGAAACAGACAGAAAGACAAAAATCAAACTTACCAAAAAAATTAGTTGAAGCAATAGCTAAGAAAGCTGGAAAAACAATTAGCAAGGCAGTTGGCAAAGAAAAAACTCCTAAAGGAGCTATGACTATGAAAAAGTCTGCGATTAAGCAATTAGACTTAGAAGGACTAACGACTAAAAAAATGGATCGTTTAAAAAAAAAAGAAGGTAAAATAAAATCAAAGGTTATTAAAGCATCTGAAGAGGGTAAAAATAAAAAAGTAAATAGACTTGAAAAAAGAGGAAAAAAAATAGCGGCAAAATATGAAAAAGCAAAAGACAAAGCTATAAAAAAAGGGAAGATAAGAAAAAATCAGAAGTTTGTTTATGATTATGATCCTGCTAATGATCCAAATAATCCTGCTGGAAAATAAATAAACACAATTTAATAAAATTTAATTTAATATGGAATACAATCTACCTAGCGAGATTGTCAAAGACTTGAACTTTGGCGATTCTGCTAAATCTAGAATTATAGCTGGCGTAAGTAAGCTAGCTCAAGCCGTAAAATCCACGCTAGGCGCTTCTGGTAAGTGCGTAATATACGAAGATGGACGCGGTAAACCGGTTATCACAAAAGACGGAGTAACTGTAGCTGAATCAGTTGTCTTATTTGATCCGGTTGAAAACATGGGCGCTACGCTTATTAAAGAAGCTGCAAGAAATACAGTGAAGGAAGCAGGTGATGGTACTACTACTGCTACCGTCCTTGCTGAATCACTTATAAAGGAAATTAGCAACAGGTCTTACAAAGAATTTACTACAAGAGATATAAAAGAAGGTATCGCTTCTGGGCTTAAAAAAGTAAACGATTATCTTAATAGTATTAAAATTGAGGTAAAAGACGATATGTTGGACAACGTCGCGGCTATTAGTTGTAACAATGATAAAGAACTAGGCGCTATTATTGCAGAAGCTTACAAGAAAGTTGGTAACGACGGCGTTGTTTTAATGGAAAGTTCTGAAACTGACGAAACTTACGTAGAATTAGTTGATGGTGTACAACTTGAATGCGGTATTACATCACCACACTTTATTACAGACACAGAAAAACAACGAGCCGTACTTGAAAATCCACTAGTTTTAGTCGTAGCATCTGAAATACCTAACGTTAGAAAGATACAAAACATACTGGAGTACGTCATTAAAAACAATAGATCACTTTTAATAGTGGCTCCAGTATCACAACAGGTTAAATCTGCGCTTTTAATGAATAAAGTCAAAGGTAATATCAAAGTAAACATTATAGACCCGCCTGGTTTTGGTCCTACAAAGCAAGATACTATAAAAGATTTAGCTATTTTAACAAATGCCACTGTAATTAATGAAGAACTAGGTGATGATTTAGACGGAATATCACTAGATATACTCGGTGAAGTTGAAAAAGCTGTTACAGATGATAAAAATACAGTAATTACGCTTGAAAATATTGACGAAAGTGTAAAAGATCGTATAAAAGAAGTTAAAAAGCTATACAAAGCAGAGAAAAACGGCTTTTTAAAGAAAAAAATACAGCAAAGAATAGCAATGCTGTCAGGTAGTGTTGGAATCGTGCGCGTTGGCGCTAACTCGAAGGTTGAACTAAAAGAAAAACGTGATAGAGTAGAAGATGCGATATATGCTACTAAAGCTGCCTTGAAAGAAGGTATAGTCCCAGGAGGTGGCATTGCCTTATTAAATGCATCGGAAAGAATAGCCAGTGAAAACGTAGGTGAAAAAATATTATTTAATGCTATTGCAGCTCCTTATGAAACTATATTATCAAATGCCAGTATAGAGAAAAATGAAGAGTTAGCAGAGGGCAACGGAATAAACGTTGTAACTGGTGAAGAAGTCGATATGGTAAAAGCAGGTATTATAGATCCTGTGCTTGTAACTAAAACAGCACTTAAAAATTCTATTTCTGTTGTGACTACTATTATATCCGCTGATTGTGTAATTTCAAATATCAGAGTAGATGAAGGCAGTTAATCATTATATAATTATCGACCCTATAAAGAACGAGCCTAAAAAAGTTGGTGGATTAATTTTAACAGATGAAATTAACGAAGACAATAGGTATCTAAAGGCAAAAGTTGTATCTGTTGGTAATTTAGTAGAAGGTATAAATAATGACGACGTTATATATTACGATAAACACGCAGGCCACGGTATACAACATAAAGATAAATTTTACGGCGTTATAAAACAACAAGACGTCGTACTTATAGATTAAGCCATATACCAAAACCCTTAAACTTAAGACTTAAAACATAAAATTAACCTAATTATTAACAAAAAAACAAATTAAAATGGAAAAGTATTTGTATTTTAGAGCTGCTACTGCGGCTGCCAACGAAGATGATGATGATACAGGGTCATTAGTATATCCTGTAAGTCATCTTTTAGGTATGTGTTCTGGTACTGCTGCTGCTGATGGTACTGTTACTGACGATGATAACGCTTTAAGTTTATTCTTAAAACCTGTTAAGTTAGTAGCTGGAGCAGAAGCTGATAGTATTGAAAACGCTGACACTATAGTACTTGCATGTGCTCAATACGGACAAAAGGACGTAATGAAAAACATTGTAGCTGCTATAAACGGTGGCCCTCATGGAACTGGTTTTATTACTATATGTGATAACGGTGCAGGAGGTACTGCTGATAGAATTGAAGGTGTTACTGGAATGACTTCAGTTGTAGTTAACGAACCAGCTGACTAGTCTTAAATGAGACTAACCGCGCAAGATTTGCGTGAAATGAATATCCTTAAGTATTACAGGCTCACAAGAAAGTGGGCTTGTAAGACTTACGGATTAACAGATGCAGATTTAGAATTATTAATTTATTTGGATTGTAAAGGAAGATTTACACGACAAGAGTTTATAGACGGTACTTATACCATGAGCTGGGATAAAAACCGGTGGGAAAAACTAAGAAGAGAAGGTTGGATTGAAGTTTGGAGACAAAGAAATAGAACAACAATAAAATACTCTGTTTTTAAAACTTCGTTTAAATGCAGCCAACTAATAAGTAGAATATACAGAATACTACTTGGTGAAGAAGATTTACCTGTTTCAGAGCGAAGTGTATTTTTTAATAATAAATCATATACAGATAAAGTTTACAACAAAGCTATAGATGATATGATTAAAGACAAAGAAAGATAATATGGCGTTTAAATTAAAGAACGAAAGTGTTAAAAAAATAATAGGTGAATTAAGGAAAGCTAGCAAGCTACACGCTAGCCAAGCTGATAGACTAGAAAATATTATGAGCTCTCCTAACAAGCAAAAAAAAGAATATCCAAAAAGTTATACGAAGAAAGATATAAAGTTTTTAGAAGAACAAAATGAAGATGTTGTTAGGTACGAAGACTTAGACGAAAAAGGTAAGGCTATTTGGAGGAAACAAGGAAAGCCAGTACCTAAAACTAGAAGAAAAGGATCTATACGTGATCTTATAAAAAAGAAAAAGAAAAAGAAATAATATGCCTTTTAAATTAAAATATAACAAATCTAGTTTTCCTTTTAAAGGAGAATCTGATGGCTTTACATATAAAGGTTACAATGTGGTTAGAGAAGATTTAGACGAAGGTATATTAGGTGAGGCTGAAAATGGTAATACTATAAAGTTAGATAATAGCATAAAGCCTGGTAGTAAAAAAGAAAAAGAAGTTATGGCTCATGAAGCTCATCACCAAGATGAAATGAAGTCTGGTAAATTAGCTTACGACGACAAAAGTGTAACAGATAAAATAGCTGGTAAAAAGTACGCTAGAAAAGACGGTAAGCTTATAGATCAAGACAGCGGTATAGCTTATTCTGAAGGTGATCCTAACTTACCTCATGAATCAAGAGCATTTAAAATTAGTAACAAAATAAAAAACTTAAAATAATGGCATTTAAAATGAATAGACCAGCAGGTATGAACAGCCCTGTAAAAAGAAGGTCTAAAATAAACATTGGTAGATTAAAAAATAGAGGAGGTGAAAATAAAATAGGTAGAGAACTTAATGATGACTCTGGCTTGTTTTATAACTCAGCTCTTAAACAAGAAGGACCTGTACCTGAAAAGAACCCTGGTGTTATGAAAGGTGAATACGAAGGCACGTATGTGTACGAAGGTAAAGGCACAAAAGGATTTGAAGGTAACGAAAGAATTATTGATTTAGAAGATAGAATAGGATTTTTAGTAGAAAACGATATACCAGATGCTGAGGCCGCTGGGGATAATAAAAAGGTAGAAAAATTACAAAATACTGTTAAAAGACTTAGAGACGAGCTAGCTATACTTAGAAGAAACGTTAAGGCAGATAAAAAAGTTCCAATGAAACAATATAAAAAATAAAATGTCATATACAAATTTCATAGGTGGAGTTTCACCTTTTAAACAAAAAGTTTACGATAAAGAGTTTTACTTTAAAAAAGATGGTAAAAAAATAACTAATCAAGAGTACTGTAGACTTCAAGCTTCTATAGGTCCAGATGTACCACCTTCTTTTAATTTACAAACTAATCATCCAGATCCTTGCGGTAAAAAAGAAAAAAGAGAGTATGAAAGAGCTTTAAACCAAAGAAAAAGAGAAATAAAGCAAGACGATCAAAAAAGACCAAAAAAATGAGTATATTAGGAAAAATATTTTCAGGTGGAGCTACTGAATTAATAAAAGGTGTAGGTGGCGTAATAGACGAGCTACATACATCTAAAGAAGAAAAGCTTGAGGCTGAAAATAAAATAAAAGATATGATAATGGGTTACGAAGCTGAGATGCAAAAGCAAGTAACCGACAGGTGGAAGGTTGATATGGCCTCTGATTCTTGGTTATCAAAAAATATAAGACCATTAGTTTTAATATTCTTATGCGTATCAACAGTGTTATTAATATTTATCGATGCTGGTGTTATATCATTTGAAGTTAAGGCTTCGTGGGTAGACTTATTACAATTAGTATTAATAACAGTGATCGGTGCTTACTTCGGTGGTAGATCACTAGAAAAAGTAAAAAAATAATGGGACAAAATTCAACAGAAGTAACTTATGGCTTTGGTCAATTTGGATCAACGTTTTTAAAAGGCGACGGTGCTAAGTTGCTTTTAACAGCTTCAACAGCTAAGTATTATGTTTGCGCGATAACCATGGTGACAGACGTTGCTTTTCAAGCTTTAGAATCTCTTGATGGTGGTGTGAATATGGGTATGGGTGACACTGCTTTTGTAGGCACGGATGTTTTAGCAATAGACAGTCACTGGAATGCAGCTACTGCAGATACTACAGCTGAAACTAATGAAGATTCTGATCCAATAACTACTGCAGATAGTTTTCCAAAAGGCTTAACTATATATGGAATGTGGGATAACGTAGAGTTGCACTCTGGATCTGCAATAGTTTACGTTGCTCCAAGACCAGATTATCACAATAGAGCATAATGTTAGGGCTTGGTAATAGTTTAACTTCATACTTTGTGTCAAGTGGCGAAGACTTTGGTACAAATCACTCTTTGTCTTTTGACGGATCTAACGATGAAGTAGATTTTACTACTGCTGGTTTTCAAGAAAAATTATCTGCTAGTCAAGGTAACTTCAAAGTCTCTGGTTCTGTATCAGTGTGGGCAAGATTAAATACAACAGGTTCTAATGGACAGCTTTGGGATTTTTATATAAATGATAATAACAGAATAAATATTCAATACAAACACAACGTTACTCACAAGTATGTGTTTACGTGGAGAGGAAGTGGCGCTCAAAAGACGGCTGATAGTGCTACAGGTTTAACTCACGAGGGTGATGGTAATTTTCACCATATAGTTTGTACTTGGGACAAAGGTAGCGCTAATGAGATGAAGCTTTATATAGACGGTAGTTTAATAAGAACAGTAAGTTTAGGGACAGTAGAACTAACAGGAGACTTTAATGATACTGCTGATGGTACGATTGGTCAAGACGGTTCTGGTGGAGTAGAGTTCTTGTCCGGTACATCATTTAATGGTAACGCTGATTTTAACGGCTTTTTAGATGACTTTGCTGTTTATAGTGATGTGTTAACCGTTGAAGATGTAGAAACACTTTATAACAGTGGAACATCAGACCAAACAAACGTAGGCACGGTTGGTACCATTGTAGCGCACTGGACATTTAACGAGGGAACAGGTAGTATTGTAACAGATAGAATAGGAGGCTTTGTAGGTACATTTGGAGGAAGTGGTAAAAACCCTACATTTAGTACTGCAAACGCTGGGGCATAAAATAAATAATTAATTAAATTAAATAAAATGGCAAAAAGAAAAACAAAAAAGGTGGCTAAGCCTTCGAAAATTAGTAACGAGCAATTAAACAACTTGCAAAACGTGATAAGCACAATAAACAAAGCTCAAATGCAAATAGGTGTTTTTACTACAAATATACACCAACTTTCACATCACGTTTCAACGATGAATGATAAATTAACTTTAATGCAGTCTGAGTTTGAAAAAGAATACGGAACTTACGATATTAACATCTCAGACGGAACTATAAATTATGAGCAAACTAATTAGAAAAATTACCGTAGGTAAAGACTATAAAGATAACGCTATGCACTATTCTGTTGGTCAAGATGTTTATGGTGGACATACTATATGTGATATAATAGAAGAAAAAGATAAATATTCTATTTATATTAAAAAAAATAAAAATGTTCTACCTTGGAAAGACTTTAACAAAAATATGGCTGTATCTATTGAATACAACCTAGAGTACTAATGAAAGCGCCTTTTGACTTTGTTATAGAGCCAAAAGGAAATAGATATAACAATATTAAAAAAATTGGTGATAAAGATCTTATTGTTAACACTGAGATATTTAATCATCAGTTTGTAAATAGAGAAGCTATTGTTAAATCTGTACCTACGGCCTATAAAACCAAAATAAAACCTGGAGATACTGTTATAGTACATCATAATGTTTTTAGAAGATGGCTAGATATTAAAGGTAAGGAAAAAAATAGTAGAAGTTATTTTAATGAAAACACATATCTTGTAAGACAAGATCAAATATTTTTGTACAAAAGAAATAACAAATGGAGAGCTATGGATGGTTATTGTTTTGTTCAACCAATCAAGCAAAGAAACAAGCTAAAATCAGGAGAAGAAGAAGAGTGTATAGGTATAGTTAAATATACTGACGGTGTCAATGATATTGACGATCTTGTAGGTTTTACACCTTCATCAACGTATGAGTTTATAATCGATAACAAAAGATTATATAGAGTTATGAATAAATTTATTACAATTAAATATGAATATCAAGGAAACGAAGAAGCTTATAATCCAAGCTGGGCATAGAGCAGTTGAAGAACTTATTAATGTAGCTAGAGAAAAAATTATTACTAATACAGAAGATGACGTTAGTGCTGATAGATTAAAAAATGCCGCGGCTACTAAAAAACTAGCAATATTTGACGCATTTGAAATACTTAACAGAATCCAAGAAGAAGAAAACCTGCTTGAGGGCAAAACACCTAAAGAGGCAGAGAAAAAAGTCTTTAAAGGATTCGCAGAAGGCAGATCTAAGTAATGTACAAGCAAAGTTTAGTTAAGGTTGTAGAACCTGTAAAAAGAACAACAATAACACGTTTAAACCGTGGTAAAAAATGGAAATATGGATACAATAAAGAACATGATATTATCGTTATATCAAAAAATGGTAAAATTGGTGAAATACTTGAAATTCAAAATCTTCGCATTGCTTTACCACCTGTGCCCGTGCAAGTATATAAATTGCAAGAAAGCAAGTGGCAAAAAATAGAATACTCAAAAGAACTAGGCAAGCTTAAAAATATATTTGACTGGAGAGCATATCCAGAAGAACAAAAAGAAAAATGGTTTGATTTTATAGACGAAGAGTTTAAACGTAGAGAAGAAGGTTTTTGGTTTGTAAATAACGGAGATCCAACTTATATAACAGGTAGTCACTACATGTATCTACAATGGAGTAAAATAGATGTAGGTGCTCCTGATTTTAGAGAAGCCAATAGATTGTTTTATATATTTTGGGAAGCTTGCAAGGCTGATAAAAGATGCTACGGCATGTGTTATCTTAAAAACAGACGTTCTGGATTTTCTTTTATGTCAAGTGCAGAAACAGTTAATTTAGCCACATTAGCAAGTGATAGTAGATATGGTATACTCTCTAAAACAGGTTCTGATGCTAAAAAAATGTTTACAGATAAAGTTGTTCCTATATCGATCAACTACCCTTTCTTTTTTAAACCGATACAAGATGGTATGGATAGACCTAAGTCTGAGCTTGCTTATCGTGTACCTGCAAGTAAGTTTACGCGTAAAAAGATTACTGCAAATGAACAACAGGAAGACTTGGTTGGACTTGATACTACTATTGATTGGAAAAACACAGGTGACAATAGTTATGATGGAGAAAAGCTTAATTTATTAGTACACGATGAAAGCGGTAAATGGGAAAGACCTGATAATATATTAAACAATTGGAGAGTTACAAAAACCTGTTTAAGATTAGGTGCTAAAGTTGTTGGTAAATGTATGATGGGTAGTACTAGTAACGCTCTTGAAAAAGGCGGTGATAACTTTAAAAAACTATACTATGATTCAGATGTTACAAAAAGAAATCGTAATGGACAAACAAAGTCTGGTTTATATTCTCTTTTTATCCCAATGGAATGGAACTACGAAGGATTTATTGATGAATACGGACAACCTGTATTTAATAGCCCACATAATGATGTACTCGGACCCGACGGCGAATTAATAGATTATGGTATAATTGAGCATTGGGAAAACGAGGCGGAAGGATTAAAATCAGATCATGATGCTTTAAACGAGTTTTATAGACAATTTCCACGTACAGAAGAACACGCTTTTAGAGACGAGACAAAAAATAGTATATTTAACTTAGTAAAAATATACGAGCAAATAGATTACAACGAAGGAACTGGAAACTTACTAAATGTAAACACTGGTAGTTTTCAATGGGTTAACGGAATTAAAGATACAAAAGTTATATTTTATCCAGATCCAAAAGGTAGGTTTAAAGTTAGCTGGTTACCACCAAGTCATTTACAAAATAAAGTTATAATTAAAAATGGCATAAAACACCCTGGTAATGAGCACATGGGCGCTTTTGGTTGTGATAGTTACGATATATCAGGTACAGTAGATAGAAGAGGATCAAACGGAGCTTTACACGGTTTAACTAAGTTTAGTATGGAAGACGCTCCACCAAATCACTTTTTTTTAGAATATATATCTAGACCACCAACAGCAGAGATATTTTTTGAAGACGTGCTAATGGCCTGTGTGTTTTACGGCATGCCAATACTAGCGGAGAACAACAAACCTAGACTTTTATATTATTTAAGACGTAGAGGTTACAGAGGGTTTAGTATGAATAGACCTGATAAAGTTTGGAATAAATTATCTGTTGCTGAAAAAGAAGTAGGTGGTATACCAAACTCAAGTGAAGACATAAAACAAGCTCATGCTGCTGCGGTAGAAATGTATATACAAGAACATGTTGGGCACAAAGGAGATGGGGTTTACGGTGGTATTGTTTTTAATAGAACTTTAAACGATTGGAGCAGGTTTGACATAACTAAAAGAACAAAGTTTGATGCCACTATAAGTAGTGGATTAGCTATTATGGCTTGTAATAGACATTTGTATAGACCAAACCCAGAGAGAGAAAAACAAAAATTAAATATAAACATTGCTAAGTATTCAAACAAAGGTAATGTTTCTCAAATAATTAAAAATTAATATGTATAAATCATCTAGAATTAACGCATTTCCTAGTCAAGTTGTTAGCGATCTTGAGAAAATGAGCGGAGAGTATGGCTTAAAAGTTGGTCAAGCTATCGCTGGAGAATGGCTGCATGAGACTAGAAGTGGTAATAGATTTAATAATAACAATAGAAATTATCACAATCTAAGACTGTATGCTAGAGGAGAACAGTCAATACAAAAATACAAAGACGAGTTATCTATTAATGGTGACTTAAGTTACTTAAACTTAGACTGGAAACCAGTGCCTATTATACCTAAGTTTGTTGATATAATAGTTAATGGTATATCTGAGAGACTTTACGATATTAGAGCTTATTCACAAGATCCATTTGGTATATCAAAACGTACAGAATATATGGAGTCGATGCTTGGTGATTTAGCTACACAAAATTTAAACGATTTAACAGAGCAAACTTTAGGTATAACTACAAATGAAAATGAAAAAGAAGAGATACCTGGTTCTAAAGAAGAGTTAGAATTACACATGCAGCTAACTTACAAACAAGCTGTAGAAATAGCAGAAGAACAAGCTCTTAACGTCTTATTAGAAGGAAACGATTATGACTTAATAAAAAAGAGATTTTATTACGATCTAGCCGTTTTGGGTATAGGTGCTGTAAAAACTACTTTTAACCCATCTGAAGGAGTCGTTGTAGATTATGTTGATCCGGCTAATTTAGTTTACTCCTATACTAAATCACCTTATTTTGAAGATCTTTATTACGTTGGTGAAATAAAACAAATACCTATAAATGAACTTGTAAAAGAGTTTCCTGATTTAACTCATGAAAACTTAGAAGAAATAGTTACACAGAACAAAGGTAATAGATATGATTTTTATGGAGTAGATTACAACTACGACGAAAACGATAAAAACAAAGTTACTGTGCTGTACTTTAATTACAAAACTTATACTAATGAGGTTTATAAAGTAAAAGAAACTAGATCTGGAGGTAATAAAGCTATAGAAAAAGACGATTCATTTAATCCACCAGAAAATAAGGAAGGAGGATACGCTAAAATGGAGAGAGCCGTAGAAGTACTTTTTGAGGGAGCTATGATACTTGGTGCTAACAAACTGCTAAAATGGCAAATAGCAGAAAATATGATTAGGCCTAAAAGCGACTTTACAAAAGTAAAAATGAATTATAGTATTGTTGCACCTAGAATATACGACGGTAAAATAGAGAGCTTAGTGAGTAGAATTACTGGTTTTGCCGATATGATACAGTTAACTCATTTAAAGTTACAACAAATAATGTCACGCATGGTGCCAGATGGTGTTTATTTAGACGCAGACGGACTTGCTGAAATAGATTTAGGCAATGGCACGAATTACAACCCACAAGAAGCTCTAAATATGTTTTTCCAAACTGGTAGTGTTATTGGTAGGAGTTTTACAGCTGACGGTGATCAAAACCCTGGTAAAATACCTATACAAGAAATAAGTTCTGGAACAGGTGGAAATAAAATACCGCAACTTATAAACACATACAATTATTATTTGCAAATGATAAGAGATGTAACAGGGTTAAACGAAGCTGCAGATGGATCTAGGCCTGAAAAATATTCTTTAGTTGGTGTACAAAAGTTAGCTGCAGCAAATAGCAATACAGCTACTAGGCATATATTAAAAGCAGGTTTACATTTAACTAAAGACGTTTGTGAACACTTGTCACTTAGAGTGTCTGATATTATAGAATACTCTCCAACTAAAAATGCTTTTGTACAAGCTGTAGGAGCACATAACGTCGCTGTTTTAGAAGAAATGTCTGAATTACACTTGTACGACTTTGGTATATTTCTAGATTTAATGCCTGATGAAGAACAACAAGCTGTTTTAGAAAACAATATACAGCAAGCCTTAGCACAACAAACTATAGACTTAGAAGACGCTATTGATCTTAGAGAGATTAAAAATGTAAAGTTAGCAAATCAACTATTAAAAGTACGTAGAAAAAAGAAGTTGGAAAGAGATCAAAGGATGCAACAAGAAAACATGCAAGCACAAGCTCAGGCTAATATACAACAGCAGCAAGCATCGGCGCAACTTGAAATGCAAAAGAAACAAGCAGATACTGATAGAGAGTTAACTTTAGAACAGACAAAATCTAGACTACAATCAGATAGAATGATGATGGAAGCTCAACTTAAAAAAGATTTAATGAATCATGAGTTTGAAATAAGCTTGAGATTAGAGAAAATGAAAGTAGACGCTTTAAAAGAAAAAGAAAAGTTAAAAGAAGATCGTAAAGATAGTAGGTCTAAAACAGAAGCAACACAACAAAGCGAAATGATAGATCAAAGAGAAAATAAAACAGGACCTAAAAACTTTGAAGAAGAGGAAGAGGGTACAGATATGAGCTCTATATTATTCGCTTAACAATTTTATTAATTATATAATATTTTATCATGGAAGAAAACAAAGAAAACGTAGTTGAAGAAACTACACCTCAAGAACAGCCTAAAGTAGACGAAGAGGTTGGTAAGATTAAAGTAAAAAAACCTAAAAAGAAAAAATCTAACGAAGAGGTTGTTACGAAAGTAAATTTATCTAAACCTGAGCAAGAATTAACAAAGGTTGAAGTAAAAGAAGAAATAAAAGAAGAACCACAAGAGACAGTAGAAGAACAAACTCCTATTGTTGAAGAAGTTACAGACATAGAGCCTGTGGTTCAAGAAGAAGTTGTAACTCCAAAATATCCAGAAGCATTACAAAAAGTTGTAAACTTTATGGAAGAAACAGGAGGTGATTTAAACGACTACATGTTGTTAAATCAGGATTACAATAAATTAGACGAATCAGAATTACTAAACGAGTATTATAAAAATACAAAACCTCATCTAAACCAAGAAGAAATTAGTTTTTTAGTTCAAGATAATTTTAATTGGGACGAATCTTACGACAATGAAAAAGACGTTAAAAGAAAAAAATTAGCTTTGAAGGAGCAAGTTGCCGAAGCAAAGCAACACTTGGAAAGTGTAAAATCCAAATATTACGAAGACCTTAAAATGGGGTCAAAACTGACTGAAGAGCAAAGTGAAGCTATTAAGTCTTACAACAAATACAAAGAAGAGTCTAGCGCTCTTAATCAAGCTAGAGAAGAAGCAACAAAAACATTTTTACAAAAAACAAATCAAGTATTTAGCAATGAGTTCAAAGGTTTTGAGTACAAAGTTGGAGATAGAAGATTTAGATATAATGTTGGAGATGTTGATTCTATAAAAAACACGCAGAGTGACATTAATAATTTTGTCAAGAAGTTCTTGAATGAAAATAACGAAATGGAAAACGCTGCCGGTTATCACAAAGGCTTGTTTACGGCTATGAACGCTGACGCAATTGCAAATCATTTTTACGAGCAAGGTAAGGCTGACGCTTTACAAAATAGTATTGCTAAGTCCAAAAATATAAATATGGACCCTAGGCAAACTCACGCCGCGCCTAAAAGCTCTGGTGTGACTGCAAGAGTGTTAAATTCTGATGATTCTCCTGTATTTAAATTTAAAAAAAGAAAATAATAACAAAATTTAAAAACTAAAAATTATGGCAATTAATAATGGTGCTTTGTTAAATAGTGTACCTGCTTCTATGCAGCAAACGCTATCTACAAACTACATTGACTTCAACCAAGATATGGGTTGGGCTCAACAATACTTACCAGACTTAATGGAGAAAGAAGCTGAGGTTTTCGGACCAAGAACTATTTCAGGTTTCTTATCACAAGTTGGGGCTGAAGAATCTATGACTGCTGATCAAGTTATTTGGTCTGAGCAAGGTAGATTACACCTTTCTTACAAAGGTAACGTCGCTTCCACAAACGCTGGTGCTGACACAGGTGCTGGAGGTACAACTCCAAGAATAACTATAGAAAGCGATATTGATGAAACTGCTGGTTTTACAGCTGCTACTCACGGTATTCGTGTAAATGATACTATTATTGTATCTAACTCTGATGGTATTTTTAAATGTTTAGTAACTGTAGTTAATGGAGCTAATATAGATGTTGCTCCTTATGGTGCTACAACTTTAGCTGCTAACACTACTTCAAACGGAACTACTATATTAGTTTATGGTTCTGAATTTGGTAAAGGTGATTCTTATAGAGCTCCAGCTGGTACTACAAACACAACTGACTCAAGAGGTGCTAACGAGCCAACGTTTACTACTTTTAGCAACAAACCAATTATAATGAAAGATTACTACGAAGTGTCTGGATCAGATACTGCTAGAATCGGTTGGGTAGAAGTTGCTTCTGAAGAAGGACAATCTGGTTACTTATGGTACTTAAAAGCTGAGGCTGATACTAGAGCTAGATTTACTGACTACATTGAAATGGCAATGTTAGAAGGTGAATTAAACGTTGCTGGTTCGGTTGCTGATGCTGCGACTATCTTACCTGGTTCTACAGCTGGTGCTGGAAACGTTGGTACAGAAGGTTTATTTGCTGCTATAGAATCAAGAGGTAATATCACTACTGGTGTTACTGGTGTTTCAGGTAATGTTGATTTAGCTGAGTTCGATGCAATACTTGCTGAGTTTGACAAGCAAGGAGCTATTGAAGAAAACATGTTATTTGTTAACAGATCTACTTCTCTTGCAATAGACGATATGCTAGCTTCTATGAATTCTTACGGATCTGGAGGTACTTCTTACGGAGTATTCGATAATGAAGAAGATATGGCTTTAAACTTAGGTTTCTCTGGTTTCAGAAGAGGTTCTTATGACTTCTATAAGTCTGACTTTAGATACTTAAATGACTTAGCTACTAGAGGTGGTATAAACGCTGCTAACTCTGCTAATGCGATTAGAGGTGTCATCATACCAGCTGGTACATCAACTGTTTACGACCAAATGTTAGGTAAAAACCTTAAGAGACCTTTCTTACATGTTAGATATAGAGCTTCACAAACTGACAATAGAAAGATGAAAACTTGGACAACTGGTTCTGTTGGAGCTGCTACATCTGCTTTAGATGCAATGCAAATCCACATGTTAACTGAAAGATGTTTAGTTACTCAAGGTGCTAACAACTTTATGTTAATGCAGTAACAATTTTTAAAAGACCGGGGCTTCGGCCTCGGCCTTTTATTTTATTAATTTTATTATATATTATATTATGGCAAAAAAGAAAAAAGTAGAGGTTGAAGAACCTCAATTTGAAGAGACAGTTGTAGAAACTGCTCCGGTTGTAGAACAACCAAGAGAAAGAGTTAAACCTAAAAACGAATGGGAGATAAAAGACAGAATGTATCTTTTGAAAAATGGTAAAACACCTTTATCAAGATCCATTAAGTCTGCAAACATTTATTGGTTTGACGAAGAAAAAGGATACGAAAGAGAGTTGATGTACTGTCAAAATCAAAAAACTCCTTTTGTAGATGAGATGAAAGGTGATAGAAGATTAGAACATATTATATTTCGATCTGGAAGTTTATTTGTTGCAAAAGAACAAACAACATTACAAAAACTTTTAAGTTTATATCACCCACACAGAGATAAATTATACGAAGAGTATAAACCTCAGGCTATAGCTGCTGAAGAAATAGATGTGCTAGAACAACAAGTAGAAGCCTTAGTAGCTGCTAGAAACGTAGATATTGATATGGCTGAAGCTATTATGCGTGTAGAGATTGGTTCTAAGGTGTCTAACATGAGTTCTAAAGAACTTAGACGTGATTTGTTAGTGTTTGCTAGAAACAATCCTAAGTTGTTCTTAGAATTAGCGGATGACGAAAATGTGATGCTAAGAAACTTTGGTATCAGAGCTGTTGAAAACGGTATATTAAGATTATCGTCTGATCAAAGAAACTTCTTATGGGGAAGTAATGGTAGAAAAGTAATGACAATACCGTTTGATGAGCATCCTTACACTGCCTTGGCACATTGGTTTAAAACTGATGAAGGTATGGAGATATATTCAAATATAGAAAAAAGATTAAACTAACTAGTAAAGCAACCACTCAATAAAAGGGTGGTTGCAATACTAAAAAAATTAAATAAAATGAATTTATCACAATTTAGAAAGTCTAGAGGTTTAGGCGATACAATAGAAAAAATAACAAAAGCAACCGGAATAAAAAAAGTTGTAGAAACAGTTTCAAAAGCAACTGGTAAAGATTGTGGTTGTAAAAAAAGACAAGAAGCTTTAAACAAGGCTTTTCCTTATAAAAAATAAAAAATATGATAAGTGTAGATACAGTATATCAAAGAGTTTTAGCTTTAGCTAATAAAGAACAAAGAGGGTACATAACGCCTCAAGAGTTTAATCTACTAGCTAATCAAGCGCAAATGGTTATATTTGATCAATATTTTTATGACTTAGAAAAGTTTGATAATGACTATGGCAATGAAACAGAATATTCTGATATGGTAAAAACACTTAACGAAAAATTAAGTATATTTAAAAAGTTCGACACGTCACTTGTTAAAAACGGAAGTTTTTTTGAATATCCTGCTGATATGTATAAACTAGGAACTTTGTATTACGCTCCTACTTCTTTATTAGAAGATGGCGTAGAAATAGAAGAAATATACTACGATCAATTATTAGATTACTACAACTCACCTTTGACTAAACCAAATAAATCACGACCTCTTTATATTCGTAGAGAAGAAGGCATTAGAATAATATCTGCTTCAGCGATAAATAGTGGTGTTTTAGCAACTTATGTTAGAAAACCAGCTAAAGTTAATTGGGGATATGTAATAACATTAGGTGAGCCTATGTACAATGCTAGTGCGGCTGTAGATTTTGAACTACATCCTTCTGAAGAAACTTTGTTAGTTATAAAAATATTAGAAATGGCTGGAATAACACTGAATAAACCAGGGTTATCACAACTAGCAGCTCAAGAAGAAAACGATATGATAGCTCAACAAAAAATAAAACAATAATATGGCATTAATAAAAGAATCAGCACACAGTTACTATAGCGGCGATAATTTAGGTAGTTATCAATTTATATCTTTAGACCATGTTATTAATAATTTTATGATTGGTTACGTTGGTGAAAATAAAATTATAAGCAAAGCAAAAAGAGTTGATGTTTCTTTTTACGCACAAAGAGCCTTACAAGAACTTAGTTATGATACTCTTAGATCTGTAAAAAGTCAAGAGATATTAATAAACCCTTCTTGTAGTATGAAAATGCCTCAAGACTATGTAAATTATGTAAAACTTACTTGGGTTGATGACTCGGGTATAGAGCACGTAATATATCCTACTTCTAAAACTTCTAATCCAACAAAGCTAGCTCAAGACTCTAATGGCAACTATATATTTCCAACTAAAAACAATGGTGGCGTTGACCCAGAGGGAATATATGAGTTTCCTTTAAAATTAACTTTAGATAGTTTAGGGCCATCACAAAGTAATTTTGATATATATCCACATAGCCTAGGGTTTGTAGACACCGATTCTCTTGGTTTTGCTAACAATGTAGACACTAACCCACTTGAAGTTGGTATGGAAATAATAAGTCCTTATTTTCCGGCTGGAACAACTATAAGTAAAGTTTACAACCAAGCGTCTGGTCAAGATTTTGCTTTTGACACGTCTAATCCTTCGCTTTCTACAATATCACCATTAACAAACGTTTCTATTACTATAAAAGCAGACAGTGTTACTTGGGATAGATTTAAAAACATACAGCCTACTGAACAACAAGAGAATTATGATGATGAGTATTACGTGGACGTAATAGGACAAAGATACGGTTTAGATCCACAACACGCAAATGTAAACGGTAGTTTTTATATTGACAATGCTAATGGAACTATTAATTTTAGTTCTAATATAAATGGTAAGAGAGTTATATTAAAATATGTTAGTGATGGTTTGGGAACTGAAAAAGAAATGATAGTACACAAGTTTGCGGAAGAAGCTATATACAAGCACATTGCTTATGCTATAGTTTCTACTACATTTAACGCTCCAGAAAATTTAGTAGCTAGATTAAAAAAAGACAGGTTTGCCGAAACAAGAAAAGCAAAATTAAGATTATCAAATATAAAATTAGAAGAACTAACTCAAATATTGAGAGGTAAGTCTAAACATATAAAACACTAAAATATGCCAGAGTTAAAACAAAACTTTATCAAGGGTGTAATGAATTTAGACCTTGATGAAAGACTAATCAATGATGGGGAATATAGAGAGGCAATGAATATTGAAGTGCAAACTTCAGAAGGTTCTGCTGTTGGTACTGTTCAAGGTGTTAGAGGTAACAATAAGTTAACAAGTTTAGTTCCTGGCGGTGGATATGTTGTTGGTTCTTACGCAAATGAAAAAACAAATAAAATATATTATTTAGTACAATGCAACACTTTTGATGGTGTCGCAAAAGACATGATTGTAGAATATAATCCTAACACAAACACTGTAGCACCTGTTTTTGTTGATATTTATAAGGTTGAATATAACTTCACTTCTGCTATATCTACACCTCAATCTTATTTAATATTAGATTCTAACATACCATCTCACTCAAGTATAAGAGAGGGCATGACACTAACTGGTACTATAGAAGATAGTTTATTTGGTACAACTGTTCAGTTTACACAGAACTCAGTTATAGTAACAAACCCTAGTACTGGTATATCTGTTACTAACGACACTAGTGTAGTGGTTTCTAATGTACAAAGTTTTCCAACTGGTAATCAAGCGAATTTAGTTTTTGAAAAGTCTAGCGATGTGTTTAATTTGATTTTTGGTGGTAGTTCAAGTACAACTTTAACTTTTACCAGTGAAAGAATACTTAACTTTCAAAACGGAAAGCATGTAACAGGCATAAATATAGTTGATGATCTTTTATTTTTTACCGACAATATT
>Ga0098043_1000178_pt1 | contig 20939 bp, 29 predicted proteins | sample 9B_taG_FD_92581 | JGI IMG/M metagenome (GOLD analysis project Ga0098043, IMG submission 92581) | Marine viral communities from the Subarctic Pacific Ocean - 9B_ETSP_OMZ_AT15188_CsCl metaG | ecosystem: Environmental > Aquatic > Marine > Oceanic | place: Subarctic Pacific Ocean | collected 2015-01-10 | reverse complement strand
TGTGCATACTTCTGGTAAATGGTACGAGAAAGTATGTGACGAAAAAGGAAGACCTTTATATATTTGTAATAGCGATCATTATCGCTACATGATTAAATGGAAGGATAATAAACCTTCGATTAAGTACAAGGCTCCAAATGGTTGGAAATGGATTAAATTGAATTAAAATTAATTTTAATTCGTTTTAACGACTCTTATTCTGAGTCATCCTCATCACCATCATCAATTGGCTCAGGCTCAGGAGTTGGCTCAGGCTCAGGAGTTGGATCAGGAGTTGGCTCAGGAGTTGGCTCAGGGTTTACTGGAGGGTCTGGATCAGGAGGTGTATTTGCCCAAGTTCTTAAAGCAGGAATAGCCTCGAGGATTGAGTTCATCGCAATCGCAACTTCTGGCACTTCATTTACCGAATCCCAAAAAGTTTTTCTTCCGTTTGCTCTGCTTGGTATATTTAAATATTCTACACCTTCATTATCAGCAGTAGTCCAGATCTTATCATTGGTAGAATCATAAGGTAACATTTCTATGTTTATGCTTCCTTGATTATTTCCAGATGCATTTATTTCTGGTGAATAAATATTAATACTGCGTAACCAAACAGAATCAAATGTTTCTTCTGGTCTAGCAGGAATAACGAAAGGTTCATTTCTGGGTATTGGATCTCCTAAATTGTCTTCTGGCATATTATATATTAATTTTAATTATTTAAATTTCTATTTTATAATTACACTTGTGTAAATAATAATGTGAATTTAATTGTTGTATCTGATTTAACCACGAAAGAAGGATTATATTTTAGGTATTTGACAATGACTGCAAAATCGCATTTAGAATTAGATGTTGTAGTAGAAGCTAGAAAAGAACAAATAGATTATTACTATAAACTACTGAAAAAAAAGGGTTTATATGATTATGTTTCAGAGATTGTTCCTCCAGAATATGAAGTTGATGGAATAAGATTAGACACAGAATTAAATTATCCTTTAACAGTACAAACAAATTCTATTCATGTTTTTAATGTAACTTTTTTAATAACACAAATTAAATCTTTAGCTAAAATAAAAAAAGATTTCTTTTAAATTTTTAAAAAACTAAACTAAATTAACTGTTTATTTGGAAAAATATCATTCGATCTGGGACTTATTTGCCGCAAAATGATTCGATCTGGGGGGTACTAATTTATAAGACTTCCAGTCGCAAATTGAGTTTTTTAAATCATTTTTTGATTTTTGTTTGTATTCTGTTCTAAGTGATAAATCGTTTTGTATTACATTATTTATATGATTAACACGTTTTTTGTCTTGGAAGTCGCAATTTTGATGTGTGTTATAAAAATAAACTTTATTTTTTATATAAAAGCAATGCTTCTTTCCTGACATTTCCGCCATCGGAATATACATTATAACATCATCTGAGTATTTAAACATTTGACCATTTCGATAACATAGATCTTTGTTTTTTATATTTTTAACAAGAAAAAACTTATGGCTTTTTAAATGTATCAAACAAAATCTTTGTTTTCTTAAACTTGTAGACCAATCAACAGGAGTAGACCAACCCTCTGGGAATGCATGACTACCATCATGAACGCAACCACCATAAGTTAACCAGTAACCATTGCTGTATATTCTATTAAGATGATTTAAAACATTTTCATGTAATAAATAATCATCGCCATCTAATGTAACTATTACATCCTCATCATTAGGTTTAGCGTGGTTTACAAAATTTATTGTTTTATTATATACTCCACACATATTTTGTGTGTTTTTTATAATTTTTATTCTTGGGTCACCATTTGCCGCTTCTTCGGCTAAAGATACAGAGTTATCAGAACTGTTATCATCAATTACATACATCTCCCAATTTTTATAATTCTGATCAATTGCTGATCTTATACATCTAGCAATCCATTTTTCAAAGTTATAACAGACAGTTACGAATATATATTTCATTTTAATTTATTTAAAATTAATTTTATTGCACACCACATATCTAAATATTTATAATTAGCAAGTCTACCCAAAAATAAAACATTATTTTCTTTATTAGCAAGCTTTCTATATTTTAGGTACAAGTCTTTATTTCTTCCAAAACATTTAGGATAATATGGAATGTTATAGGTGTCATACTCCAAAGGGAACTCTTTAGTTATTACTGTTGTATTTTGGTTATGTTTAAAATTAAAAAAGGAGTGATCATATTTCCTAGTATATGCAACATCTTTAGTGTTTTGATTTTCAACAACGTAATTCATTTTGTTATTTGTCACCTTATGCTCAAACTCTAAGCTCCTGTAAGGTAAAAATCCATAACAATAATTAAAATAACTATCTACACTACCTGTATAAATGGTCAAATCTGCTTTGTCTTTTCTCCATTCATATTTGTCGCAAGCTAATTCAATATTGACTCCTTTCAACATTTCTTCAAACATTTTAGTATATCCATATTTAGGCATGCATTGATACTTTTCATTTTTGTACCAAGTAGGATCATCTAGTTCTGAAGTATCTGGAATTCTATTACAAATAGATTTAGGCAACTTTTCAAACGCAATACCCCATTGCTTTTCAGAATAATCTTTAAATATTATTTCTTTTATTTCATCAAGAGATAATTCTCTACCTATTTCTTTTATAGTTTTTTTACTATAAGGTAAAGATATTAAACCTAATTTGGTTTTACCTTTAGGTTTATATTCAAAAGGAAACCAATCTGTAAATCGACTTAAAAAACAAAAAACATCTTCATCATTTGTATGAAATATGTGAGGTCCGTATTGATGAGTTAAAGTTCCACACAAATAACCATCATAACAATTACCACCTATATGAGACCTAGTATCATATATTTTTACATCATAACCTTTGTTTTTTAAAATATTTGCAGCAGTGATACCTGATAATCCACAGCCTACAATTTTTATTTTAGTCTTCACACTTTGATGGTAAAAAATAAATGCTCTTGCTTTTCTCTAAAAAAAACTCCTTTATTTCATGCACATTAGCATAAATTAATTCATCGTAATTTTTATGGCCATATGAACCTTTTCTTTTGTATATTTTATATGGCATACCTTTAACATAACTATCAACTAGTCTATTAGTAATAACATTTTTTTGAGTTCGTATCTCGGCAAATTCTTTAAGAGTTGTCATGTGATATATATTAAAACCACCCTCAACTTCTTTAGCTAAGTAGTCTGAGTCTCCATACATCCAACCATCATCCCCTTTAGTATTTTTAAACTCTAAAGTTATAAAGTTATCATCCTTTGCTTGATTTCTACCAGGAGTATTTCTATTTTTGACTTGGAACTTTAATATTTTATTTTCTTTTGTTTTAATAATGAAGTCTACTTTATTAACACAATCTTGTTCCTTATTTGCTTTGCGAACCTTATTACCTCTACTAATCATAAGGTTTTTAAAATTGTTTTCTGTCTGACGACCTGCGGTCGCAGATGATTTGTATGTATTTAGTCTATTCATTATTAACTTTATCTCTCCACTTAGGGTAAGGTTTATTATTAGCTATTTTAAAAATTTTTTTAAATTCATCACTCCAATCACTCTTTATAAACCCATCTTCAGGAGTTCTTGGTGGTAAATATACGTTAAGTTTATTATCAATACAATACTTTAAAATGTTTATTACATGTTTACTATCTGTATGTTTAGCTATTTTTAAATCCCACTTAGAGTTATCGCTAATCACATAATTACCATTTAAAACATCAACTAAAGCATCTACCGTTAAATCGTCACACTTTTCAGTAAATTCTAGCTCAGAACAGTCTTCATCATATTTAAACTTTTTTACTTTTAAAATTTTACCAGAATCTATTTTTTTATCTATTTCCATTATAGATACTCCCCACTCTCCACTATTTAACATTCTACCCCACACTAAAGACGCTCCACCTTGTACATCAGGTAGAATCGCTCCATGATTTCCTACAACAGTAAAAGAATTTATTATTGATTCTGGAACAATTCTAGAGTCACCTAATAATATAATTAAATCAATTTTTTTTTCTTTGCAAGCATTTTCAAAGAGATCCCATTCATTTGATCTTATAATACTTGGGGCATCTACATAACGATATGATGAGAGAAAACTGGCAAATGATATTGAATTGACTTTTTTATTAACAGATTGTCTATCAAGGCCAAGTATTATTTTTATTTCAACATTAGACAGCTTTTTTAAAGCTGTAAGTCCTTTCAGAGTCAGTTTTGTATTACCTACAACTGCTATTTTAGTGATAGAATTTTGTCCGACCATCTTTTGGCTATCTCATTATATCCTTCATGAGTAAAATGAACTCCATCGATTAGATAGTCTTGCATTCCCTCCATAGAGCAAACATCAAAATCTAACGTAGTACTTAGATTTTTAATTAATTTATTATATTTTAAAGTCCAATCTCTATTCCTTGCATAGAAGGGGCTAAAAGTTAATTCAGGCAAAGTTCCGACAATTGGAATCATGCCATTAGCTTTTATTGATAAAATTATTTGTCTTAAATTATCTTCGTAGATATTTAAAGGGGTAGGTTTTTTTGTATCATTTGTACCAATCAATAATAAACATATTTTTGAGTCTCTATTTGACTTTATAATATTCCAAGATCTCCTGAGCAAATCTGAGCTTGTCTCTCCATTTATTCCATAATTGTGACAAATGTAAAAGTCTCCAGTTTTTTCTGAAAGTATTTTGCCCAACTCAGCGGGATAAGAACGGCCATATTTATCTCTGGCCCCATAAGTTAGAGAATCTCCAAGACATAAAATTTCATTCCAAATCATTTCAGTATACTAAATATTATTTTCAAATTTTCAACTTATTTGGCTTTATTTCGTTCGATCTTGGACCTTTCCTCAATTAGCATAGCTTTAGCTAAGATAGCATAGTTTACAATATCATCACAAGCATCTTCAACTGTCTCGTTCGACACGGATAATTCTTTGTCGTTAGTGAAAGAATTTATTCTTTGTATTTTGTCTATCACTCTTATCAGTAAACCTTTGACTGGGTGCAAGCCTATTATCTTTGATGAGTTAAAGTTGGCAAAGATATCATTGGCTGTTTTGCCACCAGTATAATCATTATTTTTCTTTACCATGATTGATTTGCACTTGGAACAAGTGTCTTCATGGATTTCTAATAGTTCATTTATATTCATTTTTATAATCTTCTAAATTTAATCCTACTTTTAGTTTACCTTTATGTATAAGCCTATGACAGTTTGGGCAAGCTATTGTTAAGTTTTTGTACTCATCTGTTCCACCTTTTGATCTTGGTACTATATGGTGAATATCGCATTTATCTTTTTTCCATCCACAATAAAAACATTTCAAATCACCAAATTCTTTGTATACCTCAGCACTTAAATGATATCTATATTTACCTTGTGATCTAGCAGCTTTAATTGTCGCTTTTGACTTACGGTTACCACAACTTCTTGAACAATGTTTCGCATGACTGCATTTAGTTTGAAAAGCTTTGCCACATACTTCACATTTTTTTTTTATTAATTTTCTATTTTCATTTTGGTATGAACAAGAGCAACTTTTTGAGCAAAATTTGGCATGACCTCTTTTTAAATTAGATAGTTCAGCAATAAATTCTTTTTTACAGTATAAACAATTAACATTTACTTTTTTAGACCCCATCACATATCATATCTATGACATATCTAAATCTAATTCTTGTTGCGTTGGAATGACATTATTAAAATACGCTACTTCATCAATCAGCTCTTGACCTAATTTATTTCCAAATGATTTTTTTAAAATCTCTCTTAATTTATCGTTATAATATGTAGCTGCTTGTTCCTCTATCTTGAAATTTTTAGTTACAAGAAATCGATTATTAGTTCTACGATTTAGCTCTAGCTTACACCTGTATGTCTTAGATTTAATATTTTGCAAAGTAGAAACTCCTTTAAATTTTGACCCGTTTTTTGGACCAGTGTTTAAATGTTGTTCTATATGAGTGCAAAATCTAAGATTATTGTATTCATCATTTTGTTCGTTTCGATCAATATGATCCAAGCTAACAATCAATCTTAGTTCGGTTCCGTCCTCAGTTACAATCTGAATATCGTCTCCATATTTCAAATTAAAATGACGAACTAAAGGGCTTCTACCTACTAACTCAGGAAAAGTTAGAGCTTTAACAACTCCTACTCTAACTTGTTTATCAATGCCTTCATCACAGACAGGCCAATAATATCTACTGGCTGCTTTGTTGGGGTATGTTTTTAGAAACTTATTAAGTTTTCTTGTAGAGCTTTTAAATTTCCTTACTAAGTCTCCATCTGTATTTAAAAGATAATTTTTATAAATTTTATTTCTAGTTACTAAAGGTCTAGTTTCTAAAGGGTCTTGCTCAATAAAGTTCTCAGCTTCCTCTATAAATTGATTTATCTCCTCATCAGTAGGATAACGAACCTTATCTTTATCACATTCTGGGATTACGCCTAACCAACAGATACTTTTTTCTTCTTCTCTCATAAAATTATGCTATATTATGACCATTAGATGGATTTACATCTGGTAAATTTTGTGGAGGCTCTATTAGCGGCGGTTCTGGAAGTATTAATATTTGTGGCAATGGTGGCATAAACTCTTCTTTATTATCTTGGCTTTCATGAAAAGAAGTGACGGCTACAGCAAAAAACACTGCAACCGTCACTATTATGCCAACTAGTAAAGTAGTTCTCATTTTTTTGACAGATGTCATATTAATCTGGCTGTTTAGATAATCTTAGTGAAGTCCACATACCAAAGAATATCATAAATAATCCTGCTAACCCTACTAATGCTCCATGTGTTAGCGGTTTTTCTAAAATTACTTCCAACGCACCCAATACCATAGGGAATGCAATGCAAAGTATATTAATTGTGGCTAATGTTTTATTCGTCATATTATTTTATTATTATTAAGTGGGGCTTAAAGATTTTTATTTTGTTTTTTTTCATTCATCCTTCTGATATGTCTCGCCCACATCTTATCTGCCATTGTTTCTTCATCCTCGTTTGATTGCGTTTGAATGTTAAATGCTTCTAATTTTAGTCTGGTTATTTCTGCTTCTACTAAAGAATTGTAAATTCTAATTGGAAATCGAAAAAAAACTTGCAATGTGGTAAATACACCTATAAAAACTGAAACAAAAAGACCTACAGTAAGTCCTGCAATTAAAGATATTACAGCGTACACAAGTTTTAAAATTTTAAAATGCACCATTTAAAGTTTTGAATAATGTATTGTATAATTATCAGGCTTAATACCTATAACATTAAAATCTATATATTCCACCGCCTCATCGTAAGACATCCCCTCTTCCTGAAAATATTTAAGTATTTTTTCATACTCATAAATCAAAAAACCTCTTTGATCTACGCCTGTAATACAATCATCTAAACCTGTAAACTTTATTGCTTCATCATCAATAAAAAAATCTAGTTCTTTTATTTCTTCCCAAGTTATATTATCAAATGAGCGATACTTATTTGAGCAAACAGAAAAAAACCTTAATATTATTAATAATAATATAAGCCATCCAAAAAATATGCATAAATATAACATATTTTTAAGATTACTTAACTAAATGCCTATGTCAAGACTAATCTTAAGAATTTTCTTCTAAACTTTCGTCTGATCCTGCTTCGTCTGGGACTAATTCAGGTTCAGCAAGAAATGGCTCAACAATTTGATCGTCAGGAGCAGCAGCCATTTCTATTTTTTTAGTTAATGCAATAGCTGCCTCGGCGACATTTAAACCTCCAGCTTTTACAGCTATGTCTAGAAGCTGAACTAAAACTGTTAATTCGTTCTCTGTGTATTGAATAGTTTTCATAAAAATGTATTATATACTTAAATGTATATTATTGTTATTAAGTAAATTTTCAACAATAAGTGTAATTATATTTAAATTATATATATTATGGCGGGAGACCTTCTACAAAGAATTCACTCAAACTTGTCAACAGGTTCTGGTGATTGGGCTAGTGTCAGGACTGAGGTAACTGGCGCATATGCAAGTCAAAACGGTTCTGGAGTAAATTACGTATATTTTTCAAATCACGTAATAAGAGAATTTAATGATAAAATAACAGATTTGAATTTGCCAACTGGACTTTATCTAAGCCCTTTTGATGCTGGATCTAGATATACAGGCACAGGAAATTTTAGCAATTTTCCTGCTTAAATTAGCTAAAAAACCCCCTAGCCCAAAGGGGAGGGGGTGTCTAAGAAATTAGTCTAGAATTAATCCTCAGACTTCTGCTTGGCTTTACCAATATTAAGGGCTGCCCAATCTATAAGAGCGTAAATTTTAGCCCAGATTGATCCTTTCTTAGGAGTAGGTGTAGCAGCAGTGACCGCAGAAGCAAAAGCTACAAGCGCTGTTAAAACACCAAACCAAGGGTTGTCTTCAATAAGTTTAAGTAGTATTTCCATAATATATTAAATGGTTGTTATTATTAATTACACCTAATCAGGTTGAACTATGTAACCTTTTTCTTTGATTTTAGACCAAAATTGTCTATCTGACCATTCTTCACGAAATCTTTCTTGGTTGGCTTTGACCCAACGATCATGTGAGTCTTTGAGTGCTTTCATGGCAGATGTTGAACTTTTCCAATCTCCAACTTTCGTATCTGTTTTTCTATCAACTTTATAAATTTTAAAAAACTGTCTAAATATTTTTAAATGTGATAACTCAATATCATGCAGCTTAGAGTATTTATCTTTTGGCGACCAATGTGGAACAGCTATCAATTTATTATCAATCTCTCCATCATCTTCAAAACCAAGCATGCCCAGTACACGGCAACTTACTAAAGTACCTCTATCGATTGGATCATGATTGAAAACAAGAACATCCAAAGGATCATTGTCTAATGCAATAGTTTGAGGTATAAAACCATAATTAATTGGATATTGCAATGATGAGACCAAGCATCTCTCTAATTTAAATACATTTAAATTCTCATCATACTCATACTTTGTGTTAGTTCCTTTAGGTATCTCTATAATGCAATTGACATGATCATAATCATCATGAGTTGTAGGTATATCATTTACTAAATGCATTTTAAATTGACAAATTTAGGGGCGATTTCTTCTATCTCTTCACATAATCTAGCTATCTCATCTCTAGACATTTTCGAAGCATTGTTTTTTAATTTAGTGACTTCCCAACAAAATCTTGAATAAGTATCGTCCTGATTACATTTATAATCAGCCTCATTGTCATAAATGAAAGTGTCAAACACTTCATATCTTGTAGAGTCTATACATTTTTCCATAGGGTCGAACATGGAGTTGCCGACAACAAATAAAAATATATCCTCCTTTTTAACTGAAATTTCGTGCTTATCAGACATGTTATTATACAAAATATAATAATAAACAAGTAAGTTCAATCTTCAAATATTTTTATAATATTCTTATCCTACTCCTTATTTTAGAAACGTGGCGTTTTTTCTCTAAAACAGACCCGCCCTCACGACTGCCAGCCCCATTTGTATTACCCTCTATAGTAACTACATAACCGCTTGAGTCTATATCCTTTACAGCTAAACCTATATGAGAAAATGTAAATACAACTATATCTCCAGCTTTAATATTTCCATTTGTTGGTTTACGAAGATCTATGCCATTTGCAACCTGCTGTTTAGCCCAATTCTCAAAATCCCATGCGCCAGCAGTTCTTGGTCTTTTAAATTTTATATCCTCACCATCGATAGCCTCTCTAACTAACCAACAGATGAAAGCTGCACACCAAGGCCAACCTTTATCTGGATCAAGCCAAGTAGCTGCTTTGTATTCATCTACTCTCGGCCCACAATTGCTACCATCGACTTCTGAAACTCCTATCTCATCTCTAGCCAATGAAACCATTTTTTGCGGTATATTTCCATCTGAGGCTGGGGTGTCTTTAGTAGATAATTTTGCTAAGATAGCGTTCCAAGTTACAGGACCATCTGCACCATCAGCAGAAACGCCTAATAATTTTTGTACAGCTTTTACTACTTCTTTTTTTCCTTTAAAATTCATTTTAATTACATTTTTTACTAAATGAAGCGCATATGGACATTACAAAACATAAAGCTAGTAAAGTGCATATAAAATCAGAAAACCTGTCTATTTTTTTATTTAGGATTTCTGATTGCTCTTCATTATAATACATTTTTGTGTCCATAATATTATTTATGGCATCTATAGTGGGGTCAGTCATATCATACATCCTAGGTATAGAAGCTTTAATCATTTCTATATCCCCTTTTTCTGCCCACTCAATTAATTCATTAACATATGCATTTATCTTTTTTTCTTGTATAAATACAAAATCAGCATACTCTTGCTCATCTGGCGTTATATCTTTTTTATATCCCTCTAAGTACTCATCTTTATAACCGCTTTCCTCTTTTAAAATGTCTATCATCTCTTCTGGTGTCATTGTGCTATGAGATGTTTTAATTACAGAGTTAACTATTATTACACCGTACCAATCAAAACACATTCCTATCTCCATAATAGAAGACTCTGATTGTCGAGCATTTTCTTTTAGCGTTTTCTGTATATCTTTATTTAGCTCGAAGCCTTTTAGTCCAAAAAGCAAACAGATAGCAGATAAACAATAAACTATAAACTTAGGTCTCATTTTTTTATAAATTTTTCTGGATTCTTTTCGAATTTTTGGCCTAGACGAACTATACCTCCAATGACTTCAGGACTTACAACTCCAATAATACCGTAAGCAATAGCTTTTGTTAAAGATGATACATCAGTTTGCTCTAACACAAACCATGCTATACCTGCTGCTATAGCTGCCGTCAAAATTCTTTTAAACTGTTGTTTTACCGATAAACCACTATCTCCAGATAGGAGTCGTGCAAACATTGCAGCAGCTCCTACTAGTGGGACAAGCCATCCTCCGTTAAGAAACTCTTTTAAAATAGACTTTTCGGGTTCCATATAACTATTACTTACACAAAAAAAGCTCTCCTTGCGGAGAGCTTTTTAAGTTTATTTGATTTGATACTAAAAATTTTAGAAATCATATTTCAATCCAGCGCCAATAATCCACTCATCTTCGACATTAAAAGATGAATTATCAAAGTCGTTATTGTTGTATGACAACTTAGCTGAGACAGAAAGCTGATCACTAATAGGGTAGCTAGCTTTAACACCAGCTTCTATAGCCGTATACTCATCTGCAAGGTTCACAGTGAGAAATGGGGTTGCAACAAGATCATTGACTGGAGTACCAACAGGGCGTGACACGCCTAGTTCAACTCCAAACCAATCATTCTCTAGCTCATGCCAAACTGCTGCTGATGCATCAAAAAGGCTGTATCCGTATGTAAGACCAACCGCAACTTCTTCACGATCACCGAAAACAGAGTCAAGACCAGAGAAGCTTGCTTTTGCTTTAAGTTTTTGCCCTGCAACTTCAATTGGTTTGCTGTAAGAAACAGAATATGATGCGTCTGTATCATCGTCTGAATCGGCAAGCCCTAAGCCAATTGAAAAATCACCACCAGCAAGAGGAGCTGTTAATGAAAGAGAGTAATCAAATGAATCTTCTCTTACTGCTAAACCTCTATCTGTAGTGAAGTTGCTAACTGAAATACCACCACTAACACCGATATTATCGGCTAATGTGGTCGCTTGTGTACCTGCATTGCTAAATGCAATGCCCAATATAGTCAAAAGACTAAACAATGTTTTATTCATAATCATTTAATTATGAACAAACTTTAATCTTTTTCAAGAATTATTTACTAGAATTGTAAATTTGTCTTTCTAATCTTCTAAATCTAGTATCAGAGTGCCAAATTTCAGTGGTTTGTGGCGTGTAAATACCGTCAATTGTTTGTATCGTTTTCCCCTCCTGTAATCTTAGAGTAGAAGGCTGATATATGTTCAAATTCCCTACGTTCGGTGTTGAGGTAGTCTCGCAAGAGGTCAGCCCTGTCAGCGCTATGGGTATCACCACGAATCCTAAGGTTCTCAATATCTTGCACAAGCTTTTGCTCTCTCTCTTTAAACTCTTTATATAACTCATAGTAAAATTTTTTATTTTTTAATGTTAAATATAGTTCTATAGATTTTAAAATTGATTTTATTGAACCGACCATCTTAAGGGCAATTGTATGTTTGAGGTATAAATTTTAATTGAGCAACTCCAACATTTCCATTTCCATCTGATAAAAAACCATTCAAATGAACTGAATCTGAATGAAAATCAACCTCTTTTTGCTCAAAAGTAAAAGTTTTATCATCATTTTTAATATTAAAAATTACTGAGCCTGTAACTGATTTACTTTTTGAAACTACTTTTAAATCTTCATTTAATAAATCTTTAACAGTTTCATTTGCCCCTACTACTCTAAAAATAACACTCATATCATATATGTTTTAATTATTATATAATTTTACACTGTTTTTTATATTATAATATAGCAAAAGTGTAAGTATTGTTATGGCAGATGAAGGAAAAAACATAGTAGCAAAAAATTTATTAGATTTGCAGCCAACTGCGATCTTAGAATTTTTCCAGATAGCTTTAACAGACCCAAAAACAGAGAAAACAGAAACTGTATTTTTCCATAATGGTAGCTTGTTTGGAGATAGTATAACTTGGCAGGGTAATAAGTATACTCCAATAGCTATGGAGTCTGAGGGTTTTGAGATGTTGGGCGATAAAAGACTACCAAGACCTAAAATTAGGGTTTCTAATAAAGATTTTTTAATAACTGCATTATTACAAAATTATAATGATTTTATTAATGCTAAAGTAACAAGAAAAAAAGCTTTTCTTAAAAATATAGATGATATAAACTTTGATGGAGGGAATCCTTGGAGTTCAGCTAACGCAGCAGCTGTCATATCCTCTGAAGAATATGTCATAGGTAGAAAAGCGCAAGAATCAAAACTATTTGTAGAATTTGAACTTAGCTCACCATTAGATGTAGAATCATTTAATGTAAATGATAGAGCTATCGTATCAAGTTATTGCTTTTGGAAATACAGGGGTCAGGGCTGTAGATATTATGGTTTACCAATAGAAACCGAAGGTAGTAAACCTTTTACAGATTCAGATGGCAATACGGTAACACCCATATATAGAGGTCTAAGTAATAGTCAAAAGCATTTTTTTGATGATATTAACGCTGAGTGGAATCCTAATCGAGAATACATCAAAGGTGATATAGTTTATGTAAAAGGTAATAAAATACCTAATATGCCTAATCCTAGTAATACAATAGCTAGGACAGAATCACTTATTGATTCAAAAACTGTTTATGTATCTGTTGTTAATGATAATTCTGGAATACATCCTAATGAAGGCCCATCGTTTTGGCAAAAAGATGTATGTTCTAAAAATTTATCAGCATGTAGAAAAAGATTTAACTTAGATAACCAATACACTTATGTAAAAGATGAAATAGACCCTACTGGGTTTAACACAATGTCATTTTTTGGTAATAAATTTGTAAATGAAAATGATTCAATAAATTCAGCTGGATTATTTACAAGCACTGGAGATATAACTGGATTTTTAACTGGAGATTTTACTCTTATGATTTGGGCAAGTGGTAACGCTGCTTCAAGTCAAAAATCAGCAATTGTAAGCACAACTCCTAGAGATGATCAATTTAAATTCTTTAATTTAAGTAGAGTAGACTCACAAGACGCTAGTAGAATAGATGATATTCAATTTAGCTATTCTGGATTCAACCCATATGACCCAAATATAAATCCTGAACAAAGGCAAATAGTAGGCTCAGTTGAAGCCAGCTGGGATTGTTATTTTATAACTCATGAAAAAGGTCTCCCAAATGCAGCTGATGGCCGATCAATAACATCTTTTACGATAGATAAACCAGATACGTTTTTTAGTGCTCAAACAGCTCCAGCTACTGAAAGAGGAGTAAATTTACCCGAAACTTTTACAATAGGAGGTATTGATTTAGGCAATAGTAAACATGCGTCATTAAATGGGTCTTTAGGTCCATGCGCTCTATGGAAGAGAAAATTAACGAAAATTGAACAAAAATATTTAATCCAAGATGTCATAACCCCAAGTAAAGACACTATTGATTTTATTCCGAGAAATTATTCTGAGCTAACTGGAGATTTTGAAAAGATAAGTGGAGATGGAAACTTAGTTGCATGGTGGGACATGACCACTGGAGCTTTGCCTGATAATCATACTGGATTAAAAGATTTACATGAAAATAATATATTTTTAAGTGGTTCAGGAGTTTTTGAAACTGGATCTTTTAGTGTTAGCCTTAATGATGAAGTAGTTATTTCTAACCCTAGTTATTACTACCCTAGATTTGCAGGATTCCCAGGAACAGATGGATTTGGATATGGTCAATGAAAAAATTTAAAACCCCAAAAGCAGCTTTAGAACATATAAAAATCTTATGTAATAAAAACTTAAGATATGAAATATGTGGTTTTTTAGGTCATTGCATTGAAGATAATACTTTTGTAGTAAAAGAAAGCGAAAACGCCTCTGATAATCCTCAATCTTTTTTTTTAGTAGATCCTTTAGAATATTTATTATTTAAGGAGAAGTATGCAATTCTAGCTTTATATCATAGTCACATAGTCGGAGATGAAGAGCCGTCAGATTTTGATAAAGAAATGGCTGAAAATGCTTGTTTGCCTTTTTTAGTTTTTAGTTTAAATACGCAAAAAGTTCATATTTATGAACCACAAAATTCAGATTCAGATGTAAATACATTAGGAAGGATAAAGGCTTTACTATGACTAAAATATATTTACATGGAATTTTAGAAAAAGAATATCAAAAATTCTTTTGTTTAAACTTAAAAAATGCATCTGATTTGATAGATGCGATAGACTGTAATAGACAAGGGTTTAAGGCAAGGCTTATAAATTTACAAAACAAATGTTTCTTTTACGATATAATAGTCAATAAAAAAAGAGTTAAATCTTTCCAAGATTTAAAAGAAAAACCAAAAAGAATTGATTTAGTGCCAGCTATAGCAGGAGCTGGAATTTTCTCAGCTATAGGTGCAGTAGTGTCAGCAGTTTTAGCACCTATAACTGCTGTTACATCTTTTGTAGGACAAACGCTTAGTGCAGGGTTTTCTGCACTAACTGGATCTTTAGGTGGTGGAGCAGGTGCAGCAGCAGGAGCAGGTACAGCAGCAAAAGGAGCTGGTGTTTTTGGAAGTATTGCTAAATCTGTAGGTTTAGCTGCTATAGCCTCTATGCTCGCACCAAAACCAGATTTAGGCTTGCCAGCCCAGCAAGAAATTTCCGCTGTAGCCAACGCATTAACTCAATCTTATATATTTTCTTCGAAGACGAATTTAGCACAACAAGGATCTTTTTTGCCTATTGGTTATGGTAGATTAAAAGTTGGCTCAGCGGTTGTTCAGTCATGTATTAAATCATTTCCATTAATAGTGCCTGATGAAAAAGCTCTCCAGTCTAATACTTTTATATCAAAAAGCACAAATATAGACGCTCCAATATCAGCAAATTCTTTTGTATTATAATGAAACATATACATAAAAAAACAAAATTTGCTGGAGCTAACCAAGCCAGTCCTCCAGTTTTTAGACCTCCTAAACTTGGGGAGATGCAATATGGAGCATCATATAGTTTTTTAGAAACTTTAGATTTGATAAGCGATGGACCGATACAGGGTTTAGTAAACAAAAATGCTGAAGTTGTAAATGGTCCAGATTTATTGCAAGGGATTTATTTAAATGACTCACCAGTTCAAGTAAGTTTAAAAAGCGATTCATCTAAAGTTAATATAGCAGACGGCAGTTCAACACAAGCTGATATAACTGGAGATATTACCCTAACTAATTTTTTCAATCATCTTGCAGACTCTAATCCTGATGATTTAATAGTAGAGCCAAATGGTCAACTTACAAACTTTACTGGCAAAGCAGGTTTAATAGCTCCTGATTGGTCTCAATTTGGTGCTGGAGATGATAGTGTTCACACTTTCAATACAAATTCTAATGCATCTAATGGATTTGTATATGGAGGAGTATCTTATAAACAAGACGATGATGAAGAAACTAAGGGCAAATTAAATGGAACATGTGTCAGTGTAAAAAATGATTTTCCAAGGTTTGGTCTTTTCATGGGGCCAGAGGATGGTAGTGAGCTAACAGATTTTAATAAAGTTCCAGCAGATGTAAAACTAGTAAATCAATCTGGTGTTAAAAGTGTTTTAGAAAGAGATACAAACGAAAACGTTGTCACTAAAGCTAAAATCAAAGATTATCTAATATATTCAGATTTAACTAATATATCAGTTATTAACACAACTGCTAATATAAGTGATTCATCAACTATAAGTTTAGCTGATGGCATTTATACATTTAATGGAGCGGGTATAAACCAATACATTCAAGATGTCACTGCTGATATAGTGGGTAATTCAACTAAAACGTACAGAGTCGAGTTTACTGTATTTGATTATGTAGAGGGGAGTATAAAAGTACGTTTTCCTTTTAATGCTTCAAGTGAAGGCTTCACAAATGTTTCAGCGAATGGGACATTCAGCTTTACGTTTTTAGGAAATGACGGCAATAAGCTATTCCTTCAAACTCAAAGCGCTTCAAATACTTTCAAAATTAAAGATATTTTTGTTTATGATGTAACTGATGATGCCATTCCAACAAATTACAAATCTTTATTTGCTTTTGGTAATGATAAAAACAGCCTTTTCTTTAAAGGTGAAGAGGGTGAAGATATGCAATATTTTGGCAAAGGTGTAAAGTCATCATCTTCAATGCTATCGCAGATACTAAGTTCTGAATTTTTAGATTTAGTATCTTTAAAAGAAGCATCTAGGGGTAATGATGCTAATGATAATTTATATCAAATAGATTTAGTAAATAAAGCTCTTAATAATCTTGGAGATTTTATAGAAAAAGATAATGGCGACACAATAATAAATTCAAAATTAAACGAGGATTGGAAAGAAGCCTTTACAAATTTTTTAAATAATTTAGATAAAGAAATATTCCTAATATATAGACCTTTAGAAACTCAGGCTGGTTTAAACTTTAATATTTTAGACCCAGATGGTCCTACAAAAAAAGTAGAAGGCTTTACTTATAATTCAATTGTTGATTACTCTTTTAGATTTACAACTAGTATTGGCAATGATTTAGAGGTGCTTGCTAATAATAATGATAAATTAGAAGTATTTGATTTTTTAGTCCCAGAAATAAATTTAAATGGCGATCTACAACAAAAGGTCCATGGGTTTTACTTAATAGCTCTTAAAGATCAAGCTAAAAAATCTACCACTTTAAAAAATCGAGGCGACACAGGTGAATACGCTTTTAGAACACAAAAAAGAGGAATAGATAAAAATTTAGTTACAATTATAAAACAACTATCAACTTTTGAATATAAGCAAACTAATTCTATTTCATTTGTAGAACCACTTAAATTAAATCAAAAATTTAATTACTCTAATGTTCTAGCAGAATTAAAATTAGGTACTGAAAATCAAGACCCTTTTAAATTTTTTAATAAAATTTATATTGATAAACCTTATGATAGTTTTCTTTATGGTCCTTATAGAGTAAATCCAGAATTTAAAGTTCAAAGAATCGTATCTGATACTAAATCATTATCAGAATTTGATTTTAATACTACTATTTCTGAGGACAGCATAGAGGGAAGCACCGACTTAAGAACAGGTAAACCTTTGCCAGCAGATGGTTTTGATGCAGTTTCTAGTAGAACTAATTTTTTAAATTATTCTGATTGGGCTGATGCATTAAATCCTAGTTTTGATGAATTGTCATCTCCAGTAACGCACACTGTTTATAATCCTAATATAGAAGAAGTATTTGTAACTTTAGATATACAAGAATTAAGAGACACTTTGCATTCTGAAATAAAACCAGTTGTTTTAGCTAATGAAGAAGAAGAAGCTGCTAGAAAGTTAGGGGCTGGTGTAAATTATCCAGCTCTACTTGAAGTTCGTGTAAGCACTGGATTAATAGACCCTAAAACTAATAAAAAAACAAGGAATGGAGAAGTTAGAGATTATCATTTTGTAGCTTTAGTGAACTCAAGTGTTTTAGTTGATTTAGGTAATCCTGAAAGTTCTCCTAATGATTTCCCTTGGGTTAAATTAGATTCTTTTAAAAGTTCATCTACAGAAAGTAAAATAAATACACCGATTAAATTACCTCCAGCGATTAGAGTTGGAGCTGCTGGAGTAGGTGAAGGTAATGAAGAGGTTCCTCATAGATATGTAGAGGTTGAGAAAATATCATGTGAGACCAGCTCTGTTTTATTAACTAGAAGTGTATCTTTATCAAAAGTTACTGAAATAATACCTGTTAATTTAAGTTATCCTTTTTCAGCCATAATAGGCACTAAACTTGATTCCAGATCTATAGATGGAGTTCCCACTAGGAACTTTGATTGTAAATTAAAATTAATAAAAATACCAAGTAATTATCATCCTACAAAAGTAAACGGACAAGATAAAAGATACTATACATCCGTAGATGAATTTAATAATACCTCTGATAATGATAAAATAGTTTATGATGGAGATTGGGATGGGACTTTTCATGATGATTTAAAATGGAGTGATAATCCAGCTTGGATTCTTTATGATCTACTAACAAATAAAAGATACGGTTTAGGTGAACATGTAAATGAAAACACTATAAATATTTGGGAGTTATATAAAATTGGTAGATTTTGCGACGCAGTAAATGATGATGGAGCTTTTGTTGGTGTGTCAGATGGTCAAGGTGGACTTGAACCTAGATTTGCTTGCAACATAATGTTTAATAATAATGAAAAAATTTATGATGCAATTTATCAAATAGCCGCACTTTTTAGGGGGAGTATATTTTTTGGTGATAACCAAATAAATTTTGTAGATGATAGACCTAGATCACCTATTTGCTTGATTACAAATGAATCAGTAAAAGGGGGTATGTTTAATTATTCTAATAATAGAAGAGATGAAATTTTTAATACTGTAGAAATTACATACAATGATAGATTTGATAATTTTCTACCAAAAATAGAAACTATTGAAGATGAAGAGGATATAAGAAGAAGAGGCGTATTTAAGACTAGGATTCAAGGAGTAGGTATGACTTCAAGAGGGATGGCTAGGAGAGCCGCCTCGCATTTATTATTTCACAAAGTAAATGAGAATCAAACAATCACATTTCAAGCTGGACTGTCAAGTCTACTATATAGACCTGGAGATGTAATAGAAGTTCAAGATGAATTAAAATCAAACCTTATAAACTTTGGTAGAGTTTTAGCTGTAGACGCAGATAAACAAGAAATTAGGATTAGTAATTCTTTTGATAACACTCAAATGAGTGGTCGTTTAACATTATTTAATCCTACTGGTATTGATACTATATCAGACCTTAATACTATATCGCAAAAAAATAGAGAAAGGGCAAAATCTACTTTTAATATTAGTGGAGATTTAGCTAGTTCCAGTTCAACTGCTGTATGGACAGCTAATTTTACAGGTGATTATGATTTTTCTGGATATAGACAAGGTTATACAGGAAATGAGGGTGGTTTTGAAGAATATGCAACTTACACTGGAACTGGCTCTAATATTTTATATTTTGACACTACATTAACTGGTTGGGTTTTTGCAACTGGCAATAGCTTTGAAAGAGATAATGATTTTGCTAAATTTATAAGCGCAACCACAACAATAGGACAAAATACTAAACTACAAAATTTTGCTACTGGTGATTTAAAAAATTATGATGCATCAGCTAGTAATAATAGAGGCTCTAATACTTTTGATTTAAAAGGCACTTTCTCTGGAGATTTTACTAATGAAAGCTTTACAAATGGAATATTAGAATCTGAAATTGACGTAAATTCACCAAGCCAAATAGATGTCGTAACAATTACAGGTAGTACTGTAAATCAAGCTTACGGAACATTAGTTTCTGGTATTGAAGCCTCTAAGACTGGTCTACTGCAAAACATTAAAGTTGGAAGTCCTTGTAGTTTTCAAAAAAGCGGGGCATCACCAATTACATTTAAAGTTTTAGAGATAGCAGAGGTAAACACTAATGAATTTGCAACAGTAGCCAGCCTGTATGAATCTGGTAAATATGACCTTATAGAAAGCGATAAAAGTATTACAACCTTATCAAATACTTTTAGTTATCAAAATGCATCATCACAAATAAATCAACTAATATATCACAATCTCACACCAGTAACAAACTTAGCTATCGCTACGGGTGATGTGCCTGAAGTTGGAGAATTTTTCGTAAGTGGAAGTTGGACAGATCCAAATGGATCAAACGCTACTGGGTATCAAGCTATACTTTTACAAAATAATTTTCCAACTTTTGCAAGAACAGAAAATACCTTCGCTGTTTTTAGCGGTTTAAGTGAGGAGGTCGGGACTTACTCTTTAAGAGTTAAAGCTTTAGGTGCTGGTGCTGATAATATGTCAGTTTTAAATGCTTACTATGATTCTGCTTTTGCAGTTCATAATGAATTCTTAGTTCCTGAAGAAGGCTTAACACATGACAAATCTTTCCTAGAAAATTTCACGATAAATTAAAATGCCTAGAGTTACAATATTAGATACTACATCAACTGGTTTTATACCTTATTACTCTGGGGCGCATACTTCATATGTAAATTCAACTAGCGCAGGTGGAGTTTATGCTAATTCAGGATTACACGAGGGTTTTGTTATAGCAGCAAGCACAGATATTAACGATATTACCACTGGTATAAAATCATCTGATTTATCAACAATTATTTTTTCATCTGGTAACATAATAACTGGAGCAACTGGACAAGGAGATATCCGTGGAACTGGAGATGGGTATTTTCATGGTGGAACATTCGCTAGCAAAAGTCTCGAT
>Ga0098043_1000176_pt1 | contig 21027 bp, 14 predicted proteins | sample 9B_taG_FD_92581 | JGI IMG/M metagenome (GOLD analysis project Ga0098043, IMG submission 92581) | Marine viral communities from the Subarctic Pacific Ocean - 9B_ETSP_OMZ_AT15188_CsCl metaG | ecosystem: Environmental > Aquatic > Marine > Oceanic | place: Subarctic Pacific Ocean | collected 2015-01-10 | reverse complement strand
TTAACTTCAAAATGAATACATCTGATCAAATGGCACAATATAAGAAAGATGAAAAGTATCAAAAGGCACCACCAATCGTACCTTTCGATATTGAAGCTATGAACAGTAAGATTGGAGATATGTTTGTAAGTTTAGCTGAGTTAAGGAATATGTTAATGAGATTAAGAGCTCAGCCTATTGAAGGTCCTACTGAAGTTCCTTATGAAGGTGTTAATAAAGGCGCTGTAGATAATATTACTAACAAAATTGATAAAATTAACGAAATCATACTTGATATCCCGGAAGACTTGGCTAAAATAGCTATATGACTTTCCTGAGATCGATAATTATTACCATACTCGTAGCTCTTGGGTTTGCTTTTGGTTTAAAGAATGTATTAGGATTTTGGGAAACGTTTGCATTAGCTGTAGTTTTACAATTTTTAGCTGCTTTTTTATACAACTCTACTAAAATTAGTAAAGTTAAGGAACTTACTAATGATTTTCAAAACGAGCTCGATCAATTATTAAGTTTAAGTGAAGCAAAAATAGCATGTCCTTGTGGTAATTTTACATATACTACTAATTTGTTCCTTAATATTGAAGAAACGTTTAAATGCGAAAAATGCGGCAATGAATTTAGAATTGATTTTTCTGCAACTCCTACATTATTAACTCAGCCCGTATATACGCAGCGAGAAATTGACTTAAAAGAAGGTAAAAACGATAATGAAGTTGAGATTACTTCAGATTATAAACCCGGAAAGGAACTATAATATAATTATATTATGGATAAGAAGTTTAATTTCAATTTAAAAGACGGTACTACTAAAAATCTTAAAAGAATAAAAGATGATTCTTATACTATGGATAAGAAGTTTAGTTTTAACTTAAAAGATGGTACTACTAAAACTATGGAGTTTGAAGAGTTTGTACGCTGGTGCTGTTTAATTGAAGCTGTTCAGGTAGTAGATAATCAAACTGATGTAAATACTACTAATGATAAGTGGATCAAGCCTTTAGCTTTTCAAAAATATATTGATGAAAGATTTCATTCTATGAAGCATGATCTTAAGGTTGAGGTAGTAATGGGTAATATTTAGAATCCTAAAGTATCACACTCTTCTTTATCATCACATAGATTAATTTTATCGCTAGCTGTAGCTGTAACTTGCTCTACTTCTGGTTGTTCTACTTCTTCATCTACCAAACCTAGTGGAGGAGGAGTTTCTAAAGTTACATTAGTATCAAAGTTTATATTACTTAAAAAAGGTACTTGAAGTCCTAGCACTGGTGCAGGATATAATAATTCTGGCGGAGGCGGAGGATCCACGATAGGAATATCAATATTTTCCTCAGGATTCTCTGTTCTCGGTATACCTATACGTATAACTGGTATTTTACCACAATTAGCAGGTATAAACGGTATTATTGGTGGTGGTATTTCAATAATAGGTATATCGATAATAGGTATATCAACAGTAGGTGTACCTGTAGGTGTACCTGTAGTAGGTATATCAACAGTAGGTGTACCTGTAGGTGTACCTGTAGTAGGTGTACATGTAAACGGTATACATGTCCGTGTCCCGGGGTTATAAATTCTTGGATTTATTATACAACCACAACCACCAGGGGTAACATCCCGACCATCAGAAGTAATACATCCTTCAGGATCAATACAACCGCTAGGTGTAGTACCACCCCCTGTATCTGTATCTTCAGTTGAAGTAGTACCACCTCCGGGTGTAGTACCACCTCCGGGTGTAATAGGACCAGGGTAAGTTATATTTCCGTCACTATCGACATTAATTGTTACAGGAGTAATATTACCACCAGGATTAACTATTTCTACTGTACCACCAGTACTTTGTGTTCCAGTAGTTGTATCTTCAAAGTCTTCATTAACTATATCTTCATAATCTCTATCATCATCTTCAGTAGTAGTATCTGGAGTTTCAGGTGGTAATAAATTTTGATATATTTGAATCGTGCCAACGTTACTACCAGAACTAATAACTACACTTTGAAATATATTTGAAAGTCTATCATTAACAATATTTTTCCTTTTTTCTACTAAATCAACTTGCGAATAAGTAAAAGTTAAATCTTCCATATTTTCAAGCTTGGATATAACAAATGAAAAACTATTTTCTTCTTTTTCCATTTTTACAATATCACCAACTGCAAACTTTTGAAACCCTTGCGTTTCAGAAGATACAAAAACTAAATCTTCTGGACCATTATTTTTTATTGTTAATATGTATGTTGTATCTACCTCTTCTTTATCGTTAATTTTATCAGATATAAAAGGATCATCTTCCGTATCATCTTCAAATGAATCATCTACATCACTAGGAATAATACCCGAGCCAGGTAAAGTTGCATCACCAGGAATAATACCTGAGCCTGGAAAAGTTGCATCACCGGGAATAGTACCCGAGCCTGGTAAATTATCACCTGAAATTACTCCATCTAACGGTACTGTATCTAAAGGCTCTCCAAAAACCCCACCTAAACTAGTTTCTTCTAAAATACCAAAATCAATATTAGTTAAACTATAGTTAGTAGGAGCATCTAGATTTTCTAAATCTACATCTGCTATTAAAGAATTAATAAACTCTACAGTCTTACCACCAGTTAAAACTCCCTTTCTTGGTGATTTAGTAATACCAAGCAAAACAGCCTCACCTCCTATGTTAACGAATATAGGGCTACCACTATCACCTGGTTTGAGTGGTCCTTCGTTATAGGAGGGGTCTATAAGATCACTTACATTTTCTGTAAAATTAAAGGTATCTTCAGGAATCTCTTTCTTTGTTTCCGGCCCCGCTAAAAACAAACTAGTTAGTTTAAATACATCAGAAGATTCAGTTTGATTTGTACTCCATATTAAAGGCTTTGAAGACGGAAAAAGTGTATAACCATCAAAATTTTCCGAATAACTAAATTGTGCGTCTCTAGAAACCCTATTATATATATCAGCTGGCATTACTCGAGTAAAACCAATACTACTAGGTAAATCTCTATCTAATAGTACAACAGCAATATCAGGTTCACCACTTTGAATATCTGCAACTTTAGTAGTTACGACTGTACGCTCTACTATTTTATTTTCCTTATCAATAAAAATCATTTCGTCACCACTCCTAGGATGCTGACTAGAATAATGCGCAGAAAGTAAAACGTGACGTGGTGTTACTGCTACACCATGAGTTTTATTATCAGCTCCTGCTCCATTAGTTATTGGGCTTATAGCAGTTATATTTTTTAACTCCGAGCCCCAAAAATTAGTATTTCTTAATAATGTTTCTTGAGAATTAAGAATAACTGAATCAAAGTAATTTGTAAATAAATCTTTACTACTACTGATCTCTTTGTTGTTAGTTTCGTTAAAAATTTCTACTGTACTTGCATTAAGTAGCGTTTCAATAGATACTTTACCGGCAGTTACAGCCTCTTCTACAACTTCAATTTCTTTTGATGTATCAGGTGTAATAGGTCTAACTGCAGGTCTTGAATCAATTTCTTCTACTATACTAACAATAACTTCTGATCTTATTTCAGTAGGTATCGCGTCAACTTTCTCAACTATTGTAGTTATAATTTCAGGCCTTTGTTCTGTATAAAAAGTAGGATCATTAACTATCTCTTCAATAATTTTTTGAGTTATTACTTCTTTATCTACAGTAGTAACAGGTACTGAGTCTAATTCATTAACTACTGTAGCTACATAGTCTGGCCTTTCAGCAACAGGTACCTTTACTTGTTCCACTACAGAGGTTATAACTTCTTCTCTTTCTTCAACACTAGTAGTAGGTACAGTAACTACCTCTTCTACTATTTTTTTGACTATCGTTTCTTTATCTGCTGTTTCCGGTAATGTATTTACTTCTTCAACAACAGTAGTTATAGTTTCCTCTCTTAAAACTGCAGGTAACGTATTTACTTCTTTTACTACTGTTTCAATTAAAGTCTCTCTTTCCGTTTCAGTTTCTGTATCCTTTACTTCTACTTTAGGTACAACAACTTTTATATCAAGATCTTCAACACTATCAAGAATATTATCAATAACCTGATCCGTAGGACTTACACCTAAGTACTCATCCTCTGTTGTTGCAGTTGATTCAACAGGTTGTACTGGCTCATCTACAAAAGAAGGTACATCAGGTGCATCAACAATCGTAGGACCGAAAACTGGTGGTAAATCTGGAGCATCAATTTCAACAGTAAAACCTCCGTAATCTATTTCACGTCTTCCAGTACCGCCCTCAACTTCACGTTGTTCACGGTTATCAGTTACCGTATCTGATCTATCTGGTCGCTGCGGATCTATGCTTGAGGTACCTCTATTATGTATAGTTTTTTCGTGGGTAATCTGTCCTGAGCGTCGAGCTGCCCTTCTTCCTGCCCTCTCAGGTATAGATATAGTTACCAGTAAAGGCGAACTAACTTGATTAACATATTGAATTTGGACAGTAGCATCCATACTACCATCTTGCGGATCAGGTGTTAATCTTACATAATCTTCAATACTTATAAAATGTGAATCAAGTGAAGGATCGTAGTAGGTTGAAGCACTCCCATTTTTAGGATCAATAGGGTCACCAAATTCATCTCTCCCTCCATTAGTATCATAAACAAAATACTCTATATCAGTATTATCACCCTCAATTTCTCTATCTATTTCAAACCCTCTTAGATAGATTTCACCTACTACACCATCGTAATTACCTACAGCGTTAAGTTGTATAGGAGTTATGATATCATAATCACTAGGATCAGGTATTACTTGTATTTGAGAAAGTTGTATCATACATCAATATTGCTTATTGTTGTAAAGAATTCGTTGGAATTAACTGAAAGAGGGGGTGTAGTTACTGTTTCAGTTAGTACTTCACTACCTTCAAATCCTTCAATATTAAAGTTACGTAAGAAGAAATTCTTAGCTGACAAACCTACATTTGTTGTTGATACTGGTGTTGTAAAAGAAAATCCGCAATAGATATTGTCTAAATTATTAAAATTAGTTAATCTAGGTTCTATATTAATAGTTGTTAAAAGAGTGTAATCAGTAGTATTATCTTCTCTAAAATCGATATGTATTTTTTGACCTAAATTAACATATCTAAATCTCAAAGCTCTAAAGCTATTAGTTGATAAAGAACTAAAAACGTTAGACATAGTTGATAGTGGTGAGTTAGCTCTAACGTTATGTAAAACGTCTCTAACTATTAAACTCTCTCTATTTATTAAATGAGGTCCTACCCCAGGCCTATCATCCCTACCAGATAAAGCATACATACCAGTAGAATCAAAAGCTACTTTTACTAAGCTGCCACTTAAAATACCACCCTCTAAAAGAATAGTTGAGTCATCTTCAGTTTTTAATACTAATGGTGATTCAGTTAAGAGAGCATGAGCAGATAAAATAAACTCCGGATCTTGATCTCCTATAAATTGACCAGGTAATGAAGAAATAGGCGCCTGTAGATTAGTAATAAAGGTACTAAATCCTAGCTCATAATTAGCTGGATTAGGAATATTTTCAGCAGGTAAACTATATTCAAACGACCAGGTAATATCATAGTTTGAATTAAATTTTTTACTCTGTTCAACAAAAGTAAAGTATCTCGCTTCTGCTGGAAGTTTTATGTCACTAGGAAAGGCCATTAATTATATTTAATTACTCAACCCTTTATGAAAGTACAGGTATAGGAATTAGTTAAGTTAAGCTTAGTCTTAAAAACTAAATAATAACCCATTTTCATTAGCTCTTTTTTAAGAGTATTCATGTAATCTTCGTGAATATTTACAAGTATGCTTCCTGTATCCTCATCAAAAAGGACATAGTCGGAGAACTCCTCACATAAAGAACTTCCTTTCCATACACTTGCTTCCATTTAAATATTTATTCATCGAAAGCGTTAATTATTCTTTCTATTTTTTCAATTAAAATAGCATTATTCGCGAATAAATTAGAATCCGTAGTCTTAAAAAAGGTATTATTAGATAATATCTCCTTTAAAGTAGTAAAATCTTCGTAATCTAAACCTTCAACTATAATTTCTTCCATATTTTAGTTATATGAAAAAAAGATAAAAGCCACTATGACCATTCTAGTATTACTACACCGTTAGTAGGAGGTGGTCCAAATGGTATCCCGGCATGCGCACCTTGACCTCCACCAGGTGCTGGTGAATTACCAAAATATGAAGAACCTCCTATAGACTCTTCTTTTCCGCTACTATTAGTATCCATCATACCGGACCCACCTTTTATAATGTAACTATTTAAAATATGAGGGCTTGAAGCTACTACTCCTCCTGCAATACCACTAGGAGTCTGACCATTAATCTCTGATCCTGTACCACTTTGTGTTATGAGTGATTCACTTATACCTCCACTGGCTTTAATTAATTCAACACCATCCAACAAAATTTTAGAGTCTGGCCCGGGATTACCAGTTCCTCTACCAGCAGTAGTAAATCCTTCTCCTACTTCAATAGTGAATGTTGTACCAGGAGCTGCTGATAGATTACCTATAACAGTACCGGCTGCACCACCTGGTGATTGACCGCCTTTTGCACCTACGCCTGTTACAGTAAATTTAACGAAATTTATACCATCTGGAAAAACAAAATCATGTGTACCGCTATTTTCAAATACCACCATTCCTGGCGCAGGTCTTTCAATAACTAAATTACCACTTAGTGGATTAAATTCTACACCTGTTTTATCAACTCTGCCAGTACCAGCAGGGTTAAACATAGTGGCTGATAGATTATTCTTAATTGTAAATGTTGGTGAAGTTACACCACCTACAGCTTTAATAATAAAATTCATACCAAAAGCAGAAAGACCTGGTGAAGTATGAGAAGCTGAAGTAACAGGCATTAATGTACTATTAGCGGGATTTTCAGATCCGTAAATAGCTTTTGAAAGTAAATTAGGAACTCTAAAATGATCTGCTGATTCACCTCCTGTATTATATGCTATACCAATAGTAGTAGAAAGTTCAGGGTAAGATGTACTAGCATATTCGTTTCCATCACATTCCAACCAACCATACGGTACATCATTACTAGCTGAAGCAAAAGGCACGATAGTACCAACAGGTAGAACACTTGCGGTAGTAGGTGCGACACCTGTACTTATAATACTCGGTATAGCCCAGTTAAGATTTCCTGATGCGTCAGATTTTAAAAACGTATTATTTGTAGGACTTACTCCTGGAAAATTATATTCTACAGTGTTAATTTTAAGTTGCGAAGGTAATTGTAAAAAGCTACTAGCTGTAGTAGTACTTCGAAGGATATTATCTACTTTTATAGTTGAACTTAAACTAATTCTATCAGAACTTAATTCAAGTGAACTGCCTAAGCTATCACGACTAAAATTACCTGCTGATAAAGTACCAACAGTAATTTTATTATCGTTACCTATAACTATAGAAGTATCACCAGCACTTAGCAAATTAGATACAACTAACCAATCAGTAGGAGAAGCTCCATTACCGTTTTGAAGAACCTTTAAAGTATTAGTATCAGTTTCAAACGCATAATCACCCGTTACACAAGGTGCTAATGAAGTAACCTCAGCAGCTTTACCTTTATATTTATTTCCTACTACTACACCACCTTTATCAGTACCATTACCAATAAACAATCTATCTGTATCTGTAGTAAATCCTAACTCACCAGCATCAAGAGTAATATTTTTACGATCAGCATCAGTACCCCTTCTTACCAGAAGTTTAATTAAAGTGTTTTCTAAAATTTCTATTGACATTATATTTATTTAATAGTTAAAAATTGGTATCGCGTATCTATCATGTGATTCATCGCTTGCTGGATTTCTTACGTCACCTGATAACGCAAAAGTAATAAAGCCCGCAGAACTTAAGTTAATATTATTACCAGAACTATCTATACCTTTATATACTTGATTGTTGTTTCTGCCTACTGCTTCTATAGAAACAGAATTAGGTGCCCCGTTAAAGATATTTGTAATAGGATCTTCTTTATACTTTATAATAAAGTTAACTCCAAAACCACTTAAAATAGCCCCACCAGCAGCATCATCTCCATCTAAGAATTTTTGGTCTCCGGTAAAATCTCCTGCAATCGGCGCAATAGCACCAGCTCCATATAACGTTGCCGGCATGCCACCACCTGTTAAGTTAGGAATACCAAATGTAGTAGAACCATCACCTGCACCATAGCTCTCATTTAATACAGCAAACAATTCAGAATATTCCGTTCTACTTAGAATTCTACCATTAGCTAATAAGTAACCTTCAGGTACTGAATTAGTAAATGCTCGAGCATGAGGTAAAATAGTACCAACTGGAATTGAACTACCAGCTCCTTGAGTACCTGAAAGTGATAAACCAGTAACTACGTCAAATATTGAACTCTGTAAAGACTTAATTAAACCATTATTAGTAGTAACTCTCTGTAACTCTGGCAGATCTGCGTTATCAGTTGAAGTATTACCACTTACATCTAATTCACCGTTAGCTATAGTAAAATTACTTACATTTACAGTTCTAATTATTGATCTAAGCTGTCTACTTATAGGGTCGATTTCTAGTCCACTATTAACTAAATTACTACCTGCAGTACCAGCCCAGCTTTCTGCAGATATAGTAACATCACCTACCCCCTTAAAAGCTAATCTATCCTCAACATCAAATTCGAATTGTTCAGTATTGATGCTAACTTTAATTGGTTTATTATTTCCTCCTACTAATCCTGAAGATAGTGCAGTAGTAGCTATTTCTCTCTCAGTAATAGACGCAGCAATAGGAGAAATAGATTGTGCATTTCCTGATATCTCGTAGTAATCGGAGTTAATATTAACTTCAGCTACCCCTCCTATACTTGATAAAAGACCTGTTCCGAAAAAATCAGGGGTAAAATATGTTGAATTGAAATTGCCAGGATTAATTGTTAATTTATTGTTAGCATCAAATGAAATGAATGTATCATCCGGTACAGTACCAATATATGCATAACCAGAAAGAGAATCGTTATAATTAGTAGATGTTAACATATATAATCTACTATCAGCATATCCTATATCTCCTACTTGTAGTCCAGGTGAACTATCAGGACCTAAACTTGAATTATTATTAAATGGTCCAACATTCTTATTACTAACTGATTGACCACCGAATGTAGATCCATCCCCAACAAATAATCTCCTTGTATCTAAAGTAAATCCTATTTCACCTTGATCAAGAACTATAGTTTTACGTTGGGCGTCTGAACCACGCCTTACTTTTAATTTTACTATGCTTATATTTGCCATAAATTTATTTTATGATATTCGTTTCCATACGTACACACCATACGATGGTGGTATATTATTATGTGCTATATTGTCTCCTACCGGTGCTGAAACTCTTGTATTAATAACACTCTCATCTCTATTTATTACATTAGATGGTGCTGTAGTAATAGGTACATCATTATTTTGCGTTAAAAAATCTCCTGCAGTAGCATCTCCTATATCAACCGCTCCAAGCTCTAACGCATATTCATACGGTGTCTTTGTTAATGTTACAGGTGCATCTGCCGCGGCTCCATAGTTTATGAATGGCCTCGCCCGGTCGAGGCCATGTGATCTACCAATCGTTACATTAGAATCAGAAACAAATCTAGTCTCTCCATTCCATATACCTATCATTTCTTTAAAGTTATAATCTACTGCCCAATTAGTAATATAAGAACTTCTTACTGCTTCTGAATAATTAGCAGCAGACCCTCTATTAAAATCAAAATCTAAAGCATATAACCAAGGATAAGCAAAAACATTATCTTGAAATGATGTATCTCTATAGTTAATTAAAAATTGAGGATTATATTCCCCAGGAAAAGCATAAACTTTTCTACCTAATGCTAATCTAGCTCTCTGTTGTTCAGCAAAAGTAAAAGTAGCATCTCTAGTACCTACATTTGGTGCTTGAAATGATAAATTAGTACCTGCTGGGTTAGGTATTTGTACATCAACTGCGCCTATATTTACATCATGGGTATGAGCTGGTAGATTACCTTGCGTTAAAGTAGTTAAATACTCACCAGCTGTATCACCATTACCGCCTCTTAATCCTAAAGCCTCCTCTTCCTCACCCCCGGGGCAAAATTCTCTTGTATCTCCATTTTTGTCAGTTAAAGTTCCAGTACCTACTAGAAATCTACCTTCAGCTACTTGCTCCCAGACAGTACCTGCTATTCTATTAGTAGGGTTATCATTTGTTAAAGTTAGTTGTATACTTCCTATAGGATAAAAACTATCTAACCATTCTAGAGGAGGTCGAGTAGTAAATCCTTGAGGGTAAATATAATTACTAATTACAACACGATCTCCGCTTAACGCTAATCCTGTGGAATTACCAGCTCCATCAAATACTTTATTTAAATCAGTAGAAAGTTCAGCTCCACTTAAATGTAAAAGGGAAGTATATAAATCAGAAATAAATTGATTTTCTAAACTCTCAGGCATATCATTATTTATTCGTTAAACCTTAAATACTACTGTTCAATAGCACCATATATTAATCCTCCAGTTATTGTATAATTAGAGTTATCTATAGTAACCACAGCCTTTCCACCTTTTCCGCCTTTAGGAAGATCACCACTTACATCCCCTCTTTTTCTAAGACAATCGCCCCCATCAGCTCCCCAACCGCCACCACCAGCAGCATTACCCCATGGTCCTTTTATTATCCCGAATCGTTCAGTGCGGCTTCTTGTTGTTGAGCTTACCGTTTCACCAGACTGATTATTATCTCCTCCGTGACCTCCACCGTATATTTCGCTTTCGGGATTAACTGCTGTACCACCTTTTGCATCTGCAGCTAGTACTCTACCTCCACCTCCTCCACCACCATGAGGATCATTTCCTTTTCGTTTATATCCTCCTGATCCTGCACCACCAGATTCACCTCCCCCGCCACCGAAGTAAGCATCTGGATTGCCGGGCGCGCGAAGTTGGCCTCGCCGGAGCAATCCTCGTATAGTCGTCGTAATAGGTAGATTTCTCCATTGACCTCCATTACCACCTGGTAAACCTGGAGCGCCTCCTTCGCCTCCTGATTCCCATGCATTTGGCTCACCAGGTAATTTATTAACATTGACATATGATCCTACGCCTCCTTTACCTCCGCCGGCTCCTCCACCGCCACCACCAAAGTTACCAGTAGCACTACCAGCACCTCCACCACCTCCACCAGCAATGCCTCCTTGATTAACAATAGTAATCCTATCCGTAGTATTAATAAAGATAGCATCTCCACCATCCCAACCATCCCATCTACTTTTTCCTGGAGGTGCACCTATAGACCATGATAGATTAGGATACCTACCTGCTGCGTAAGAACCCCCGTCTCCTCCTCGTCCCATTATATATCCATTATTAATAAGTCTTAATCCACCTGGCCAATTGCCTGTTGTTAAAGCAGGTTTGTCCATATCATCAGAATAAATGTATACATTAGGTCTAATAGTAATAATAGCTCTATCTACTCCATTCCATCCTCTATCTCTGGCCCATTCTTCAAGATTTAAGCTTTCTTTATTTTCAGTAATATTTGCTCTAAATACAGGATCAGCTTCTATTATTTGTGTACCGCCACCTATTTCAGTATTAGGTTCATTAAAGTCAACCTCAACTCTTCTCCAAGCGTATAATCCATAATTAGGAGGTATGTTGTTATGAGTAGAAGTATTACCTTGATTTCTAGAAGGTATAGTCATTGACCCTCTTACTTGCGAGTTAATAAATAAGCTACTATTATTTGTAGCTTGTGATACTTCTTCATTAAGCTCTTTTAATCTATCTACACCAGCTAAAGCTATAGCAGCTTCATCTTGTCCTAACACTTCTATAATTATATTACGAGCTTTTATTAAATCTGCTGGACTAAATCTACCTGGATGAACTCTATCACTATCACGAGAATCATAATCAGCTTGTTCAATAGAAATACCTCCGGATACCCATTCTACTCCTACTGGTCGTGGGCTATTAGTAATAAAAATTTTAGTATTTGGTATATTACTATCTAATAAACCAGCCCATCCCGGACCACCTACTAGTGATCCGCCCCACCCTGCTAAGGAAAAACTTGCAAGCTTAGGTTCGAAATCAACATTAGAATATCTAAATCCTTCTTCATGTCTTTTTCTAATTAAAAAATCTCTATAATTAGATTGACCTTCAAAAGAACTGTTATTTTGAAATGCTTGAATTTCATCTTGACCTAACAAATATGAAAAGGGATTATTTGCAACATTAGGAATTAAATTAGCTGATGATGTTGTATATACTTGTTCTTGTGTTAAACCTCTTGGATTAACTCTTGGTCCGAAGTAAAAACAAAAAACATTTAATAAAGAAGGTGAAGTACTTTCAGTATTTTGACTTTTTATAGCAGTCTGTACATTAACATCATGAGTATGTGCAGGTAAATTATTTTGACCTAAAGTATTAGTAAATTCACCTACTTTATCACCAGATTCATTACCTATAGACCCTGGTGAAAATCTTGGATTAGAACCACCTACACCTACAAAAAATCTACCAGGACTTTCAAGTACCCATTTTGTACCTGCTATTCTATTCGTAGGATTGTCATTAGTTGTAGTTAGAATAATACTTCCTATAGGATAAAAGCTATCCAACCAATCTCTTTGTATGCTGCTTTCCGGTAAAATATAATTTTGAATATCTACTCTATCGGTTATATCACCATCTACATTTCTACTACTTAAAGTTAGTCCTGAAGTGTTACCTATTCCATCGAATACTCTATTATATTCTTGTAATGTAATATTAAACCCACTTAAATGCAATAAAGAAGAATAGTAATCTGCTATTCTTAAACCTTTTAAGCTTTCTCCTCTATTTGACATAATGTTATTTAATAAGAACCTCCACTACTACCACTGCTACTATTACCACCACTGGTATTTTGTCTTCTATTACGAGAATCATTAGAAGTCATTCCATGAGATGAATATCGAGGTTGAGGAGATTCAATAACATCTGGTACAGATTCTACTACTTCAACTGGTGTTACATTTACATTTACTATAGGAGTTAGATACGCATGAGGTGAATCTATATGTAGTGGTCCTACCATATACCCTTTATCTGGATGTACATGATAGAATCCAACATAATCTTCACCAGTATCAGTTAATATAAACTCTCCTCCTCTTGTATATTGATTAATTATAATTTCATCTGTTTGATCAACTTCAATTACATTAACTTCATCTTCATTATCATCCTGCGAAACTATAATATTAAAAATAGTTTCTTGTAATTTATAAATTTGATCAAAAACTCTAGAAACTGTATCATAATTTACTTCTTCATTATCATGAAACTCTAAATTTCTAAAATCTATATCTACACCCTCATAAGATACTAATTTACCTAAAATTGGTATACCTTCTCTAACTTCTTTAAACGGTATTACACTAGCATTTAAAAATACGTTAACCGTATCTTTAATAATGTTCTGAAGCTCACTATTAATTGATATTCCTAACCCTGATTCACAACTTATAATTTGTTCATATAAATTTTCTAAATCTAAAGGAACAAAGTTTTTATATAATATTTTACTCTCTTCCATTAGATATATTCTACCTATATTATGTAGAAGATAATATAAATTTGTATTATTTTTACCTACTAAGAAATTTAAATTATTATAATTATTAGAAGGTAAAGTATTAGAATTAAATTTTTTCTGTATCTTATCAAAACGCTCTAAAGTACTTTCAAAAAACATATCTTCTAAATAAAGTAAGTTTTTATTAGAAGGAAATCCTGCTACATTTTCAGGGTTTGAAATAAATCTAGAAGAAATAGCTCCTTCATCATCTATTATAAAAATATTAGAATCGTTACTCGAAAAATAAATCGTTACAGTATCTTTTCTCTGATTAAAAACAACTTCTGGTTTAAATCTTTTTAATACTTTAGGGTTAAATGGTAAAACATAATCTCCCTCTACGCTACTAACTTTATCGATATCTAAATGGTAAATAAAAAATTCTTCAGCATCAAAACCATCTAAAGAAGTTAATATTAATAAAGAATCATCAGAATCTCTAATATCAAATTCTAAAATTTCTTCACTAGGGTTAGAGGTTACTACATTATTAATAAGTTCAAATGTATATTTGTTAACTATCTTAATCTTAGGCTGCTGTAAATTATTTAAATTTTGTTGCTGTAGTCTGTTCGCTCCATGGGTACGGCTATTTATAAGGTTACCATCTTCATCAGTTTGAACATCTAAACGTTCCGTATATCTATAACCTAAAATATTATTACCTAAGCTTACTTTATCATCTATAACATTATCCTCTAAACTTATTTGATCAACAAGTTTTAGAACTCTACATTGAGAAACAAAGCTATTATCATAAAGCTTTAAAACGAATCGCTCTTGCCCAGCGTTGTTAAGAGATTTTTCTAAAGCATATAAAGTATCAGTATTATTATCGTAACTAAATCTCTGAGCGCCTTCAAATACATCTTCTTCTAATCTTACTAAACTACCTCCAGTAGCAAAAGTACCTGAAAACGTATATGAAGAAGTAGAAGTAGTAGTAAAATAATTAAATGATTTATCATCATATATAAAAACCATACTATCTACAGTATCATCTAAAACCTCCATCCCAGGTACTTTATCTATAAAGCTAAAAGGATCAATTTGTATAGGAAATTTATTAGTTTTAGCTAATTTAGTATCATCATTTCTTATATCATTTTTACCACTAGATAATCCTAAAAAATAACTATCTTCATTTTCTATAGAATTTAAAAAATCAAATAAATCTGGATTAGCTATAATATTTTTTGAATATATAATTAGATTATTCATATTCAAAATTTGTAAGTTAGTATCAATAAAATTTTGATCAATTATATTTCTAGGTGAAATTTTTGGTTGTTTTAATGTATTTGTATTTTCAATCGAAACTGTTCTATCAAATTCAAATTTGTTTAAAAAGCAATTAGTTAAAAATGTATCTTTACCACTTAGTAATTTAGATGACGTGCTAAAAGACTTGCCAGTATAAGCTTTGCCTTCTTGGATATTAAATAATCCACTGTAATCAACTCCACTTAAAGTAAAGGAGTCACCATTAGTATATTTAAAATAGTCAATCATTTGTAATTAATAAAGTTTATATCGTTTATAACAGTAGTTTTAGGTAATACATTAGTAATATTATTAAGCAAAATATTTTTAACCTCTTGCGATATATCTGGACTAATATTTAAATTCTTTACATTTATATCAACTATATTACTCTTATTCTTAAGATTAGTGTTAATAGAATTAACTATCTTAATATTATCTGTAAGATTTCTCATTCCACCAGGTAGTGAAATAGTTAAGTCTTGAATTTCATCTATGTTAATTCCAAAAATATATCCAAGCTCTTGGTATTTTTGTAAGGGTTGTAAAGTTAAGTATAAGTTATCGATAAACAACTTATTAGTAGCATCATTAAATAAAATTTCAATCTTATTATCAGCATTTGCTTGCTGAATAAAAATATCACCAAATAATAGTTTTTTAGTAAACATTTGAAAAGCATTTATTTCAAATGAAAATATTATATTTGTATTAAGATATAAATTACATATTCCTTGAACAGCATTAAAGGATAAAAATATATTATTTTTTTCAAATTTATCTATATCAAAAGTATGCGAAAAGCTATTTTGTAATATACGGGTATCTAAATCTGTACCCGCAGTGCTATTATCAAATAAATTAAATTCAAAGTTAACAGTATTACCAGTTTTACTAAAAACAAATCCACCGTTAATATCGTTACTATCTGAAAATATATCAAAATCCCCAGCTTCATTTTGATAAGTAAATCCTAAACTAAAGCCTCCGTTCTCATTAATAGTATTAAAATAGTTATTTACTCTATTGTTAATTCTCGCAGTATCACAAAAATTAGTAGGTGACTCTCTTAAAAAGTCTTTTCTTTGAACTCTTACATACTTATACCTTTTCTGTGGTTCAAAAGTTAAATCACTCTTCTTATCAAAATATAATTTTTTCTTTACAGAATTTTTTAGTGTAGCATTATTTCTTACTATATTTTCAACTGCTTTTTCATATGTAACGTTGAAGATAGGCGATGCTGCTAAAGCTTCTTCTTTTGTAGTATAGTCAGGATAATAATATCTATCTACCCAAATACTTTCTTGACCTATTCCACCTGAAAGCCAAGTACATAGATAAGTTACATTATCCTTTTCAATAGAATCGTCATCTAACCTATACACCCTATCAGATAAATCAGGTCTCTTGAAAGAAAACGAACCGCATTTTGTAAATTTTGTATCATTAATATTTAACTTAGTAAATGGTTCCATTGAGGAAGGTGTAGTAAAGAAAGTTGTACCAGGTTTAATAATTATATCAAAATTATTATATACAAAATTTAAAGCTAAAGTTTCATTTTTCTCACTATCTATATCAGATAGTATAGATGTATACTTTCTTAAATTCTGACTAAAAATAGTAGTTTCAGAAGTAGAAAGTAAGTTATTAGAGGAAGTAAATTGATCTTGCGTATTAACTATATTTTTAAGATTTATTAAATTAAAATTTAACTTATTATTATTTGATGAGCTGTATAACAGATAGTTTGAAGGTAAATTAAAATCACTTTTACTATTGTCAACCTGTCCGGCATTATTATAAGTAATAAAGCTAGTATTATAGGGAGAAGGTATACTTAAATTAATTTCTTGATTTAATTTTATAGAACTGTTTGCTATAAAAAACTGATTTGCTTTTGTAGTATTACTATCTATTAATTTAGCTTTTAAACTATTTCCATCACTTAACAAAATATACTTACCATCAATTTTATTTGAATAAAGATTTATAAAAGTATCTCTTTTATATTTTATCAAATTATATTCTATATTACGTCCGCTTGAGCTGATTTTATTCTCAGCTACAAAAATTACCTTTCTGTTATTATCACTATCAGCTGCATCATCACTCACAACTAGAAAATATCTAATATTATTTGCTATGGTACTAACTCTACAAATAAAATCATCAATAAAGATTATTTCAAAATCACTTGCTTGACTACTTCTTTCAGTAAAAGAAGTTTTTCCATAATATTCAGCATTAAAGATATCATCACTATCTTTGAAAGAAGATAATGATGGTGTATTGAAAGATAGATAGTTTTGACTTGAAGTTGTAAAGTTTAATGTAGTAAAAAACGATTTAGGTTTAACTTTTATTTCTTTAGTAGAAATAACATCATCTAATAAAAATTCGTCCGTAAGATAAAAATTAGTAAAATTTAAATTCTTAAAATCTTGAATGCCTGATAAAGCTGAAATAAAATTTAAACTAAAGTCTCCATTATAGGTTTGTCTATACTGATCTAATGTCATATCCATAGGACATATATCAGCATCTACTGAACTTAAAGCACTTAAACTAGATTTAACCAAACAACCCATTTTATATATTTATTCTGAGTTCTCTTTATAAGATTTGTTATCAAGTTGAACCAAATAACTGTTATTTTTAGTTAAAAAGGTAACTCTAGAGGTGCTAGTTGCATCATTTAACATGTCGACACCTACTATATCGATATCTTCAACATTTTCATAATAACTTTGAGAGTTAACTATTATAGGCACATTAAAACGCAAAGTTTCTCCAGTAACATACCCTATATTCATTTTAAAATTAAGTGACTTTTTCAAAGCGAAAGAAGAAGGGTAATATTTATGCGTGTAATTATTAGTAAATGTTACTGGCGTGACACCTTTTTCTACTTCAGGAAAAATAGATTCAGTTCTATAATCTCTATAAATTTTTATATCAGGATTGAATACATCAGATCCATCGCCCCAATCTATAGTAACATAGGTAGGAAATACTTCTGTGTATATATTAGAGATGTCCAAAGTAACTTCAGTAAAATCAAATAAATTTATTTCATCCAATATCTTTTCTGAATTAATATCTGCTTTTGTAGATGATAATGATAAATTAAAAGTGTTCATAGTATTAAAGCTGCAGAAGAAAGAGGTAGTTTAGAAGTTGAAAGAGTAGGTACAGAAGAAGAGAGAGTAAATATAGCATTACTTAAATCTAAAGAGCCTAACTCCTTTTCAAAATTATCAGTAAATCTACTATTATTACTACTAAAGGTAGTATTATCTAAGAAGTTTACACTGTCTTTATATTCAAAGAGATAGTTAACTAATAAAGGACCTTTATTAAGATCTTTAAGTAAGACAGCTAAATTAAATTGTTCATTATCACTATTATAAGTTAAAAATGGCTTTCCACTTTCTACATAAACTGAATCAAATGAAGATAAATTAAAATTACAGTTTTCAGCATTATTACCTGTAGTAGGAAAAATTTGCACTGTTTTATCTTCCTGGAAGTTATACTTAAAAATAGTTGGATAAACTCTAATATTTTTAAATGTAATTTGTTCTTTTTGCAGTCTACAATAAAATACATCACTACCAACTTTCAATCGATTACTTACTTTATCAAAGAAATTAGTATTAATATTCAAAGTAGATGTAAACGTATTAGGTGTTACAAACTTATTATCTTGATACGAAGTCTTTTCAGTTATTAAGAACGAGCTAGTTTCAATAAACAAAGTATCATATAAAATATCAAAATTTACAACTTTATTTGATAGCTCATGACATATAGTAGTATTATATTTACCCGAAAGATAATCTAATGTTTCAGTTAGCTCTTGTACAGCTGAATCACTTGAAGCCTTGTTAATATTTTTTACATAAATTTTTCCAATATGTTTTTGTCTATCAAAACTGGATTCAGTAGCTGTATCAATAGTGGAAAACGAAGAAGCATTTTCTGCATCTACAGTATCATTATATAAAAATCCTTCTTCAGCTTGGTTGTAATTAAAAACTATATTGTCAGTAAATCTAGAACCATCGTAATTCTGTACACCATTACCACCAGATAATCTTACATTATAAGTAAAGTTACCTGAAAGACCTTCATATAAAGCTATTCCAGGTTTGTAAGCTGTACCTGGTCCAGTATTGTCGCTTAAAGCTCTAACTACTGTTAATCCTCCATCATAGTAACCTATACCTGCTTCTACTAATTCGGAAAAATAAAATTGATCTGCACTATCGCTAAAAGCACTTAGACCTGACTTAACGGGATCAGCTAATGCTTCAGCATCGGAAAATCTAAAATAAGCACCTTCTTTAATATCAGCATCAAACGTAATTGAATCAGGCCTTGTATAATCTACTTCTAAATAACTTGAAGGTTGTATTAGCTCTTGATATGGGTTAAAGAATCTACTAAAAATATAATATGAAGATAGAGGTAAATCAGGTGATTGGTCTCCCGGCGCATCAAAACCATTAGTAAAGCTTTCTAAACCTGATCTAATAGTTTCGGTATAAGTAGAACTATCAGTTATATCGTAATCAAAATTATATCCTTCGTTATATAAATCGTCAAAAAATGTATATCCATTTATAACTAAATTTTTAATAGTCTTAGGAATTTCAAAAGTTAAATTATTTCTATAATAGTCATTATCTTTTACTAGACCAAATATATTACCAAAAATATCTTTTTTACTATCATCAATATAACCTTGATCGTAAAGATAAGATAAATCAGTATTTAAATCTCTCTTATCTTCTATTTCCGATACATACCCTAAAAATGATGTACTCTCTTTATCAGTATTAGGTTGATTTTTTGCTATACCTTTACTGCTGTTATTTATAGAAGTAGAAGTATCTACTATAAAAGTAAGAACGGAATCAGTATTAGTAAATAAATTTGGATCAGGGAATATGTAAAATTGATTAGGCTTATAATCTTGCTTAGTAAAGAAATCTATTCTCTTACCTTGAATAGTTACTACACCAGAATTATGAGGTCTAAAAAATCCTAAATCTCTTTCACTTATTATTTGATCAGAAAATATAGAAGCTGTAGAAGGATAATCTTGATTTAAAAAGTTTGCATGAGGTTTATCAGCTTTAAAAAGTATCCCCAAGTCGGGAGTTCCGTTACTGTCAGTTGACAAATAATAAAAATCAGAACCTATAAATTTTTCAGTTTGTCTTTTTTTAGAACTAAGTGTTTGATCAACTTCCTTTAAAGATTTTAATTCATTACTAAGAGATGAAAATAATTCATCAACTAAGTCTGATTCTAACGTAGTAAATAAACTCGCTTCTTTAGCTAATATACCAGGTTCGTATTCTTTATAGTTAGCTCCGTAGTTATTTACATTAGGAGGTGTGTTAAAATACTGTGAAAAATTATCATAATATTCAGTTAAAGAAACAGATAAATTATTCTTTATATCCTCAATACTATAATCAATCTTACCGGTAGATCTATTTTCTAAAAAGTCTATAATTATATCTTTTGAAGCTTGCTCAACCCCTACGCTACTTCCTTTAACCTTGCTTTTAGTTAATGAATAATGTAAAGTGTTACGCTTCTTCTTATAATAAGCTATAATATCTCTTATCTTTTTACTAAAGAAAGACATAGCAATTTGAATATCATGACTATCGTCAAAATCTAATTGCGTTAAAAATTTTCTCTCTGCATTAGATGAGAAATTTAAAGTAATATCTTTTAAAAAGTCTCTATATCTATCTAAAATAGAACTTGCGTTAGATTGATTCAACGCTACGCTTCTACTATTCCATGTGTTAATGTAATTATTATAAAAAGCAGTTAAAGTTTCAGGCTTATAGCTCTCACTAACTGTTTCTATAAACTTAATAAAAGAGTATGGAGCAAACTTATCTAATGCTTCATCACTATTTACATTAGGATTAGTTATAGACTGGTTTACATTTGGAAACCCTGTAGTAATGTTATCCATTAAACATATTTATCTCTAAAATAGGGATAGACTACTAAATAAAGAGTTTCGTATGTTAATATCAAAGATATTATCATCACCCTCTA
>Ga0098043_1000174_pt1 | contig 21239 bp, 29 predicted proteins | sample 9B_taG_FD_92581 | JGI IMG/M metagenome (GOLD analysis project Ga0098043, IMG submission 92581) | Marine viral communities from the Subarctic Pacific Ocean - 9B_ETSP_OMZ_AT15188_CsCl metaG | ecosystem: Environmental > Aquatic > Marine > Oceanic | place: Subarctic Pacific Ocean | collected 2015-01-10 | reverse complement strand
CTAATGTTAACTAAAAAAGTAAACAAGTTATGGATGGGAGACAAAGTCTCTGTACGTGATTATGAGGTGCGTAAGGCCATACAAAAAGGTGGGATGGTGGTATTGCATGGTGATAAGAAAATGCGCCTATCTGTAGACGATTTAAAAGAACTTAAACCAGTGGGACGTGTTATTAAAAGTAAGTTTCCTGGATCACCAGATTACCAATTAGTTGACATTACATTTAATGTTACACAAGACGCCAGGCAAATGGATTTAATATGAAACTTCAACATATAAGAATAAAGCTACAAGAAGCTGCTCAATTTACATTACTTCACCATAGGCACAGCAAACCACTAAAGCGTCACAAATTTTCTATTGGCGCTAAAGATGAATATGGAATTTTATTAGGTGTTGTAACAGTTGATACTTGTTCTAGCCATGAATGGTCTAAAAGAAGAGATCATATTGAAATTCGTAGGCTTGTAACAAAAGATATTTCTGGATTGCCAATAGAAACTAATATTAAAAATGTCGCTAGTTTTTTATTAGGAAAAGCTATTACAGCGTGTTTTGCTTTAGGTTTTAAATATATAGTTACATACACGCAGCCAGGTGAAACTGGATCTTCATTAAAGGCATTAGGATTTAGAATAGAAAAAATTAAAGTCCAGAATTATACTAACAAAACTTATAAGGGTTTAGTTACTTGGGTTCTTTGTGAGGACTATCAAAAAAATCCAGATTTTGATTATACTAATGATCGCCTTAAAGACATTAAAGATTACATTAAAGATTACAGTAATGCTAAATTAATTTAACCCTAAGTGGCGCATGATCGATAGAGTTCAGCAATTCTTTCACTTCTTGCGCCCACTTGCCTACTCCATCTGCTGTCCAAACATTCTTCTGCTGCCCATTCAAATTGACCAGTTTCCAAGGCGTTTAACATTTTTTCAAATTTTTTAAGACGTGGCATTCCAACATTAAAGCGCATATTTACCAATGCTTTTTTTGCTAAGTCTGGTAAATCGTTAAACCAGGCAAAAGTCTTTTGACAGTCTTCGACACATTCACTTAAATCATTCTGTAGCATTTGCTCTACTTCACTGTCTCTTAGACCAGCGCCAGGTAACTTGCTGTCTATAAGTCTTCCTACACCAATTGTCCAATAACCTTCGCTGTCAGCGTAGGCAACGTGGCGTCCATTTTCTACAACAGCGCCTTCATCTCTTTTTATTTCATCAACTAATTCATTCATAGATTTTGGACTTATCATATTTACTTCCCAATTTTTTTCATTGCTATTTTATGTGATTGAGTGAACGTCTTTCCAGATCGCATTAGCTTGCGCATCTCAGTCATGTGCTTAGACGTGTGATGCACTGAGTGTCTTTTCAGTGTATCTTTTTGCCTTTGAGTTAATGCCTTGACTGCCATATTTATTTACCTTTCTTACCTTTTTTCTTAGGTTTCTTAGCTGTCTTAGCAGCTGCTTTAAATGCTGCGTTAGTTGGAGCGCCTTTAGTTCCAGGCTTGCGCATTCTCTCACCAGAGCCAGCTTTTATCCTGGCTCTTTTTTTTGCAATGTTTCTGTATAAACTCATTTACTTGCCTTTCTTAGTTTTCTTTTTAGATTTTTTGGCTGGTCTGCCTTTAGTAGATCCATAAGTTCCTGTTCCATACGGCATAATAGTTTCTCCTTTAACAATCCCATTTACGTAAGGCCTTATTAATTCTGCTATTGGGATCTCTAGCAGTCTTGGCACTGGTTAGCTTTTTCTTCATGCCAGACATTCTGGCGCAAAAACTTTTTCTGCGTTTTGCAGCAGCTGGTGATTTCTTTGCTTGCTTAGATGAAACTGGCGCTTTTAAATTAGATCCTTGCGCTTTAGCTGCTCGTCTACCAGCAGCATTTAATCCACCAGATTTTGATTTGTGTTTGGCAGTTAACTTTATTCTTTTTCTCATTTTTTAGTGTCAGTTTTGTTTAGCTTGTCAAAACTTCTCATGCCACCAATGCCTAACATACCAAGTAATATTGGCATCATTACACTCATATCTGCCTGGGGTATTACAAACCCAAAGCCAGCGCAAATTGGAGAAATTAAATAATTGATAGCTAGTGACAGGCCAGCGATCCAACCAATAAGTGGACGCCAGGATGACTGGAACCAATTACCTTTTGCGTCTTCTTTAGCAATTGCCAATTGAGCGAGTATTTGCTCTTGAGAATGCTTATCGGCCATTGTCGCTAAGTCATGCGCCAACTTTTGTTTTGTGTCAGCGTCTGGTATAAACTTATCTAATATTTTTGTAGCTGGTGCTATTAGGCTTGATAAAACCATTGTATTACTCCTCTGTTGGGTGAGGGATAATTGCAGATTATATTTAGCAATTAAAAATCATAACATAAAAAAGTTTAAATTAAACAATTACCCCTCATAACTGGTGAGGAATGCTGACACCCCTGACGAACATTCCCCTTAACTTTTTTATAATTTTTTGCAGCCTTGCAAATATTTAGGCGCTTCATTATTCTTTATTTTTAGGTACTGTTTTAGGTACGCAATAAGCCTTGACCCATATCCTACTATCCCCAGCGAGTGATGGATCATAGTTTTGTGATCTAATTTTCTGTGCAATTCTAAGGCACGTATCCAAATCAGAGAAATAATACATATCCTTTTGTAGCGTTCCAGATAAGAACACTAATAACGCCCATGTCATTTACCATTGCCATTTTCCTTTTTTCGTGTCCAAGCTGTTGCGCCCATAAAGCCAATAACTACTGAAGTCTGGGCAACCAAGAAAGTATTTAAAAATGCACCAGCAGCTTGCATGCGTGATACATCAAGTATTGGTAATAAAAGAACAATAACAGTAACAATACTTGACGCCATTGCTGCCCATGCCATCAGTCTTTGCTGGTCTTGCATTTTGTCTGCATTTTCTAAACGCAGCATACGCTCTTCTATTTCTAATTCTTCTTTTGAAATTTTACCGTCACCGTCTAGATCGTGGTTGTATACTCTTGCGTTCATTTAAAACTATCCTTTATGCTTTTTATGACGTTCTTTAATGTAAATGGTTTTTCATTTGGCCTGTATTTACAGTGTATTTCCCTGGGGCATTCACCAGCGCCTATTGGAACGTATTCATTCCATTGCGTATAGTTAGCACCAACATAAACACAAACTCTGGTTTTATTTTCTAATAACTGTTTTGCCAGTCTGCATGTCGTGTGTTCCTTGTCTCTTGCAAACGCTACAATAAATAAAAAAGATATTACGCAGAAAAATATTAAAAAATAATAAATGTAATTGTACAACATAAGCATTACGTTACACTTTTAGAAATAAGCCAGATCATCCAGCCTAACGCACTAAGTAAAACAAGTGCTGCAATGCCCATAATAGTGTAGTCACGTATCATGCGTTTTTGCTCTTCACGTGCATACACAGCTTCTTGCCTGGCTTTTCTTATACGGCCTTCTTCTTTCAGTAAGTTATCCCAACCTTGTAAGCCGTAGTGTCCAACAATCCAGTTTTTTAATTCCTCACGTTGCTTCTGTACTTTTATTTTAGCACTGTAGCTTTTCATAGCCACTTCTTCGACAGAGCCATTAAAGAGTTTATCAAATGTACTTGGACTGTTTGAATGCTTATTGATATTGTCAATATCAGAAACAGCGCCCATCCATTTACCAACAGTCTCAGACATATCTTCTATGTCACGCCCTGTTTGGATAAGTTTTTTAATTTGGCTATAGCATTGCGTGGCTGTACTGACAGCAGCGCCTAGCGTAATGGGGTCAATCATTACTTGAGTATTTTATCTACTAACCAGGCTACCAATCCAGACGCTAATACAAACACTGCTCCTACTCGGAGTAACATCCACCAGGCGCCTTTGCCCATGTATGCAGCTTCTATTAGTTGGTCTAATTTTTTATCCATGTTGTCTATACGTTTTTCCAGCGCTGTCATGCGACTTTCTAAGACAGCTACTTTTTCTGATACTGTCATTGAATTATATTTGTAGGGTTTTTAAATAAGTTATTTTTTTGCCATTGAAGGTCACCTATTTTTGCTTTTAGTGTAGGTGGTAAATCTTCAATATCTAGTCCTTCAACTTCATCATACTTACCGTCTATTGCTGCATTAAGAACAGCCATAACAATTGCCCTGGCAGTCTTGCCTTTAGGATCTAATTCTTTAAGTGCCTCTAGGCGCCTCAATGCGTCTTTTGATGTAAATATTTTTGCTAGTTGTTGGTATGCACGGCCGTATAAAATATCGTCTATTTTTTGACGTGACGCTCCAATTAGTGACGCTGGTTTTGTTACGTCAACGTCAGCTGCTAGTTGACCAGCTTTAGCACTTAAAGATAAAACGTCTGCGTCTTTAATGTCAGTTGCTGTTGGTGATCCTTCTCTTAGCGTGTTACGTATGGCAAACATTACTTTGCCCATCTTTTCAATATTTTCTATATCTTTTGGGTTATCCATTGTAACAGCTAATATTTTCATATTTTCTGGTGTAAAGAATTGACCGTATACACGTTGCGCTAAATTTGCTGACATGTCACCAGCTTGCGTATTAGATACTTTCTCAACAATATTCTTAAACTGCTGCTCTATGTAAACACGCTGTGCATCTCTAAATAATTGTGCGCCTCCTGGTAATTGTTTAAAGTATTCAAATGACCTCATCAGTGCGCCTGGCGTTACTTGATTACTTGAAAATACTCTACTTAATGCATTGACTGCATTTGTTTTATCTCTACCTAAATTGCCTATTATACCAGCAATAGAGTTATCAAATGGATCCATGTAATTTTTAGTAAAGTTTTCAAATGACTTTAATGCCAAAGCGTAATTAGGACTTTCGTTTTTCATGCCATTGAGTAATGCGCTTCTTAAAACATTTAAACCAAACTTAGCTGTTTTGTCTGCGCCTGGTGCGTCATCGTCAATTCTTTGTATGTAAGTGTCTAATGATTTTTTTATTTCATTTAAATTATTAATATCAGTTCTAAATTCCATTTGTGGTATTGGCTGGCCAGCGCCATCGAGGACAGGCTTACCGTCACTGGTAAGTTTTGGAACAACCTTGCCGTCTCTCATTTTAACTTTGTATAATTGATTAGCATATTGTTGTATAATTTTGCCTTGAGGAGTTCCAGATGTGTCTTTTATTATTTGCTCGACAGATCGCCAGGCATTACGTGCCACATTAAATGATAGTTGAGGCGTTTCAATTCGTGCCTTTGCGTAAAACTTATCAAATATTTTAGATCGCATTTTAACAAACTTTTCTTTTATTTGACTTGATGCGTCAATTGCTTTTCCAATAACTGCTTGTGCGTCTAAGCTACCAGGTTTACGATTTACAGATGGCAATAAAATATTTTCAATAGCTTCTTTAACTTGCTTGTACTGGCCACCCATTTGCACGACTTGATCAGTTAATGGTGAAATATCACCAAATAAAAATTCATCGTATATATTACCAGCGTCTGGGTTACGCCTTACTTTACGTTCTAGCTTTTGCAATGAACTAAGACCAGATGCCTGGGGCAATGACAAGTCAATACCAAACTGATCTCGTGCCATAGTAATAAAATCATTAAGACTTTGATCGTTTACGCTTTTCTTAATCTTTCCAAAATCTGACGCATTGATAACACCAGGAGGAGGGGATTGACCCATTATTTTATTTTTAGCAAAATTTACACCAGCACTGCCACCTTCTAATGCGCCTGGAATAACAGCAGCTGTTGCCACTTGCCCCATATCAATATTAGCGCCTGGACGTGGATCTAACAAATTTCCTATACCTTGCCTTCCCACTTCACCAACTGCGCCAGCTATTGCACCAGGTATTACACTTGTGCCACCAGTAAAAGGCGCCATTGCAACGCCACCAGTTGTAATCATTTCTGGAATAGACGCTGGCGTTTCTGCCAGTATGCTAGACCCAATAGCTGATAAGTCATCAACGGTTACTTTTGTTTCCTGTAATTCTTTTGCAAATTGAGCATTCATGTCTTGCGCTTGTTGACTTGGGTTACCAGCAACATTTGCTTGACCAGCAGTTAACATTGTTTGTTTAAATAATTCTTTTGCGCTGTCTAAAGCGCCTGGGTCTACCCTGTTGTATGTTTCCTTGCCATTCATAACTGTACGGTAAACAAGGTTGCCAGTAGGATCTAAAAAGAAATCTTCTACTGGTATTCCACTAAACCTAGACAGTATTCTAATTCTTTCACCCATATCAGACGCAAATGAACCAGCCATCCTGGATCCCATGCCCATAGCTGATTGAAACCCAGTATTAATAGTTGTGCCTTCTGGTACTTCTGCAATATTTGCTTCACTGGCGTTATCTGCTCCAGCAGCAACAGTAAGTAAATTACTTAAATTACCACCAGCTGCATTTATTTGGGTGTTGTTGTCCTGTACGTTTGCTGCTTGTCTCAATAGATCGTCTAAACTCATTTTTTATCCTATTAATTACGGTAAAATTTTAAAAAACTTAGTGGTATGTTTAGTTCTTGAAATACTTCACGAACAGCTAGATTAATAGCTTGAGGTTGTTCGTAATTTTCATTTTCTTGTAATATTTCAGCTGCTCTATTTGTTATCATTTGAGCAACATGTTCGTCACCACTTTCTACAGTTTCACCAAAAATACTAGAGCCGTTTTTCTTTAACTCTGTCATAAACAAATCACCAGATATGCCTTGCTTTTTTAATTTATCTAATCGTCCTAAAGCGCCAATAATAAATTTCATTTGGCGTTTTACTTTAGTAATGAAAACTGTTGGCGTATCTTTTTTGTTTGGATTTGCTTCTGCTTGTCGTTTAAATTCACCTTCCATAACAGCTGCACCAGACATTTTTAAAAGTATTTGGTTAAATCGTTCTGCTACGTCTGCAAAGAAATTTGTTTGGCTAGATAACCTATTTCTTTCTGTCTCGTCTAATGCATCTATACCTGGTATTGCGCCAGCCATTAAATCCTTAAAAGAAAGTTTTGCCCTGTCAAATCTTCCACCTAAAGTTAAAAATGATGGATCAAAATTAGCAAAAATATTATCTAATTTTAAAAGATCTTCACCAAGTGTTAGTATTTGATCGTCAATGTCATTAGCCATTTTAGTAGATAATCCACTATCACCAGGCATGCCTTGCGTAAATTTGACTGAACCGTCTTCACCTATTTCCAGTGACATTTTACCCTGGTTAGCGTACTTATCTAAAAACATTTTAGCTGCTTTATATTCTGCACTATTTTTATCTATTCCAGGTATCTGCAATGTTTCTAATGCGTCTTGTACTTTTTGTGTATCTGAAGTTTTTTCTGCAAATAAAGGTCTTGATGGTGATTGTCCTACAACTGCAAATCCATATGAATTTGTTTTGTCTGGTGTATTTTTATCAAGTATTACTGTTTTTTGCATCCACATACCTTTTTCTTTATCGTATGAAGGCTCTGTGACATTCATTGTATTTGCTTTTTTGTCACCTATAATTGTAATCATATTTTGATCAATACTACCGTCAGCTTTTAATCCAATACCATTTTTATCAAAAACAGCAAGTTGACCATTATTTAATTGCATGACTTGTAAATCTGGAAATCCTCTTTTTGCTTTTTCTTGAATAAAGGTTTGTAGGAATGGTTGCAGTTGAGTATTAGAACTTAAACCCTGTAATTCCTCTTCAGATTTATTTTGTAGCATAGGCATACCCATTGCTTTTGCTAATTGTAGTGACGCTAAATTACCTTTAATTGCTTTAGATGTAGCAAATGACGTATTCATATTATTAGTTTGTAATGCTTGTAGAAAAGACGCATTGCCTACTGGATCTGCTTTGATTTGTGCTATACGTTCTGGCGATAGGTTAAGTGAAGTAGCGTATTGATCAACTAATGGCAGTAATGACGATGCCTGGTTAAACTGCTGCTCTTGCTGCATAATATTAGTATTTCTTTTATTGGCAGCTTCACTAATTTGCATAAACGCATTTAAATTATTTTCGCCAACCTTTGTAGGTGCGCCATACGCTATAAGCATGTCACCTAAAGAGTGCAGTGCATTGTAACGCCTTAAATTGTCAAAGCGCTTTCTTGAACTTGTTGGCTGTGTTGCTACGTCTAAAATATTCATAAATTATATCCCAAATTGAAATGGATTAAAGCCACTAAAAGGATTAAAACCACCAGTTCCTAACCCAAAAGGTGACAGGCCACCAGTGCCAGACATAAATCCCATTTGAGGCATCATAATTTTACTGCCTATGCCAATAGCTGTAGCAAATGGGTTACTCGTGTACGGTGTTTGTTGCGTAGATACCTGGCCTTGTGGAACGCCAGCAATAGCTGCCAGTAATTGATTTAAGTTTTTGGCTTCTTGACCTTGGGCGCCCAAAAATTCGCCATAGTCAAAGTCTTTTTGTTGTTGGTCAAATGACTGGTCTACTGCGCCAGCTTTATATAAGTTGTCAGCTTGTGACACGCCTAAATTAAAGTCTTGCAACATATCCTGGCCAGCTTGCTGAAATCCAGCCATTTTTAATCTACTGGTGTTATCAGCTATGGCGTCTGCTGCCGAATTCGCTAACTCACCCTGGGCAACGCCAACCCTGGTATTAGTGTCTGCGCCAATGTTGTAGCTGTTACCTAAAAGATCTGTGTTCAAAGCCATTGTTTCATCTTTAATTACCTGGTTACTGGCGTCTATAACTTCATTTGTAAATGGGTTCATGTAATCGGATCTGTCTTTTAAAGACATGCCAGACATACCAGTTATTTTGTTCATAGCGTCAGTTGTAAACTGTGATTTGTCAGCAAATCTATCGCCTGTAAATGGCGTAAATTCATCGTCTAGCATACCCTTAGCTTTATCTAGTGCTGGTATTACGTAGTCCTGTTTCATCCACTCTGGTATATCTGTTGTCGATGTAGTTGTTGCTACTTTTTGTTTACTAGGCATTATATCTCCTTAAAAACGGTTATTACTTGGTGTTGACTTTTAGTTGCTTTAAACCATCCACGCCTACCCCCAGTGCTTAGGTATTTGCAACCGTGTTGCTTTGCGTAAATAGCTAAAATCTTTTCCATTGACAGTAACTCTTTCAAGTTACCTCCACCCACTACAATGTCTAACATTTTGCATTGTGGGTAATTAATTATACTTGTGACCATGACGCAGTCTCTACCTGGCCAAAACTGCATCTCACCAGTACTAATAGCTTTAAATATATCAGTAACTGTGTACAGTCTTACGCCTACGCTGAGACTGTCATCAATGTACTGTTCCAGTCTAATCCAATCCTCTGGACTGGATTGTGGCTTTACGTTCATTAAACTCGTCTGACTTCTAAAATTACAGCTGATCCTGTTCCTTGACCAGCTTCGCCTTGTCCATTGTCATTAAATGATATACTGGCAAAGTACTGCTGATTTTTGTTTAATTGTACTCTAGCTGCGTGTATGCGAACATCAGCATTTCCAGCGCCACTGCAAGCTGCCGTTTGAGTTAATGCCAAAGCCGTTGACCCTGTCATAAAACGTGTAGCTATTTGCGTTCCCTGTCCAGATGAAAATGTACTTGCATTAGCAATTAATATGACAACTGCATCTGTATTAAATGAAGTATTATTCGTTGACGTAAATGTAGTACTTGGAATGGTTGATGTACTTGTTCCACTACCTCGTCCAACACTATTAGCTAATACTTGTAAAATAACGCCAGCGTTTAAGTTTGCTGGGTTAAAGGATCCTACAATAGTTTCTATACCACCAGATCCAATAGTAAGAGTACCACCAGACAAAAAACTAGCACTTATTGTGCCACCACTAATTTTATCTGCGTTTAGACTGTTTATTTTAGCATTCGTAATAATACCGTCATCTATCTGCGCTGATTGGGTTATAAGACTACTTGTAGCTAACTTTGCACTTGTAATACTATTTGCTGATAACTTATCAGTTGTCACTGCATTCGCTGCAATTTTATTTGCTGTTACAGCGTCACTCGCTAACTCACTACTTGTAATGGCATTGGCTGCAATCTTGTCACTTGTTATTGTGTCTGCTGCTATCTTGCCAGCCGTAATACTATTGGCGCCTAGTCGATCTGCTGCAAGTGACCCAGATGTTATTTTATTAGCGTCTAAACTGCCTATTTTTGCGTTTGTTATTTGTGCGTCACCAATAGCAGCAGTCAGTATTGTAGCGTCACCTATTTGAGCGCTTTGCGTTATAACGGCTTCACTTGTAACTAGCTTATCACCACTAATAGATCCATTAGCAACTTTAGCCAGGGTAACAGCTGCGTCTTCTAACTTCTCAGTGTCTATTGTTACTATATTTGCAGAATTAGTAAGCATCTTGCCTAATTCTAAGTCTTTATCTGCTGCATTGTACGGTGAAACAACTTTTACAAATATTTTACCGTCTTTTACAAATGCGCCACCACTAACAGAATTTTCTAATATTTCATTTAGTTCTGGCAGTATTCTGTCTAGGTATTCGTTAGCTTCTTCATCCTGGCCACGTTGAGGAAGTATAGGCATTATATCCTCCCAGCTGGAACACCATGCATATCAAATCCAGTCATTGCCCAGTTAGCGCCTGTGGCAGTACTGGATACTTCTAAAGTAATAAAGCGCCCTGTTTGCCTTACGTTAATTTTTTCAAAACCATCGTCCAGGGCAGTCGATGACGAAAATGACACGCTGTCATCTAAATTATTTTGTGTACCTAATCTGACGTTTACAGTTCCTGTCAGTGTTCTCATTTGCAGTGACACAAAAGTAATACTTTTAAATAAATTTGCTTCATTAAAATCTAGTGGCTTTGACGTCAATGTTGCTGATAATGCAGATCCATTGTCATTTACTTCAGTGTTATGTGATCTTAAACTTGCTGTACTACCAGAATGCGCAAACATGTATGGATGCTTAAATGCTCCCATGTAAGGAACAGCAGCAGTACGTCCAAAGTCAATGCGTGACCAACTACCGTTTTGCACATTATACACAACGCCCAGGCTATTTTCTGAATTGTTAGCAGTGGGGATAAACCAGTAAATTGTTTTATTTTCTAAGTCATACGTAGCGCAAACCTTAGATAACTCACTGTCTTCCCAATTTGCCTGGATAAATTCCTGTAGTGCTGGTGTATCAATATACTTGTAATTAAGGCCGTCAAATTGCCATATACCTCTTTGTCCCATGCCGTAGGCAATGTTATTCACAACTATTACACTGGCCTTAGACACAGCGCCTATGCCTGTTGTAACTTGCTTGTAAGTAAAGAAAAACGGTGACCCAACATATTTAACAGTAAACGCCTGGTCTTTACCTAAAACTAATGCGCCATCCTTAAATGGTACAGCAGCTTTAATAGCGCCATTCATGTCTCTCACTACTAGTGATCCAGCTGCATTTGTACTTGTTGGCGTGTATATGTGAGGACTTTCTACGTCACTAAATGCAATAGTATTGTCACCACTGTTAGTATTAAACAATAGTATATGGCCTCTAATTCTCATTACTATTTCTGCTGTACTTGGAACACCAGTGGCATTTGTTTCACTTGACAGCGCTGCAAAGGCGTCAGTTGTCAGTTTCCATATTTGAGGCGCTGACGTGCCGTTAGTTGCTATTACAAGATCTCCAAATGACGTAAATGACCAAGTTGTTGCAATGCTAGTAGCGCCTTCATGTTCATTACCACTGTAGCCAGTGCCTTCCTGGGTAATTCCAGTTCCAGGGACATACATGTATAATTTATCTGTAGTGCCAAAAAACAACCTTTGGATATTGTCACTTAATTGATAAGCCTCTGCGCCTCTTACTGGTGTTGTCACACTTTGTGTTGCGACTTGTGTACTTCCACCAATCTTTTGTGCGCCACCATTTTTAAATATGACGTTTACGCCATCTGTCCATAACGGTGCGTCCAGGGCATGAGTAGACTTAAAAATACCACTTTCAGTTAATTGTGATCCTCTAATTGAAAATAGTTTTTTTGCCATTATTGTACCAAATATTCTGTTGTTGTTGTCGCTTGCTCTGCGTAACTTGTACTAGCTGCTGATTGCGTACTAAATGACGTTGAACTAGCATTTTGTACTGTCCAAATGTCACCTAGTATAGTTAGTAATGCTGTCATAGGCGCAGTGCCTGTTACGTTGGCCACTAGTGCTAGTATTGCGTTCATTTCAGTACTTTGATTTACAGCAACTGATACAGAACCATCTACACCTCTAATTAAATTTATGGAACCAGCACTTGTAACAGCTGTTAATGCATTTCCACTTGCATTACGTATTAACTTTACAGCGCCTGTCGTTGTAGCAGACGTTGATACATTTGCTGCCCCAGAAAAAATTGCTGTCATTCCACCAGACGTTGCCAAGGATGAACTTGCGCTACCAGCTGCGCCATTAATTAGTTTTATTGTTCCAGTGCCTACGACAGTTGTAGGTCTATTGGCTGCGTTTTCTCTAATTAATACAACAGTTGATGAAACAGTTAATGCTGATGAAATACTTGCAGCAAAATCCTGGAATTTATGGCCAGCAGACGCAATGGAATGCGCTGATAAAGGGTAATGGCCTAGCATTAATCAACATCATCTGGTTTATTTGGAAATGTTACATTATTTAAGTCAGATGCTTTAGTAATGTCTCTAAGCTCTTGTCTATACTTTCTCCAAGCAGATGCATCACCACCATTATCTACAAGTGTATTTATTTTATAATCAGCTTCGAATAACAAAGGTTCTCTTCTATTTCTTAAACTTTCCTTTATTCTTACAGGCTTTTCGTCTTCCCACTCTTTTTCTTCTTTTTCTTTTAATGCAATTTCTTCAGCAGTTAATTCAACTTTAACTCCGTCTATTTGTTGGTATAATTTTGTCATGTTTTAATACCATATAAACTTATTGTACCACTTGTTAAATTTCCAGAACTTGCAAAAATACTTATTGTATCAACTTTACTTGTTCGATTAACATTATATTTACTAACATATTTGCTTGATCTAAGTACTGAAAAATATTCAGTAGATGTCATTCCACCTGAATCTAATCCTTGCATACCTTTAATAAATGTTGTGCTTCTTAAATTAATAAATCTATATCTTCCGTTCCAAGACTCTCCATCTCCTGTTCCCAATGATTGATCTGTACTAGCTGTTAAATGAAATTTAGCAGACGATGACTGATTAGCAGAAGTATTTTCTCCAACATCACTAGACTTTGTACCCCACATTTGTGAATGAGTTGAATAGTTAGTGCCAGTATCAATAGAACCCCCAACACCTAATCTACATTGTAATTGAACATTATCTGTAGCTGGAATTAAATCTTTTACATAAACATCATAAAGATCATAATCATCAGTTATAAGAGAACTCCCAAAATTAATGTTAGCATCATTACTAATAGTTGTTTCATTTAAAAGAAAACCACTAGGAGTTTTCATTGAGCTTCTTAATCGTGCATTACTCATTAGATGCTTCCTCCAATGCTTTGACTTTTGCTTCAAGTGTTTCTATTCGCTCCATAGCTTCTTGAAGTGCTTTAAGTGCTTTTGTATAAAGTACAGAATATTTTAAAGTTTTATAAGTTTCGCCTTCAATTTTTTTACCAAAGTCTGGGTTATCTATATCTTTACCATTTTCATCTTTTATATACTGAACGTCATTTATTTTATCTCTTGTAAAAACTAAATTAGGACTTACTAATTCAGCTTCTTGAGCAATAAGACCTATTTTATCTGCCTTATCTAATTTATCTTCTTTCCAACTATAGTTTCTTACTTTTAATGCTTTAATGTCATCCCATTGAGAGTTTGCATCAACTACGTTTTCTTTAAAATTAATATCGGAAATACCAGATAGTGAAGTAGAACCAGCAGTTTCAATGTCTCCATCGGCTCTAACAATAAATTTGTGTGCAGAATTTGCGTAGCCACCATATAGTACTGCTGACGATGCAATACTACTTCCATGAACAGACCAAATAGTTATACCATTAAAACTAGATGCACCAGTAGTAGCTTTTAATCCAATAGTATCAGTATCTGTATTTTCTGTTAAAGTCATTCTTACATTTGTTTGTCCACCATCTCCTACACCAACTCTACCATCTGAAAGCATAGTAACAACTGCATCTGTAGTTCCATTCACATGAAAAAAATGTCCTTGACTAGAAGAAGCATAATATCCTAATCCACCATTTCCAGAGTGTCTGTTACCAATGTAACCACCACTATTTCCAGAAAAATTAACAGTACCTCCCCAAACTCCACTATTAATATCTAAAGCCCTATAGTTTGCTCCTAAAGGTGATGTTGGTGTTGTATCTCCTATGCCTACATTACCATTATCGCCATCAACTGTTAAAACAGAAGAAGCAGTACCATTCATAGCTCTACTAAAAGAAAGATATCGACTATCGCTATTTGCTCTTTGAAATCCCCATCTGCCGTTAGCACCAAATCTCAAAATATCTGTAGTAGTGCCAGTTTCTATATGTAATGGAGCAGAAGGACTTGCTTCACCAATACCTACTCGTTCTGAACTGTCTATAGTAATAGCCGTAGCATCAGCATTGTCATCTATTCCAGTAGAGGTAAAATTAGTTATACTTCCAGACATCGCCCCACCAGACTTACTTAAGGCATCAGATAAGCTGAAGACATCATACACGACTATCATCACTTCATCAGATGTAGATGCACCACTTACCAGAGTAATCGTATTAGCTGTACTAGTATTATAATCAGTCGTAGGTTTTAACATTACTCCATTTAATAGGACATCTACCAGGGAACCATTATCAAATGACAGGGTTTTAGAATTGATATCTGATCCTGTAAAAGCCGTTTGATTTGATGTGGCTGTGTACTGGAAAGTTTCTCTTATTCCAAATCCGTTTGCACCTTTACCAATATAAGGCATCTAATTAATCTCCACTTCTTTCTGGACTTTCAGAAACATCTTTAAGTGCTTTAACAACACCCAAAGTAAATGCTTGTTCAAGTTGTTTATCTGGATTTTCTGCTATAGCTATTCCATTTGCATTGCAATGTTTCATATTCAATTCAAGTATATCTGCTTTTGCTCTTCTTGCTCTTTCAGTAACAGCAGTATCTATCCAATTTTGCACTTCTACTGCTATATAAGACATTGCTTTATCTTCAATATCTGTAATTTCAACTGTGTATTTTGGCATTATATATACTCCTCATTAACCTAATAAATATCCACAAAATGTAGAGTGTGAACCACTATGTATTCTAGCATTTGTACTATCTGTACAATAAAACATTAATCTTACTGTATCGCTTGAACTAACATAAACTTGACAACTGCCAGTTACTTTTTTGAAATATCTTCCACTACCCCCAACTCCAGCATTTGCACTTCCACTAGCATTATATACTTCTTCATACATTTTTGGTGTGCCAGATATTCTTGAAGCAGTACTGTCATTTAACATTAATTCATAAGAACACCAATTTACACCAGAACTAGGTATTAAAATCCCAGTTAAAATTGAAAAATGAAATGCATAAACACCACTTACTGGAATAGATACTTTGTAAGTAGAATTATTAAACATACTAAAAGGGTCTAGTTCTTCTGTATCAAACGTAACTGGAACTGCTACTGAACCAGAGTTTGATGCATTAACCATTTGCTCACCAGCACTATTTCCTCTTCTTACAGCAAAATATGGGTGTCTTGGTTTTGTAAGATAACCAGCCGAACTCAAGTTTAATGTATCTTGATTTGATGAATTTTTTACATCTATTTCACCACCATTTGTAAATGAAAAGGCATCATAAGCACTACCACTATTAAGATTTGCATTAGTTGTTGTAACCCTTATAGCTTTACCAGTGCCTTGATTTTGACCACCCATTTTAATATGTAATCCTTGAGTATCTCCACTATTACCACCATCACCAACTTGTTCTAAAACCATTGTAGGATTATTAGTTGCACCACTTTGTTTTACATGGACAACACCATTTGCCGTATTGTGACCACCAGTATTTAAAAAAGTTCCATTAGTTGTATTGCTTGTAGTTGTTGATATTACAATATCACTCGCTAAATCTGCACCAGTAACTGTACCATCAGTTATCTCACTTCCACTGACTACGTTTTGACTTACTGTTTTTCCTATGTGACCCATAAGTTATTACTCCGATATTGTATCTACTGCTGACACAACAACATCCATAGAGTCTGTTGCATCTGATCCAGCTCTTAACTTATCTCCAGATTGTAAGACTATCTTCGCACCACCATCTATAAGTTCTAATGATGAACCACTTGGTATTGGTGCATTTTTAATTAAGAAAGCTGTAACATTATTTGAGTTATCTGTTATGGCTACTCTAGCCGTTATTGTAGAAGTTGTGGTGTTAACTAATCGTAATCCAACTATTGCATCATCAGAGTCAGATGTTGCTCTTATATCTGTTAAAGAAGCATCTATGTCTTTAGTTATTGTACGTTCAAAATCTTGTGCCATATATATTTTCCTTAAAGTGCTATAGCCATAGCTGTTGCAAAACCTTTTGTTGCTTTGGCATCTAGTTGTGTTTGAATATTAGATGTTACACCATCAGAATGATTTAATTCTGTTGCTGTTGATGTAATTGCAGTGCCACCTAATGTTAATGACCCAGAAACATCAAGATTGCCATTAATATCTATTAATGTTGCATTAAGTTCTATTTCATCATCAGCATTAATATCTAAATCACCATCGGCTGGTGAACCAATATTAATATCACCATCACGGAATTGTAATTGATTAGCCTGATACAATTGTAGCCCTTCATTATGTACATGAGTTAAACGAACTTCAGCACTAGTACCAAAGTATACAATTTGACCATCAGTTTGTTGCCATATATATCCAAGATTTGATATATTGCCAGAATTACTTATGCCATCAACATTAGCAGTGCCATCTAAGTATAAATCTTTAAATTCTGCACCAACAATACCTAAATTTACATCATTATCTGTGCTAGGTCGTAAAGCACCATCGATAAGTCTTATTTGGTCTTGTCCATTTGCTCTAAATACAATAGCATTATCTGTACTAAAGTCTATATCATTATCAGCATCACGCCCTATAACTAAACTTGCGTTAGTAATTGATGTAATGCCTGTAACTGATCCACTTACAGTTTGACTATCAACATAAGTTTTAATAGCTTTGGCTGAAGCTAAAGTATCATCACTTCCAGATACACTTGATATATCAGTATCTAATACTCCAGTCTTTAAGTCTGCTACGTCAATGTTAGAGATTGAGTTTCCAGTACCTTCAACATCAAATGTTTTGTTAGTAAGTGTTTCCGTTTTACTTGCAGTAGATTTCGCATCCAAAGTTGTTTGCAAATCATCTACATTGGCTATGGTATGATTATGGCTATCGTCAGCTATTGTAACTGCTATTGAAGTAGTGCCAGAACCACTAACGTCACCACTTAATGTGATAGTTTGATTACCAGTAAGTATTCCAGCTTCTGCTAATGTTTGATTTTCAAATTTTGAGGTTGAATTATTGTACTGTAGAATTTCATTATCACCGATACTTGTAATCGTTACATCATCCATTTCAGCAATGGTATTTTCCGTTGCGACTTGATTATCTACATAAGCCGTTGTTGCTATTTTTGTAGAGTTATCACTAGCTGATTGAGTTGGTGCTGTAGGATTTCCAGTTAAAGATGGTGAAGCTAGTGGTGCTTTTGCATCTATACTTGAATTGTTACCGTTTGCGTCTTTGATAAAAAACTTATCTGCTGGCACAGTTATAAATACGGATTTAGATCCAGATGACCAATTGACAGCGTTATTACTGTTGCTGCTTTTAAGTATTGTTGTCCTGGCAATGTTATTAGACGAACTATTGTAAGTTCCCAGGCCTATTTCAAAGCCACCACTCGTATCCTCTATACAGTAATACGTAGTGTCATTATTTGTCATGTGACTGGCAAAAGTAGAAAAACTTGTAAATGCGCCACCTAAATTTATTGCATTTGACGTCCCAGTTAAGGTTGTAGTTTCCTTAACTCTGTCAGCTATTACTAATGCCATTAGTCAATACTTATGTCTAAGTCACCAGCTGAAAATCTAATTGTATCTCCACTGACTACAGATTTAGATGTTGTAACAGCACCGTGAACTAACATTGTTCCACCAGTTGACGCAGTATGTAGACTAAAATGTGATATTGTTCCCCAAGTTCCACTAGCTATTGGAAACTCGACAGAACCACTATTATCACTTGCTCCACTAGAAGCTGCATCAAATGCTGCTAATGTTCTAGAATAGTTATTACCACTTAATTCATTAGATGTAGATCCAGCTTCTCCTGGTGACGCTGTGTGTAGTCCTACGTATATTGATGTTGATAAACCCATTGCAGCGTACATATTAGCAGTGCTAGTAGTTCCACCGTCCTGGGATGTTCGTTTGCCAAGTAAAATATCTAACATGATATTCTCAGCGTCATTTGTTAAAGCAGACATGATTGTTTCTCCTTATGTAACTGCAAAGCCTGGTTTCATTCTAAGTAATCCCCCACCGTATTTACTTGCCTGGGAGTTCTTTTGCGCCTCTAGTAATGCCTCGTTAAAAAGCGTTGTCCAAAGGGCAATTCTTTCGTCGTTCTTTACGTGTGCCTCCATGTGTATAAGTGAGCCGTAAAGATATAAATCTGGAAAGTCAGTTAACACGTCATTAGTCGTATTACTGTCTGATAATTCTGATATTTCTGCCTGGTAAATAAGTTCTGCTGTGTAGCCTGTTGCGTCTGGTATTGGCCTAAATGTTAATTCCTTGCCTTGCCTGGCAAAGTAACGTGGCTTGCCAGTAGACGTTGACGGCACAAGTTCATGTAATTGATCGTATGATACTTGCTCAACTGTACTTTCTGGGTTTGTCTTTAGTTTAATACTGACCATTTCCAGCATATCAGATGGCACTGCCTCAAATTCTGCGTTGAGTGTTGCAGTGGCACGCTTTTCTAATTTTGGGTATTTTAATACTCTGTTTAATCTTTTTTCTGTTAACAGTATTGCGTCTTTAATCTCAGCTGTTAAGTCAGTCCTGTTTAACTGGTCAGCTATCGATGTTTGCAATAATGCGTAAGTATTTAAGGCCATTACAAATTCCCTTTGTACACTCTTAATTTGTCGTTATCTGAATTATTTGCCCATCTCTTCCAATCGTCATCGCCCCATTTATTTTGTAGGGCGTGCGTCAGTACATGATCTGGAACCATTGCAGCTAATTTCATGTCTTTGTCTAAAGGCGCTTCATTGTGTAGCGCTTGCGCAAAATCAACTACTGGGTTGACGTATTCCTGTCTGTAAATAGTGACCTTTTGCGTTATTGGATCGTAGTCAAAGTATTCGTTGATCCTACCATTAGCAGTTTTGTCTAATAATTTTTTCATAAAAATCCTATAAAAAAGAGGGCGCCCCTAAGAGCGCCCCAAGTAATCCTGGAGGAAAAACAGGAATTACGATGTTGTTAGGTCAAATGCTCCACCGTGAGCAGCTTCATTATTAATGACTAATGTCAACTCAGTAATAAGCGCTCTTTTTTCAGCATCAGCAGTTTTCGCTAATTCAATAGTTTGAACTGGTCTTAAGTAAGCCAGTGATGCCATTGAAGGATCTAAGACAAATGCGTCTCTTGCACGTTGGAAACGATTTGGCGTAATTGTGTATGTGCCAAAGTCACCAATGTAGAGTGCAGCTGCTGCTTGAATGCTGTCTGCTGCAATGTTTTGCCTTGCCTGGGATCTACCAGTAAATCCACTGATAACACCCTTATTAAAAGATCCAACAGTAACGACTGTAGGCTCACCACCTTCGTCCCATGCTTGTTTGATAACATCTTTTAAGATTGCTTCTGTAAGCGCTCTTTGAGTGCCGTCAGTTCTACCAGCAGTTGCACCAGTTGCGTTAGCAGCAGATCCACCAGCTTTACTAATGTTAGTAGATAACCAGGATGGTAGTCCTCTCATCTTTCTAGCAGTAGTAGCGTTGCCAGCTGCCTGGCCTTGGTTAGCAGTAATGGTAGCCTCGATGTCTCTTTTTAGCTCTTTACTGCGCTTGGCAAGTTGGTATGCCAGTTCTGACGCTCTGCCAGCACTGTTAACAGCTTCTTGCGATCCAGTAACGGTAACGGTTTTATTCATGATCTGACAAATATTTGTTACCCTGGTTGTTGCAGAACTTGCAGCAACAGAAATTTCATCGCCCTCAAGTTGTGCGTTATTAGTAGCAGCTGACGCTAGGGCATCTGTTTGCCATTCGTGCGTTGTCGCTGCTGCTGAGGTTTGCCCTATGGCGCTCATAATTGGCGTGTCAGTTGGTGCGATAGAATAAATAGTATCTTGTAAATCTTCTCGATTACCAACAGCTGAATATGAGGTCAAGGCGTTAGTAGCTAATGCCATAATATATTCTCCATTAAATGAAAATTGAGGTTAAATTAAACGTGATTAAGGAATACTGCTGCTGCGTCTCTTACATCACCAGTCTTCTTTAATTTTGCTCTTGCATCCTTATATCTTTGTTGTCCAATTTCATTGTTACTGCGTCTGGCTGATGACTTAATTGTTCCAACCTTTGGCTTGGCTGCGACTTCTTTAAGGGTAGTCGGTTTCCTTGCCTGGAGCCTGTCCCATTGCATTGCCTTAAATAAAGTTGTGGCATCTCGATGGTCAAACAGTTGAGAAAATTCCTCATTGCTGTAGCCTATCTCGCTAGCGTATTTTGCCATTTCCTTTGATATTTTTTGGCGTTTAACTGGATCCTTTAGATGGGGTATGTTAGTTTGTAATTTTACATACTCATCTTGAACACGTTGCTGGTGTTGTACAAGTGCTTGCTGTTGCGCAGCTTCTTGCGCTTGCCTAGCCTCTTCCTTAGCTTGCGCTAATTCCTGGGTCTTCATCACGTAGTCTGCAACTTGTCGGTTGTACTCAATTGGGTCTGTCTGCTCCAGTGTCTTGTCTGGTTGAACTAATTCAGATTGAAGTTTCTGGGTATACTGATTAGCAGCTTGACTTAGATATGGGATCACCTTACTCAGTTCGTCTTCACGCTGTTGAATTTTTTGTCTTTCTTCAGCTAAAGATTGGGACTTTTGGGTGTTGACAGCGTCTATTTGATAACCCTTACGT
>Ga0098043_1000173_pt1 | contig 21240 bp, 10 predicted proteins | sample 9B_taG_FD_92581 | JGI IMG/M metagenome (GOLD analysis project Ga0098043, IMG submission 92581) | Marine viral communities from the Subarctic Pacific Ocean - 9B_ETSP_OMZ_AT15188_CsCl metaG | ecosystem: Environmental > Aquatic > Marine > Oceanic | place: Subarctic Pacific Ocean | collected 2015-01-10 | reverse complement strand
ATAACAGAAGAAATATTTAATACTTTAACAAAAGATAATATATCATTTTGTTTAAAAAATATTAATAATACTAAAAGATTAATATCAACTATAAGTACAGTAAATGAAACTATAGAAAGTTTTGAAAATATTAATGCTTGTTCACAATATACTTTTAATAACTCCTCAGATTGGGTAGGAGATGAAACTGGAGTAACAATAGAAGAAATAGAAAGCACCCCATATATTTATAATTTAGACTCCTAACGATAAAACTTACTACTTCTATAAAGAAGTTAGCCTTGTCGTAGAGGTTTATATTTATAAACAAAAACTACTAAATGAAAGATCTCTAAAAAGATCCAGGATAAAATCAATAAAAAATATTAAAGTAAATGTCCGCACAGGATAAATGTAGATTAATAATTTATTAATGAAAAAGAATAATATAACATATAATGGCTAAACAAGGAGGAAAATTATTAATTAAGTTTAGAGATCCAGTAGCGGCTTCTTTTTCTTCTAAAGATATAGTCTTAAATGTAAGTACAGGTACTATATTTTATAAAAGAGGAAGAGATTTATTTCAAATTAGAGGTACACCAGATGACTTCGATTTAGTAGTATTCCCCGGTCAAACTACAAACCAACAAATCCTTATAAATGATAGCTCAGGCGAAAAAATCATGGCTGGTACAGACCAGTTTAGATTTATATTGGCTTCAGCTACTTGTGGATGTAAAAATGAATTTCATGTAGGAGCTGAAACCTTAACAACGTTTTCAGGATCCGTAAGAGTAGGAGAACACTTACCTTCTTCTTGTAATTTATTAGATGCTGAAGTTAATCCAGCTTTTCAGGTATTTGGAAATATATTTACAACAGGTTCTATCCCAAATGCTAATGGTTCTGCAGGTCATCCAGGTCATATTACTGCTAGTGGAACAGTACATTCTTTTGAAGATGTAATAGCTGATATAGATTTATATGGAACCAATGCTTACATTCATGATTCTTTAATTCATAGGGGTAACATAGATACAAAATTAACTTTCACAATAGACACTATAGATCTATTTTCAGACGGTAATAGTATAACAACTATAACCCCTGACAGACTTACAGTAAATGACCCCTTTGATCTTTATATTCCAGGTACAAATGGAGTTCCAGCAGTTAGTCAATCTACAGGTACTAGTATGTTAGTTGTAGATGATAATGATGGTAGGGTTTATAAAACAGGAAGTTTTTCAGGAACCACATTTAAATTAACAGGACAAAGAGCTGGAGACTCAGCTATTACAGGAAACTTAGAAGTGTCTAATCTTGATTCAAGTACAAATGTAACAGCATCAAACAATATAAAAGCGGGCAATACAGGTTCTTTTCAACATTTATTAATAAGAGGAGCTACAGAACACCCCACAACTAGTAATTTTACAGTTTTAACTATAAAAAACCAAAATGTACACTTTACGTCTGCAAATGCTTTAGGAGGAGGAGGAGGTAGTTCTGGAACAGACATTGCTGTATTAAATGAAGGATCACAATTAGTTTCATCAGCAGAAAGTTTTGATTTTGTAGGAGACGCAGTAAATGTTACTAATGCGGGTAATGATATAACTGTAACAATAGATGCAGACACAGGAAGTTTATGGTACGATGGGACACCTACTTATATATCGTCTTCAAATATAGTATTAATAGATAGACAATTAGGGATAGGAAATTTTAAAGACTCATCTTTAGGAGGAAATACAACACTATTAGCTCATGATATTCATATATCAGCTTCAACAGGACTTACAGATGATATAGCAGATATAGGTTTTGAAGGTCCTTTATCAACAACATCTACGGGGGGAGCTAAAGCAAAAGTATCTATAGGATTAGTAGATGCAGGAACTACAGGATTTTTTATAAAAGAACATGGAGGTGGTGAAAATGTTATTTTTATTCATGCTTCAGGTTCAATAGCTGGAACACTTAGACACACTCCTGAAGCTTTACATATATTAAATGGTATAAACTCATCTGGATTAGGTATAACTCCTAATTTTAATGAATGTAAAAATAGTGATGTGCCTGTTGTAGTTTTAGATCCTACCGTAGGGGCAATAACAGGTTCCGTTGCAAAACTTCATATAAATACAAGAGGAGAGGATTTTAATAATAAATTTAATGGTTTATTTGTAGGCCCTCCTATGGGAACATTAGAAACTTTTAGTATATTATCAGGATCTGGTTTATTTATACAAAAAGGAAGTCCTTATGTGGGAGCTAGTTTTGCTCCTAGAATTTTAGGAAGAGAAGAAGTAGGATCACATGAAAGTGCTGCTACTGTTCTTGGATCTACGCAAATTCCTTTAACTATAGAAGGAGAAGTGTGTTTAACTACTCCACTTGAGGGTATTAATAATGTACCTGGTGTAGCAAGATATTCAGGAATGCAATTTCATGTTGCCGATGATAATGAATTTGCCTATTCTCAATCTAATGCTGGTTTAAGTCAATCTTTCGGGGGTCAACCACCAGGGTTTGCAAATATTTTTGGACAAGGAAAAAGATGGATAACTGGTTACCCAGGAAATGATAGTAATTTACTTTATAATTTCTATAATGATAAAATGGGTTTATTTGCTATTGAAGCATCAGGTAGAGTAGGAATTGGTAACTTTGGTAATGAGGATGCTCCAATAGCTTTATTAGATATAAGAGCAAAATCAGGAAGTGATGCTAGAATAAGTTTAAACCATGTTGGAGCTGCCTCTAGAAGAAAAGAAAGACCATATATAGATTTTACAGAACCAGGAGAATTTAAAAGTGAAGTAGGATTAGTTTCTGATAGAGCTTCTTCTCGATATACTCTTTTTAAAAAACAACATTCTGCTTCTCTTTATATAGAAAGTAGGGGAGTTCATGAAGAGGCACACTTTGAAAATATGCCTTATCCTTTTAATATATCAGGATCCGCAGTAGGACATTTTAAGGGGGCAAATAATATACAATTAGTAATAGGAGGAGACGGAAAGCAATACTTTGGGGGAGAACCAACAGGCGAACTTGGAACAGCAGCTTTAACAGTAAAAGGTATTTCTGATTTTAGAAGGATAGGGGAAGTAGGTATAGGAATAATGTCTCCTTCTTCATCTTTACACGTTACTCAATCAGTCCAAGCAGACAATTTTAGAACTACTGATCCTGTAAATATATCGATGAGTTTATCAAATCATCTTATACAAACAGCATCTGGTTCAAATCAATTAACGGGTTCAAGCACACACTTTACTTCAATGAGTAGAGGGGATGCTATAAAAGTACAAGGTTTTGGTACTATAGTAACTTTAGAAGGACTTTATTCTGGTTCTATTGGTAGTTCTACAGCATCAATAATTACAAGTTCATTCAATGTAATAGGAGGATCAGGTTTTAGTGGAACACACAAACAGGTTAAAACGGGAGATATAATCTTAATTACTAGTGGTAGTAATACAAGTACTGGTTCTTATCATACAGTAGATACAATAAGAAAAATATCAACAGGGCTAGGATCACATGATCAAATATTTTTTACTCCTGCAGCTGATCAAGACTTTAGTCAAAGTAATGCGATACATAGGGTTAATCCTAATTACTATGAAATACACACTGTTAAAAATGTTCATAGTGATACAAGTATGAGTATTATAGATAACTGGGAGGGTCACACATATGGTAGTAATAAAGGTTTTAAAGAAAATATATTATTTCAATCAAAAACAGCAGACTATAATCCTCGATTTACAGTATTTGCAAATGGAGATATATCAGCTTCAGGTACAGCATCCTTTGGCGCTTTAAATATAAATCAGTCTTTAGTACAAACTTTTAAAAACACAGGATTTAGAGAAGGAGACTCCGAAATACAAGGTGATTTAAACTTATCCGAATTAAGTGGTATACCTTCTAATCTTACGGCATCAGGTGATGTAACCGCAAGTGGTGATATTATAGGATTTACAGGGTCATTTCACCATGTAAATGTTGAAAGCAGTACTACTGAAACTGATCTTATTTCTTTAAAAACATCAAACAGAGAATATAATTTTGTAGAATCAGAACAACAAGGTTCATTTCCAGGTTTAAATATATCACGAGTAATATCAGGTGAAGCTATTCCTTTAATAAATTTAACGGGAGAACAAAAATCAGGAAGTTTAACAATTGGTGGAGATAACTTTAACCAAGCAAATCCTTTTGGAGGTAAAGGAGTACCTTTTGGTATAAAAAATGTAGTAGATAATGATGTACCTGCTGTAGTAATAAAAGCTCAAAATTTAGGTTTAAGTATGGGGGTAAGTAAAATTTCTCCTGATTTTAGTAATGTAGAAGCTTTTTTATCAACAGGAACCCATTCAGGTAATCCTGAAAACTCAGCAATAACTTTTAGAGTAGGAGGTGCTACATCGGGTTCTAGAAAACTTTCAATAACAGGTACAAAAGTAAGTGCAAGTGTAGCACTTCATGCTTCAGCTTCAGAAGGGAATTTTTCAGATGTTGTAGTTTATGATAGTACTGATGGTAGATTTTATACAACTTCAAGTTTTGGATTAAGTTCAGGATTAAATACTTTTAAAGGAACGGGTCATAGAGAAGGAGACTCAGTAATAACAGGATCTTTACTTTTAATTGGTAAAGCAGGTGAAGAAGTACATTTAACAGCTTCAGGTGATATAAGTGCAAGTGGAGGAGACATGTTTGCCGAAAACATAACAATAGATAATAATATAACAGTAGGAGGGACAATATCTAATGTTAATACAACTCATGTAACGGCTTCAGGAAATATAAGTGGAAGTGGAGAATTATTTTTTAGTTCATCTTTAAATGATGATTCAAATTTAAAAACTTTAGTTTATGATGAATCTACAGGAAAAGTATTCCACACAGGAAGTTATGGAGCTGGTGGTAGTGGTGGTGGTTTGTTACAAACAGTTTCAAATACTACAGGACAAACAGGTATAACCTTACAACTATTAAGTAATAATTTATCAGCAGTAGTTAATGGATTAGAACAAACGGATGATGTTGCTTTTAATAGTATAATAACAGCTGGTAGTATATCAGCAGGAAACCCTGTTGCAGGTACTATAGGTCATATATCAGCTTCTGGTAATATAAGTGCAAGTGGTTTATTATTTGCAAGTTCATCTACAACTAATGCTTTAACTCATATAGTTGTACAAGACTTAATAACAGGAGAATTTCATACTTTTGAAAATCCAGGATTACTTTCTTCATCCCTTCAAATAGCCTCAGATATTTCAGGTTCTGTAGGTCAAACAAGTGCATCAATAGCTATTGATATAACTAATTTAAGTCAATCTATAGTAGATACTATAGGTAATAATGCATCTAATACATTTAAAGCAACGGGACAAAGAAGTGGTTCTTCTGGTATAACCGGTTCTTTAACTTTAAGTAACGATATAAACCCTGCCCTAATAATAAAAGACTTAACAGGACCTGAATCAATCTCTATAACACAGAAAAATGTTGAAGCTGTTGTTGATTTAACGGGTGGAGGAGCTACTAAAAATAGTTTATCTATAACAACCGACCATAGAACTAATCATATCTTTGTAGATGGAGACACAGGAGATATACTTTTAGGTGGTCATATAGAAGTAAAAGGAGGAGGCGCAGGAGCAAACTCAGCAGCTAATGTAGTAGCTACAGGATATATAGAAGCTAGTGGAAGTTTAATAGCAGGAAATCATATAACATCTTCAGGTAATATAACAGCAAGTGGACTTTTATTCGCTTCAGCCTCAGAAGGAAATTTCTCAGATCTTGTAGTTTATGATAGTACTGATGGTAGATTTTATACAACTTCAAGTGCAGGTTTAAGTACAGGATTAAGTACATTTAAACAAACAGGTGTAAGAACAGGAGACGGTTTTATAGATGGAAATTTAACAGCCTCAGGTAATGTAAGTGCAAGTGGAAATTTATCAGTAACAGGAGAATCATTCTTTGGTAGCCATATAACTTCATCAGGAAATATAAGTGCAAGTGGAGAAATTATAACACCAAAAATTAATGTTATTCAGTCAGGAATAACCAATGATGGATATTTTATAAACAATAGAAGATTTGTTTCGGGTTCTACAGAAACAACATTAGAAATTGGAGATTTTGATACTGATGGTACTAGAATTAAGATAACAGATGATTCTAATACGATTGAATTATCAAATGATAACCCAAATACTTCTAAAATATTTATTGATGGAGAAATAACAGCCTCAGGTATTGTAAGTGCAAGTGGAAATTTATTTGCTGATGTTTCTGACAATAATGATTCATCTTTTAAAGTACTAGTTTATGATGAATCAACAGGTAAATTCTTCCGTACAGGAAGTTATGGAGCTGCTGGAGGTGGTGGTTTAGTAACATCAATAGATGATGGAACGGGACAAACAGGCATTGATCTTAATCTAGCAGGTGGACAATTATCAGCTACAGCTTCTGGTTTAGAAATAACAGATGACGTACAATTTAATAATATAAGTGCAAGTAGTACAATTAAAGCCCTTGACTATCAAATAGAAGGCAAAATAGCTATAAATTATCTTGCTGCTTCTACAAAAATAGTATTTGGTCAAACAAACCAAAATCTTAGATTAAGAGGAAAAACAATAGAATTAGGAGCAGCTACAGACCAACACGTAACAGCTTCAGGTAATATAAGTGCAAGTGGACTTTTATTCGCTTCTGCTTCAGAAGGAAATTTTTCAGATGTAGTAGTTCATGATTCAACTACAGGTAGATTTTATGTAACTTCAAGCGCAGGACTAAGTGAGGGATTAGATACCTTTAAAAATACAGGTGTACGAACAGGTGATGGGCTTATTGATGGTAACCTCACAGCCTCAGGTAATATAAGTGCAAGTAATATAAGTGCAAGTGGAACTGTGCTTGGAGATGAATTTAAGATTGCTGGACCTGGATTTGATCTTTTTAAAGTAAATGGAACACTCTTAACTCATACTAATAGTGTTATACTTGGAAATTCAGCTCAGTTTGATATACATACAATTACTGGTCAAACTGAATTTGTAGGTGCTGTAACAGCCTCAGGTAATATAACAGCAAGTGGACTTTTATTTGCTTCTGCTTCAGAAGGAAATTTTGATATAGCTACTTATGACCCCAGTACAGGACGTTTTTACCATACTTCAAGTGTTGGTTTTGCAAGTAGTTTCGATACTTTTAAAGCAACAGGCCAAAGAAATGGAGATTCAGCTATAACAGGTTCACTTACATTATCAGGTAGTGATGAACAATTATTTGTACATACTACAAATCCTTCTCCTATTCACATTCATAGAACCACATCTAATAATTCAAATATTCAATATACAAACAATAAGGGTACTTTCTTTGCGGGTATTGATGGTATTAATGCGCAGAGTGATACTGCATTTATAATAGGTCAAAATCAAGACTTATCTTCGGACGCTATTTTTATTGTGTCAGGAAGCGGTACAGTAGGAATTAATAAATTAGCCCCTTCTCCTATTGAACTTCACATTGGACCTAGTGGTGGGGGTAATGGAGATGTTGTAGTTCGTTTAGATAGTGGTGGTGTTAGTACTGATGATCCTATACTTCAGTTTGCAAGATCAGGGACAAATCAATGGTCAGTTTTAACAAATGGTACAACGGGGGGATTAAGATTTTTAGATGTTGCTGGTGGTGGTGGTGATACTTTATATCTTGAAAATTCTACTACTAATGTTGGTATAAATACAACATCTCCAGCAGCACAACTCCATGTAGAAGGAGACATAAGTTCTAGTGCGGAAATTGTTGGATTAAAACATATAGCTAAAGATGCATCTTTAGGTGGTTTTATAGCTTTACAAGACTCATCAGGTAATAATATAGCAGCGCTTGCAAGAGTGGGAGGACCTCCTAATGATGATAGGGGTAGACTAATTCTTAGAGCAGGTGGATCTATACAAGCAGAATTTACTGCCGGACCTGGACCTTCTTATATATTTGGTGCAGGTGCTGCATTTGGTATAGGAACACCATTCCCAGGAAAAGAACTAGAAGTATTAGGAGAAATAAGTGCAAGTGGAGCTTTATTTGCAGGTTTAAGTACTCAAACGGGACTACAAAAATTAGTTACATATGATGACTCTACTGGTAAACTTCATATAACTAGTTCTACAGCATTTATAGGTGGTGGTGGGGGTGGAGGTGACTTTGATGTAACTGCAGATGCTGGTACAGACCAAACTATAACAGCTGGTAATACATTAACTATTGCTGGTGGAACAAACATATCAACTACAGTTGGAGCTACTGACACTGTAACAATAAACCATGATGCTGGAGTATTAGCCGCCGGATCTTATGGTAATGCATCAAATGGACAAAAAATAGACAATATAACAGTAGATGCCCGAGGACATGTTACTGCTGTTGCTACTGGTCCTACTGGTGATATACTGGGGGTAACTGCAGGTACAGGTATAACTGGGGGTGGAACAAGTGGTACAGTAAGTGTACAAATAGATTATATAGGAACAGATAACTTTATTGATGGTGCCACTAACCTTGAAGGAACTGCTATTTCAACAGGTGATACTATAGCTTATCACGATGCAAGTGATAATACTGTTAAGAAAGGTTTTATATCAGATTTACCTTTTACAAACAACAGTGGTGATATTACATCAGTTACGTTTACTACAGATGATGGTAATAATGTAATAGACAATGCTGGGGTAGCTTCTTTTGTTCTTTCAGGAAGTGAGGGTATAGTAACATCAAACCCTTCATCAAATATAATTAATATTTCAACTAATTTTGCTTTAGTTGCGCAACAGAATAATAGTTCTTTACTTGCCACTGATAGATTTGTTATAATGGACGGTGGTGTTGGTACAAAAACAAACACAGTAAAACTTGAAGATGTTGACAATGATCACCTTACAGGATTGAATATTGTTGATGAAGTTGAATTTAACTTTGGAGCAACTTTTCAGGGTCAACACAATGGTAGTAGTAAAGTAGATGATTCAGCTCTTGGTACACAAAAAGCAGACTTCAATATTACAGCTAGTAATGGTATAGCAATAACAACATCAGACACTGGTGTAAATGGAAGAAGTATTCGTTACGCTATGAAAGGTGCTTACACAGGAAACTTCCAAGTACTAGCTGGAACTCCTGATGGTTCTTCTACAAGTGAAGCAGGCGTTATACAAGCAGACGGAGATATTATAGCGTTTATGAGTTCTGACAAACGTTTAAAAGATAATATTGTACCAATTGGTTCTCCACTTAAAAAAATATTAAAAATAGGTGGGTATGAGTTTGATTGGAATGAAAATCAAGATATTTATAAGGGACATGATGTTGGAATTATAGCACAAGAAATAGAAGAAGTTTTACCAGAAATAGTAACAACAAGAAAAAATGGATATAAAGCAGTAAAATATGAAAAATTAGTTCCTTTATTAATTGAAGGTATAAAAGAACAACAAAAACAAATAGACGAATTAAAAGAATTAGTAAACAAGTTAAATAAATAAATATGTCAAGTTTCCATCCTCATTATACTAGAAGTATAAATTGTCTTTTAAGGGGCCCCCAAAGTTATCAGATAAGTGACATAAATTATCTTTTCATCTCTGGTCATAACCAATCATTTTCACCTGCAGGTTCTTGGGGAATTCCGGGAATTAATTTACCATTTTTATTTATTACTCAAGATAATAATGGAAATAATACACTTAATAGTAGTGTAACTCAACAACAAATAGATGATTCCTTTGGCGATGGTATGGGAGAATCATCTTTAATAACTAAACACGGACAAGCTAGGTGGTTAGAAATTAATGTTGTTGTTACTGTATTAGGAACTGCATATGCTAAATATGATCATGATTCTTCTCATACAGATTCAGCTGGAACTACATATTCGGGTCAACCTGAATTTAGATTTCCAACTTTTAATGCACAAGGAAATCCAAACCCAAATGCCGGAGACCCAACAGGTCCTTGTGAAATGAGTACATTTGGTGTTGGAGGACGTAATCGTGGTTATGGAGTAGTTTATAATCAATTTGGTGGTCAAAGCCAAGCAAGAAGAATAGAAATACTAAAACCATATGGTAATACAGATTTTTCTCCTATATCAATTGGTCCATCAGCAGGACTTTAAAAAAAATAGAATATGCCACAAAACAATTTTAATACAGTTTATACAGATAATGATGGGATACATTTTATCCCTTCGGGGTCTAATTTTAATCCTTTACAAGGTTTATCCTCTAAAGCTCAAATATTTACTATTACAGCATCTTCTACAGGTAATCAATTAGTTCATTCAAATGAATTAAATCCTTTTTTTATTATAACTGTTTTAAGTAGTAGCAATGTTTTCGATAATAATGATGCAATTGAAATATACAGGTACCACACAGCTAGTATTAATTTAGATAGTTCAGCTTTTGGGTTTTCATCATCTTTATTTTTTACTTCTTCAAATAGTAGAGCAAAATATAGAAATATTCCTATATTATCTACAGATAATGGTACTACAGTAGCTACTAAAACATACAACACTATAACAGGTTCTCTTTTCTATAATAGAGCTTACAGTGCAAGTTTAAATTCAAATGATTCTATAACATTTACTTTCTTTAGAAGTGGTGCCTTTGCTACTCCTACAATACATTCTGCTTCTATAGATGATAACAGTTTATCCTTTAATTATATACAAACAGGATCTGGTGCTTTAAATTTTGTAGAACCTTATATATATAATACAGATTCATCTTCTTTATCTCTTAAAAAAGATCCATTAGATAAAGATTCTTATCAATTTTCTGTTGGTACATCTTCTTTTGCACATGCTGGAGGAGAAGAAAAAATACTTTTATACTCATCAGCATCAGGTAGAATAGGAATAGACACAAAAGACCCTTTAACAGATGTAGATATTAGAGCAAACGAATTTCAAATTCAAAGAAAATCAGAAAGAAGAGGTTTAAAAATTAATACAGAAGGAAATATTGAAAGTTTTGATAAAAATGCAGACACAGCAGCCACCGGTAGTGAATTTATATTAAAATACTCTAGAGGAATAACTTTAAACACAGAATTTATTAATAGTATATTTGAGACATCTTTTAGTGATGATGCTGATGCACAAGCATTTTTTGAAGATCAACCCCAAGACGTTCAAATTAGTGCTTTAGATAAAGGAGAAAAAACTGGTTTTATTACACCACCAGCTACAGATGATGTAATGGGAACTATTAGATGGGTAGCAGAATCAGGTTCAGTAGGTGATTTTAGAGAAAGGGTATCTGGAGAAGCAGCATCAATCCAAGCAAAAGTACACAGTATAGACAGTACAGGAGTTAGAGGAGACTTAGTATTTAATGTAGCAGATAAAACAGGTACTTCAGTTCAAAGAATGGTAATAGATGCTGGTGATGAACATCAATTATCAGGTTCATTAAATGTAGGAGGAACCGACTCTGTTTCTGCAGGTATTAAAATGTTTGGAACAACTGGTAACTTACAAGGAGGATTTTTTAGAGTAGGATCAAATGCAGCTGATTTAAAAATAGGAAGAATGCTTCTTCATGATGATGGAACACAAAAAGTTCAAATATCAGCAAAAGGAAAATCATTTATAGCAGGTACATCAGGAACAGGAACCACAGGTACATTTTTAGGAATTAATACACAAGACCCAACAGTTGCATTACAAGTAGAAGGAGATATAAGCTCAAGTGGATTTATTTCAGCTTCATTTTTTTCAGGAGATGGTAGTGGATTAACTAATGTAACAGCTACAGCTACTATACCAGCAGGAACTATTTCAAGTTCATTACAAAATTTAGGTAATATAACAGGTTCAAATATAAGTGTAAGTGGCGAATTATCAGCCGATACTATTGTTGTTGGTAGTACTCTAACCCATATAGGAGACTCTAATACTAAAATAACATTCGATACTGACGATATAAATCTTACAGTCGCTGGTAAAACTGCAATAGATCTTACTTATGATGGTGATGGTGGTGGTGACACAAGAGAAATAACTTTTAATGAAAGTCATGCAGATATTGATGTTAGAATAGAAGGAGACACAGATACTAATTTATTATTTACAGATGCAGGAAACGATAAGGTTGGTATTGGAACAAATTCACCAGGAGAAAAACTAGAAGTAGTTGGAAATATAAGTGCAAGTGGAACAATAACAGCTCTTTCTTCAAATATTATTACAATAAATGGTGGGTTTTTCTAATTTACATATATGTATATCCGAACTTAATTAAAAAATAAAAGTTATGGCAGTTAAAAAAACACAAAAATTCACAGAAGAAGAGATTAATTCATTACAAGAGATCCAAACAGAAATGGATCAAGTTATAATTAAATTTGGTCAAATTTCTATTAATAGAGAAGCTCTTAACTCACAAGAAATTTTAGTAAAAGAACAATTAACTAAATTAAAAGTAAAAGAACAAAATTTAGCAAAAACTTTATCAGACAAGTATGGTAAAGGTACTTTTGATTTAGCAACTAACGAATTTAACCCAGCAGATTAGGTCTTAAATTTACTTAGATATTTATTGGCGATTGTTTAAAAAGCAATCGCCTAAATTAGTTTCGGTTTATAATTTTATTTTATATTTATATCCAGACAACGTTATATAACATAGCAAACAAATAAAAAATTTAATAAGATGGCAGAAAATATTGTATCACCAGGTGTATTTACTAGAGAAAACGACCTATCATTTTTACCTCAAGGAATTGGCGCTATTGGAGCAGCTGTTGTAGGACCAACAAGAAAAGGACCAGCTTTTGTTCCAACTGTAATACGAAGAGGATTTAGTGAATTTGAAAATAAATTTGGAGGACTATCTCCAATAACTTATGTACCACAAACCGTTAGAGAATATTTAAAAAACGCAGGAACTGTTACAGTAGTAAGAGTTTTAGGTGGAGGTGGTCAAAAATTAGACCCAACAGCAGCAACTCCTACGGGTGTAGTTGGTTTAGCTGTTAGTGGATCATGTGAAAATACGTTATTAGCTACATTCTTTCCATCACAAAATGATTCTACTATTGGTTTAGACCTATCAGTACTAAATAATACAGCTACTGATCCAGGTAATACAGTAGGAACGAGCTCATTAGCTGATGATATATCTACAACTTTTAATTTAGAATTTAGTGGTTCTGGTTTTACATCTTACAAACAATTTTCTGCTTCATTAAAACCAACAAAGGCTGATTATATAACAAAAGTAATAGGAGAAAATCCAAATAATAGTAAAACTGGAGCAAATAGCTTTGAAGCTTCTGCTCATATTTATACTAACTTTAAATCATTGCAAACATTAATATCAAATGCAACTACTAAAGAAGTAACAACAGTTACTTTCCTAGCATCTGAAGGTGATGTTATACCAACAGCTAGTTTACAAAATGTTACATTAGCAGCTTCCGGTGCATTTTACTTACAAACAAGTGATGCAGCATGTACATCTAGTGATCACACTGTAAATTTCAACACAACTGAATTAACAGCACCTACAGACGGTGTTTCAGGTTCAAATTCAGAAATAACTTTAACATTAGTAGAATCAGACGGAAATATATCTGCAAGTAATTTAGCAAGTCAGTTCATGACAGGAATAAATGCAATAACAGGATTTACAGCTTCTGTGGGAACTACACCAAATACTAATGTAGTAACTATTACAGCTGATGAAGCAGGATCTGTATTTGACATTACTAACACATACTTAGCAGGTACAGCTTCTATATCTGTAACTACTCAAGGATTAGATGTTTTTGGATATAAAGGAGTACATGCAGACAGAGAAATAATATTAGTTTCTCAATCAGCAGCTATGCAATATACTAGTTCAAATGCTGAAGGGTATAAACAAGCTTCTACACCATTTATTACATCAGGTTTCCAAAGTGGAGTAGTTAAAAATTTATTTAAATTCCATTGTTTAAATGATGGTGCAGATTGTAATACACAATATAAAATCTCAATAGCTGGACTTAGAGAACCAGCGGACATAGATGGAGTAGAACAATATAGTACATTTAATGTATTAGTTAGAAGTTGTAGTGATAAAGATAAATCGCCTGTTATATTAGAACAATATAATAATGTTAATCTAAACCCAGACAGTGTAAATTATATTTGTAGAGTAATCGGAGATAGAAGAGCAACTTATAGTACTTTATTTAATAAAGTAATTACAGAAGGTGATTATCCAAACCAATCACAGTTTGTTAGAGTTGAAGTAGCTCAAGCAGTTACAGATAAATCATATTCTCCTAAATTATCACCAAAAGGATTTAGAGCAGTACATGATCCAGTAAATGTATCAGTATTTGCACCAGCTGTAACACACCCATCAGCTTCATATAAACAACATCAAACTTTAGGAACTTCATATGATGCTAAAGCATTTTTAGGATTTAATTTTGCTGATATTGAAGCAGATAATATGAATTTCCTTAAACCATTACCTGAAAATTCAGTAGCTAATGTATCTGGTGATTTCAATGTTGAAAATCATTTTGGACATTCAGGTTCGGGATTATGGGATGGTTCATTAAGTGCATCAGTAGATTCAACAGGAGCAACAGGACCAGCATCTTCACAACTTAAATTTACAGTACCTATGCAAGGTGGTTATGATGGATATAAAACATCACAAACATTTAAAACAGGTGAATTTATAGCAACAGATAATATGCAAGGTATGGATTTAAGCTCTACGAGCGCTACTGGTTTTTCAGCATATAAAAAAGCAATAGATATTCTTTCAAATCAGGATGAATATGATATGAATATGTTAGTATTACCAGGTGTAATAAAAAGAATACATGCTTCTGTAACAGATGCTGCTACTACAATGGTAGAAGATAGAGGAGATGCATTTTATGTAATGGATTTAACAACAGTTAATGATAAAGTAACTACAGCAGTAAATGAAGCAGCTTCATTAGATAGTAATTATGCTGCAGTGTATTATCCATGGGTAAAAGTGCTAGACACTTCGATTAACAAACCAGTATTTGTTCCACCATCAGTTATAGTGCCTGGTGCAATAGCTGCGTCAGATAACATTGCTGCTGAATGGTTTGCACCAGCAGGTTTAAATAGAGGTGTATTAGGAGCTGTATTAGAAGCTAAAATTAGATTAAATCAAGCTGAAAGAGATCAATTATATGAAGGAAAAGTAAACCCAATTGCCACATTCCCTCAAACAGGAGTATGTATATGGGGTCAGAAAACACTTCAAACACGTCCAACAGCACTTGATAGAATTAATGTTAGAAGATTACTAATAGCAGTTAAGAAGTTTATTGCAAGTTCTTCTAGATTCTTAGTATTTGAACAAAATACAATTCAAACTAGAAACAGATTCTTAAATATAGTAAACCCATACTTAGAGTCAGTACAACAAAGACAAGGATTATTTGCCTTTAGAGTTGTAATGGATGAAACAAATAATACACCAGCAGAAATAGATAGAAATAGATTAATTGGTGCAATTTATTTACAACCAACTAAAACAGCAGAATTTATAGTACTTGACTTCAACGTACTACCTACAGGAGCTACATTCGATAATGGAGGTGGCGGTGGAGGAGCTACTGGAGGAGGAGGTGGCGGAGGCTACTAAAAAAAAGAAAAAGCTTATATTTATAATAGAACAATAAAATAAAATAAAAAGATGGCGATATTAAACACAAACGAAATGATGTTCACAGCATTTGAACCTAAATTACAAAATAGGTTTATAATGTACATCGACGGAATTCCAGCATTCCTAGTTAAAAAAGTAGGAAGACCAAACATCTCATTTAACGATGTTACTCTTGATCACATTAATGTGAAAAGAAAAATTAAAGGAAAAGCAGATTGGCAAGACATTACAGCTGATCTTTATGATCCAGTAACACCATCAGGTGCACAAGCAGTAATGGAGTGGGTTCGTTTGTCACATGAGTCAGTTACAGGTAGAGATGGTTATTCTGATTTCTATAAAAAAGACATTAGATTTAACGCATTGGGTCCTGTAGGTGATGTAGTTGAAGAATGGATCTGTAAAGGTGCTTACTGTAAAGCAGCTAACTTTGGAGATGCTGATTGGACTTCAGACACACCAATGAACATCAATATTACAATTAGAATGGATTATGCCATCTTAAATTACTAATAGTAATAATTTATATAAAGAAAAAGCGCCTTTTTGGCGCTTTCTTTTTTCTTAAATATATGTATATCCGAACTAGTTTTAAATAAATAATAACGTTATGGAACAAACACAACAAAAACCCCAATTTCCTTCCGAAGAAGTAACATTACCTTCAAAAGGTTTACTTTATCCTGAAGGATCCCCACTAAGAAGTGGAGTCATAGAAATGAAGTATATGACAGCTCGTGAAGAAGATATTCTTACAAACCAAAACTACATAGAAAATGGCACAGTAATTGATAAATTACTACAATCTCTAATTATAACTGATATTAATTATAATGATTTACTAATAGGAGATAAAAATGCTGTATTAGTAGCATCTAGAATTTTAGGTTACGGAGCAGAATATTCATTTAAGTTACCTCATCCTAAAACAGGTGAAATGGAAGTAGTATCTGTTGATTTAACAAAGGCAGAAGATAGATATATTGATGAAAGTATAATGATAAAAGGTAAAAATGAATTTGAATTTAATTTACCTACAACTAAAATTAATTTAACTTTTAAATTATTAACTCAAGAAGATGAAAAAAAGATTAATAATGAGTTAAAAGGTTTAAAAAAGATTAATAAAAAGGCTTCTCCAGAATTAACTACTAGATTAAAATACTTAATACAGTCTGTAAATGGAGATTATGAAAAGAAAACAATCAGAGAATTTGTTGATAATAACTTATTAGCAAGAGACGCAAGAGCTCTTAGAGAATATGTTAGATCAATACAACCAGACATTGATTTAGAGTTTAATATTGAATTTGAAGATGGGCATATTCAAGAAAATGTAACTATTCCTATCAATGCCTCGTTTTTTTGGCCTGACGCCGAATTATAGACAATTATTATATACTGAGATCCACGATCTAGTGTACCATGGCGGCGGTGGTTTCATACACTCAGAAGTATATAACATGCCAGTTTGGATGAGGAGGTATCATATAGACCGAATCAACGAATTTAATAAAAAACAAAATGAAGAATTAGAAAAAATACAAGGACGTTCTAACATAGGTGATGGAGACATATCAAGACCTAATGTAGATCCTTCAATGTTTTATTTTAATAAATAGATAAGGTGCGCAAGCACCTTTTCTTTTTTCATATTTATACCCGAATAACTTTATATAATGGCAGACAATCCAGAAAAAGAAATAGAAGGAGCAGCTGATAAAGCTGGAGATTTAAGAGAACAATTACAAGAAGTTTTATTTGTTTCTAGAGATATAGCATCAGAGGCAGCAGATTTAGCTAAATCTTTAGGAATGAATTCTATAGAAGCAGCATCCTTTAAAAAAGCATTTAAAGACACAGCAAGTGTATCTCAAAACTTAGTAGATAATGCTGAAAAATTATTAGAAGGAGAATTATCTTTAAATGACATCCAAAAAGACATAGCTAAAAACAAACAGTCTCAAATAGGCTTAGATAGAGAAATAGAACAACTTCTATCAAAAGCAGGAGTATCTCAAAAAGATATATCAGCTAATTTAGGAACATCTTTTGGATTAACTGAAATGTTAGTTGAAAAACATCAAGGTATTAATAGTGAAATAGCAGATGCTGTAAAATTATATGAAGAACAAGTAACTGCTAATAAAGAAAATGCTTTAGAATTAGATAAACAAGAAAATATAGCTAGAAAAATTAAAGACACTGTAGGAGCCTCAGGTAAACTTATAGAAGGAATAGGTAAAATCCCTATAGTAGGTCAATTTATAGATTCTAAAGAAGCCTTAAAAAAGATGAATAAGGCAGCAGCTGAGGGAGCAAGTAAAATGCAAACTATGATGGTTGGTTTAAAATCTGCCGTCCAAGATGTTATAAAAGGAGCATTAGACCCACTAACAATAGCTATAGCAGCTCTTAAAGCAGGTCTTACTTTTGATAAACAACTTACTAATCTTGAAAAAGGAATGGCATTATCTCGTGGAGAAGCCATGGCCTTTAGACAGGAAATGACTATAGCAGCAGCCTCAAGTAATGATTTATTTGTTAATACAGAAAGAATTCAAAAAGGTTTAGGAATTTTACAAAGTCAAATTGGATTTGCAGCTGGTTTTTCTTCAGAAATGTCTATAGAAGCTGCAAAAATGTCAGAATTATTTGGCATGTCTGAAAAAGCCATTGGGGGTATGGCACAATCTTCTTTAATAACGGGTAAAACTTTAGAAGAGACAAGAAAAGATATAGGGGTAATTGTAGAAAAACAAAAAGAACAAACAGGTTTATCATTTAGTCATCAAGAAATATTAGAAAAAGTAGGTAACACTACCGGTCAGATTAAAGCACAATTAGGTGCTAATCCAGAGGCAATAGCAAAAGCTGTAATGAAAGCTAAAGAATTTGGATTAGAATTAGAACAAGTAGCAAAAGCAGGATCAGCATTACTTAATTTTGAACAGTCTATAGAAGCAGAGTTAGAAGCAGAATTACTAACAGGTAAACAACTTAATTTAGAAAGAGCAAGAGCATTAGCATTACAAGGTGACTATGCAGCATTAGCTGAAGAAGTAGCAAGCCAAGCGGGTAATTTTACTGAATTTAGTAAAATGAATGTTTTACAACAAAATGCTTTAGCTAAATCATTTGGAATGTCGTCAGATGAATTATCTGAAATGTTAATGAAACAAGAAGCTCAAGGCAAAACTGTTGAAGAATTAAGAGCAGCAGGTAAAGACGAATTAGCAGACAGATTAGAACAAAGAAATGTCCAAGAAAGTTTTAATGATGCTGTAGCAAAAATGAAAGGAATATTTGTTGATTTAGTAGGTGGTCCTTTAGGTGAATTTCTAAACATATTAACTTTAGCTTTAGAACCTATTAACATTATGATGACAGGATTATCAGGAATACTTTCTCTTTTTGGAGAAAATAGAAAAGAATTAACCTTTATGGAATCCTTATTAGGAAGTGTAGCAGCAATTTTCTTAACTATTAAAGCACGTGCAATGCTTATTAAAGGAATAACAGTAGCTACTAATGTAGCTAAAGCTATAGGTTTAGGATTTGATATAGCTTCAAATAAAGCTTCAAAAAGTTCCGTAAGAGGATTAGGTTCTAGGTTAGGTATGAATGTAGCTTTAGCATCTGCTAAAATATTTGGTTCACTTGCTAAAATACCATTTGGTTTAGGTATACCAGTAGCAATAGCTGCTATTATTGGAATGGCTAGTTTAGTATATGGTTTATCAAAAAGAAAAGCAGAAAAAGGGGGATTTATAGGAGGGAAAAGACATTCTCAAGGAGGCACTCTTATTGAAGCAGAACAAGGTGAATTTATTATGAGCCGAAAAGGAGTACAAAATGTAGGATTAGGTAACTTATATGCTATGAATAAAGGAGGAGGAATAGTTAGTGGAGGAGGAAGAGCACAAGAAGGAGGAGAAGTAGGATCAGGTAATCAAGGAGTTACTAAAGTAGTAGTAGAAAATAAACCTGGTGTAATAGTAGCTTCTCCGTATGGATTAAATGACGCACAATATCAATCAAGAAACGAAAACTTTAAAACAAGATTTGAATAAAATTTATATTTATAATAAAATAATACAATTATGGGATTAAAAGACTTAAAATCAAATTTAGACTTACTAGGGGGTTTTGGTAATCAAGGAGGAACATTAGGAGAAATGGATAGTTTTAATCCATCTAATTTCCAAAAACCAACAGATGAAGCTTCACAGGCACATGTAGACTCTTTACAAGAAGTACCTGGTGGTTCACAAAATTCACCTTATCAAGATTTAGATGGAAATCAAGGACCACAATTTCAATTACCAACAGCTCAAGCATCACAAAAACATATAGATTCATTAACACAACAATCTACATATACTCATGGTGATTCAACTGAAGTAGTAGGACCAGTACCTGGTGGTGATAGTAGTTCACCTTTTCAAGACTTAGATGGTTTACAAGGACCACAATTTCAACAATCTAAAGATTTAGCTTCTCAAGTACATGAAAGTTCATTATCTTTAGTACCAGGTGGTTCACAAAATTCACCTTATCAAGACTTAGATGGATTAGCAAATAATCCTAGTTTTGGTGATGAGGGTGGAGCAGGAAAACAATTAGGTGGACAAGATTTACACGTAGCTATGCTTACAGAAAATTATACTTATCCAAGTTTAGGTACTGGAGAAACAACAGTAAACGCTAGTGTACATGATTTAAATGGTGGACTACCAAATAGTGGTGAATACTTAAGCAATTTACCAGACTAAAATAAGATAAAATGGCTTTAAAAAAACTCCTTACAGATTTAACTGTTGGGGTAAATGCTTACCCTAACCATAACACACCTTCAGATGCGGGAGGTTATAATTATGGTAAGTCTTACACACCTGTATTTGAAAGAGTATTTAGACAAACATCTTTTAAATTTGGAGAAGGAAGCGCAACAGATAGACCGTTTGGTGATTATAGTAAAGAACCTTATTTATATAGTGGATTACTATCTGCAGATCAATTACCTGATGTTCCTAATCCTGCAGATTCAGGTTTATTAAATCAAGTAGGAGATTTTGTAGATAGTGCTACTGACGGGCTTATTAGAGGAGGATTATTAACTCAAATAAAAAGATCAGCACAAGATGCTTTAAGAATAGGAAAATGGGCATTTGATGGACCAGAAGGACCGGCATGGTTACTTACTCAAACAGGACTACAAAGAACAAACCCTAAAACAGAGGAAGAACCAATAAGCTTATTTGGTGTAAATTTAGGGGGAAGAAGTAGAATATATAATCCCTTAGGTATAAATACCTTATCACAAACACTTGTTAATTTTTCAGGATTACATTTAAATAGAGCAGGAGGACCTACAGCTTATGGTATAAAACAAGGATATGGAGTTGATTCAACAGAATCTTCTAAATATGAATACCAAGTAAGAACTAATGCTGATAATTTAGGTAATGTAGAAGATATGAACTTTGCAGGT
>Ga0098043_1000172_pt1 | contig 21261 bp, 40 predicted proteins | sample 9B_taG_FD_92581 | JGI IMG/M metagenome (GOLD analysis project Ga0098043, IMG submission 92581) | Marine viral communities from the Subarctic Pacific Ocean - 9B_ETSP_OMZ_AT15188_CsCl metaG | ecosystem: Environmental > Aquatic > Marine > Oceanic | place: Subarctic Pacific Ocean | collected 2015-01-10 | reverse complement strand
CTAAATATATTGATGCGGGTGCATTTGTGCGTAACACTATAAAAGCAATTTTTCTTCTTTTTTCTATAAGTATATTGCTTTTTGAATTAACCCACAATAATGTTTCTTTATATTTATTTGCGCTTATTTCATCTCTATAAGTTCTTATAATTTGGTTTTTATCCAAATCTCTAACTTCATACATATATTTATTATTCTCTTTCATTTTATTTTATTTTAGTCTATTAATGTTAGTGTTCCGTTTACTTCTTCATATTGCATATCTTCTTCGCATTCCCATTCAGTATAGTAAACATAGTCAGTATGATACCCAATCGTTAATAAATCTTTGTCAGTATCTTTGTTTTTCTTTGCTCTGTTTACTGCTGATTGTAATTCTTTTAAGTCATCATCATTGTGTATTGTATCTAACTCATCTAAATCACACCCAAGATTATTGATTGCTTCAAGTATATGCTCTCTATCTTTTCTACATTCTTTCAATGTCAATTCTAATGTTGAGGTATAGAATGCTCCATCTCCCCAAATCCACCCATCATTCATTCCTTTTTCTGTTACGCTACATTTTCTCGCCCATAATATTTTTTCTGTTGTCATCTTATTTTGTTTTAGTTAATATTTTTTTATTATAATCTAATTCTTTTATTGCATCAATATATATATCTCCTTTATCATCATCATCATCAAACCATTCATTGAGAGTACAAATCACATCTTCAATTAATAAATCACATGATTTTATTCTTTGTATTAAAAGTTCATTTTCTTTTTTTAACTGCTTTACTTGTTCTGCTAATTCTTTCATTTTATTTTATTTTAGTTAGTTAAATTATGGGGGTTTTTACACCCCCAAGTTTAGATTATATTGTTGGTATGTCAGCGTTAACCCCGTGCACTAATGCAAAGTAGATTCCTACAAAGGCTAATGTTGATGTTGCCAATCCTACGAAGATAATTTTTACCCTGTCTTCAATGGTTAATTTTTGAAACGATTTCATGTCCTAATAATTTATCGTGTTTCATTTTGCCTACTCTTACCAAGGATTTTCAGCTACCTCCTATTATTATAACGTGTGTATTACACTTTTGTTACACTTATTTTATTTATTTTTTATATTTAGAATCATTCTATTTGTTTTAAAAAATCCATACTGCGTTATATTCTTTTACAAAGAATCTCATTAATTGTCTTAGTGTAAATTCTTTTTTCCATTGGGTTGTCTGCTCTACCCATACACCATCACGTCTTTCGTGTGCGTTACCATCTTCTATCCATTGTAGGAATAGCTCTTTTGTTTCCTTGTTCATCTTATTTGTTTTTAGTTATTAGTTTTTCTGCGTTCTTAAAATCTCTTACTATCTCTATTGGTACTCTGTATTTTTCATTTGTAGTTTCATCAATCCATATTTCATAATCAACATCTTCATCAAAATCAAACCATTTAAAAGTTCTTTGCGCAAGTAACCTTTCTAATTTATCTTCTAGTTTATTTTTCATCTTATTTGTTTTTAGTTATTAGTTCTTTTAATCTTTCATTTAGGTTTTTAACAATATGCAATTCATCATTGAATTTACTTGCAAGTATATCATCTGTTTCACTTGATATAATTATTCTTAGATTTCTTATTTCTTTTGATGCTAAGTCTTGCACTATTATTAATTCGTCTTGTGTTAAATTTATTTTTGCTTTCATCTTTTTTGTTTTTGATCTTTTTCGTTTAGTTTATATTGCATATATAATAATATGCTTATCAATATTGTTGTTGCTAGTGTGTTCATCTTATTTTATTTTAGTTAGTTCTGTTTCTATTTCTTTTCTCATCTGTTTTAATTCGTCTTTACTCAAATTAAACTTATTAAACATTGGTATTGTAATCATTTCATTTATTGATTTCAAAACTGTTTGTAATTCTTTTTTCGTTCTTTTCATCTTATTTTATTTTAGTTAATTCTCCATTCCATAGTTCACCATTCAAAAACCATTGAAAGTTCTTTTGATATATGCTTACATTTGGCAATCCGTTCAAGCGTTCTTTTGTGGTGTTTGATTCCCACCCACAGTTAGTGATGAATAGTTCATTGTTTTCTAGTGTTGCTATACAATTTCCATGTAACCATAAACAAGCCTTATCATTGTATATTGTTACTTCCATGTTTTGCTTTTTGAATTTCGTTCTGTTCAAAAATGCGTTGATTGATTCTTCTGTGATTTTTCTCATCTTATTTGGTTTTGTGAGGGGCTTTCGCCCCTCTGATTAATTAATTGTTTTATTGATTAATTATAAGTTCAATTTGTTCTAATTCGTTATGTGTATCATCCCATTTTGATATAGTGAAAGTACTGTTATCTGTTTGTACTAAAATCAAATCTTCACTTCTATTGTATTGTGATAAAGTTATTATTTCATTTCCTTTTTCAAAATGGTAAGATTTGAAGTTATAGTCTATTAATCCGTTTTCTATTTTCATGTCATTTTTCATGTCATTTAATAGTGTTTCAAAATTTTTGTATGTTTTCATATTGTTTATTATTTAATTAATTATTGTTTAACAAATGTATATTATTAGAACGATATAAAAGCACTTTTGTTTCATTATTTTTAAAACTTTTTTTTCTGTATTCTATAAGTTATTAACTATCAGTATGTTATGAATTAAATTTAGAATCAATCTAAATAAGATATTAATATATATCTGTATTATTTGGGGCTTGATTGTTTACAGGATTGAACAGGGTTACTGATGTTATCCTCCCTCTCTCATTGTCTGTAACAAGGGAAGGGAACGGGAATACGGGACGGGGGAACGGGGGACGGGGACGGGAGCAACGGAAACAAGGACCACAAGGAACGGACACCATGCAACAAGGACACCAACAAGAAGAGCAGGAGCACCCCGATACAAAAAGCCTAAAAAATCCACACCGCACCAACAAAACAACACCCCCCCCTATCGAAAATAAATCACTTTGGGTTTGCAAAATTTTTACGTGTGGCCATATATAACCCAATTACTCAGTATATCTAAAAAGATTTGTTTAATTAAAAAATTATTATTATATTTGTTTAAATACTTTTATTATGAAAGATTATGTAGACGGATTATATGTGAAGGATGGCAGATTAATTAATGATCGTCCTGATGGTATAAGTGGAATAGAGCAGGCTGCTATGATCAGACGTTCTGTAAAGAGAGGTATAAAAGTAGAAGAGATTTCTCAAGGCATTCAAAAGGCTGAGGCAATGAAAATGATTGAGAAGAATATAAGAAGATTCTAACAACGATGTCCTAATATGTTGTTCAAAGGGTTACCCGAAACGGTAGCCCTTTACTTTTGGTGTTAATTTTTATTTTAATGGTGTTGATTTGGTGTTGATTATTTATAGCTAACTACTTGATTATCAGTAGTGGTGTTAATAATGTTGATTTTTAAGTCTCGTATGTAGAATAAAAAATAAGAAGTAATAGGAATATATATATAGTATAGCGACACCATTTTTCAACACCTCAACACCTTTAGTATATTTTTTTTTCTATCTTTGTGTAAATTAAATTTAATATAATATGAATCAACAACAAGGATACTCTCCTAAAGATTTAAACTTTGGAGAGACAGGACGTAATAAGTTAAAGAGTGGTATCACTAAAATTTCAGAAGCAGTAAAGAGTACACTAGGACCTAGGGGTAATACTGTGTTGATTGAATCGCCACAGCACACCTCAAGTATAACAGTTACTAAGGATGGTGTTACTGTAGCTAAGGCTGTTGATCTAATGGATCCGGTGGAGAACTTAGCGGTCAAGATGATGAAGCAAGCTGCGGATAAGACCGCAAGTGTTGCAGGAGATGGAACAACTACAGCGATAGTATTAACTGAGGCTATTGTGAAGGCGGGTGATTATTTTATGAATGATGATCACAATAGAACTGAGGTATTAAGAGAATTGAACAGAGCGAAAGATTATGTTGTTGAGTCCTTACAGAAAGACTCACAAGATTTGAGTGCGAAAAAGTTACAGGATGTAGCTACTCTATCAGCGAACAATGATAGCTTTATAGGTGAGTTGATAGCAAAGACATATAGTGAAGTGGGCAAGGATGGTATAGTAACGGTTGAGAAATCACAGAGTGCTGACACTTACTACGAGAGCACTAATGGTTTAAAAGTAGATAGAGGATATTCATCTGAGCTGTTTATTAATAATCACAAAAAGGATGAGTGTATATTTGATGACGTTAGGATCTTAACATCAGATGCTGAGATAAGTAATGTCTTACAGATTGAGGCGGTATTGAAACCACTCATATCAGACGGGAAGAAGCTATTGATCATTGCACCTTGTTCACAGAACGTGATCAATACACTAGCTGCCAATGTGATGAAGAACAATTTAAAGATATGTGTAATACAGCCACCTAACTTTGGCTACAAGCAGCATGAGCTGATGAGTGATATTGCTGTGGCTGTAGGTGGGAAATATTTCTCAGAGAAGACAGGCGATGATCTGAGCTTAATAAACTTCGGTGACTTGGGTTATGCATCAAGAGTGATCGTGGGCAGGAACTCATCGGTTATCATCAAGGATGACAATCGTACAACTGAGGATGTTCAGAAGAGAGTAGATGAGTTGTGGGATGCTCACGCCATCACAGAGAAGAAACAAGACAAGGAATTTGTGCTGTCGCGAATTGCCACCCTTACGGGCGGCATAGGTGTTATCCACGTTGGAGGCGATACTGACATACAACAAAAGGAGTTGTATGATAGAGTTGATGATGCTGTATGTGCAGTACGCTCTGCACTTGAAGATGGTATATTACCGGGAGGAGGTGTTTCATTAATGCATTACGCTAGTTACTATGATAATAAAAAATCAAATGATAAGAATAAAAAGGTAGCGTATAAGATAATGGCTCAAGCATTAGCAGCACCTGCTAATCAGATTTTAGTTAATGCAGGGAAAGACATAGAGAAGATATACAAGAACTTACCTCCTACCAATCATGGTTATGATGTGAAGAATGAAAAGAACGGAAACTTGATTGAGATGGGTGTAGTTGATCCGACAAAGGTTACAAAGAACGCACTGATCAATGCAATGTCAGTAGCGACAACCATACTAAGTACAAATGCAATAATCACAATGGCACGCAGTTATGAAACCAATTAATAAATACATTATCGTAAAGGGAATTAACGAGGAGATGAAAACAGGCTCCGGGCTGTTATTATCAGCAGAGGATGTAAACTCATTTAGATACAAGAAGGGCAAGGTGATAAAGCCGGGCACTGAGGTTCATGACATAAATGAGGATGACGTAATCTACTATGACAAGCGAGCAGGTCACTCAATGCTTATTGATGACAAGCCTGTTACCATTATTCTTGAGAGGGACGTTGTCGTAGTCGTCTAAACTCATTCATCTTCATAATCATATTGCGATATGTCTTATCGGTATATCGCACATTCTTTTTGAAGAGGGGATTAGTTTGAGGATCTACTGACAATTCAGCACCGCTCAGTTTGTTATATATATCAGTGAGTAGTTTCTGTGACTTGTATGTTAGCTTATATATTGTCTCATACTTCCTTGGTCTTTTAGAGAACACTTCTAGCCAACCATTAGCGAGAAGATATGTAAAGCGTTTCTTATTCCATGAGACAAGTTGATTGAACTCATCAAACTTCTTTTTAGTAAAATACTTTTCTGATTTTAGGAACAGAAGCATATCAAGATCTGCTGCTTTCATGTCGTGCTTACGGAGGTAGTAATACTTAATCACCCTCCAATACTTGAGGTAGTCGTTATCATGCATTAAATTAAATTTTATTATCTTTGCTTACAAAGTTAACTAATTGTACAATTAAAAAAAAGAAACGATGGCAACATTAAAAAGTCAAAAAATGGTGAGTATGAGAGATACAAAAACACCACTAGCTAAATCAGTAATGGATAAACCTCTAAAAAACGGTAACGGTAACGGTAACGGTAACGGTAAAAAAGGAGGACCGGCAGATCCAAAGTTAAAACAATCAAAAAAGGGAACTGTAAATATTTATGGTAAAGACGGAAAATTTATGAAGGAAATGTCTCTTAAGGCGTTTCGTGATCTTGATAAAGCAACCACTAAAAAAACAGGTAATCCGGCTTCAACATATATGAGAAAAGTTAAGGGAGGAGTTCAATACACAAAAAAATTAAATTAAATAATTGAAAAAAATAATCAAACTTTTAAACCAAATACACGCATTCGTATCCTTTTTCAATAGAGAGAGGATGAATGCTATGGTTCATTCACACACCCCAATATTTTAATTATGCCTAGAAAAGTAACACGTGGTATGTTTGACGTTGAAGTAGATGGCAAGACGTATCTAGTAAAAGGAAAGCGAGTTGAGAAAACACGTGGAGACAAAACCGTAACTAAGTTTAAAGCAAGAGGGGGAAAGGACACACCGATTAAAAAAATAAATGACAAGCACATTAAGAAGAAGGGCTTGACAAAAATGAATAGAAACAATACAAAATACAGAAGCTAAATGGAAGAAACATTATTGGACATCATAGTAGAAGCATATCCTGACGAGGAGATATTAAAAGCAGATGGATTTGATCAAGCCATCATAGGGATTGACGATCACAGTATGCGATTAATATATTCAATACGTAAATGCATAGAGATATTAATGGAAGAAGATCTGACTCATGAAGAGGCATTAGATGCTTTTTATTACAACACTCACTCAGCATATGTAGGAGAAAAGACACCAATATGGTGTAATGATTTTACATATTAATTTTTATGATTATCTTTGTGAGTATAAAAAATTTAAATTATGAAAAAGCAAGGATACAACGCAAGATTAGATGAGTCATTAGGTGCAAAGCATAAAGGACCTCATAAGCAATCACTAAAGTCAAGAAGACATGAGAGTGAAGCAATGGAGAAAAAAATCTACGATCACAAGTTTGGGTCTGATTCAAAGATGTCATACAGACATGATCACCCTGAGTGTGTTAACTATGTAGGAAAACATATATCAGGTTTAATCAAGAAGTAATGGCTAAGAAAGGTAGAACTAAATTTCCTGCAATAAAAGAAGCTAATGAAGGTAAGTTCACCAAGTGGGCAGAAAAAAATATGCCCGGCAAATCTGTATGCAGTGCTGCATCATCTGTTTTAAAAAACAAAGATAAATATAAAGGCTCTGTTGTTAAGATGGCAAACTTTGCTAATAACTTTGGATGTAAAAGAAAATAACTATGCACAAGAACAAGTCAAGAGGTTTCGGAGATTCAGTAGAGAAGTTTACTACTAAGACAGGTATAAAAAAAGTTGTCGATAAAGTAACTAAGGCTGCCGGCATTGAAGACTGTGGTTGTGGTAAAAGGCGTGATACCTTAAACAGAATAATCCCATATAAAAAATGAAAACAGTTGCAATGAGAAAAGCTGCCAAGGCAAAAGCCAATGGCAACGGTAAAGAAAAGAAACCCCGTAAAATCTCACGCGTTTCGACACCAAATAAACCTAACATAAAAGATTTTACGTCTATTAGTAAAGATTCTAAAGGTAATTTAACAAAGAATACCGATTGGAAAGCATATGAGCGTGCACAGACGAATTATCGAGTACGTACAAAAAATTAATAAAAATGGCATACCAAAAATTACAAGCCCGTAGAGCATTAGCAGTAATAACAAGCGATACTATTGACATTCCAAACCCTGCAGCGACAGCAGCAACAGGAACAGCAGCCGCACCTACAGGCGCTCAGTTAGTGGGTACAGGAACAAACTTCCTTACAACTGTAAAGGTGGGTGATATTATATATGCAGGAACTATTGTAGCTACAGTAGATGCAGTAGTAAGCGACACAGTTCTTACTACATCTACAGCTATTACAGCAGGTTTAACATATACTATATATTCTCAAACTGACAATCCAAGTAACGGATGTGTTTTATTTGCAGGCGGAGCAGGAGACATAAACCTGATCACTGTAGATGATGACACTGTGTTATTCAAAGGAATTGTGGCAGGACAGTTTTTACCTGTACAGGTAAAAAGAGTAAAAGCTACAAGCACTTCAGCGACTGACATTGTTGCATTATGGTAGGAGGCGGACTAGCAAATATGATAGGAATGACTACCTGTGGCGGACAAGCCGGAACAGGTGAAGGCTTTACAAATTTATATTCAACAGAATATGACGGAGTTGATGATGAAGTAAATTTTAATAGTTTTAGTTTTTCAGGTGCTTTTACTTTGTCCTTTTGGTTAAAACCTTCTGCATTTAACAAGTACATAATTGGAACGCAATCTTTAACAAGAAATTTTATAAAACTACATAGTGCCACAGATATTAGAATAAGACAGGAACTTACTCAAAAGAATTTTACTGAAAGTTCTAATGTTATGGTTTTAAATCAATGGCAACATTTATTGTATGTAAGAGATGCAAGTAATAATGTATCACTTTTTAGAAATGGTGCAGCTTTTGGTAGTTCTGCTACAAATAATAAGACATTTATTATTGACACTATTAGTGGCTTGGCTAACAATTTTTATTACGAGGGTAATATTGATGAGTTTGCTTTATGGAATAGTGACCAAAGTTCTAATATTTCTGCTATTTATAATAGTGGAGTTCCAAATAATCTCAATGATTTAAGCACTCCTCCTTTATGTTGGTATAGGTTCGAAGAGGGTAGCGGCACAACAGCAATAGATAGTGGAACAGGTGGCAATAACGGAACTTTAATAAACGGAACTGCATATAGTACAGACGTACCAACTTAAAATAAAAAATGAAAACAAGTGATTTAAAAATAAATAATCTGACATACGCTACAATTAGTATTGATGATTTACCAAAAGTAGATTTTTCTCAAGTAGGAGAAACTTCGCAAGATACAGTTAGAAAAAATATTTTAACCCCACCTACTAAATTTGTATTAAAGTGGAGCTTTGAACCTACCTTTATTGCAGATGGAACAATTATACCTGATGGATTATATACTCATCAAGAATGTTTAGATTTAATGGCTACATCTGAATGGACTGAACCAATGCCGTAAATATTTTTTTTTGTATATTTGTGATAATTAATTAATAGACAATTTTTATGTCATGATTCTATCAGAAAAAACAAAACTAACATTTACTATTGGAAACCTTATAACTTTAGTAACTACCGTTTTTTTTATTGCAGGTGTGTGGTATCATTTAGATGCACAGATAGAAGAAGCAAAGACTCTCCCCAAACAAAATAATGATAAGATTGTACGAGAAACAATTATCCATATGGATGCCAATATGCAATATATCAAAGAAGAAATAATTGAGATAAAAGAACGTCTCAATCAAATGGAGGAAAGGCTTTACGAACTTAAAAGATAATATGACTTTAATTGATAAGATTACCTTAGCCAAGGTACAAGAAGTATTTGCAGAAAAGAACTATGCATTCTTCACCAAAGGAAACTACAACTTAAATATAATAGGAGTAAGAAGCCCAATCAAAGAAGCAAATAGCTTTGATGATTATATGCTTGTTATATACAAAAAAAATAACAGTTGGGTTATCCATGAGTTTACTATCACTACTGATGCAGGATTGTATTGGTTAAAAAACCCTATGAATAAAAAAGGTACAGCATTACTTGTTCCTAATCAGTATAGAAGTACATATAAGATTGATGGTCATGGAAGAACAAGATACGAAGCCTTGTGTCAGAGACTCGCAAACGTAGAGGTATATCGTGATGACAACAAGGACAAGATACTTGACTATGATGATGCAACAAAAGAGTGGGGGATGTTTGGTATAAACATTCATCGTTCACATCCTTACCATGAGAAAGACACAGTAGATAAATATAGTGCAGGATGTCAGGTCTTTCAATCTATATATGAGTACAATGATTTTTTAGCTTTGTGTAATACCTCAGCAAGACTGTATGGTAATAGCTTTACATATACCCTTCTTTTAGAAAGTGATTTATTATAATTAAATTTCGTTATCTTTGTAAAAAGATAATACAATGAAATTAAATAAGGAAGAACTTGAACGACTTCAACAATTAAACAACTCGTTTAATAAATTAAAAATAGCTTTAGGAGATCTTGAGATAAAAAGGCATTCAATGTTAAGTGAGCTTGATGGACTCAAGGCTATGTTTAGTTCAGAGGAGAAAAAATTTATTGATAAATATGGATCCGACTCTGTTATTAATTTACAAACAGGTACGGTGACTAAAAAACAAACCAATGTCAAAGATAAGTAATACTGCATCATATCCTACTGTAACACCTGCAGATGGAGACTTGTTAATAGGAACAGATGTTAATGATAATGATGCAACAAAAACATTCACTATAGGATCTATAAATGCTTTAACACCTGCGGATACTTTATCTGAAGTTTTAACAGCAGGCAATACAGCGACTAATAATATAGTGTTAACAGGGGATATAAGCTGTACTAACTTAACTTCAACTACAGCTATATCAGGAGCTACGATTACAGCCACTACTTCAGTTACCACTCCATTTATAGCAACTACAGCAAAAAATTTGTTAAGTGGATCTATTCCTATAAAATTTGATAGCCTTTCTGCATATAGAGATGATGCTGCAGCAGGAACTGCAGGTTTAGTGACAGGAGATATTTATCAAACGGATGCAACTAATCCCACACTTGGAGCAGGAGTGCTAATGGTAAAACAGTAATGGATATACGTAAGATCTCAATAGGTCCTGACTATAAGTCGGGAGCCATGCATTATCTTGTAGGGCAGGAAGTGCTTAATGGATCTTACCGCATTCATTTAATACAGCTAGATAGGGTTAAACATTCGTTTAAAATTTGGATAATAAAGAACAAAGAAGTAGTTTTATGGAAAGAGTTTACTTCTGATGTTCCGGTATCAATAGAGTATAATATAAACTTTTAATTATGAAAACACGAATAGTATCAAATTATGTAACAACTATTATTGGGTTGTTAATTATGGCATTTTGCCTAGTAATGATTTACACAGAGAAAGCAGACAGCACTGAAATGAGTGGATGGCTAGCGGTATCTTTGTTGTTCTTACGATCTAAAGATTCTTTAATTGCTCTACCTAAAGATGGAGAAAAATAAAGATGACATACTTACTATACGCAATATAATAATAGCGATATTAATTATCTTGTTGTGCATGAGCGGATGCTCTGCAATAAGAAGTTACAATAAACTCAAAGACTACGAAAAGCAAATTGAAAAGTTTCAGCTACACGAACAGGAGTTTGAACTTATACAAGATAATAACGGTAAGTTAATTGCTCAACAAGAGCAAGTAATATTAACACAAAAACAGGCTATCAAGAATGGATTGGTAGCCTATGTTGATTTAAAGAATATACAAAGTCAAGTAAGAGTTAGAACTATAACTAAGTTAGACAGTGTATTCATCCCTTTTATAAAGGATAGTCTTGTTACACAACGTGACACAATTTATATAGACACTAATCAGCACATTGCAGATTTAACTACTCCTAAGCAATTTAAAATATCAAGAGAGTTTTTTAATATAGGTGGACACATCAAACCATTTGGGGTAGTGTTGGATAGCTTAAATATATTTAATCAAACCAATGTAAGTGTTGGTATGAAGTCGCAAGGGTTTTTTAAAAAACCATTACCTGTTGTAAAGGTAGAGCATTCTAATCCTTACATTAAAACAATAGGATTAAGCAACGTAATAATAAAAGATGAAAAGAAGTTCTATGATCGAAAATTATTTTGGTTCGGATTAGGACTTGTTAGTGGTGTTACAACTACTATTTTTATAACTAAATAAAATTAAATGCAATCACCTGACAGGTTTATAGTTCGCCCTATAAAAGGGAAGAGGTATAATAACACTAAAGATATTGGAGGGCTAGAATTTATTACTAGCACCTCTGAAGAAGATTTTAAGTTCTCTAATAGAGAGGCTGAAGTAATGTCTGTTCCTTTAAATTATAAAGGAGAGATAGAGAAAGGAGATGTTTTACTTGTTCATCACAATGTATTTAAGTTTTATAACGACATGAAGGGCAGGAGGCAAAGTGGTAGGAGTTTTTTTAAGGATGATTTATTCTTTATTGAAGACGAACAGTTCTATATGTATAAAAAGAATGGCAAGTGGAAAGCTCATGGAAGGAATTGTTTTATAAAACCATCTGCAGTAAGGAAAAGTTTTATAGATAAGCCGGGTGAGTATGAGCCTTTAATAGGAACAGTGAAATATATTAATGAAGAGTTAATAAAGTTAGGAGTAAAAGAAGGAGATGAGATTTCATTTCAACCTGAAAGTGAATATGAGTTTAGAGTAGATGATGAGATTTTATATAGGATGTTTACAAATAACATTACATTTATAGTATAGAATGGATACGTTTGAGATATTAACACAGTATGGAGTGTTAGGTATATGGGTTCTATATGCTATTACACGTGAGCGTTGGTTGCTCAGAAAGATTGAGGAAATATCTGAAAGGTCCACAAGAGAACGTGAGACATGGCATGAAGAAAGAGAATCATATATTAAAGAGATTGCTATGATACGTCTTGAAGAAAGAAATGCTTTTATAAGACAGGTGCAAAAAATATTAAATGACAACAATGGAATCAAATCAACTCAAACTAAAAATAATAGAGGCAGGAAAAAAAGCAGTTAAAGAATTAATAAAAGTTGCTCAAGAAGAAATAATAAAGCCTGACCCTGAAGATGAGCTTGCTGCAGATAGATTAAAGAATGCTGCGGCTACAAAGAAACTAGCCATCATAGATGCGTTTGATATATTAAAACGTATAGATGAAGAGAAAGAAAAATTAGATTACGAAGGAACAGGAACAAAACGAACAGACACAAAACAAGGATTTGCAGAGCGAAGATCAAAATAATTTATACAGAGTAGTAAAGGATTATATCCCTGCTAAAAAAATAGCTCGTTATAACAAGCTAAAGAAGTGGGACTATGGATATAATAAAGATTATGACGTAGTTGTTATTTCTAAGAATGGAACTATTGGTGAGATTATTTGTATTAGTGGTTTGTATATAGCCCTTCCTTCTGTTCCTAGTAAAGTGTATTCAAGAAGTAAAAAAACAAGCGAACAATATTGGGAAAGAAAAGATTATGATCGGAGTTTAAGCAGAATCAATTCTATATTTCAATGGAATGAAATGCCAAGAGACTTTAAGGATAAGTGGGTAGACTACATTGAAAAAGAGTTTGACAGTAGAGATTACGGACATTGGTTTAAAAACAATGGAACACCTACTTATATTACAGGAGCACACTATATGTATTTACAGTGGACAAAGATTGATGTAGGTTATCCTGACTACAGAGAAGCTAATAGAATATTCTTTATATATTGGGAGGCTTGTAAAGCTGATAAGAGATGCTTTGGAATGATATACTTAAAGATAAGACGTTCAGGTTTTTCATTCATGGGTTCAGCAGAAGCTGTCAATACAGCAACTATTGCAAGAGACTCAAGAGTAGGTATCTTGTCTAAAACGGGAGCAGATGCAAAGAAGATGTTTACCGATAAGGTAGTTCCTATATCTCATCACTTACCTTTCTTTTTTAAGCCTATTCAAGATGGTATGGACAAACCAAAGACTGAATTAGCCTACAGGGTTCCTGCCTCTAAGATTACAAAAAAGAATATGTATGATGTAGACAACGAGGAAATTCAAGGGCTTGACACTACAATAGATTGGAAGAATACTGATGACAACTCTTATGATGGTGAGAAGTTGTTACTACTTGTACATGATGAGAGTGGTAAATGGCTAAAGCCTAACAATATATTAAATAATTGGAGGGTAACTAAAACTTGTTTAAGGTTGGGTAGTAAGATAATTGGAAAGTGCATGATGGGATCTACATCAAATGCTTTAAGTAAAGGGGGTGGTACTTTTAAAAAACTATATGAAGACTCTAATGTATTGAAAAGAAACTCCAATGGCATGACAAAGAGTGGTATGTATTCTTTATTTATTCCTATGGAGTGGAACATGGAGGGTTTTATAGATAGATATGGATGTCCTGTATTTAGAACACATAAGACACCGATAAGAGGAGTGGATGATGAGATGATTGACTTTGGTGCAGTAAACTATTGGGAGAACGAGGTCACATCTTTAAAGAGTGACCCTGATGCACTTAATGAATTTTATAGACAGTTTCCTAGAACAGAGTCTCATGCCTTTAGAGATGAAAGTAAATCTTCTTTATTTAATCTTACTAAGATATATCAGCAGATAGATTACAATGACTCTTTAATACAAGACCATCATACAACAAGAGGGTCATTTCATTGGTTGAATGGAGAGAAAGATACTAAGGTAGTATTTAGTCCTGATAAGAGAGGCAGGTTCCTTGTAAGTTGGACTCCTGAGAAAGCCTTACAAAATAGAATCATCATTAAGAATGGAATTAAATATCCTGCCAATGAACATCTAGGTGCGTTTGGGTGTGACTCGTATGATATATCAGGAGTAGTAGGTGGGGGTGGATCTAATGGTGCGTTACATGGTGTAACTAAATTCAATATGGACAATGCTCCAAGTAATGAGTTTTTCTTACAGTATGTTGCACGACCACAAACGGCTGAGATATTCTTTGAAGAAGTATTAATGGCTTGTGTTTTTTATGGTATGCCAATACTTGCAGAGAATAATAAACCAAGAATACTTTATCATTTTAAGAATAGAGGGTATAGAGGCTTTTCAATGAATAGACCTGATAAAGTTTATACGAAGCTCTCTAAGACCGAAAGAGAGCTAGGAGGGATACCTAATACCTCTGAAGATGTAAAACAATCTCACGCTGCAGCTATTGAGTCTTATATTGAAAAGTATGTAGGCATAGACATGGAGGGAACATATAGGGACAGTGATGCAATGGGATCAATGATATTCACAAGGACATTGGAAGATTGGGCAAGATTTGATATAAATAATAGAACAAGATATGATGCGACAATAAGCTCAGGACTAGCTGTAATGGCTATTCAAAAACACTTATATCAACCTGAGAAAAAAGAGTCAAAAATAAGCATTAACTTTGCAAGGTATAATAACAAGGGAAGAACAAGCGAATTAATAAGATAGATGAAAGACGTTAAGATAAATATATCCTCAGCAGGATTTCCAAATCAGTTTGTATCTGATGCGGAAAAAGCAACCGATCAATATGGATTACAAATCGGTCAAGCCATTCAGTATGAGTGGTTTAGAAAAGACGGAAGCCAATGTAGATTTTACAATCAGTTTGCAAACTTTAATAGATTAAGGTTGTATGCTAGAGGTGAACAGTCAATAGCTAAATATAAAAATGAAATAGCTGTTGATGGTGACTTATCTTATTTGAATCTTGATTGGACTCCCGTCCCTATACTCCCTAAGTTTGTAGATATAGTTGTTAATGGTATGGCAGATAGACTATTTAAAGTTAATGCCTACGCACAAGATGCTGTGTCTCAAGCTAAAAGAAGTAAGTATCAGGAGATGGTAGAATCTCAAATGAATGCTAGAGATATACTAAGCCTAGTTAAAGAAGAGTCAGGAGTTGATCCTTTTATTATGCCTGAAGAAGAACTACCAAAAACAGATGAGGAGCTTAGTTTATTCATGCAAGTTAACTACAAGCCTGCAATAGAGATAGCTGAAGAAGAAGCTATTGACACCTTGCTTGAAGCCAACCACTATCAAGACCTAAGAAAAAGATGCGACTATGACCAAATGGTATTAGGTGTATCTATGGCAAAGCATGAGTTCTTACCGGGAGCAGGAGTGAAGGTGTCTTATGTAGATCCGGCTAATGTAGTTTATAGCTATACTGAGGACCCTCACTTTAAAGATTGTTTCTATTGGGGTGAGATTAAAACACTTCCTATAACAGAGCTTTTAAAAATTGATCAAGACCTAACTAATGAAGACTTAGAGGAAATAAGCAGTCATAGTCAAAATTGGTATAACTATTATAATGTTGCTCAGTTCTATGAGAATAGTTTATTCTATAAAGACACTTGTACTTTATTATATTTTAATTATAAGACCACTCAAAAGACTGTATATAAAAAGAAATACTTTGAAGGAGGAGGAAGCAAAGTAATTGAGAAAGATGATAGCTTTAACCCACCTGCAGAAATGATGGAAGAGGGTAAGTTTGAAAAAATAGAGAAGACTATTGATGTGTGGTATGAAGGGGTAATGGTAATGGGTACTAATATTATATTAAAGTGGGAGCTTGCAAAGAACATGGTTCGACCTAAGTCTGCAACTCAACACGCTATACCTAATTATATTGCTGTAGCACCACGAATGTATAAAGGAAACATTGAGTCGCTTGTAAGAAGAATGATTCCATTTGCTGACTTAATTCAAATAACTCATTTAAAAATACAACAAGTATTATCAAGAGTAGTTCCTGATGGTGTATTTATAGATGCTGATGGATTGAATGAAGTAGATCTTGGAACAGGAAATGCTTACAATCCTGAAGATGCATTAAGATTGTATTTCCAAACAGGTAGCGTTATCGGTAGAAGCTATACTCAAGACGGTGAGTTTAATCAGGCAAGAGTGCCTATTCAAGAATTAAATAGTAACTCAGGAGGCGGAAAGTTAAATATGTTGGTTAACAACTACAACCATTACTTAAACATGATAAGGGATGTGACAGGACTAAATGAAGCAAGAGACGGTTCATCACCTAATCCTAATTCATTAGTTGGTTTACAAAAACTTGCAGCGTTAAGTTCTAATACAGCAACACGCCATATCCTAAACAGCAGTTTATATATGATGAGAACTTTAGCTGAAGGACTTACATATAGAGTAGCAGACATATTAGAGTACGCTGACTTTGCTGATGAGTTCGCAAATCAAATAGGTAAGTATAATGTAGCGAGACTTGAAGATATAAAAGATCTTTACATATATGACTTTGGTATTTTTATAGAGGTTAGTCCTGATGAAGAAGAGAAAGCTATGCTTGAACAAAACATTCAAATGGCCTTATCTCAAAAGGATATTAACCTTGAGGATGCTATTGACATTAGAGAAGTTAAAAATATAAAACTTGCTACTCAACTATTAAAGGTTAAAAGAAAGCAGAAGCAAGAGCATGATGACTTTATGGCTATGCAGGCACAACAGATGCAAGCACAGCAACAGATGCAAATACAGCAGATGGCTGCACAGTCCGCACAAGAAAAGATTCAGGCTGAAACACAATCTAAGATTCAAATCAAAGAAGCTGAGATACAGTTTGAGGTGCAGAAAATGCAAGCTGAAGCACAACTTAAACGTCAGCTAATGGCTGAAGAGTTTGCTTACAATCAAGAGCTAAGGGGAATGAGTGAGACTGCTTTACAAGAAAGAGAAAGTCAAAGGGAGGTGGCTAAGTCTGACAGGATAACACAACAGAACAATCAACAGTCTAAATTGATCAATCAAAGGAAGAATAATTTACCCCCTCAAACCTTTGAATCTAATGAAGATAGTTTAGATGGCTTTGACCTTGCAGAATTTTCTCCAAGGTAGCTTAATTAAGTTGTGTTTTTTTTGTTTAACTTTGTAGTAAAATTTAATTAAATGGAAATAAAAGTAAAAGCAATAGAAGGGAGTGGAGAAAAAAGCACTCAAGAAGTAGAAAAAGAATTACTTGAAAAGCACGAAGAACAATTTGAAGAATCTTCAGTTCAAGTGCAAGAAAAAACGGAAACTCCTGTAGAGGAAGTTCCACAAGTTGAATCGAAAGAGGAAACAAAAGAAGAAGCATCCTTAACGGATGATGACGTTCTTTCATATATTGAGGATAGGTACGGAAAGAAAATCAATTCATTTGATGAGTTGATGACAGAGCGTGAGACATCAGAAGAATTACCTGAAGATGTAGCAGCTTACTTTAAGTACAAAAAAGATACAGGTCGTGGCATTGAAGATTATGTTAAGTTACAGCAAGACTTTGATTCAATGGAAAGCGACCATTTGTTAGCTGAATACTATATGGCTACAGAAGAAGGTTTAGACCGAGAAGATGTAGAAGATATGGTAGATGAGTTTTCGTATGACGAAGAAATTGATGATGAGAAAGACATCAAGAAAATGAAGCTATCAAAGAAAAAAGAAATTGCAAAGGCTAAGAAGTTTTTCAATGAGCGGAAGGAAATGTATAAACAACCCCTTGAGTCAAGTACGGTTGGAATGACCGAAGATGCCAAGAAACAACTAGAAGAGTACAAGCAATATGTAGACAATGCAAAGTCGTATGAAGAGGAGAACAAGCGTAAGAGCGAGTGGTTCGTAAAGAAGACAGATGAAGTGTTTGACAATGAGTTCAAAGGTTTTGAGTTCAAGTTAGATGACCGAAGCGTTACTTACTCTCCTGCAGATGCAGCAGAACTAAAGAAGTCACAGATGACTCCAATGAATTTTGTAAATAAATACTTGGATGAAAATGGACTAATGAAGGATGCGGCAGGATACCACCGAGCACTATCTATAGCTATGAACCCTGAGAGGTTTGCTAAGTTCTTTTATGAGCAAGGTAAATCAGAAGCGGTAGACGGAGTGATGCGTAAACAAAAGAATGTCAACATGACAACACGCAAAGCACCTGAGACTGTGAGCAAAGGGGGATTACAAATTAAAGCTATGAATCCTGATTCAGGACGAGGGCTTAAAATTAGAAGTATAAAAAGAAAATAAAAACAATTTAAAAATTAAAAAAAATGGCAGTTTTAGCAACACCGGGATTTGACTTACAACCAAGTGCACAACAGGTCCCAACATCAACAAACTACATTACCGATTTTAATTTCTTAAATCAGTATCTACCTGATACTTATGAAAAAGAATTTGAAAGATATGGTAATAGAACAGTAGCATCTTTCCTTAGAATGGTAGGAGCAGAGATGCCTTCAAACTCAGACCAAATTAAATGGGCAGAGCAAGGAAGATTACACATAAAATATACTAAAGTAGGATCAGCAGCTCTTGCAGCAGCAACTACGGCAACATTGCAAATAAATGATGATCCTGTCCCTGCAGGTTTAGCAGCACCACAAGGTAGCACAGCAGGAACTCCTTTCAACGCTAGTCATGGTATTGCACTCAGAGTTGGACAAACAATTATGTTAGTTCCAAATGCAGGAGGTGCAAGCAACAAAGCTGTAATCACTGCAGTAAACGGAACTCTTACTCAATGTACAGTAGCGTTCTACGATAATGGTGGTTTAGCAGTGGCAGGTACAGGTGTAGGTAATGCAGACTATACTTTATTTGTTTATGGTTCTGAATTTAAAAAAGGAACAGAAGGAATGGCAGGAAGCCTTGAGTCAGATGACTTTATCTTCGCTAACAATCCTATCATTATCAAAGATACTTATGCAGTATCAGGTTCTGATATGGCTCAAATCGGATGGATCGAGATCTCAACTGAAGACGGTGGATCAGGATACCTTTGGTATTTAAAATCTGAGCATGAGACAAGACTACGTTTTGAGGATTACTTAGAAACAGCAATGATCGAAGCAGTTCCTGCAACTACAGCAGCAGGTGGATCCGGAGCAGCAACAGCAGGCTTCATGGGATCTGAAGGTATTTTCTACGTGGTAGAGAATAGAGGTAATGTATGGGGTGGAGGTAACCCTGTAGCATTAGCTGACTTCGATGCAGTTATTCAAAGATTAGACAAGCAAGGTTCTATTGAAGAAAATGTTATCTTCTTGAATCGTCAGTTTAGTTTTGATATGGATGATATGTTAGCAGCTCAAAACTCTTACGGAGCAGGTGGTACGTCTTACGGACTATTTGACAACGATGAGGAGATGGCTCTTAACTTAGGATTCTCAGGATTCAGAAGAGGATATGACTTCTACAAAACAGATTGGAAATACTTAAATGATCCAACAATGAGAGGTGGTATTGACGGAGCAGGTGTAGGAATCAATGGACTATTAGTTCCTGCAGGTTCAACTTCTGTATATGACCAAATCCTTGGAAAGAATGCAAAACGTCCTTTCTTACACGTACGTTACAGAGCTTCTGAAACAGAAGACAGACGATACAAATCTTGGGTTACAGGTTCAGCAGGAGGTGCAAGAACTTCTAGCTTAGATGCAATGGAAGTAAACTTCTTATCTGAAAGAGCAGTTTGTACGCTTGGAGCGAACAACTTCTTCTTATTCAAAGACTAAGAACACATATAAGGGGAGGGTTAATTCCCTCCCTTTTTTTTATTATAAATTTTAAATCAAATCAAATGAAAACAAAAAAACAAATGCCTACTGTAAAGCAGTATAGGCTAAGACAAAACTCAGCTCCTTTATCTTATTTATTACCTACAAGACACACAAGGAGATCGCCCTTACTTTATTTCGATAAAGACCAAAACATAAACAGACCTTTAAGATATTCATCTAACCAAAAGAGTCCTTTCGAGGATGAACAAGATGGAAACTTTATAATGGAGCCAATCATTTTTGAAGATGGCTTTTTAACAGTTCCTGCAAACAATCCTGTTCTTCAGCAATTCTTACACTATCATCCGCAAAGAGATATTGTATTTGAGGAGGTGGATAAAGAAAGAGATGCTAAAGAAATTGTGGAAGAATTAAATGCAGAGGTAGATGCTTTAATTAAAGCAAGACAGCTTACTATAGAACAACTAGAAAATGTATCACGTATATTGTTTAATGTTGACGTATCTAAAGTTTCAACAGCAGAATTAAAAAGAGATGTACTTATATATGCACGTAATGAACCTGAAAACTTTTTAGATGTTTTATCTGATCCTGAGTTAGATCTTCAAGCTAAGGTAGCTATGTTCTTTGAAAAAGGATTGCTTGGATTTAGAAATAAAAACAAAGACGTATATTTTTATACGCCATCAAATAAAAAGAGAATGTTGACAATTCCTTATAATGAAGATCCTTACTATGTAGTTACTTCATACTTACAAAGTGATGATGGTATTGATGCATTAAAGATGCTTGAAAGCCACCTAGAAGACTAGATTTTTTTATGTATCTTTGTAGTATTATTAACCCATTAAATTTTTAAACAATGGCAAAGTTTTTATCAATCCCTGTAACAAGTGAAGGGAATCAATTAGTATCTGCTGATAACATTAAACTTATTGAGCAGGCTTCAACTACTACCGTAACTATTGTATATGGTGGAGCAGCAGCACAAGATGT
>Ga0098043_1000171_pt1 | contig 21350 bp, 23 predicted proteins | sample 9B_taG_FD_92581 | JGI IMG/M metagenome (GOLD analysis project Ga0098043, IMG submission 92581) | Marine viral communities from the Subarctic Pacific Ocean - 9B_ETSP_OMZ_AT15188_CsCl metaG | ecosystem: Environmental > Aquatic > Marine > Oceanic | place: Subarctic Pacific Ocean | collected 2015-01-10 | reverse complement strand
TCAAGTGCAGATCAAACTAAGAAAGCCATGGTCGATTGTTACGATGCTGGTCTTACACCAATGCTAACAGTGCATGATGAATTATGTTTTAATATTGAAAACAACAAACAAATAGAACAAATTAAAGACATTATGTCTAATTGTGTGCCAGAACTAAAAATTCCCTTTGATGTAGACGCTGAAATGGGGTCAAATTGGGGAGAAGTTGGATAGTGGACAATACAAAAACATACAAAAACAAAGGTATTTCTAGGGTATAATCACACACAGACACTTTGTTTTGGCTCTGTGTGGCGATCTGAGAGCCTAGTTTTTTCTGACAGGTTTGCAATATGCAGTGATTTTGCCGATTTCACCATCTGGTAGTGGAACATCTGGTTGATTGTTCAAACGTCTTGCAAAATACAAACAACTGTTAATATTTTCAAATCTTTGTGTCTGATCTATCACTCTTTCGTTGAGCATGAAGACCAGAAGAAACTCTATCATTCATCTTTTGCCTTCCAAAAATACTCGTCTGTATCTCCGAGTCTGAACTTCTGTCCGTTCTCAACTTGATATATTTCTGTACTAACTTTGAAGTCTGGTTGCAGTGGCTTGTCTGGTGTTAGTGAATTATCGTACACTCTCATTCTGTTGTTTGGATACAGACAGAACTGTCCGTTATCTAATTCTAATAAGTTAAATGATTTGTGTTCTGCTGGTTTCTCACTGGTTGAATAATCTATCGTGTCTATACTCTCGTGATAGTTATCTAAAGTACAAACGTAAGATCCTTTTACAATGCCGTGATCTCTTGTGTAAACTTCAAAGTCCATTGATCCTATAAACTGTTTGCTAACTGCCACCACCCCATAATCCATGCAATTCCAAAACTGGAGATTATAAAGATCCATATCTGGATCTGGGGTCTGTGGTTCAGAAGTAAAAGCACTAATAGGTAGTTTATCGTAAAGAGCACCGTAGTCAGGGAGATAAGTTTCAAAATAGAAAGCTCGACCTGGAATAGATTTCGCAGTAACCCAGACACCTTTTACAAATTCTCCGTGTCCATCTTCTCCATCTCTTAAATATTCTTTACGAACCCATACATCTATCGAAGGTAAATTAACAATTAATGTAGACATTTATGTATAAATTAAACCTCTTCTGTATCCGTTTACTCTATCGTATGTAAGAGTCTCTTTTCTGTTTGCGTCACCAACGTATGATACATGCACCCAACCAGAGCTTGGACCCTTGGCTCTTTCATAACATTCTAATATTAACTGATCGAAATCTAATTCGTTTGCTATATGTTGTGCTAGTTCTGCATTGGCAATACCTGGTATCTCTATGTCCGCCGCTTGACCTTTACAATGTTGACTTGTGCTTTTTGATCCTATGGCTCGACATAACGCTGCGCTGCGATACCCAGAGTTAATAACAACTGGTTTATCAAAGTGAGTTCTGATAGGTTCAAGAACATTCTCACATAGTGCCATCATAGCTACTACATGTTTGTCTCCAGGCGTGTTCTCTATACCTTTTCTTTCTGCCGTTTGTGATTTCACAAACTCTGCTATTGTAAAATGTGGTGATAATCTACTCATCCAGTTCTCCTAGCTATTTCCATATTTTTTATTATAGTTTCTGGATCACCACCTAAGAAGGCTGCGATCTGTCTATTTTCTGGAGAGGGTCTTAACAATTCGTTCACGGCTCTATTTTCAGTCATCTCCACTGTCGGTGGTTCTTGAGTCAAGTTTTGTGGTCTTGGTTGAGGTAACTGATCGTTCTTCTTGGGAAGATTCGATAAGTTTAAGAACTCTCTAATATTTTTTGTTGGTGTTTTTAATTCTACTGGTTCTGGTGTTAATCGAAGACCCAATCTGTTTCTAAATAATTTTTGAAGAGAAGATATCGGTAAATTAATCCCTTGTCTTCTAGCTACTCCAAGTCTTTCTTTACTTGGAAAGTATGGTAAGTATTTGTCTGCTCTCAAAGAAAAGATTTCTCTGTTACCTAATCCAGCTTTTACCTTAAAAATTCTAGCGAGTTGAGTATCTGACATCCCTAATTTTTTTAGACTATCATAGTTTAGTTTCATTTCTTTAAATGCTCTAAGTCTTGCATCATCTGCTCTTAGATATGCTTCGAGCACTTGATCTTTACTAGGATCTTTTAATCTTAATACATCTGTAAACAATGTTGCAGCGCCAGATCTAGCTCCTTTAAACTCTTGAGCTTTAAACTCTGCAATTCTATCTCTGTCTATAATCTGTGACTGAAGACCAGTGAAAGCTCTGAATAGTTCACCATATCTTTTATATTCTCGACCAGTTGTAGGTTCTTCTGCTTCAACATTAAAACCTAGAAACTGACCACCTTCTGGAAAGAATAAACCTCTTGCAGTTCTACCAAGTTCTGGAGACTTAACTGCCTGTCCTCTAGCAATACCAAGATCAGCACCAGTTGGTATTCTTATAGGAAGTATGTTTGGTTTAAGAGTATCAAGTATATGTATCAAGCCTTTTTCAAACTGTAGTCCTAACTCATCTCCTTCTTTGTAAACTTTAGCACCAGATCTAGTTACTCCACCTCTTCCAACACCAAGTCCAAGAGCACTTTCTTTTGGTAACACATCTAACACTGCATCATAAACCATGGATACTTCGAAGAAAGGACTGAAAAATTCTGCAATGGAATCAAAAGTAGCACCTCTAATTTTAGCAAAATCACTTTTATCTAATCTTGTACCATCTCTTAAAGATCTAGCCATGGTATGAAAAGGTTTGGAAACCAAGTCCCAAGGATTTGTGTAACTAAAATCTATAACTTCTGGATTACCTTTTTCATCTTTACCAACTGGTATCAACACAGAGTTTCTTTGCCACGGAGCAGATAGTCTGTTGATAGCATCAATCTCTTCATCAGATGTGTCTGTCATCATCTGACCAAATCTTTGTAAGCCTTCACCCATTATACCAAATGTGAACAACGAGCTAGTCATTCTTCTAGCACCAATCTCTCTGATTGCTGCACTATCACTAGCAAGTTCTTTCATGGCTACATCTAAAGTATTAAAACCAGTTCTAATTATTTCTGCTGGAAACGCTATAAAGTTACCAAGAGGCAAACCTCTTAAACCTTTTATCGCATCTGGAACAAGTTCGTAGTTTGGAACGAGATTACGAATATTGTCTGCCGTAAATTGTTTGAAAGCCTCTTCAAACTCCTCTGGCGTAGCGTCTGCTTTTGCACCTATCGTTCTTCCAAACTCTCTGTCTGCATTTCTTGTTGCGTTAGCGATAGCTGCTCGTTGTTGTTCTATAGTTAGATTGTCAAACCCTGGAGCTTTTTTAGCATTGTTTATGGCACTGGCCTGCATCTTTCTTCGAGCATTTCTAAACTTCTGTGTCTCAAAGAGATAGTTGTATATCTTCCAAACATCATCGCCACCTCTGTATAAGTCTTCTGCAAAACCAAGAGGCTTCTTAAAAAACTGTCCCAGTTTACTTCTCTTTTCTGTTTTAAATTGTGGATCAGATCTACCTAAAGTCTCTACTCTTTCTTGTGCTGCTCCACCTTTAATTTGACCTTCTACAAAATCTCCTCTTGCTTCGTATCCTAGTCCTTTTCTTAAATTTTCTTGTATCTCTCGTAACTGAGCCGAGCTACCAATGACTCCTCGCTTCTGCATATCAACAAGAAAGTCCAGTGTTTTACCATCTCTTTGTAAATCTGCAAAAGTCATACCTTTCACTTTAAGTTCTTTGTCAATTACATCTCTTAAAACAAGATTAAAAGAGCTACCAAGACTGGCTCCTTTACCAACATTACCTTGTGCTAGTGCAAAACCCGCTGCAGAAGTGACGTTTCTAACTTGTGTTAAAGGAGAGAGAATTGTTTTCGCATATTGTGTTGCACCCTTCAAAGTCTGAAAAAAACCATACGCTTGTCTAAGCAAAGTCGGCATGGTGTCAGAATCATTCATAGCGTATGTGCTCAAGTTATTATACATAACTCTTGGTACTGCGTATCCAAACATACTTCCGAACATACTAGTTGTTTGGTTAGCACCAGGTGAATATATATCTCTCTTCACACTAGTTTCGGCAGATCGTCCTAGAATAACATGATTAGGATGGGCAGCTAACCAATCATCAAGAGCTGCTCCCAATGTCTTTTCATCAAGATCAGATACTCTATCTATTACGTTTGGGTTTACATTAAATACGTCTGGCTTTTGTCTTATCCAGTTTATAATTTCATCATCCATTTTATAGAAAAGTTGTTTTTCTTCTGGAGCTGCTCTTAGTGTCGTGGGTCGTGCTGCATTTCTCGCAACTGTTGCGGCTATGTTTTCATCTACAGTTTCTTTAAACAATCCTAAAAATCTATCAGTCGCTATAAAATTAGATAACTCTGACACTGTTGATATGAAAGCCTCTCTTGGATCTCTGATCTCTCCAAGTATTAAGCGTAAGACTTCACTATCTACTTTTCTTTTGTTAATCAAACTCGTATCTAATCTTGTTTGGAACACTCTTGATAATGCGTGGACACCACTGCCTTTTGCTTTTGCGTTACTAACAACTTTGTCTATATAAAACTGTGCTTGATCTCGACTTAAAGTGCTTTGTCTTGCAGTCAATTCAGCCATCTGTTCGTCAGTTATCTTGTATGGTGTGTCACTTAATATACCTCTTATGTGACCATAATCTACGCCTTCACCTCTTGTTATTTTTCTAATTATTTCTGTCTTAGCTTGAGGTTTTATAACATAGTTCTTATCGTTGTATATTCTATATAATCTTCTTAGATATCCACCCTCTCTCATCATTCTTGAAACTTGTGCTCTAAAATTTTCTCTAGTTAAACCACCTTGTATCACAGCGTCTTCTGGTAAATCAGATATAACTTTACTATTTAAGAACTGGTCAGTTAATCCTTTGATGGTATCAGCGGCTTTTACATATTCTTGATAAAGCTCATCTGGTAGATCTATAATTTTGTTTTCTTTTTCAACCGCTAATCTTCTTTGTCTATTAGTCAAAGAGGAAGTGTCTTGTCCTTTTCTTGCACCCTCAAGAACATCCATGAAGTTATCTAAATATTTTCTTTTATTGTGGTCTGGAAGTCCAATATATCTAGGAGTTCTTAAAATTTCTTCAATCTTTTTATCGATATCTTGCATCTTTTGTTTAGCAACTTTTATATTGCCTTCGACTTCTGGATTAATTAAAGATCGTGCTCTTGCTACTACTGGATCTAAAAAACCTCTGTATCTTAATAAGGCTTCCATTTTACCAACAAGAGCTGGTAAACTTCTCATACTTGATTCATTCTGCTTAAGTGCCATCTCTCTTCGACCAATAGATTTTTTAGCACCCTCTATCATGCCTTTAGCCAAAGGTACTGTCATACCACTTGCAATATCTAAAACAGTAGACTCTCTGGGTAAAACATTAGCAGCTGCATTACCCACTCTGGAATTTAACTCTGTTAATGCTTCTATGGGCCGTGCACTTAGAGTCTTGTTTAAAACTTTTAGAGACGCACCAAGTGCTGGAGGTATCACGGCAGTTGCCACACCGCCTTCAAGACCAATCTTTAATTTATTTAAAATTTTTGCAAAAGCTCTTTCTTGTCCATCAAGACCGACAGCATCTATGGTGTTTGTAGGACCTGCATCAAAGAAGTCACCTAGTGTTTGTGTATCATCTGTAGAAACAATCGCATCTGCTAAACCAGCGGCAGTTAACATAGTTGCATATCGCCCTAACTTTTGTGCCTTTGTTTGTTTTTGAAAAACAGTTTTTCCATCTTTCTTAAATTTTCTGAAAGGATCTCTAGCTTTGTTGATACCACTTAGGTTGGTTCCTAGAACACGAGCATTTTTAGGACCTATCTGTGGATTTCTTGCACCTATCAGTGGCTTACCTTGTAAGATTCTTCCTACTCTGCCCGCTTTGGACACGGCAGAAGCAGCTGCAACACCTGGAATACCAAATTGAACTAGAGCTTCTGTAACTTTACCAGCTGCTCCTTCTGGATCTATACCAAGATCTTCTCTGATTCCATCAAACCATGCTTCAACTGTGTCGGTGGCTCTACCTCCAGTTATGGCATCGCTTACCAAAGTTCCTGTTGTAATTATTCCTTCTGGTATTTTAGATAAACCAGAAAGCACACCCTCACCAGCTTCTGTAAAAAACCCCTCGTAGCTACCACCACCTCTAGCTTTAGCTAGATTTGCTTGTTTTTCATTGAAAGCTCTAACTCTTTTTTCAGCTTCTTCTTGACCTATCTCTTTTAGGTAGGTGTATTTTTTTCCATCAACTTCATAAGTAAACATTTAACTGCCTGGTGATCCCACAAAGAGGTCTGCGTTGTTTTGATATGTTCGTACAGTGTCTGCATCTCCAGTTTCAATAGCGTTTTTAATTATCTCTGGCATATCGTCATATTTAAGAATAACACCTTTTTCTCTTAAAGGTTTAAATGCAGTAATCAATGCACCTAAAGCAGCGTTAGCGTTACCTTGAAATGGATCTAGAGCTTTTTGAAAAGGACTAGTAGATGCAGTTAAGTTTTGAAGAGTCAATCCTAACTCTTCTTGTACGGAAGCAGAAAGCTCTGTGCCTGGAGCCGCCTGCATACCAAAACCTCCTTTACGTCCAGCTATGTTAATTTTTTGCATGGATTCTGTTGGTCTGGTAACTTTACTATCTTTTAGTTCTTTAAGTAAATCAAACTGTTGATTTATACCTTTTTGCGTAAGTTCTAAGTTTTCAGCAGTCATCAACTTACTCTCATCTTTTATCTTAACAAGACCTTGAGTTACCGCTGCTTGAATCTCATCTGGTAACAGAGCAGCTATCTTAGCTTTGTGAATCTCTAACATGTTTTGAAACTCTGAATCACTCTTGTCTAACTTAAACTTCTCTAAGTCATAGTTAGCCATGGTAGCCAGACTTTCAATCTTTATCTTTCTCATGGCAACTTCTGTGTTTAACTTATCAAGCAAGTCTTTTCTTTCTTCACCACGAGTTTGTTGTACTATGTTAAATTCTGCTGCTTTTCTTTGGACATCTAATGCGTTCTTTGCAATGTTTTCAGATTTCTTGTCTGCTAACAACTTATACATTGTGCTTTGATAAGTTTTTACGTCTTCTCTGTAATCATCTGAAAGATCTTTCATGTCTCTGCCGTAGCCTTCAAGACCAACTTGAAAACCTTTAGCTACATTTGTTAGTGCGTTTTCACTCTCACCCGCAGCCATGGCAAGACCTGCCCTCATCATATTCAACCATACAGATCCTTGTTGATCCTTAGATAAGTTTTCGTCAAGTTTGTCTTTGTCATAACCAAGCAAATCAAAAGCGGCATCTCTTACATCCCCAAACGTAGCCTCTTCTGGTTTCTTCTGTAGAGCAGCTATATATTCTTCTTTATGCTTATCATAAGTTTTACCTAATATATTAGCATTGTCTAAATTATCTAAATCAGTTGCGTAGGTTGAATAAAGATTTTGTATGCCTTGTATCTCGGTAGCTGTTCTTTTTTTGATGTCCTTAAAGTCAAACTTTTTTGTAGTGTCCTCTGGTTTTGGTTTTACATTAGATGTAAAAGGAGCTTCTGAAACTGGTATATCTCCACCATCATATGTTTCTGCTTCATCATCAATTTTCTTAGCTGTTGCTGTATTCAATATGTTTTGAGTTGTATCATTTATTGATGGCGGAATATTGGTTACTTCTCCACCACCCACTTCTTCTGTTATAGCCGAACTGCCTGGGATTGCACCAAAACCTTTTGCTGTTACAGGTGTAACTCTTCCAAACTCAAAATCTGCCGCGTCTATCTCTGTGTTAGATCTGCCTAGTGGTTTTCTCTGTCCATAAAAAGGTATTGTGAAATCGTAAATTGACTTAAGTTTACCAACTTTAAATTCATTTGCCACAGTAGGATTTATTTGACTAGCTTCTGCTGTTCCAACTCTAATCAACTCTGGACTAGAAGCCATGATACCAGAAGGATCACTCCTACGGATATTAGGATTACGAAACATTGGTCTATCAAATACGCTTCTTATCATTAGGCTCTTCCAAAAAAGTTATTAAAACCACCAGCTTGTCCTACTGCTCCGAGACCCGCGATCCCTAATCCAAGAAGTTGTGAAGATCTACTTGGTGGTGGAGTTGAAACTCTAGATGTAGTTTGTTGCAGTGCTGGAACACCTCTGAATATGTCAGATAAGAAACCTACTCTCTGGAATGGTAGAGCTTCTTGTGCTAGTTCGTTTGCTCTTGCTATGTCTAATTCTTTTTGTCCTTGTTGTTGTTGCAAACCACCAATTCCAAGTAGCGTGTTTACATCTTGGACACCTAACTGCTGCCCTAATTGTCCAAGAGCAGCAGTTGATGTTCCAAGTTGCCCGATTGTCTGACCGAGTCGTCCAGTTGTCGCACCAAGCTGTCCAGTTGTCGCACCAAGTTGCCCAGTTGATGCACCGAGTTGTCCAGTTAATTGTGCTTGTCGTAAGGCTTGTTGAGCTCTTGTTGTTGCCGCTTGTTGAGCTAATTGTTGTGCTTGTTGAAATCCTTGTGTTCTTAACTGTGCACCAGTTCTAGCTTGTTGATCCATGACATTTCTTGCAATCTCTGCTTGAGCTATACCTTGTCTAGATCCCCCAAACGCACCACTTCCTACGGCTTGTCCAGCTAATTGATTCTGTTGCATCTGTCCTTGTCTTGCTATATCAGCTTGTGTTGCTGCAATCACATCTTCTGTAAACGGATTCATAAAGTCTTGGTAAGAAGTTGGATCAAAATCAAAGGTGGCTCTGCCAGCTTGATCTACTGCTTGATCTATAGTCCCTAGTCCTTGGGTCACGGTTCCTAGTCCAGTGCCAACGACTCCTAGTCCAGTACCAACTGCTCCTATGCCTTGACCAATCGCTTCACTGCCTCTTTGTATAAAAGGCTCAAAGCCACCCACACCTGCTCTAGCTCTGTCTATTGCATCTAACTGACTCTGTGAAAGACCTTGTAATTGCTGTCTAGCAAACGGCATAGATGAGCCAGGTTCTGTTACAGCCTCTGCACTTTTAAATATATCTGCTAAAAATTCTTCTTGGAATGGTGCTAACCTAACGGTTTGTTCTGAAGTTGTTGTAGCCATTATGCAACCCTTTCTAATTCAGACATCATCTCATACATTCTTGCAGCTCCAATGTCTCTATCTCCACCACCTGCACCTCTGACTGCTTTTGCAGTTAACACAAACTCGCCATCTGACAATCTTGCTGGTACAGAATCACTTGTTCCTGTTCCAGGTCCAGTTACTTCACCACCAGCGGCAGCCATTATCCCTACTTGTCTTTCTTCTTGTTTCCTCAAATCATCAAAATATTTTTTTCTGTCTTCATCATCATCTAAATCATAACTCTTGTCGCCTATAAAGCCAAGACCTAATCTAGATTTACCAACTGGATCTGGTCTTTGTGCAAACTGTTCTTGTTTTGGTTCCTCGCCTAACGCAAGTGCTCCTATACCAGCACCACCTATACCTAACGCAGTTCCCGGGTTCTCTTTTGCAAAATCAACTGCTTTTTGAAAAAAACTTGGAGTATCTACTGTTTTTACGGATGCTTCAAACCCAGGTGTTAGAGCTTCACCAGTCGCCATAGTGCCAGATCCGTATTGTGCGGGAAGTGCTGCAGCTTTTGGAGTGAAAAAATTACCACCACTTGCAGCGTATCCACCAATACCACCAAAAAGTGCCGCCTTCAACGCATCATCCGTATCGCCACCTGCAGCCAGTGAGCCTATACCTGCACCTAAAGCAGAACCTATAGCGGCAGAACCTAACGGACCACCAAGAGCGAAACCGAGAGTACCACCTATGACTGGTGCGGCTTTTTTTAAGATTCTTTTAAAACTTTTAAATATACCCATTCACGACACCGATACAGTAACATTACCTAATGTAGCAGTTCCAGAAGATCCGTCAACACCTGCTATGTTTAATAAACTTACTTTAACATCATTTCCAAATCTATACAAGGTTCCAGGTTCTAAACCTATATCACTTGTTGGTATATCCGATAATACTATTTTAGTGTTTCGTCCCTCACCTGGATTGTCATTTTGTTGTATGAAAAAATCTAGAGCTCTTACTAAATCAATAATATATGCTTGATCGACCTCTCCAATCGGTAAAGGTAGTCTTGGTGAAGCAAGATTTCTTGAAGACATTATCTTCTCCCATCTGGTCTAATGTCTACTCTTGGTGTCCCTAACTTCCAAGCAACGCCTTGTGCCGTTGATTCGAGCTTCATGTTAAAAGAACGACCTCTAAGTCTTACGTTAATTAAATCTGTAAACTGTTCTACTGAAGTAGTGGATGTTCTTTCGCTTGATCCACTTGAACTATTAGCATAAGTGCTACCAGGTCCTTTCCTTGCTTGTAATGTGAAAGTAGCCGTTGGATTACCAGTGTCTGATGTAGATCCCTCAAAAGTAATATCTGGAATTAATTGCTTTATAAAACTAAATTGATACCCATCACCTATATCAATTTGACTTGATTCAATAGAAGCAGTCATTGCTGATCCATCATCATCGTTTCCAGTTTCGTGGTCAAATAAATAAGATGAGCCTGCTGCTATTGGAAATCGTCTGATACCTCTGTCATGCCAAGCAGTTCTAGTTAAAGTTCCATAATACCATGTTTTCTCTAGGTAATTGTAAATAACATACTTATCATTTTCTGTTGAACTAGCAGACGGATAAAACCACCATATCTCTCCCCATTGAGAATTAACTGCGGCAAACACTTTATCGACCTGACTAAGATTAAAATCTAAAAATACTTTTTCTCTAACTGTGCAAGGTATCTGTTGTGTCTGTCCACCATACAGATAAAAAGTATCTTTACCCATCCAGAACACTGCATCATCTACAGCAACGGCGGCTTTTGGACTCATGATTGTAATATTTTTAGAAAGTTCTTGCAGACCAAAAGTAAAAGGTGGTCCGATGAATCTCATACTAAACAAACTTCTGTCTGTGAACACCAGTATTTGTTGTTTTGTTTCAACTGCTTGAACGAATGTGGAGCCACTACTTAATCTTAAATCGCCTGCTGTATTTGTTGCAGTTGGAGTAAAATCTGTTAGAGACTCTTGAGAACCAAAACGAATAAGAAGAGGATCTTGTGTCGTTGTGCCTATGGTATTAGTTCCAAATGCAATTACATGTCTATCAATATCTGATACTAAAATTTGTTTTGCAATCGTAGGAACATCTGACGCACCAGTTAAACTTGATAATAAAACTGCTCTATTATTAACACCATTAGTTTTATCCCAGTAATAAACGGCATCATCTTTAGGATTCAAAAGTAAGTCTTCACCAAAATTATCATGTGACCACAAACGAATTTGTGCAGTTGTTCCACTTGCCGCTGCTTCACCCCATCCGAATGTAGTTAAATCTGCATTGATACCACCATATCCACCAGCACCCCATCCGTTACCACCAACAGAAGTATCAAGACCCACATTTATTTGATATACTCCATCAACACCAGAGCCACCATTACCAGAATCTGAACTATTTGCTGTGACGCTTACAGTAATTTCATAAGTATTACCATTAACAACTCTTGTTATTTGATGCTCTGCATTAAGAATATTGGCTGTGACAAGACCACCTAAAGTAACTGCACCAGATATAACTACAAAATCATTTTGTATTGCTCCATGATTCGAATCCGTTACAGTTATAGTTGATGAGCCATTAGTAGCGGCAAAAGTAATACTGTTAGTAGAAGTCTTACGAGCAGGTGTTACATCATTAAACTGACCACCCTCTTCTATATAGTATTTCAAATGTGTACCAACGCCCATAAAGTTAGAGTTGTCTAGAGCAACCCAGTTATGTAATGCTCTAGCCGTGCCTTGATAGGTGTTATCTGAATGTTTTGCCCAACCACCTATTTTTTCTGGAAACCCAGCATAAAATCTAACTTTTTCACAATCAAAGAAACCACCCTCATTAGAATAAGAAGTTATTTCTCTATTAATTCCTGGTCTAAATTTTAAACTGGTTAAGGGCATATCACTCTCGTTTATTTTGGTGCAGGCATTTTAACTCCAAGCACTCCTTGTTTTTGAAACTCGGCAGGTAAACCTAGATGTGGCTTTGTATCATACATATATGTCTTACCGCTAGGTCCATTAATATCATTATAATGTAAAAACACTTGAGATTGGTGAGCACCTAAAAATTCTTCTCGCCAGTGTTCAATCTCACAACCACGATAGACGATTGCGTCACCTGGGTTTAAGTGTACTTCTTTGCCTTCTTTACCTAACTCTCCAGACTTTTCTACAAACATACCCCACTCGTAACCTTCTGGTGCTGTGCTATAATCATAACCAAGACAAAGTGTTGAAGATATTTCACAACTTGGTCTGTCTTTATGTCTTTCTAAAATATCTCCCTCTGTATAAATTCTTGAGAATGTATACGTTGGACATAATTTCAATCCAGTTATTTCTTCTATTTTACCTTGTAAATCTTGCATTAAAGTTTCCATTGCAAAATCTGCGTAACAACCAAAAGCATCAGGTACTTGATCGGAAGTAAAACCACCCAACCAATTATCTGGTGCTAGTCTACCTCTTAGTATCATTGTCTGTATAGCTCTTCTTTTTAAAATTGTATAATTATAAAGATGTTGTGTCAAAGCATCTGGTATGATGTTTCTAATAACTACATAATTATTTTCTTTAAACAGTTGTACGGTGTTAGTAACTGTGTTTGATCCGTCCATTTTTTTCCCTATAAAAAATTAAAATTTATATTTATTCTTGCTTTTTTATCTGTGCAAGTTGTCGAACAGTGTTTATCTAACCCATCAAAGATCAACATTCTATTTGCTTTGCTTTCAATTTTATCCCCATTTTCAAAAATTGTAAATCCATCACAGTCATTTATTCCTAAAATACAAGCAGTGTGGCTATAATCGTAATCTTTGTGCATATCATGTTGCACTATTTTTTCTGTTCTTGTGTATAAATTACATTTAATTCTAACGATTGCTTTTATATCTATATCTGCTTTTTGACGTAGAGCACCCTCTATTGGGAAAAAAACCTCATCAAAAAAAGTACATTTGGGAGCACCCCAGTTATAAAGTTCGTGGGTAAAATAAAAGTTGTCGTCTTTACTAGGTTCTTCAAAGGCAACACATTCATTGTAACCCCAACCAAAACTAGGTGTGTATATATGGTCTGCTATTTTTTTAAAGGTTTCCTCTGGTAAAAAATTTTCAATTATTCTGTGTTTCATTCTACTTCTCTTTATATGGGTATGTGTGAAAGGTTGATTTTATTTCCAGCTTCTTCTCTTAATTTATCTAAGTTGTCTTCTGTCAAAACATCAAAAGCAACCGTGATCCGTGGTCTGTTAAGAAAAGGTTCTGAAATCTCTACTCTGTGTTGCATAAATGGTTCGCCTATATAAAGTTTTCCTATTTCATTTTCTACTTCAAATGTTTCAAAAACTGTTTTTGTTTTCATTGGGTTTATAGAAACATAGCCATGTGCAGAACACTCAATATGAACATGCCAGTCTAATACTTCATCCATGTTATGAAAATTCAACCAACTCTGTAACCATAAAGGCTTGTCAGTTTTTAAATATTCTCGTGCTATCTTTTTTATATCATTAAATAATCTATAAAATCTTAATGAACCAGATGTTAGACTAAATATATTATAGGCTTGATAACCCCATGTCGTTGATGTGTCTGGAAAGAAACCATCAAATCTTTCTTTTGCATTTTCACAATCGGTTACAAAACCAAAAAAATCATCTTGGATGTATTTTAAATTATGTATTTGATAAGACATATTAAATAAATGGTTCACCACAAAACCAAACAACAAGTGAATATCTTACACCTTTTGTTACTGGCAAGACTCTGTGTTGCATATATGAAGGGAAAACAATAACTGTTCCCATCTTTTCTTTAATCTTTCCATTACCTAAAAACTCAAACTCTCCACCTTCATAGTCGTCATTTAAAACAACTGTCATAGATAGTTTTCTTGTTTTATTGTAAGTAACTATGTTTTTATCACTTACGTCTCTTGTAAAACCATTACCATCTTTATGAAACTCGTAGAAACCACCGACTTGATATTTGGTAATCTGCATAGGTTGCGCTGAATCAATCTGAAACCTCCACATGGCTTTATCGTTTGCATCATTAAGATAACCCCAAACCATCTCAAAAAGATTTGGACAACTACTCCAAGCAACTTGTGAGTCTCTTATCTCTTTTCTTACGTTTTTTTGTGTAACATTTTCACCACCAACACTTGCGTCTTCCCATTGACCTTCTGCAAATTTGATGATTTGATCGCAAGTTTCTTTTGGTACGGCTCGGTTATAAACATAGTAATCAGACATAGCGTTGTCTAATTGTAACGGTTCTTCGATTTTATCTAAGTTGTTCATGTTTCCCCCTTTACATGATTAATCTTTAGAAAATGATAGTGATCCTGGATTTGAAACTGATACAGTTGCCTCTTGATCGTTTACCCTTAATTTATTTGTTGATGAATCGTATGTAACTTCTTGTGTTGTATTAGAAGCCACGGCTGCACCAGCAGTATCTGTGTCTGCTTCACTTGATATCGCAGTAGCTGTTGATACTGAAGATCCTTCAACTTCTCTTACCACTGTAACAACTGTTTGCAGACTTTCTGCCGCTCCTTGTGTTGTCACTGCTTCATGACCTGTAGTATTACTACCATCATTCTGTGTAATCGTTATTGTAAAGTCACTTGTATTTTCAGCACTATCACTAGTAAAAGTTACTATCTTATGGTCAACACTACTGATTGTTTTATCACTATCTGTGCCAGTATCAAACTTACCAGTAAATGTACTATTACCATTTAGTGCATTTTTTATTCTAGTTCTTGCTTGTGTAGCATTTTCACCATCAGCAAAAGTACCACTTACACTAATAGTACCATCTGCATTAGATATAGCAAAAGTTGCTGGATCTTGTGAAATAAGACCTACCAAAGTCCACGCTTCACTAGTGCTGTTTGCAGTAATAAAACCAGTAGCTGCACCATTAGCTAAATCACCAGTAGCAAAATTACCACCAGCAGTTAAGCCACCACTTTGCACGGTAAATGTTTTACCAGTTCCATTTTGAACTCTTGCTCTTCTACCTGTGGTTGAAACTGTTGAAGCACCAGCAAGTCTCATGGGACCAAGTGAAGTGCTTGGAGAACATTGCACTCTTGCTCCATATTGACCACCGAAGTAAAGTCCTTCAACATTACCCCACGGACCTTGAAACTGACGATTACCACCTGGTGTAGCACTACCAAATGATTGTGTTCCATTTATTGTTAAATAAGAACCTGAACTCCATTTAGAATTAAAATTTGATCCTAACACTGATGCAAACTCTTGTGCCATTTGTTGATTGACAGGTGGATCCATACCCAGTTGAGGATCATTCGGTATAAAAACTGCATTTGTTGGTGGTTGAGAAAACCCTGGACTTGGACCTTGTGCCATTGGTGCTCCACCTGGACTCCTTAATGGTGAATTACCAGAATAGGTATGACTACTATCTACATCGATTGTTAGTCCTGGAGTTCCTACGTTACTTGCATCTCCACTACCAGATGCGTTTACACTTACATCTGTACCACCTGCATCAAAGTCTGTTCTAAAACCAAACTCTATAACTTCGTTGACTGGTGATTGAATTAAGTTAGCTGTTCCAGATACAGTAAATGTGGATTTATCTTCGAATATTAATCTTATTGTACCACCATCATTTGAGAATAGTTTTTTAACTCTACGAGGTGTCGCTCCGTCAAGAGCAAACAGTTTTGTTATTTGTCTAACTGTACTAGCATCCAATCCGAATATTTTTGGCATTTAAAACTCCTAGAACTGTCCTACTAATATAGCACCATTTGTAAAATCTCCAGCTACTGGATCATCATTACTCGCATCTGCTTCCAAGACTAACAAATGACCTAACTCTGTTTGCACATAAGCAGTTGTAGCTACTTGAGTTGAATTAGTATTTGCCGAAGCAGTTGGTGCAACTGGTGTGCCTGTCATTGTTGGACTAGCTAAACTAAGTGTATTAAAAGCATCAACAACGGCTGCTCCACTTCCAGCTCCATCTAAATAAATTGCTTTTGCAGTGCTAGGTGCTATCGTTACGTTTGCACCAGAGCCTTGTGATATAATTATGTTTTGTGAACCACTTGTTGCATTTTCTATTATATGCACTCTTTTCATGGTGTTCGGACCTATTGTAATCGTACAAGCAGAATCTAATGTTCCAGTGTACTTGATATACATTGATCTAGCAGCATCCGAAGATCCATCTGCTATCGTAGTTGTATGTGTGTCAGCGTTTGTTGTTATGGCTTCTGTACCAAAACCTAATGCCTCTCCTATTAATTCAAGATTTGTGTTAGTCGAAGTACCCCAAGTACCTGACTCATCACCAGTTGTGATTTCTTTTAATCGAAGATTGTTAACGTATGTTGCCATTATGCTACCCTTTCAATCCAATTAGCTACTTGATCTGGGACAATTAGACCCCAGATATTTTCTTCTCCAGTTGCACCAGTGCCACTAACTCCAGTCAAAGATAGCACAGAACCACCAGTTATTGCAACCGTTCCTATCGAAATTGTTGCTCCCGCTAACGTCACTGCTAGATTTCCATCAGCAGTAACAGATTCGTTACCCAATCCAGTTGTTCCAACGACTGTTGTGACTGGTGCTCCAGTTGTTCCACTTACAGTGTAATTGATAACTGGAGTATAAGCATAGTAACCCATGTTAGTATGATTAGTACAATAATAATGTAAAGTCTGTGCTCCAGAAGCGACAGTTATTTCTGTATACGCTCCAGCTGTACCAGGCGTTCCATTTGTTGTTACACCAGTTGTGTACTCTTGACCACCACCATGAGTTCCATTTGGCGTGACACTAAATCTTAATGGGTGTCCATCGTTACTAGCATCACTTTGGTCAAATCTATAAGTATTCCCTTCGTATAAATCTAAAGTAACATCTGCCGTTGCAGTCGATCCATTGATTGCATATTTATTTGTAGAGCCTAAGTTGTAATAAGGATGATTAGATGGATTACCACCCACAACAGTAACCGTAAATGTAATGGTTGCTGTAGATTTTTGAGCAAGATCAATTACTCCAGAAACACCAGTAGGTGAAACTAATGCAGTACCTACAACAGATTCATCACCAAATCCTATTGTGCCAGTTAATCCAGTTTCTTCTACTATGGCTCCAGCTGCGGCTAAAGCATTTCCTAGGGCAGTTGTTCCCGCAACACCAGTGACGCTGAATATACAAGTTCCAGTTATTGTTGGAGTTTGCACTAAGCCTTGTGCTACATTTGTAGTTACTGGAAGAACTTGACCTACGTCTGCAAATACTCCACCACCCCAAACTCCAGCACCCCAGCCACCATCTCCCCAACCAGTCATAAAACCGATTGTTGCAGAAAAGCCAGTTACAGTTGCGGTAATTGGAATTGAACCAATGGCACTACCAAGAAAAGTAGTACCTACAACAGGTGTAGGTATTGTTATATGAACACTACTAGCGTTGACTGTTCCTATAGAACCAGTAGCTTGTAATCCAGTTTCGATTACAAGAGAACCAGCAGTAGTTGCTTCATCACCAACGGCTGACGTACCCGCTACACCAGTAACGGCAACAGAGGTGTTACCAATACCACCCCAACCAACAGCACCCCAGGTGCCTTGTCCCCAGCCGTTAGCCATAAGGATTTACCCTATGCTATACGGATAATAGCGTTTGAAGCGTCAGCTGTAGGGAATTGTATTGTAAAAGTTCCAGATGTTGATGTCTTATTAGATGTAAAATCCAAAACACAAACAGCTTTATTACTGGCAGAGCTATTATAAATTAACGCTCCCATTGCAGTAATTGTTGCAGTTGTGAAACTCAAGTCAGCAAAATCTGTAAACGCAGTTGTTCCAGATGTGGTTGGAGTAACATTTGTTAAAGAACCACCACCAGTTGCATAAGTTCCACTTGAAGCAACTTCGCCAGTCGTAGTGAACGCAGTTGTTGTTGCTCCTAATGTTGCAGTTGTGCTTGATTTACCACCACTGCCTTCTGCATAGAGTGCTAACTTAAAAGTGTTTCCACTTGAGTTTGTAAAGTTATGTGTCCCTACTAACAGCTCTTGTTTAAAAGAGGTACACATTGCTTGTGCTATAGCCATATTAGAGTCTCCTTATATATTCAGCCGTTTCCTTTTGACCACTTGATCTTAAGGCTTGAATGATAGTACCACGCTCTTCTCTTCTTGCCAAGAGAAGATAATGATACAATACTTTTTTGAGATGTTCTCTAAATTGATTGGCTTGTTGTCGTATGTGTGGTGGAGCTTCATCAGATATACTGACTATCTTGTCTACGGCTAAATCTGCTAACTGTTCGTTTGATAGACCACCTTCATTTGAAGTCATGACATTGACATTACCCGCTTGTGATACTCCTACATTAAACATTTATTTCTCCTCGTAAGTGACACCAGGTATGTCTTCTCTACCTATAATGTTAGGTGTAGAGTCTAAAGGTTCTGGTGGTTGTAGCTTTGATTTTCTTGTAATTAACATATTGCCTTGTGTTGTGGTAGATACAATCGGATCATCTAATCTATGATACCCATAGAGCTTTTGATCTTCTTTTACGTTTGTATCAAGCAATGATGAATTATGTGCAATGTTTACTTTTATACCTTTTGATATAGCAATCGCTAACCAAAACTCACAACATCCTCTGCCTGCTTCAGCAAAAGCTACATTACTATATGTAAAGTCTATGCCATACAAATGAATTTCTTTTACTTCTTGAGCTATTGCAAAAGCAATACTGTAAGCAACTGTATTATTAAGGTAAGCATACTTAGTCTTTTGTAGGACTTCTTGTAAAGGATATTCAACAACATCTGGACATCTTTTGTCTATGGTGCAAGAAAAGATTGGAATACCTAACTTTGCTTTTAGTCTGTCTACCATGATATTTGTTTGTTTACCAGCGTTAGGACTATCAAGAAACCTTGATGGTGGATCCATCATAAAACATTTATCGTGATATATAACGCCAGATATAGAATTGATTGCCCAGACTTCATCAAACTTTTCGCTTCTGATTCTGGACATTAGATATTCACTACAACTATTGCCGAGACCGACAATGGCTACGCTACCGATTTTCTTCCCCATAATGCTTCCCTTACTGTTTCGGAATCTTTACCAAACCTTCTCTATAAGCATCAGTATTTTCTTGTCCTTCTCCATAAACCTTAAGTCTAGTTATAGCTTCACCATATCTAGCAGTATAAAGTTGTAGTATATCGGACTCCCCTTTCATAAAACTATATGCCTCGATCAAACAAGCGTATAACAAAGCGTCTGGTGCATTAGTGCTTATCCAAGTTGTGCCAGAATTATCTGTGGTAAGTGAGGCAGGTCTATAATAATAATGTAATTCTGCTACATAATCGGCATCTGGTGTTGGAGCTACTATGTAATTATCAACATCAAAAGAAGCATAATATATTGGAGATCCAGTTGTTGCTGGATTAGGAGTATACTGTTGAATGAAGTTTACATCTTTTTGTAAAAGAAAAATATTCTCACTATTTTTTACATAAGATAAAGAAAAAGTTGCTAGATAATCGCTTGGTTTTTGTAAAAATTTATTACCAGTTGTCAAACCACCTTCTACATTTTTTCTAAAAAAATCTAAATCTACAGACTTTAATATTCTTTCTTCTGCGTTTTTAATAATAAAATCTAGTTCGTTTACAAAAGTCGTTTCGTTGTTTTCTGTCCAATCTTGTATTGATTGTTTTAATGTCGTTAAAGTAAAACTCATGATGTACTCACTGTTACTGTTCCCAAACTAGTTGTAGCTGTAAACGCTGTCATCTTTTGTCCTATTATACCATTTCCAGCGTTTGTGTATACTACAAATGCAGTCAAGTCTGTGTCTTGATTAGGTCTTGGTTCATACAATGCTGTTGGGTCTGGGCCTGGATAATTAGGTTCTAGTTGAGGATGTTTAGCTTCATACTCATCTGGACCTACTTTAAGTCCATTCCATTCTTTTCTCATTTCACGCAAACGATAACGAAATCCAGATCTATCTGAATATCCCCATGCGTATCTGCCACTTGCGTACCTAGCCATTAGTATCTCAAGTATGAAATGTTAGGTGTTAACTTGAGAGGTGTGCTACTTGCATCTTCTGCTGCGGCTCTTTGAAACTCTTCTTCGTATATACTTTTTAGTATTTGTATTCTTTCGGGTGCTCTTTTTATAGCTATATAATAAGCAAGTCCCGCTGCCATACATGGTAAGAATCTAAAAGGTGCATCAGTTGTATTAACTAATGTGTCTGCATCTTCTATTCGTCTTACATAGTAAAAGACTAAAGTGTAGGAATCATCTGGAGTTGACCATAATGTAATCGTAGGAGTTACTTGTCTATCAAAAAAATACTGACTTGGTTGTCCAGAGTTACTCTTATTAGGTATTTTTAGATACTCACTACGGCTCATTTGAGTCAAAGTAAAATCTGTGCCACTACTGTTTCTTAAAACAACTTCTAATAAATCTACAACTGTAGCATCTAAGAGAGTGTAAGAAGCAGTTCCAGAAGTCACTGCCACAGTTGATTGCTTAACTGTCCAAAGATTCAATCCTCTGTTTGCCCAATCAGCAAACATAAGATTTAAAGAACGTCTAGCTGTTCTAGCATCGTAACCAGTTCTCATCTCTAAGCCACATCTTTCGTATGCCTCTTCAATAAGTTCTGCTACATCTAAATTAAAATCTCTTGAGCTTGAAGTTGCCATTTATTTCTTCCTTCTTCTCACTGCCTTAACTCTTCTAGGTGCACCTGCTGGTTGTCCTATTCTTTTCTTCTGTGCTATCCTACTACGTTTTTCAGCTGCTGTCATCTCTGAAGCCGTCTTTGGTGTTTTACTAGAAATCCTTTTTGTTGGTCTACAATAAGGCGTACCTCTTTTCTCTCCTTTTTGTCTTCCACACTTTTTACCAGTTCTTTGATCTTTCCAATCTTCTTTGAACCATCTCTTAAGTGCTAAACCAGCTTTTGTCTTTCTAACTGCCATTATGCGTACTTTGTCTTTTTTCTTCTGCCTGCCATTATAGCACCACAACCTCGTGCTATATTAGGATTTTTAGATTTTCGTTTAGTCATTCTTAC
>Ga0098043_1000169_pt1 | contig 21360 bp, 16 predicted proteins | sample 9B_taG_FD_92581 | JGI IMG/M metagenome (GOLD analysis project Ga0098043, IMG submission 92581) | Marine viral communities from the Subarctic Pacific Ocean - 9B_ETSP_OMZ_AT15188_CsCl metaG | ecosystem: Environmental > Aquatic > Marine > Oceanic | place: Subarctic Pacific Ocean | collected 2015-01-10 | reverse complement strand
CTGGTGCCGGTGGATTGAGTGCTGTCTTTACCTTGTCCAAGAGTTTTGCTTTAGTAGCATACCCTGTAATAGATACTCCTTTGTCTTTTAACCATCCTGTGATATCCTTCTTAGTCCAACCTGAGTCGGGTAGTCCATCACCATCAGCGTCTTCTGTAAAGCCTATTCCTGCTGTAGTCTTGGCATCGCCTTTGACTACGAACACTTCTGGGTTAGTACAGATAGCAGTACGGTTAGTATCTAGCCATTCTTGAGAGACTTCTTGAGGTACTCTCTTAGGCCAGATACTCTTTGTACCCGGTACTTTTCTATAGGCGTAGTTACCTATGTATGTAACTGTAGGCAAGGTTACTCACCTCACTCTAACAATAGTGTAATGTGGTTGTTTGCCGCCGCTGCTTCTGCTGTTAAAGTTAAAACAGTATCTGTAAAAGTTACAATATCGTGGTCGTTTGCTGCGCCGTTAACATGTCCCAACACTGCTACAATCTTTGTAAAAGGTACTCCTACTTGTTGATTGTTTGCTGAATCATCATTCGATGAGAATGTGATTGTATCTGCGTTGGTTCTTGACTTGTCGTATTTAATTACCATCATTTTCAAACCGCCACCTGCTGTATTGGTAGTGTCTGTGTTGGTTGCTTGAAAACCTGTCAAAGAACCCGGATAGGCACCTGCTGCTCCTGCTGCACCATCTAAATGACGAGTGCTACCAGTGACCGCACCTTGTCTCATGTCTAAAGTCAATACTTCTGTAACATTTGCATAATGTGTATCATCAAATGCTAGTTTTATTCCGCTAATTACTTTACTTGTTGCTCCCATATTTAATCATCTCCTTAATATTTTATTCTCCATTAATCCTCACTTCAAGTCACGGATAGAACCTTGACCTCCAAAGAAAGTTGTCCATACTTCACCCATTGTGCGGTAAAGTCCCTCTTGACCGAGGCGGTTAATGGCGAATGGGTCTCCAGTTTCAATTCCAGACTCAAAGTATTGAGTTGGCTTTGCAGTACTAAAGTATAGGTAGTCAGTGTCCAGCATGTAAATTCTGCTGATAGCGTCACTAGCCATCTCTTTAGTTGGAATGATTGGTACACCGTTGTAAGTTGCTACGATGAAACCTGCTTCCATACCCGGAACACCTTTTACACCGTTGAATGTTGGTACTACTCTCTTTTCTTCCATGAACCTTTGTTGGCTTTGTAGAAGTTGTTGAATTCTCATCAATGTATCATATCCAGTTAGCATAACCTTTGGATTTCCACCACGAGTCCAAACAAGTCTGAAAATTTCATCCAAGTGGTCAAGTGATAGAGTTCTGTTAGTAGAACCGCTGTCAGCAGAATCCTCAGCATATGACCAAGAGTTGGCCGCTACATTTCTGTCGATTGAGTAAATGTCTTCGTCGCCAGCATCGTAGTGAGTACCAGATGTCATTGAGTTAACACCAGTGGTGATTCTGTCAAGTGATTCAAAGTCATTTCCTGCTACAGTTGTTACATCCTCAGTTAGCATATCGTTAATATGTTCTGCGTGATGCTTACCCATTTCTTCTTTCAAGACTGAACGAATGTCACCTAGACCGTCGTCTTTGTCGTTTAGGAAGATTGCTGTCTCAGACATGTCGAATGAGTGAGCAATAGTTTTAGGCTTTGCTGCAACATTTTGGAAGGTAGGTTTGGTTGTGTCTGGTAGTGTACCGTTCTCTGCAATTCCGCCACCAACAGTCTTGGAAGGCTTAGCAGTAACTACTCTCCATCCGCTTCTGTCCCATGGTTTCTTTGGTAGAATTGAAAATGCGTTGAATTCTTGGTTTAGTTGTGACCAAACTTTTCTACCGTAGATTGCTTGGTATGTTCCTGCTGTTGTGCTTAGCAATGGTGCATCAGCCTTCAATAGTTCTGAGCCAGAGTATGAATATCCCATACTTTGTCCAGCACCGTAGTAGTAGCGCTCCATATCATTGATTGTTCTCATGTAATTTCTTGCCATATATATCTCTCCTTAATTTTGTTTATCCTCTATTTCAGTTGTTGAAAACACTCCCAGCGAGGTTGTGTACCTCTGACCAGTCCATGCTTGCCATGTCCATTGTCGAAGGAACTTCGATAGTGGAAAGTTGTTTTCTGATTGTTGCTGCCTCTACTGAGTCAGATGACTTACTAATGTTGTCAATTCTGCCACTTAGGTCAGACAATGCCTTTTCGATGTTAGCAAGTGGTGTTCTTGCGTCAAAGGAAGCGGCTTCTCTTGCTTGTGCTTCTGATGTAAGTTCTTTGTTTAGTCTGTCAGCAAATACATTTCCTAGATTGGATTTGAATTGTTCTTCAAGAGATGCTGCTTTGTAAACTTCATATGCTGCTTCAAGGTCAGTTGCGGAAACTCCACTTGGGTGTAAGTATCCTTTTGCTACTGCGCCGCTTCCGCCGCTGTTGATTTTACCGATAGCGTTAGTAGATGGTGAACCACCTTCTTGTGCTCTTCCTTTAACTTGTCCAGCGAAGTAATCTGCACCGTCGCCAATTGATTCTGGTGTACTACCTAGATTCTGCTTTGCTATACTATCAAAGTGACCTCTTGCACCCATTATATCAACGCCTGCTGATTTAAGGGTGTTTTCCATCCAGTTCAGATAGTCAGTAGTAATGACATCGGAATATCCTTTTGCCATATCTGCATCTTCTTTGTGCTCAGCACCGTACATTTTCTTATCTTCGTCTTCGGTCATTTCTTCCGCCTCATCTTTTTTGGGTTTCTTGTCTTGAGATTCTTCAAGAGCCCTCTTTGCTGCTTCTGGCATTTCGCCTTTTTCCATAGCGTCGAGTCTTCCGTTCAGTCTATCTAGTGTGCTTGACAATTCGCCTAATACATTATCGTTCATATTTGTGTCCTCCTTCAATATACGGAATGTCGCCTCCGGGTTAATACCTTTTTCGCAAATAGTAACCTCATGAAGTTCTAGTTTGGAGATTTCTGTGTAGTCACCGTGTTTTTGGTCACTCTTTCGCATTCTCTTGAATGCTTGTCCTCCAATACTAAAACCTCTAAGGGCACCTTTGCGAATTTCTTTGGCAACTTCTCTTGCCTTTTCTATGTCGTCTCGTAGTTTAATGACTACGAACATACCAGCATCATCAACGCCGGATTTCCAAACTCTACCGTTAGAGTCAGTGTAAGATGGTATTACGCTTCCTACTTGTATGTTAGAGTGAGCGAGTTGTACATTTCGGAAACCGTCTGCTTTCATAAAGTCGTCAAACGCATTACCTAGAGCGCCTCTAGTAATCAAGTCACCTTGCTTGTCTACCATCTCTACAGATGCGTATCCAGCAATTACTAGGTCGCTATCAGCCTTCAAAATACTAATACTTCCGCCGTGATTAACGGGGGAAGTTCTCAGTGATGCAGATGCTGCCATTGCTTCTATAGACTATGCTCATACTATTTAATCAAGTATGGAAGACAGCCTTATCTGAATCTATCTCTAGTACACCTTCTGATACAGGTATGACTAAGTGCTTTTTGTCCTCTTGGTCTTCTGTTTCTGGTTCTATAGAGGAGTCTTCTCCGGGGCGTTTTTTGTTGTCATAGTCAGGCATTGTCTTCTCGTCGTGAAGATTAGTCGGACCCATAGGTGATTCTATAGGAGTAGCGTAGTCAATACCTAATCCCATAGCACCAGTACTAGACTGTCCAACTGAGCCTACCCCGCTCTTGAGTAACTTCTCGATAAGTAAAAGACCCTTTACTAATACTTTATCTCGTTCTTGGTTTACTGTCCACTTAGTTTCTTTTATTTTCTTAGGAGGGATTAGAGGTTTACCATCACCCTTTGATTCATGAACTTCGGCTTTATCTTCTTGCTCAGGCTCTTTAATATCTAAATTAGCCTTGAGTAAAGCACCTGCTATCGGCCCCCAGTATGCTCTTTGGCTTTCAGACAACCTAATCAAATAATTATTAGACGATAAAGGACTATGTAAAGACCAATTACCTAGTGATTCTGTCGCTTTGTAAACTACATCGCCTTGTGGCATGACCACTCTTATTCCGCTCTTTGCTCTATGTACTTCACATAACCATTGTGAATCAAGAGACTTTGCTAGTAGACCAAGTGTTTCTCGACTAACCAGACCTTCACCTTCTGCTTCACCTATAATATCTGAACCGGTCAATGTGTAAACATACTCATCTTCTATAGACTCTACTTTGGTGACATTAGCCGCATTAACCCTAACATGGTCACCTTCGTTGTATTTATCTGGACTGTTAAACGCAACTCCTACATCCATGTAAGTTTCTTCGCCCGACTCTACTGCTCGATTACCTATACTCTCTGCTTGAGTAATTGGACCAGTACCTAGTCTGTAAGTATAAGGTCCGTTGCCTCTTCTTTCCAATACTCTCAAGACTACATCTTTACCGGGCTTGAGCATAACCCACTTAGGGTGGCGGAGTTCACCCGCCATGTAAGTTGACTTAGCGTCTCTTAGTAGTAAAGATTCATGTTCTTTCTGTAAATCTTCAACTGCTAGTTTAAGACCAGCGTCGTCTGTAAGTCTAGTATCACTAGCGCTTGGAAGATGTATATTCTCAATACCTTCCATACCCCCTCTTAGTATCTTTATCCTGTCATCAATAGTTACTTCGTGAACTTCTTTATCGTCAAACTCCAAGACATCGAAAATATAGTACCCTTCTTCTGTCTTAATTACATCCACATGGTAATTTTCATCAGCAACTTTATTGAAATTTTTCTTATCATCATCTGATAAATCAAATGTAGGCGATGTCACTTTATCATCATCTTTCTTGACAAAGCCTCTCTCACCTTCTGGCATAACAGATACTATCCAGTCGCCTGTAAAGCCACGCAGGTGTTCAAGGTCATCAAGTTCAAAGATACGATGCATAGGTTGTAGAGTAGGGACTTTGGGTCCTAGGTCTTTTCTGATAATGTCAGGGTTAGTTAAATCAGCCAAGCCTATTTCTGATTTGTAAGTGGCTTTTGGGTCTTGGTTTCTTGAATAGGATACAGAATCTTGTACAAACTGAGCCCCCATCTTAGATGCTTCGTTTAATTTCTCCCTTGATTCTTGGTGCTCAGGAGAATTGAGTTTATCCAACCATTCAGGTGGCGCTATATCTTTCCAGAAAGAATAAAGCAAAGGCACTAACCTTTGCTTGTTACCATCAGGAGTAAGAGTAATCTTAGGAGTACCGTCTGCGGATAAAGTATAGTTGAAGTTTGGTCTCATTTCATGGCCGAACTCATGTTTGAAACCTCCCGAATTGTAAATGCTATGTACCGTACTGGTGTCATGTCCAGTCGGCCCTACCTTGACACGACCTAAACCTCTAATTGTTTCAGTCGTACTTTGCGGTGCTTCCACTTCTGGGAAACTAGTAATCAAAGAGTTTAGAGTTTGCATTACTCTGTGTTTGACATCTTTGAATCTAGCATCTTTTTTCTTTCTATTTCCAAACTCAGAGCGCTTTGTATGTAAGTCTTCTTCAAATCTATCATCCAAGTTATGTGCAAGTTGGAAACCTATACCAGCCTGTTTGCTTCTTTCATCTGAACCTTTACGGCCTAAAACTGCATATATCTGTTCTACTTTTCTAGCAAACTCTTTAACATCTGGTTTATTTCTTCGTTTGTTATTATCCAAATCTGCAAGCATGGCGTCAATATCTATATCTGGATACTTCTGACTAATCAACTGTCGACCTGACATAACCGGCGGTATGGGTTTACCTTCGTTTAATCTAGGAAGTACGGTGTTGTCGATATAATCTTTCATGGTCTGCCTTAATCTATCATCAGATGTATCTAAGCCAAGTGAATTCATAAATGAGTTTTCAAACTCAATCCTCTTTTCCTTTGCATCTTCAATCAAAAATTCATATTTACTGGGATTTTCTTGATATGGTTGGCTGTCTAGTATCTGATTTATTCTATTACTCTGATTAAAATAATCTTCTATAGCGTCTTCTGGTACACTAACCCCTGACGAAGAAACCGAAGTTTTCAAATCAGCAGAAAAGTCATCAGTCTTTACAGACCTACCAGTTACATCTGTATCTGTATTACCAGCAGTGTGTATGTCGTGGGCATCAGAAGGAGCCCTGTGCAAATAGTCATTAGACATCTGTGCCCACATTCGCATGTTAGCAGCGATGGTTTGAAAATCAGCATTAGGATTAAAGATTTCAGCAAGTAGTGACTGACCTTCTGGCGTTTGCATCATGTCTTGTTTTAACTTAATACCCGCTTCTGTTATGGCGTTAGTATCACTTCGCAAAACATTCTGCAAAGTATTGTAATGACCGTCACCTCCGAAAGTTCTACTTTCGACTTTCTCTTTCCTTTCCCAATCTTTCGCCTTCCTTCTTAGTTCTTCGAGTTCTTCACTCTTAGCAGGTTTCAACTGAGGCGGTAAATCAGGAAATTCATTTTCCAAAGATTCGATTTGTGCAATTAAGCCTTCGTAATAATCAGACTCTTGCTCTAAACTATCTGGTCTATCAGTTACGGATAACTGACGGCTCAATGAGCCTACTGGGTTTAATTCTCTTCCTGCATAACCAGCCATACCTATATCTTCTTCATTTTCATTTGCCAAATTGAATTGATGCTGTGCAAGGTTATCTTCGAGCCTATCAAGCATTCTCTGTTTACCAGCAGGTAGTTCTTTCAACTCTTGCATCAAATTGGTTTTTTCAAATGACAGTAAATTTTGAAACTTTTCTAACTCTTCTTCACTTGCACCTACAGGAGGTTTCTTACTATCAAGTGCAGCGATTTCGTTTACTAACCTAATCCGGTCTTGCTCAAAAGATGCCTCTAGTCTTTCTATTTCGGACTCTTTATCAAACGCTTCTGGTTTCCTAGCGTACCTCGACGCTAAATCTTCTAAGTCTGCATGGTCAGACAAGGTAGAAGAAGGCCTTCCTTCTTCACCTATACCTCTGTCTCTGTGACTAATTACTGTACTGGCAGGAGCCATAGGTGGATTTGCCATACCTAGCGCTGTACCTAAACTGTGAAACGAATGACTGATAACTGACGCTGTATCGTCATCAGAAAAATTACCTTTATGGGCGTGTTTTGTTCTTAAATGGTTAGCAGTTTTGCCTCTCAGAGCATCGTGAGCGGCGGTTGCCATGGTATTATCACCCGTAATTCTACCAGTGTGAAACTTATCGTGCTCTTCATTAGTAAATTTACCATTTACACTTGACATGTGTCTAGCATCGTGAGCATTTAGACTACCTAGTCTTTTAGTTCCTGTTACATTGAAAGGTGAAAGCATAGAACCTAATCTTTCAAAATCACCTTTGTAAGAGACACCTTCACCTGTAGTTCCCCTCATTATACTTAACTGCCTTTGTCCAAAAGGTCCCATGAACCCCTCCATGCTCCGTGTGTTCAAATCAGTATGAACAGGAGTTATCGAGTTAGCAGTTTTATCAAACATCAAACTGCTTTCTCTTAACCCGCCCAAATCAGTTTCTCGACTAGCCTTTTCGTAATCGACTTCTTCTTCTTCATCTTCTCCGATATCAAAGTCGTCTCCGTAAAAGTCCCTAATAGTCTGGGCTTCTTTTTCTTTAGCAGCGTCTTCCTTCGGATTAAACATAATTGAATGATGATGCAACAAGTCAAACAACAAATTAGGATTCTTACCCAAACCACCTACTTGGAAAGGTTTTTTCCAATGAGTAGCAAGTGTTTCAGCGTCGTCAGTATAATCATAATGGTCAGGATGAACATAACTTCCGTAATGAAATATAGCGTGGTTTCTGGCCGCTCTACCAGCCGACCTAGTTTTTATCGCCTCGTCTCTCCTCCTTCTCATTATTGTGTCTATGTCATCTTGGGTAAATGGAGAATAGGACTTTCTCCAACTGGGTCCCCAAAGAGGGTGCTGCCCGTCTTCTACTAATTGACCATTATCGTCTATACCTAACATATCTCTAAGTAGCCGTTCACCGATATGGTTTTGCTGTATTCTCTGAGAGCCGTCTTTTCTTGTACCGGCTTTTTGCTCTTGTTTTCTCCAATATATCTTTTCTTGACCGTCAGGACCTTTTTCGTAATAAGGTACTTGAGTATACATAAACCCTTTATGGTCTGGGTCAACCATCGCTCGATACATCTTGTTAAACGAATCTACTGCTTTTTCCCAATGACTTTTGGTTTGACCTAAACCCGTTTCTTTAAGAGCAGCCATATTGTGAACTCTACCTATCTGTTCAACATCTTCTGAAAGAGGTATAGGTTTAGTCATAGTAGGATGCATAGGGTCCTGTGGGTGCCTTGTCCACCAATCGTAAAGTCCAGAAAACCTCTGTTGCCAACTTCTTTTGAGTCTAGGCATAAGGTCGGGGTCATTATTATGCCTACCCAATTTCAAAGGCTGGTCACTTGAATTAGAACCACCGTGGTCAAGTAAATGACGGTAAACCTTTTCTCTTTCTTCTGGAGTAAAAAACTCTAGTCCAAGGTAATAATCCATAAAACCTAGGTTTTCTTTCCAGTCTTTCTTCTTTTCATTCATGTGAAAAGTCTTCAACTGGTGGTCTATTTCTTTTTCAGAAAGCCCTTCTTCTTGTTTTAAGTTTCTATGCCGCTCAATCATATCACGATTTCTGTTTTCCCATTCTTGGTAATCATGTAAGTAGAGTGCGTGGTTAGTAGCGTGTTCGGTATCTAGTGAACCGTAATGTGCGTTTTCAGTCAAGAAGTTATGGTCTGCTTCTTTAGCATGTTCTTCCCAAGCAGCCTCTTTTTTAGCGTCGATTAGACTTTGAGGGTCATTGTCGTGATGGTCGCTTACATAAAAATTACCAAGCACTTCTGCCTCTTGACCATGTAAAGGGTTGATACCTTCACTTAATGGGTTGTGGGTTCGGTAAGGGTCATTTGCCTCACCGTCGTTTAATTCAAATTGCCTACCAGAATATTTAACATTATTAGGGTCAACACCTACCACTCTATTTGAGTTGATTGAAGGACTATCGGGTAGACCAGCACCTGCATCATTGTCTATCTCAAAACTCATCCCTTGTTCAGTTACATTGGTATATGGCTGAGGTGTCCAGTCTTGTTCTTCTTCTTTTCTAATTACAGAATTGAACATCTTGATTAGTGACTCATCTTGCTGTGAAATAATATATCCGCTGCGCTCAGCGCTAATTGCGGTTAAGTAAAACTCTGCACCAGCATCAGCCTTACCGATACCATCAATCAAAGACTTAACAAAGACATCTCTCGCTCTATCTAAGATTTCAAGGGAGCCTTCTCTCAACTACATCACCAGCCGCTTAATTTAGACGGCTGGCTAGTCGGTCAATAGACTTCTTCAATTCTGACAAGGTTGGACCGTCGCCGCCTGTGAAGTTTTCAAGAGCGCCTGTTGTGCTAAAAGCGGTTGGGTAATAAGGAGATTCTCTAGTTAACACATCGCTGTTCTCTGAGATTGCACCTTTGTTAGTGACATCTTGTACATCGTCAAGTAATACATTGTTAGTGTTATAATAAGCGTTAGGTACTCCAGACGGCTGCGCTTCAAACCGAGCATATCCTACAGTAGCCCCTTCGGGTTGGCTAGTATAATCTGGCATACTACCTTCTTTCTTGGCAATTCGACCTTCTAAAACCTGTACTGCTTTCAAAAGGTCGTATACTTCTTTGCTCGTTTGTTCAAATCTTGGCTTCATATTAATCCATTCCTACTTCATTTCCAATGGCACCTTCTGACTTTGCTTGGTCAGCCAGTGCGTGTATATCGTTCCAATCCATTTTGTAAAAGTCTTGGTTACTGGTAGGTAAGTTTATCTCACTACCGTCTTCTTTGAGTAAGACATCATCTGCCGTACCCCTGAATATGTCAGGCATAACATCTTCTGGCATGTTATTCCTAGCAGCCACAAAACCAGCCTTTCTAAGTAAGATTGCTGGGTTTGAAATAGCCCTTTTCAACTCAATGTTTTCTGCTTTTAGAATCTGTAGACCCTCATCCATGCTTTCCATCTTAGTAATCAAAGCACCCATAAGTTTCTCAGCGACATTTTCCCTCTCGTCACTCATCTAAATCACCTCAAAGAGTCCTGTTAGAAAGTCTTCGGTGAACTGGACCTGCTCTACTAGTTCTTATTGTACCTTGTAGAACTTGACCTTCTCCTTGATGTACTGTTTTGTCAGTATGAGACTTCAAGACTGGTACTCCGCCGACATAGATGTCGTTTACTCCAGCAGATTTGAAAGAATCTGACTTGACTATTGCGTTATCTATGTCGTTACTTAAGTAATCAGCGTACTTCAAAACTTCACTAATGTGACTCCTAGCAGAAATATCATCGTTCTGTTCTAAGGCCTTGTAGAATTCATCTACATGACTCCTCATTTTTCTAGCCATCGGGTCCAATTTCTTTAGGTCCATACTCATCTCCAATACACCACTTGACTTTAAACTTCCTAAGCCCCTCTAGGGTTTCTTGCATCTATTATACTCTGACTAGCCTGTTGCACTGCACCCGGTTGAGCGCCTCTTTGTTGAACACTTGACATCGGTGCACCTGAACCCATACTGGTTCTATTCTGAGGGCTTGCCGGACCTCTGTTTCTTAGGCCCGCACCTTCTCCTCCGGGCTGCCCCATACCCATTTGGGCTTGTCTTGCCATTTGAGCAGCGCCTTGTGGACTAATATTACGACCCGGAAGTGCGCCCGGCGTACCCATACCGCCACCCATTTGCATACCTCCCATCGGCATTCCGCCCGGAGGCATACCGCCTTGTTGTTGCTGTTGCTGAGCAGGGTCTACTGGGTCAGGTTGTTTGTAGATAAAGCGTATATCTCTATTAGCGTCTTCTGATAAAGTAGGTTTGTAACCCATCATCATCATTCTTTGAGCAATGTTTACTTCCATTTCGTCACGGCGTAGTCGAGTAACTTCATCTTCTTCTTCGTTTGGATAGAGTGTCAATTTCCAATCAGTAACATCCATCTCTTCCATAATTCTAGGGAACAAGTGGTCAGTGTATACTTTGTGCCCAAACTCTACTGCTCTATTAGTTACAAGAATTTGCATACCTTCGTTATTAAGTCCACCAGACTTACCAGTGTCCATCATAAACACATTAGATACGCCATAGAAAGAAGCAATCCTTTGCCTCATTTCGTCACGGGCAGGTATATACTGCATCTCTTCAAGGCTATCCATCAACTTAACCCAGTTGATTCCACCCTTACCTGTACTAGACTCTATACCAATCTTAGGTATGTAGTGAGGGTCACGCTCTAATTTTTCATCAGTTGCTTTGAAAAATGATTTCATTGATTCGAGGTTATCAGTAGTTACGCTCAATATACCTCTTGGTATTCTTCGCTTAGAGTAAGCGGTGTACATGTAGTTGTCCATGGCAGTAAGAGTCATAGCCTGTCGCCATAATGTAGATACCGGACTTCGACCATACAGTTTACTAGGCCTGTATTTACTAACATGGATAACCTCGCCTTCTACATAATACTGGGTTTTACCAGAGCCTGCTGTGTTGACATGGTGAACATCAAGCATTTCTGTGCCACAAGTAGGGCAAGATTTGTTATCTTCGGAATAAGACTTAACTTCATTTCTATGAACAGGGCAAACTCGGAACCTCCCTCCCCTTACACCACGCTTGTCAGCAATGATACGCATGAAAATTGGGTCTCCTCTAACCATTTCTTTGATTCTGTAAAACGCTAACTCGTTGGTTTCTGGGTCCATATAATATTCTTTGATTAATATTAAGAAAGCATCGTCTGTAATGTTCAAGTCATACTCTATTTCTCTAAGTACATCCATAAATGTCTGTTCCATAGAATTTCTTTGCTCGATTAGCCAGCGAGGATAAACTAACTGATTAGGGTCAGGCTCTTCTAAATTAATATCTCCGCACTCTTTACATTCGTCTACATCGTGCTGAAACTCCGCATCACAAGAAGAGCATTTTTTCTGAAATTTCTTTTCCCAATAATAACCTCTACGAAATATTTCTTGCTGTAAAGTAGAAAGTACTGTTCTAAGTATTAGGTTTTCAGTGGCCACTGAGTAAAGGGCAGGTATAGTGATACCTTGTGCTAATACAGGCTCCTGTATGCCAGTTGTCCACAAAGGCATCTGTGGTTCTGGAGTTCTTCTTCGACGGAACGGATTACCGATTGATTCTATTAATTTACCTATTCTTCCTTTTTCTGCCATTAAAATTCCTCCGCCCAACTCAAAACCGTTTCACGGTCTACTCCCCAATCTCGCAATAACCTTTCACCTTTGAGTGTTCCGCCTAGATTAGAATACTGTAAAAACTGCTTGGCTTTGTTGTTTGATGTATTAAGATAACTAGACATTGCCTTTGATAGGCTTCCCTTGACTCTTAGATAAGGAGTAACGCTTTGTAAAAATTGAGATATATCTTCTGACTTTTGAAGTGCTACCCTGTGTTGTAACTTAGTTTCATCTTTATACACTCTCTGGTCTAGTTGTAAAGTACCCATCCCTATAGATTTGTAGAGTTGTTCACAGTGCATCTTGCCTAAATCTCCAGTAGTAGCAAAGCCAATCTTAGGTTCACCTCTATCTGAGATGTTGATATAACCATTAGAATCGAAAAAACCAGCAGCATAAGCCCAATTATCTTTGACTATCAGGCCTTCTCGGTCTATACACATGTACTCACCTTTTCGATGACCAGAAATGATGTTGATTTCTTCTCCATACATCTTCAAGAGTTTAGACATTCTGTTAACATTAAGTCTAGGTACACCCTTTTCTATCAAATTACTTGTGATTGCCCTAGCAGACATAGCACCTTTTTCTTTGACTTCTGACTTGGCCATCACCATCCACTTTTGTTGTTCTTTGGATAGTTTGTCAAACTGGTGAAGGGTTGTTTTCCAGATGTTCCTAGCATCTTTTTTAAGTTCCATTGCGTTAACCCATGCGTGTTTCTCTTCTTCGCCCCAAACATCTTCAAACTCATCTAACTTAATTAGTGCTTCTTCTGCACTTTCCCACAAGTGACATGCTCTTAGTATGCCAGATTTTCTAGTATTACCGAACAACCTAAGTGAACGCAAGTCTTTATTTGATAGCCCTATTTTTCTCATAGTATCTTGGTGGTCGTGACTCCAAGGCATCAAAGATAGTGTAGCGTCTACTTCTGTACTTTTCAAAGTCCTTATAGTAGAAATGATATTATCTATTTCCTCTTTATCATCTTTCATAATTCTTCTGGCTCTTCTCAAATCTTTAATGATTTCATTAGCACTTTTACCTATACGGTCTTCAAACCAACCGTCTCCAGTAGGTGCAAAAGCAGCATACTGGGGCTGAGGTAAATCTTTCTCTTCAAACATTATAGTCTGAGCCGCTATTGATTTAGCAATGGACTCGTCTACATTAGGATGTAGAATTAAATTGGATGCTATGTCTGTAAGAATAGAATTACCCATATCCACTACACTAGTGGTATTTGTTACATTTAGACTCGGCCACATACCCTTCCCAACTTTTGGTGTCATTTAATTATATCGTGAACCAACTGGCTCCTGCGACTCTTCCTTGTGGTACATCTCCGAACCATTCATCAAATCCGCTTAGGTAATCATCGAGCATGACCATGCTACCTTTGAACTCTTTAGTAGCCCAGTTTGCCAGAGCCAAACTCATAGCCAAGTCATCGTGAGTACCCACAGACTCTAGTCTGCCGTTTTTCTGCATACCAAACCTACTTAGTTGGGTTTCAAGATTGCGAGTAAATTCTTTGCTCTTTTCGTTACCCCAAGGAGTTTTTACTTTACCTTGTTCAAAGGCCATCAGTAAACTCATAAACATACTTTCTTTCTTTTGACGAGTAGTCATGAATGTTTTGATAGGTATATCCTCACGCATCTCTTTGAGTTCCGCTTCAAACATTCTTTGAAAGTTGTTACCTTCAAGTTCAATGAGGTCAGGTCTAAATCGACTATTAAGCATAATTATCTTTCTTTTCTGTGCACTGCTACCCAGTCCTTTTTCGTTGACTACATGTACCAATTGTTTCTCATCAGTGTCAGGTAACATCCTAAGTACGCTCATAGCAGTGTAGTCAGCATTAGCATCTGATGCAATCGCTGGGTCCCAACCTATGAAGTGCTGACCAAATACTCCAGACGGCTCGCCGTTCTCATCGAACTCTTGCTCCGCCTTGTCAAGTAAAATTAAGTTTTTATCTCTGGCCTTCTCTAACAAAGTCATAGGGAACATACTTGACATATCGTGTATCGGTTCACACAAATACTCACGAGCGAATTTAATCGCTGGCATCGACTCTTCTCGTACTTTCAGTGCTTCAAGCGGCCATCTTCCGGGCCATAGCGGTTCACCGTTAGGTAAGATAGCCGGATAGGTTTCGACTCGGAATGCTTTTTTGTCTTCCAACTCAGCGTACAAATCGTTGTAACTAAACGGTGTACCGACCATCATCAGTCTACCTGTGTGGTGCAGAACCGGAAGTAGAACAGTATAGAACCAGTCGGCTGCTCTTTGTAACTCACCCGAAGTTGTACCCCAAAGAATATCGTCACATACTACTACATCAGGGTGGAAACCACGAGTAGCACCACCAACCGACTTAGCCATAATACGACTACCGTTGGTAAATTCAAAGTAAGATTTAGCCCAAGGCTTACCTGTAGGCTTCAAATCCTTGAGTATTTCAGCACTTTCGATGTTGTTTCGAATGAAACGCATGTGTTCAAGTGTCTGTTCAAGGCTGTGACTGAATACCATAATGTGAGTATTAGGTTTGAAAGCGGCTAACCAAAGCGCATAAGACATGAAGAACACAGATTTACCGTGGTCACGACTCGCTTTGACGCAGTATCTTCTGCTTTCACTAAGACCGGCAAGCCAATCTTCATGATGATGAGAAAAGTCGAACTCTAAAATTTCAGTAAAAAAGTACTTGAAAGATTTCTTAGACATCTCTATGTCCATATCTCGGATGAGATTGTCGACATCACTCAAGGTCCAGCCCCCGTAAATTTAGCCGTTAAAGCATCTATCATTGCCTTTTCGTTAGGGTTTGTGTTAGGGTTTACGCTACCAGACATATCAACCTCTTCTTCCTCAGTAGGCTTTTCTTCTTCTGGCTTAGTAATAGGAACCGATGTATTAGATGCAGGTATATTACTTACCGCTTCTTGCTCGGTCAAACTGGCACCTTGTGGAGGGGCTGCTTGTACTCCGGGCTGGGACCCGGCTATAGCGTTAGCATCGGGCGCAATTTCATTACCTGCTGCATTAAGAACTCTTACTTTACCACTAGGCTTACTCATTGTACCTCCCACAGGAAACTTGTCTATAGTAGGTCCAATCGGCTTTGGGGTAGTTGCTGTTTGTAATTCAGTCAGTAAATCATTCCTTTGTTGTTCGGTAGGCGGAGGTAATGCTACTGTTGGGACATCTATCCTATTTCCTCTTTGTGCACCTGCCACTCCCAACTGCCTAATGTTGCCCAAAATACCTTGACCTTGTTGTAAAGTTAAGTCTTCTGGTCTTTCTCCAAGCATTCCGCCAGCCATATCGAACACCTCTTGGCCCAAAGCAGCGTTTCTAGCAGCCCTTTCGTCAGCAAGTCTTCTTTGCACATTTGCTTCATACAATTCTTGTTCTTGCTGACCAGCAGTCATAAAGTTACCACCAGTTAACCTGTCAAACATACCTCTTTTTCTTGCCTCAGCAGGATTCTCTTGTGACCTGTAGCCAGCATATTTGTCAGCAATATCTGCCGCTCTGTTGGCTCTTATTTTTTCTCGCCGACTCGATAAACCTCTTCTTAATCGACGAGCATCTCTAGCACCTTCGAACATACCATACCTTAGATTGTTAATAAACTGACCAAAGTTATTAGTCGGCTGTGTCAAAGACAAACCGGCACCTACTGCCCCTCCTAAAATGCCAGAAAGTCTTTCTCCTCTTACTGGTGAATTATCCTCCGTAGAAGGAGTTGACAACATAACTGGGTTACCAAAGGCGTCGAAAGCATAGTTACTCTTTACCAATACCTTGCCGGGAAGAGCAGACTTAACTAATACTCTTCCCATCACTTTAGCCCCCTTAAAAATCCGTCAAAGTATCCAATCTTCTTTTTGATTGCATCCATCCCGCTGGCTACATCCAAGGAGCGATTCATTATGAAACCATTGTCACCAAATGTTAACTGATTGTCAGGTATACCTTGAGGGTAGCCTCTGCTGCCCAGTGCTCTTCTTGCCAAGTCTGATGGGTTGCTTGGCTGCATCTGCAAAGGCGGTGTTGGTAAATTAATCATCGGCGGAACTTGAGGAGGTAAAGCGGGTGCAGTAGTTTGAGGTCTAGGATAAGAAGGTACAACACGGACTTCATCTCCAGTAGGTGCCATCTCATGCTCACCAAGCGCTATACGGTCATGGCCTCCCGGCCCCCAGTGCTCAGGCGCAGCGTAATGTGGGAACTCTGGCATAGGAGTAGCAATGCTTTGTGTCGCAGCATCTGTTGGTATTTCACCTAAAGAGAATCTTTCGTGCCCTGTAACATCCATCATACCTGCAATTAGACCTTCTATATTTTGCCTTAATCCTTCTTTTGGCCCCTGATACGCTCTCTTATTGTGATTTACTTGAGACTCTCTCATACGCCTTGCTATCTGTTCTTTAGCCTCTTCTTGACTCATACCTTGAGCAACAAGTTTACCAGCAGCGTTACTCATATGTCCGGCTATATCTTTGGCGACTAAGTTAGCCCTTTTGTGAAAATTAGTACTTTCGTGCATAGGCGCTCTTTCTATATGGTTTCTGTGAAAATTATATGTTTCATCTTCATGATGAGAATCTAAATCTTGGAACAGTTGTCTGGCTAAGTTTTTGAAAGAGCCTCCTCCAGACGGGCTGTTTAAACTGTGAGTTGTTTGGAATAACAATTTCAAAGCCCTTGTACTGGCCATTTCATTCAAATCTTCATCGCTATAGTTGTGACTTAGACCCATACTTTCGAGTTCTTCTCGTAACATTTCACCTGACAGCCCGCCTTTAGCAGTTGAAAAAGACGCTGGATAGTAAAAAGAATCAGGTAGTAATTCAGCAATTTGATGAGCATGTATTTCTGGATGCATTCTTTGGTCACTGATTTGTTGCTCTTGCTCAGCACTAAGATATTGACTAGGTAGTATACCTGTTTTCAAGTATTCTTTACCGTCTCTTGGAGATATAGACTGAACCAGTCCACCAGAAAGCGAGCCCGGCTTCAAACCATTGTACTTTACATAATTCAAGTCATTCACGGCTTCTGGGTCAGCACCTAGTTCTTGTAGTACCTCACCAATTTCTTGATTCATGTGAATAAGACCGCTGTCTATCCATCGACCAGTTGCGCCGCCCTCAACATTACCTTGGTTGTAAGCGTAGGTAATCAAAGGTCTTGGACCACCTGCTTGCTGAGGCTCGCCTCTTCTGGCTTTTCTCATGTGAGTTTCCATATTGTGCTCGTACCAAGGACCGACATGCACTTTGCGCCATTGACTGCTGTCAAAATTAGGCAGAGTATGCTGGCTGTCGTCACCGTATTCGTCTTGGTGTTTCTGATTGTATCTGTCAATAGACCTTTGAAGTATGAACTGACTCTCTTCTTCACTAAGTCCAAAGCGTCTCATTAAGTCTTCTTTAACAAAATCAATAGTGTGTTTACCGCCCGGTAATAATTCACCAGTTTCAGGATGGTGATTCCAAGGAGGATGGTCGGGCTCTTCTGGGTCTTGACTTATACCAGCGTCTGTTGGTGCCCAACCGTGAGGTACCTGCCCTCCATCTCCGACAAAGGTAAGACCAAATGATTTCAATAAAGGCTTGAAATAGGCCTTGTGAAAGTCGGCACTGCCGAATACTACAGGTGTGTATCTACGATATTTAGAAGGGGTGTGTATTTTAAACATCAACCCACTCTCCCACTACCGGGTGCTGCAAACAGAGTAGAAGGTGCTCCCCAACTGTCAGCAAGTTCGATAGTAGAAGTTCCTCCGGTGGGCTTAGTTGTCTTATCTTGGCCCTCCATATGACCCGCTTCACCCTTTTCACCGGGGCCAGAACTGGCTTTCAGCCTTCTTTCTTGCCTCTCTACAGAATCTTTTAGTTGGCTAAGTAACCTTCTTATTTGATTGAACTTCATGTAGTCTACTTTTTTTCTCAAGTCGTCTATGTCTTCTTTAAGAGCGGCAGCAGACTTGGCCAGACTTTGGCCTCTAAGTTTAGGTTCACCGGGTTCTTTGATAGGTCTACCTTTGGGTGAAGATAATTTGTGAGTTTTAGGGTTGTATTTACTTTCAGGTCCCAATGCGTGACCTGTTTGGGCTTGAGGTACACCTGCTAGTAACTGTCTTTTTTGCTGAGTACCTAATTGCTGGTCGTAATCTCTAGGGAATAAACGAAGTGGTTGCTTTGTTGCGATACCCAAATGAGAATAATCCACACTATGAGGACTTAAATCAAGCCCTCTGTTTTTCATTGGTGATACCTGACGAGATGTTCTTTTTGCTCTACGAGTATTAGCCGTGGTAATATCTGCACCGCCGGGTGAAATTTCGAACTGTTCTCTTGTGAAAGGTTTTTGCTCTTTACCCTTTATTTTGTCAAGTCTACTCTTAATCAGACTAGACCAAGCATCATCCATTGGCTCGCCTGTAGTAAAGTAATCAGGATTACCATAAGCAGTAGGTAAAATTCTTTCTGCTCGAAGGTCACTTTCGCTTGTTTCTGCTGTAGGCTCAGCCGCTAATCGTCTTCTAATGGGAGTGACATCTTTTTCTGAGTCAAAAAAAGGTCTGGGAATTTTTTTAGGCTTGATGAATGTTTTAGGGTCAGGTTTTTCATCGTCTCCCTCATCTTCTTTCATCAAAGTAGACCAAGCATTTTCCATCGGTTCACCAGTAGCAAGCATACCGCCCGGTGCTGGCATTGTCCCAGTAGCGTTACCAATACTAAGGTTACCCATGTCAGGCATCCCAGTCATAGCGCCAAATTGCTGACCTTCGTTAAATTGGTCATCCATCATTGGCTCTTCTTCCTCTTCTTCCATTAATCCGGGAAGAGGCGGCATCTCTGGAGTAGGTTTAGGTACAGACAATTGCAGATGTGGTAGTTCAGACATTTCACTTGCTTTATCCTGTTCAGCCATTTTCTTATCTCTGACTTCTTCCATATGCTCTGGGTCACCAATACCATAACGATAATTATCATCGTCGTTAGTATAACCAAGATTGGATTCGCTCTTAGGCGAATACATTCTAGTATCTGAACCGGTCATTTGTGGCATATTTTGTCAACTCACAATAAATCCATTATATCTTCGTCTAGCGTACCGTCTGCTTGTGCGAGAAGGCTAGCCTTAACTCGTTTCCAAGTTTCTGGACTCTCCTTACCTAACTCCACTTTGAGCACATTGATAGTATTGTTGGCTATATTCTGAGTTGGCTCAGCCCATTTTTCTTGATAAGTTGTCAAATCTTTGAGGGTTTCTCTAATTTCTTTATGCAACCTTACCATGTCAGATATTACTCCGTCATCGTGAATACTAGTCTCTTCCATAAACTGAGATAACTTACCGTTAAGTCCTTGTACATTATTTCTGAGTACGCTGACTTCTTCTCCTACCTTTATGGAAACAATTGCGTTAGAACTTTTCTTAACAAGTGGTTGAAAGTGATGTTTCATGTGCCTGTAAACTGCCTCTTCACTACATTCTAATTGTTCAGCAATTTCTTCTGTGGTAGTTTCCCCTTCAAAATAAGCAACTTCTAACATTCTACGATTATCGTCAGTACATACTTTACAAGAATGATTAGCGCCAGCGTGATAATCACCTGCGTGATTCTTCATGTGACGCTCCGCAGTATTGGCTCTCCAGCCCATGTCTTTGTCCATAACTTGAGGATTAGCGATACCATCTATGATATTCTGCTCAAGTGTTTCACGGTCACCATGCTGGCAAAAAGGACAGGACCGCTTAGTTTGACGCTCACCCGCCATAGATAGCCCATAGCATTTACACGGATAACCCTTTTGAATGAGAAGCATCCCCGAAGGGTTATGAAACTACCAAGGATACAACCTAAAATTATGGGAGTTCCTGTTTCTATAGAGACTGCTAGAAGCCTAGCCAAGGCTGGTAGAGATGTTATGCTCAAAAGATATGTAACAGATGATGTTAAACAAGGTAGAATGGAAGAATGTATGCGCTGTCCTAGTTGGAATGAGAAGTCTAATAGGTGCTTGGAGTGCGGTTGTCAGATGAGAGTCAAAACTAGCCTGTCATCAAGTAAATGTCCACTAGGAAAATGGAACAGGTCAGTACAGTTAGATACTGGAGATTCTGCTGTAGATTCCACCGAGCATGAAAAAAGCACCAAATAAACCAGCGACTAAGTAAGCCATAGTATCACTGCTCAGATTATCTGCACCTGTGACTAGGATAAGACCTAGTGTAACTATAATCGCCAGTAACTGCACCATAACCATGTCAACAATGACGCTTTTGACAGGGGAAAATATACTCATAGCCGAACTTGAAAAATTATTAAATGGATTATTGTCTATCATTATCTCATCCCCATCATTCTACCCATGAAACTACCCGCAGCATTACCTGCTTTGTTCATAAAACCTTCATCCATCATAGCAGCACTAAGTGCACCACCCATCATAGACTGCTGAGCCAGTGCTGCAATCTGTTGTTGTTGCATTTCTGCTTGTTGTATATTCTGTTGACTTGACATTTTAAGAGCATTGAATTGATTAGATACATTCTCTCCGCTCATAGTCTGTAAATTCTGAGGTAGACTTGTCACATCCATTTGCATAGTGCCGCCATCTTCGTCAATAGTAAACTTAGCAGACTTGAGTATTTCTAATACTGAAAAACTAACTAGGTCGTTAAGTAATTGTAACAAAGTTTGCATCTGTGTACCAACAATAAATCGGTCAGCAGGAGCAAGACTCTTCATCAAAGCCAGTAGTATGTCAGTTTCGCTTGGAGGCATCATAGGTTGACTCATCATACCTTGCTGCATACCTGCACCGCCCATCATACCTGCCATAAACGGATTTTGGGCAGCCTGTTGCATCATGTTATTTTGAGGGGCAAATGGGTTTTGAGTTTGACCTTGTATAGGCATCTGGCCCGGTTGACCTACGCCTAAGTTTAGTGTTCCGCTACTTTGCTGATTGTTTCCGAATAGTCCCATTTTATCACCTATTGTTGAGGAAGGCTCATCTGTTCTGATTGTTCCAAGGTGTTTT
>Ga0098043_1000168_pt1 | contig 21441 bp, 35 predicted proteins | sample 9B_taG_FD_92581 | JGI IMG/M metagenome (GOLD analysis project Ga0098043, IMG submission 92581) | Marine viral communities from the Subarctic Pacific Ocean - 9B_ETSP_OMZ_AT15188_CsCl metaG | ecosystem: Environmental > Aquatic > Marine > Oceanic | place: Subarctic Pacific Ocean | collected 2015-01-10 | reverse complement strand
ACTTCTAAAACATATTTCCCTCACTTAGACGGAACAAGAACAGGATATACTAGCTTTGCTTTAGCATATGAGTTAGGTAGTCTACAACATATAAAGGAATATTTATGATTGATGTAATTACATTTTTTAGTTTATACTTTTTTGCATGGGTAGGATTACCTATGCTGTTTATATGGATTCAAGACACATGGAATATATTTTAGCATACTGGTTGTCCGCTTGGATATTATCTATAATTAGATTGATGATACCAGCATTGAAACTTATAAGGATATTAGATAAAGATAACATAATAATAAAAAGAACAACTGCAGGATATATTTCTTCTGCATTAGTTTTTCTTGTTGCTTCACCATTTTTAGTATATCCTTTACTTTCAGAGAAAGCAAGAGAAAATTTCTTAGTTGACTTTTGCGAAGCAATACTAAGGAGAAGGTAGTGGCATACAGTAAAGAAGTGGTAGAAAGATTTGAAGGAGTTTTAAATAATCCAAAAGAGTTTTCTGTTGGAAGATTTAACCCAAAAGACCCCGACATAGCAACAGGTATGATTGGAGCTCCAGCATGTGGAGATGTTATGAAACTTCAACTAAAACTTGATAGTGATGATAGAATTATTGATGTCAAGTTTAAAACTTATGGTTGCGGAAGTGCCATAGCAAGTTCAACAATGTTTGTAGAAATGCTAAAAGGAAAAACAATAGAGGAAGCAAAGCTAATCAAAGATAAACAAATAGCCGCTGCGCTTAACCTTCCTCCAATAAAATTACATTGTTCCGTCCTAGCGGAAGGCAGTATAAAAGCTGCGATAGAGGACTGGGAACGAAAAACTAAATATAGGAAACACAATCAATGATGGAATTTATGTATAATACATATATGCTACCTTTTTGGATATTTAAGTATGTCTTCCCTGCAGTAATTTGGATTACTGTTATAGGTCTTATAGGTTTTTATATTGAGCAATGGTGGAGACACAAATGAATTATTTATTAGAAGCATTATGTAAAAAACTAGAAGGCGAAATGGCAGTTGCATACGCAAATGTTAAAGCATACGAAAGAAATGTAGTAGGCATAGGAGAACACCCTGATATTGTAGCCGCAATAGAAATAGAGGTTGCAAAAATAGGCAGGGCAGAAGGTATGCTTAAGACTATTCATAACCATTTTGGCAATGGATATAAAAAATAGTTCTTGACAAATGGTTTTAATTTTTATATAATATATTTATATTTAAAAAGAAGTCAAATTATGAGTGATAGATTTTACAGTCAAATGCTAGAAACCACAGGTTGGTGTCCTGGCCTCCGTAATACTATGACCATTGACGAATACGAACAAAAATTTTCTAAAATCAGGAGAAAAAGAAAAATGCCTTGGACAGATGAAATGAAAGCACAAGCTGTAGAAATGTATCAGGACGGAGAACCGACACCAGAAACATCTATGGAACTTGTAAAAGATATAGCCGAAGACCTCGGCGAATCCCCAAACGGTGTTAGAATGATTTTAACAAAAGCAGGTGTTTATGTAAGAAAAACTCCAGCAGCTAGAACATCAACAGGTTCTACTGGTGGCGGTAGAGTAAGCGTTGCAGATGCACAAGACAAGCTCACCTCAATTATTGGTGATGCAGGTCAAGAAGTTGATGCACAGATTATCTCTAAACTTACAGGTAAAGCAGCTGTATATTTTGCTGGAATCATTGAAACCCTAAATAAGTAGTGTATGATAGTTAGGCAAGACCGAGCATTCGGTCTTGCTTTTCTTTGTTCATAAAAACAACCTCAAAACTTAACAATCCAAAAAATTTTTTGTTAGATTAAGTAGGAGGTATAATGAAAAAGGAAGAGTTTGAAAAAAGACTTGACGACGCTGGTGATGCAATAATAACATATCGTAGTCAAAACTCACGAAAACTAAAGTACAATGTTTGCACTAGAGACTTTTCTACAGAATATATTCGTCAGAAAAGAAATAGAGCAAAAGAAGGTCAACACACATCTCTATTATTTTGCTGGGACACGGATTCTTTTAGGATACTTGTGCCTAGAAATGTTACGAGTATTGTACCTCTCAACCGAGTGATTAAGAATGATTGACCTTAACACTCCCTCATTCTACGAAAAAATAATACAAGACACAGGTCATGAGCAAGTCAGACTTGTAATAAATACTTTTAGAGATATTGAATATATATCTCTACGAAAATACTATTTAGATTTCAATGAAGAATGGAAACCAAGTAAAGATGGTATAACTATGCCTCTTGACTTTGATAATAGTAGAAAACTTTTTGAAGGATTAGTAGAAATCCTTTCCCTCGCAGAAAGTAAGTCCATTTTAGAAAATGAGTTCAAAGACTTACTAGATTCAATATACCTATCATAAAATATTTCTTGACTTATCCTTAAATTTTTTGTATAATATATTTATGAAAAATTTAGAAGGATTAATCAAACAAGCACGGATTGCTTACTACAATGGTCAACCTTTCATGTCTGACGAAGTATATGACAGACTAGAGAGCCAGTTGCAAAACGAAGTAGTCGGGCATGAAGTTTCAGGTGAGCGCAAAGCTCACGCATATCCCATGTATTCCCTACAAAAAGTATACGAAATAGCAGATAAACCTGACTATGGTGCAGAGCCTGTTGTGGTTACACCAAAGTTAGATGGCTCTGCTGTATCTTTACAATACATAAGAGGAGAGCTACATTTAGCACTTACACGGGGAGATGGCAAAGAAGGACTAGATATTACAGAAAAAATGAAGTATCTTGTACCTAACCAAATAAATACAGATGAAAAGTTCTATCAAATCACAGGAGAAGTAGTAGCATTATCAAGCATACCAAATGCTAGAAACTATGCTGCGGGAGCTTTGAACCTAAAAGATATAGATGAGTTCAAAGAAAGAATTAGTAGTATGGCATTTATTGCCTACGCAGTTCAACCATACATAAGTGAAGAGTACATACATGATATGGCTCAACTAAGTAAGTGGGGAATTGAAACTTGTATAGATTCAAACTATAGTGAGTTTCCTCACGATGGAGATGTATGGAGATGTATAAATAATAAATACTTTGAAGAATTAGGACATACTTCTCATCACCCAAGAGGTTCTTTTGCCAAAAAGACAAGAGCAGAGGGAGTAGTAACAACTCTACTTGATGTTAAATGGCAAGTAGGAAAATCAGGCTGTGTATCTCCAGTTGCAATACTAGAGCCCATAAATATAAATGGAGCAAACGTTAGTAAAGCAACTCTACATAATATGGCAATTATAGAAAGTCTTGGACTAGAGATTGGCTGTAAAGTAGAAGTTATACGAGCAGGGGAAATCATACCCCAAGTTGTAGCGAGGGTAGACTAATGCGTTTATCTATAGGTTGCCACAGATGTCAGGGGATAAGAGGAGAAACTTGTACTTGTAAAATGATTAACGAATTTATAAAAGATAACAAACAAGCCAACATTTTTCGTAATGATAAAGGATATGTAATTGACTTAATAGAGAATAATTACTTACAAGATACTAGAACGCTTTATGCTCATAGTATACATTATGCAGAAGATGTTGCAAGTAATTGGATTACAGGAATAATAAAAATTAACAAAGGAGAAAAACATGGCTAACCATGTGTATTTTAATATTAGTATAGAAACTAATAATGAAGATAAATTAAAAGAAGTTTTGGACTTTGCAGAAACAGAAAACGGCGAAATGAAATGGAAAACATGGGAAGCAGAATTGTTTCCTATATATCCAGAGCCTTATACTGAAGAAGGTTGGTATGCTTGGGGTTGTGATAATATGGGAGCAAAATGGGTATGCATTGAAGATGCAGACACTTCTCAGATTACAGGATACTCCGCTTGGAGTCCTCCAATACCTATGATAAATCATCTTGCAGAATTTTTAGGAAATGGAACAAGCATAAGAATGACATATGAAGATGAGTTTAGAAACTTTATAGGAATTGCAGAGGCAGCATACAATGATAACACATTACATGAAGGCCACGAAGAGCTAGACTCTGGAGATGTTGAATCATGGATACTAGAGCCTTTGGAGTTGGAAGAAATACCAGAAGACTTTGAGTGGTGGGAACCACACCCAAAGTTAGATGACTGGACACCACAAGAATATTTAGATGAAAGAGTTTACGAGTGGTTTAATGAAACTTAAAATAGGCAAGTGGACATTTAATTGGGAGCAACCCGATGAGAGAACTATAATGATTCATAAAGAAACTTCGTTTTCTATTTTATCAGGATTGATTACCCAAGCTCCATTAGTATTCTTTTCTAACTGGTTTATGTTAGATATTATGCAAATACAAAGTTCTTTTACACTTACATCAGTAAATATTATATTACTTACAATCGTTGGATATATAAGAGTATTTTATACTAGAAAATATTTTTCTAATAGATACGATAGCTAATGGCAGGAGTATATAATCAAACATATTTCAACAATCACCCTCACGAAAAAGAACGGGAGGGTGTATTGTATGGAGTTGTGTTAGTGAATCAACGAACATTTGAAAGAGAGTGTATAAAAGTAGGAATTGCAAGTGGAAAAGACTGGCGTCATGTTATTAAAAGAAGTCGTGGATTTAAAGGCTACGATTTACGAATCCAGAGAACTTATCACGATACTATATACAACTGTTGGAGAATAGAGCAAGAGCTACACGAGAAGTTCAAAGATGATAGTTATTCTCCATCTCAGAAATTTGGTGGACACACGGAGTGTTTCAAAATTTCTTCCCTTATTTTATCCCACTTTCCAAAAAATAATTCTTGACAAATGGTTACTCGTTTGTTATAATATATTCATATTTGAGAGAAATAGACTTTGAAAGAAATAATACCCCCAATAAATTGTCCAGCATGCAACAGCATACTTGAACTTATTGGCGACCAGTTATTCTGTCAAAGTTCTGATTGCTCTGCAAAATCAGCAAAGCGTATTGAACACTTTGCTAAAACACTAAAAATCAAGGGACTCGGTCCATCTACTATAGAGAAACTAGGTCTTATTGATTATCACGATATTTATTCATTATCCCAAGAAGAAATATCGTTTCTGTTGGATTCAGAGAAACTAGGTACAAAGCTACACGCAGAAATAGAGAAATCAAAGGGCGTTGACCTTATCACTCTTCTTCCAGCATTTTCGGTGTCTCTAATCGGACGAAGTGCCTCTAATAAATTAGAAAAAAAGATATCCGCTATAAGCGATATAACCCACGAAACATGTAAAGAGGCAGGTCTCGGACCGAAAGCGACACAAAATCTGATGGACTGGTTAATAGATGTATTTCACTTTCAGAAATACTATGAGCTTCCCTTTTCTTTTACTTGTGAAAAGAAGGTAAAAGTCAGCACTACTGACAGTAAGGGAACAGTTTGCATATCGGGTAAGTTGAAAAGCTACTCAACAAAAGCAGCCGCTAGACAAGTATTAGAAAAATACGGCTACATTGTAAAAGACAATTTAACCAAAGATGTTACTATCTTGGTTAATGAAAGTGGAATAGCAAGTGCAAAAACTAGAAAAGCAGAAGAAATGGGAATAACAATAATTAATAACTTAAAAACAATATTAAAAGAATAGGAAAATTAAATGGCATTACCAAAATGGACAGACGAGAGAACTCAGTCTTTAGTAGACTTCGTCGGAAGTGAGTCACCTATTTCTCAAAGTACAGTTGCTAACGCAGCTGATGAGCTAGAAACTTCAACAAGAAGTGTTAGTTCTAAATTGAGAAAAATGGGGTATGATGTTGAATTAGCATCTGCTTCAGCTTCTAAATCATTCTCAGATGAGCAAGAAGCAACTTTAAGTGCTTTTGTTACTGATAACACAGGACAATACACATATGCAGAAATTGCAGAAAACTTTGAAAACGGACACTTTAGTGCGAAGTCAATTCAAGGTAAAATTCTTTCTATGGAATTAACAAATCATGTCAAGCCTGCTCCTAAAGTAGAAACTGTTAGAACTTATACTCCTGAAGAAGAGTCAACCTTTGTAGAAATGGTTAACAACGGCTCTTTTGTTGAAGAGATTGCTGATGCCTTAGGCAAGTCAGTAAACTCAATCAGAGGTAAAGCTTTATCATTACTTAGAAGTGGTGAGATTGGTGGTATTCCAAAACAAAGAGAAACTAAAGGTTCAAGCAAAGCTGATGTTCTTGCTGACATTGATATTACTGAAATGACTGTTGAGCAAATCGCAGATGAAATCGGTAAAACTGTAAGAGGCGTTAAAACAATGTTAACCAGAAGAGGTTTACAATGTGCTAATTACAACGGTGCAGCTAAAAAAGAAATAGGTTAAACGCAAATTTCATTTAGTCGGCAGGGACTTTTGTCCCTGCCTTTTGTTGCTTTGAGAGAGGGTTATTATGAATATTGCGAGTGCGCTACTAAAACAGATTATAGTTCAGAAAGATTTAGACACATGGGCTAAATTAAAAGAACATTACTTACCTGGCGAGTATCAGCCGATATTCCGTATCTTGGATAAACATATAGATAATTACCAAGACCTCCCCAAATTTGAAGACCTGTCATATGAAGTCCGAGACAGGCAACTCCAAGAAAAGATTTCCGCTATCGCAACAATAGATGTTGAGGTAGACGCTTGGCTTTTATTAGACTATCTAAAGAATGAGTATGCACAAGTAGAAATCCTAGATGAGTTAGATAAGTACATTGACGGTACAGTTGCAATGGCTTCGGCAGAAGAAAACATAGAACAACTACAAGAAATAGTTTTAAGAGTAAGTGACAAGGTAGATGTCAAACCCCCCGAAGAGAGTATGCAAAGTATATCTCTCTTTGAAGATGACAAAGAACTGGCGAGGTATTTACCCTTAGGACTCAATAGTGAATATGATTCACAAATACAATTTTCTCCTAGAGATTTAGTTCTCGTTGGAGGACGACGTGGTGCAGGTAAATCAGTTACTTGTTGTAATATTGCTTCTAATGTATATGAGAATGGCAGAAGTGCCCTTTACTTCACAATAGAAATGGATAGTAGAAGTATTCTGCAAAGAATATGTTCTGTTGCAACAAGAATACCACTTAAAAGACTTAGAAGTAAGATGTTATCATCTGAAGAATGGAATCTAGTCGGAGGCTGGTGGGCTGGTCGTTTTGATGGCGGACATGAGTTATTACCTGAGTTTGAAAAAACTCATGACTTTGATAGCTTTCATAAGAACCTAACAAAACTTCCCTTACACAAAGAAAAGCAGTTAGATGTTATCTATGACCCTGCTTTAACTCTCTCAAAAATTCAGTCCGAATTAGATAAGAAAGTTAACCAACTTGATGTTGGTGTAGTTATAGTTGATTACCTGAACCAAGTTCGTCGTCATAATGCTCCCACTCGTTCTGGTCAGTACGATTGGACTGAGCAAATAGAAGTAAGTAAGAAAATGAAACTGTATGCACAAGAGTATGAAACACTATTCTTTGCTCCATATCAGACAGATGCTAGTGGAGAGGCTAGATTTGCAAAGGGTATACTTGATGCAGCAGATGCAGCTTATGCTCTTGAAACTTGGGAGCAACAAGATGAGTGTATGACATTTAATTGTGTAAAAATGAGAAGTAATAGAATGGAAGGATTTACAAGTGCAGTTGACTGGGAAACACTAAAGATTGGTCCGCAGTCAGTACTAAATCCAAAAGAAAGAGAAGCCGTAAAAGAAAGTATGGCTACAGGAGAAGAAGTAGATGACATCTGAAGATTGGGACATGCTTCCTGACGTGGAAGACTTAAAGAAGATAGTAGACCGAGAACTTAAGAAGTTGGAAGACTTTGAGAAACATCAAGCAATATCTAAACTTTTAGAGATACCTTTGAAATGTCCGCATTGTGGAGAAATATTAAAGAAAGATGAAAACATTAGTTGAAAAAGGCGAAGGCTATAGAATATTTTTTGATAAACTATTTGGCATAGTACCATATTATTTATTAGAAGATACAAGAAATGCAGTACAAAAACAAGGCACTTGGATGAATGTAAAGATTACTAAACACTATTGTAAACCACTAATAAAAGTAAAAAGAGTATTAAAATGATACTATATACAGAAAAACAATTACAAACAGCATATATATTATATGTAAGAGAATTACATAAATATAATATAAGTAATAAACTATATGTAAGAATACCTACAGTAGAAGAGTTTAGACTTATATACGAAGAACAAATGGAAATAGAATATGGCAGCAGACAGAATTAGTAAAGAAACAGCAGACTTAGTAGCATTGCCTCCCTATGAGTGGGAGATATGTACAGTTAGATTTCTACTTTATGAACCAAAGATAATGGAAAACATAGAAAGAGTTCCTGTAAATGAACCTCTAGTAAAGAGTGTAACAGAACACGGTATAATGAATCCAATACTATGTATGCCAAATTACTACCCAATAGCAGGTAGTCAAAGAATGAGAGCACTAGTAGAAGTAGTAAAGACAAATCCAGAGTTTTATGAGAAAAAAATAAATGTTTGTAGATTTACAAAAGACTGGTGGAACTTGTATTACTTGTGGTCAGATAAAGAGTTTAGAGATAAAGCTATAGCAATATGGTTTCAGATGGCAGAGTTAGTATGGAAAAGTAAATACTATGACTATGATACAGATGGAGAAACAAAAATGACAGACTTTGAAGAACTAGGAGACAAACTAAAATGGAAGCACAAGCAGTAATGTCAGAAAAATACTTTACACAAACAGAACTTAACTTCAAACCTGCAGAAGCAACACAAAAAGACTTTGAAGAGTGGGAAGAAAAAGAATTAAACTGGTGGGCAGATAAGCAGTTGCTTATAGTTGCTATTGCAGTTCTAATTCAATTTAGTATGTTAGGTTTTATGTTTTTAATAATGGGAATGAATCAGGTGATATTTAATGGCTAATCATGAATCTAATTCTAAGAGATGGCAGAATAACTCTGATGGTTGGGTAAAGGCAATGCATGAGAGTAGAAAGAAAAAACTAGCAAAAGAAAAATGTAATCATGGTGACTTTGAGTGGTGTGATAACTGCTTAGTTACAATAAACGGAGAAAAATTAGTACCAGTATGACAGTAGAAGAGTTATTACAAGAAAGAAAAATACCTTACAAGTTATCTCCTGCAGATGCAGTAGTTTCATGTCTAAGTCCAGACCATGATGATAACAACCCAAGTATGAGAATAGATAGAATTACAGGAGTATTCAACTGTTTTTCTTGTGGTTTTAAAGGCAACTTATTTAATTTCTTTGACGCACCGTCAAACCCATTAGATATACGCCGAGAAAAAGTTAGAAGAAAGATAGACGAAAAGAGAGCATCATCAGTAGGTCTGAAGATGCCAAAAGATTTTATGCCTTATGTAGGAAACTGGAGAGGTATCAAACCAGACACATATAAATTGTTTGATACATTCTTACACCCAGATAAACCTTTTACAGGCAGAATATCTTTCCCAATCAAGGACTTGACTGGGAGAATAGTAGCATTTAACTGCAGAACACAGTCACCAACTGATGTTCCTAAGTATTTAATTCACCCCCCGAAAGCAGTTATGCCACTATATCCTAGCCAAGTTCGCCCTATAAAAGGAAGAGTATTATTAGTAGAAGGAATATTTGATATGCTAAATTTACATGATAAAGGACTGGAAAATGTTATATGTTGTTTTGGAACTAGAAATGTAGATATAGACAAATTAAAATTATTAAAAATGCAAGGAGTGACAGCAGTAGATATTCTATTTGACCCAGATGACGCAGGTCAAGATGCTGCACTAAGAATTGAAGAGATGTGCGATAGTGCAGAAATATTACATAAAAATATTAAAATACCTAGAAGTCTAGGAGACGCAGGAGCATTAACAGTAGAAAAAGTAAAACAATTAAAGGAACAATTATATGGCTAAAGTAGCAGTAATAGAAAGTAAACCAAGTCGTAATGACTATGTAAAATTATTCAATAATGAGTTTGAATTTGATAGATTAGCATTATGTTCTGACCCAACAATAAAGAAAGTATTAAAACGAGATGTAGATTTAGAAATAGAGATTGATAACTATGACTGGATAATACTCATAGGTTCAGAAGCATTAAAGCATTTTACAAAAGAAAACTCTGTAACTGAATATAGCGGTAGAGTAGTAAATGATAAATACCTACCAGTAATAAATCCAGCTATGCTAACTTTCAAACCCGAAGCAAAGAAAACTTGGGAAGAGTCTTGTGAGAATATTAAAAAATATATTGCAGGAGAACTAAAACAAGCAAAGCTAGACAAAGATAAGATGTATGGCATAACAGAGAGCAGTGACCTATATGTATTTTTAGATAACGCACTAAATCACGACAATGATTTTGTAGCTCTTGACTCAGAAACAACAGGACTATATCCAAGAGATGGTTATATGTTAGGAATTAGTTTATCCTACGAAGATGACCATGGAGCATACATTGACTGTGATTGTATAGATGATAAAGCAGAGAAATTACTTCAGCAACTCTTTGATAAAAAGAGAGTAGTATTTCATAATGCTAAATTTGATATTGCTTTCTTTGAGTATCATTTTAACTTCAGGTTTCCAAGATTTGAAGATACAATGTTACTGCATTATATGTTAGATGAAAATCCAGGAACACATGGATTAAAACAACTATCACTTAAATACACACCATATGGTGATTATGAAAAACCTATGTATGAGTGGATAGATGATTTTTGTAGAAGAAACGGTATATTGAAAAGTAGTTTTGCTTGGGATATGATACCTTTTGATGTAATGAAAGACTATGCTGCAATGGACGCAGTTTGTACTTTTTTACTTTTCAAGAAGTTTGAAAACGCCCTGGTAAAAAATGAAAGACTCTATGGAGTTTACAAAGATATTCTAATAGAGGGAACTAAGTTTCTAATTGATGTACAAGACAATGGAGTTCCTTTTGATAAAAATAGACTACAAAGGTCAACACATTTAATGCAAGACCAAATTGATGAAGCAGTAGAAAAACTATATGAGTATGAAGCAGTAAAACAGTTTGAAATAAATCAAGGTAAAGACTTCAATCCAAACAGTACACTTCAACTTCGTTCTCTGTTGTTTGATTACCTAGGGTTAGAGCCTACAGGTAAAAAGACAGGAACAGGAGCAGATAGTACAGATGCAGAAGTATTAAAAGAACTATCTCTTAAACATGAGATACCTCAGTTAGTATTAGATATAAGACAGAAAGTAAAAATTAAATCAACTTATCTTGACAAAATATATCCACAACTAGATAGAGACAGTAGACTGAGAACAGGCTTCAATCTACACGGTACAACTTCTGGTCGTTTATCCTCTAGTGGTAAAATGAATATGCAACAAATACCTCGTGATAATCCTATTGTCAAGGGGTGTATAAAAGCAGGAGAAGGTAAAAAGATAGTTGCAATGGACTTAACAACAGCAGAAGTATATTGTGCAGCTGTTCTTGCCCAAGATAAAGCACTACAACAAGTATTCCAAAGTGGAGGTAACTTTCATAGTAATATTGCTAAGCTAGTATTTAATCTACCTTGTTCTGTAGAGGAAGTTACTGAACACTACTCAACAGAGAGACAGATGGCTAAAGCTGTTACCTTTGGTATTATGTATGGAGCAGGCCCAAAGAAAATTAGTGAACAAGTCAGTAAAGACAGCGGAAAGTATTTTAGTACAACAGAAGCAAAAGAAGTTATTGATGATTACTTTAAACAGTTCTTTGGATTAAAAAGATGGTTAGATAGTCAGAAAAAATTTATTGAAGATAATGGATTTTTATATTCATTCTTTGGTAGAAAGAGAAGACTACCAAATGTCTTTTCAAAAGATAGAGGTATAGCCACACATGAGGTTAGGTCTGGAGTAAACTTTTTAGTGCAATCTATTGCATCAGATGTAAACTTACTTGGTGCTATTGATGCTCAGAAGATTATTAAACAAAGGTATGGTGAACAAGAAGTTATAAAAATATTTGCTTTAGTTCATGACTCAGTTTTAGCAGAAGTAGAGGAAGATTATATTGATGAATATAAATCTATTCTAAAAAGTTGTATACAAAAAGATAGAGGTATGTCTATACCAGACTGTCCGATTGGTTGTGACTTTGAGGTAGGAGAAGATTACTCTATGGGTAAATTTGCTAAACAGTATGAAACTTAATGAGGTTAGATTTCCAATATATGTAGTTCATACTGACGAAGTAGTTATTCAAGATGGAATACTATGGTGTGCAGATGCCGTTGTAGACGATAAGAATGTAAGTGGAGATTCTATCGGGCAAAGAAGATTAAAAACTCCACTTAAAAATTTATATGACTTAAAGTATCAAATAAATACTTTTGGGGATATGACAAAACATCGTGGTAAATTTTATGTAGATTCAAATGGTAAGTTTTTTACTTATGAAAAAAGTAAAAAAGCGATACTAAAATATCATACTATAGATAAAATACAAAGTAAAGATGTGATGACTCTAGTGTGGATTTCAGGAATACCTTTTCCATTTGAAGTTGCAAGACCACCACAAAACACAGATAAATATGCAGGAGTGCTGTATATAAATAATAAACCCTCATTTATATATGAGATAACAGACACAAAGAAAAAAGACACTTGGAGAAAGATATGAAAAAATTTATATTTTGGGTTATAGACTGTTGGAATCTAGTAATGGATAACAGATATAATCCTCTAAAGTATATACCAGACCCATCATTACAAGCGTATTTTACACTTGTATTGTTTACTATGTGGTCTGCATTTTTTGGCTTTATAGCCATATATTATATGGGTTGGCTTGGATATAATATTGTTACTTCAATAGTAGTACATATATCTGTATTAATACCAATCATATATACAAACTTAACTTTTGAAGAAGCAAGAAGAAGTGGAGCTAGTTGGTACATAAAAGAAAGAGAAAGACAGCGAAAAGAAGGCTTGTTTCCAAGAAAAAAGAATGTCGTAACATGGGACATAGATAAGGAGGCATAATGAAATTTTATGTTTTAACAATAGTAGGATTTATGGTAGGAACAATATCATACTTTCACAATAATCTTGAATACAAGAACGTAAACGCCCCGCACTCTTGTTATGGAGAGTGCTACGAAGAGTATGTAAATACTTACGGAACAGTTGTAGAACAACTTTTAGAACAACAAGAAGCAGCTGCATCAGATGAGTTTTCATCAATCAGAGGACTGTGGGCAGGTTGTGCAGCTTGTCATGGACAAGAAGGACAAGGCATGGGAGTGTTTCCAGCTCTTGCAGGACAAAGTAAAGAATACATAGTAGATAGACTATATGCGTATCAAAACAGAGAAGAGGTAGGAAGTATGAGTTCTACTATGTGGGCTCAAGCAGGCTTACTATCAGACAATGATATAGATACGATTGGTGCCTTTGTAAAAGCGGGGTTACCAAAATGATTCCGAAACCTCCAGCAAATATAGCAACTTTCTTTTTAAGAATACCACTTTCCGCCATGTTTTTACAACAAGGACTAAGCAAACTACCCGTCACAGGAGCAGTAGCAGAGGCCTGGGGACTGCCATATATTGTATGGTGGTTTGTAACTTGGGGAGAGATTGGTGCTGCGATTGGACTTATGGTAGGTGGATTGTTCTCACTTATACCGTGGTACAACAAACACTTTTTTATTACTAGAATATCAACACCATATGTAAAACAAATTATTTACAATACTGGAGACTTGATAACTCGTTTTAGTGGTATAACTATGACATGTATTGCTACAGGAGTTATTTGGATTTTAAGCCCAGATAACTTGTGGGACGTAATCTATAAAGATTATTTACATGTAAGTTTATATGTCGGAGGACTATACTTCGCACTTAGAGGTAATGTAAAAAACTAAATGAAAGCAATTCTTTCAAATCGTATATACATAGAAGTAACTTCTAGTTATCAAGCAAAACTTGACGAGATACTTACATATTCTATACCGCCTCGTAGACCGACAGACCCACCTATCATTATTAAAAACATGGGAGTAATACGAGCAGGTTTGGTTTCTTTACCAATCGGAAGAACGGACTTGATACCAGAGGACTACGAAATAGTAGATAAACGAAATGATATACCGATTGAACCTGTAGACTTTAAGTTTACTTTACGAGATTCACAACAAGCCGTTTATGATGAGGTTGATGAAAGCTGTATTATAAACGCATGGGTAAGTTGGGGTAAGACTTTTACTGCGTTAGCTATCGCAAACAAGCTAAAACAGAAAACTCTTATTGTAACTCACACATTAACTCTGCGGTCGCAATGGGAGAAAGAAGTACAGAAAGTCTTCGGGGTTGCGGCGGGTGTGATAGGTTCGGGAAGATTTGAAACAGACTCGCCTTTTGTCGTGGGAAATGTTCAAACGCTTTACCGAAATATTGATAAAATCACAAAGGAGTTCGGTACACTCATCTTAGATGAGATGCACCATGTATCTTCTCCGACATTTACACGGATTGTAGACGCTAGTCGTGCAAGATACAAAATAGGATTGACTGGTACAATGCAGAGAAAAGATGGAAGACATGTTATCTTTCGTGACTATTTTTCTGACAATGTATTCAAACCACCAAAGGAGAATTATCTTACTCCACGAGTTGACGTAGTCAAGTCGGGTATTCGCTTTCTAGACGGAAACGTGGATTGGGCTTCTCGGGTTAACGCACTTGCGTATAACTGGGAGTATCAAAACATGATTGCGTTACTTGCAGCGAACTATGCGGCGAGAGGGCACAAGGTATTGGTTGTCAGCGATAGAGTAGACTTTCTAAAAAATTGTGCGAGACTTGTGGGAGACAACGCAATCTGCGTAACAGGCGAGATACCCCACGATGAACGTCCTGCTCTAATTAAGGGCATATTTGAAGATAAGGATATACTTTTTGGAACACAGTCAATATTTAGTGAGGGCATCAGTTTAGATTGCCTAAGCTGTCTTGTTTTGGGTACACCCGTAAACAACGAGCCCTTGCTAACACAACTTATCGGCAGAATTATAAGAATATATGAAGGAAAACTTCAGCCTGTAATCGCCGATATTCACTTAGACGGTCGTACAGCAAGAAAACAGGCTAGTGCGAGAATGGGATATTATATGAAACAAGGCTATGTAGTGTCTGATATAGGAGTAAAAAATAATACTTGACATCAAGTTAAAATTTTGTTATAATGTTATTCTATAATTGGAAAAAGATATTAAGGGAAAGCAAGGGAAATGTTAGTGACATACTAACGATTCTACATATTCTCACCTATAAACTTCCTCCAGTCAATAGACATGACAGAATCTATAAGTTTTGGACAAAAAGCTTCTATGGGAAGTCTTTTTTATTAAATCCCAAACCTCTATTTATTCAGCGAAGGAGGTACTCAGATAGCGAACTTGCGCAGTATGCAGGTATCGCTTCCTTGCGCAACTATTTTGAGTACCAAACTAATAAAGATACCACACTAGACCTCCTCCACTTTACTGGGGACGAGGACATTATTAAAAACAACAGATTACTACAAATAAAAAATGACAGAATTCATTTTAAGTTTGAAGAAATCACTTTAAAGGAACTAAAATGGCAATAAAATTTAATCAAGCAAAAGGCGAAGCGCAGAAAAGCAAAATTGATAGTTATCAATATGTGGAAGGCGACAACGTCGTAAGAATGGTCGGTGACATACTACCAAGATATGTATACTGGCTAAAAGGAGAAAATGGTAAGAACTTACCATTTGAGTGTCTATCTTTTGATAGAAACGTAGAAGCATTTAACAACCTAGAAAAAGATTGGGTGAGAGAATATCACCCAGAACTTAAATGTGGTTGGGCATATGCTATTCAATGTATTCACGAAAACAAAGTAAAAGTTCTAAATCTAAAGAAGAAACTTCTAGAGCAAATCATGGTTGCTGCAGAAGACTTAGGTGACCCAACAGATAACGAAACTGGGTGGGACGTCTACTTCAAAAGAGTTAAAACTGGGCCAATGGCTTACAATGTTGAGTACCAATTACAAGCCTTGAAATGTAAATCAAGAGCATTAAATGATGCAGAAATGGAACTCATTTCAGACTTAAAATCTATGGACGAAGTCTTACCAAGACCTACTCCAGATGCACAGAAAGAGCTACTTGATAGATTAAGAGAAGGTTCTGCAAACGAACCAGATGAATCTATCACAGAAGAGTTTGATGTTAAGTAGGAGTAATTATGTATACAGTTGGAAACATATTCCCTCAGGTCTGTCTAAAAGCAGTTGATGAGCAAAATGTTATAATAGACATTGAAGTCTTATCGGACTGGACAGTAATGTATTTTTATCCCAAAGATTTCACTTTTATCTGTCCTACAGAGATTGCAGCAATGGACTGCATACTAGAAGAGGCAGATGTTATTGGAGTAAGTGGAGATAATGAATATTGTAAATTAGCATGGAAAGAACAAAATCCTATAATTAAGGATATAAAACATATTCTTGCAGCTGATTGTGGTCTAACTTTATCTAAAGAACTAGGAATAGTAAATGAAGATGAAGGAGTATGTAATAGAGCAACTTTTATTATTGACCCCGAAGGAATCATACAACATGTATCAGTTAATCACTTAGATACAGGTAGAAACGCTAAAGAAATATTAAGAACACTCAAAGCTATAAAAGCTGGTGGTCTGACAGGTTGCGAATGGGAACCAGGAGATGATTTCGTAGCGTGATTTTATTTACAGCAGACTGGCATATTAAGTTAGGACAAAAGAATGTACCTGTCTCTTGGGCATGTACACGCTATCAATTATTTTTTCAACAGATAGAAGAAGTAATAGAAAATAACAATATCAGTTTGCATATCATTGGAGGGGACTTGTTTGACCGAGTCCCTTCAATGGACGAGTTAACACTCTACTTTGACTTTGTAAAAGGTGTTAGTGTAGATACGATTATATTTGACGGTAATCATGAAGCTACAAGAAAGCACAAAACATTTTTTACAAATTTAAAAAGAGTAACAGAAGAACTCAATCCAAAAGTAAAAGTTATAACAGAAACTTATTATCAAGATGATTGGGCAATTCTACCATATGCTGACCTGCATAGAAAAGAGAGTATAGAAGATATAAATGTAGATTATCTATTTACTCACGTGCGTGGAGAGATTCCTCCCCATGTAGTACCAGAAGTAGATTTAAATAGATTTGATAAATTTAAAACAGTATTTGCTGGAGACTTACATGCGCATAGTAATACTCAAAGAAATATAGTATATCCTGGTAGTCCAATGACCACTTCTTTTCATAGAAATTTAGTAACAACAGGGTATATATTAATAGATGACGACTGGACATGGACATGGCATGAATTTGACTTGCCACAACTACTTCGTCAAACTGTTACAAATCCTGATGAAATGATACAAACAGAGTTTCATCACACAATCTACGAAATAGAAGGAGATGTATCAGATTTAAGTAATATAAAAAATAATGAATTACTTGATAAAAAAGTTATAAAAAGAAAAACAGAGGCAACTCTAATATTAGGTAAAGAAATGACGATAGAAGAAGAACTAAATGAGTATCTATCATACATATTAGAGTTAGATGAAAATAAAACAAAAAATATATTAGGAGTGTTTAGTGATTACGCTAAAGAAGCTGCGGTGGAGTAACTGTTTTAGTTATGGGTCAGATAATGAACTAGACCTAAATGGCAGTATAGTTACACAACTTGTTGGAACAAATGGCACAGGTAAAAGTTCTATACCTTTAATACTAGAAGAAGTATTATTCAATAAAAACTCAAAAGGAATTAAAAAAGCCGACATACCAAATCGTGAAGTCAATAATGGCTATGATATCTCTTTGAGTTTTGATGTTGTAGATGATGAGTATGAAATTGATGTTATTCGTAGAGCAAGTATAAAAGTGAAGTTGTATAAGAATGGAGACGATATATCAAGTCATACAGCAACAAATACTTATAAGACAGTAGAAAAAATAATTGGTATTGACTTCAAAACTTTTTCACAAATTGTATATCAGAATACAAATGCAAGTCTACAATTTTTGACCGCTACTGATACCAATAGAAAAAGATTCTTAATAGACCTCTTGCAGTTAGATGATTATGTAAAATACTTTGAAGTTTTCAAAGAATTATCACGAAGTTTAGGTGGAGATGTTTCTCAGACACATGGGAAAATTGCCACAATTGATAAGTGGTTGTCCGATAATTTTCTTGAGGATACATCACTACTTCCAAAATTAGATTTACCATTTTACTCGGAAGAAGACGAAGAAGCTTTGCGTTCTTTACAATTAGAATTTGAAAATATTTCTGAAATTACTAAAAAAATTAATAAAAATAATTTATATAAAAACCAGTTGAAGTCTATAGACTTAGGGCTGGCTAAAGAGTTTATTAGCAAAAATGAAATAGAAGATACGAGTAAGTTAAGGGAAGCAGTAGGAGAATGTACTTCTCAAGTTGCTTATGAAACAAAAATGATAAATAAATACTCTGATTTAGGAGATATATGCCCTACCTGTGACCAAACACTTGAAGAAGGATTTTCAGAAATTAGAATAAAAGAACATCAAAAAAGAAAAAATAAACTAGTAGAAAAAATAGAAGTACTAAAAACTTCTATAAAAAGAAAAGAAGAACAAAATAAAATATATAAAGCTATGCAGGAAAAGGTAGATAACTTTGAAGAATTATATAGAAATATAGACCATAAACTTTCAGATGAAGTTCCTGACGCGCATGAACTAGAAGAAAAGATACAGAAGATAAAATCTAGAATACGAGAAAGAAGAAGTAGAGTAGAAGAAGTAATCGCAGAGAATGAAAGAAGAGAAAGGCACAACACTCGTATAGGTATCATAGAAGAACAACAAACAGACTTCCAAGAACAAGCAAAAGACTTGGAAGAAAAAGTAAATCAACAAGAAGAAAAATTAAGTCATGTTGAAATACTGAAAAAAGCATTTAGCACAAACGGACTACTTGCTTATAAAATAGAAAATTTAGTAAAAGATTTAGAGGAGTTAACAAACGATTATTTAGCAGATTTATCTGATGGTAGATTCAGTTTGCAGTTTGTTGTTTCCAACGATAAACTAAATGTAGAAATAGATGATAACGGTAAAACAGTAGATATACTTGCTCTAAGTGCGGGAGAGTTAGCACGAGTAAATACTTCTACTCTTTTAGCAATTAGAAAACTAATGAGTAGTATTTCTAAGTCAAGAATCAATGTACTATTTCTAGATGAAGTTACAAATGTCCTTGATGAGCAAGGAAAAGAAAGATTAGTAGAAACTCTACTTGGAGAAGAAAATTTGAATACTTATATAGTATCACACGGTTGGACACACCCACTATTGTCCAAAATAGAAGTTATAAAAGAAGATAAAATAAGCAGATTAGATGGTCAATCCTAGACAAAAAGGAGCAAGAGGCGAACAACAAGTAGTATCTATGTTGAATCGTTTAACAAACGAGGAGTGGACAACAACTCCTGGCTCTGGTAGTGGTAAAATAAAAGGCGACCTTAAAGTACAAGGTAAGTACAATTTATTTTGTGTAGAAGTTAAATTTTATAAAGACTGTGGTTTTAACAGTAAAATATTTACTCAAAAAAGTAATAATATTTACAAGTGGTGGAGTAAACTTTGTAAACAATCAAAGGATATGAAACAAGAGCCACTACTTATCTTTAGAGAAAATTATGGTAAATTCTTTGTGGCGACCACAAGAAAACCTGAAAATACATTGCGATATATGCACATTGGCTGGCTAGGTGCATATATACTTATCGCAGAACATTGGCTAGAAAAAGAGGAGATAATATTTACAAATGGCAATCACATTCTCAGACCTTGGGAACCCAGCCCCGAATGGGAACTTGCTGATAGTTGATGGTCTAAACATTGCGTTTCGTTGGAAACATCAAGGCGTTTTAGACTTCAAATATGACTATATACGAACAGTAGAAAGTCTAGCAAAATCTTATAATGCAGGACAAATAATAGTTCTTGCAGACGGCGGCAGCTTTTGGAGAAAAGAAATATTCCCCGAATACAAAGCAAATCGTAAAGAAAAATATGCCGAACAAACTGAACAAGAAGCCAAAGAGTTTGAAATGTTCATGGCAGAGTTTACAAATACTCTAACTCTAATAAGAGAGAAATATCCAGTATTTCAATTTAGAGGAGTAGAGGCTGATGATATTGCAGCATACATAGTTAAAAAGTTTGATTATGATGACTGCTGGTTAATATCTTCAGATAAAGACTGGGATTTGCTTATCAGCGACAAAGTTTCTCGCTTTAGTACAGTTACTAGAAAAGAAACTACAATACATAATTGGGACGAACATTATGATTTTGAAATTCCTGATTATATTACTTTTAAATGTTTAACTGGAGATAAAGGAGATAACGTACCAGGAATACCTGGAGTTGGTCCAAAAAGAGCAGTTCAGTTAATGCAACAATATGGTGATGTTTTTGATATCTATAATTCATGTCCAATAGAGGGTAAATATAAATACATACAGAATCTTAACGAAAATGCAGAACAACTTCTGACAAACGTTGAACTTATGGATTTAGTTACTTATTGTGATGCGGCTATAGGAAAAGAAAACACAGAAGTTATAAATACAACTTTAAAAAGGGTTTTAAATGAAAATAGATTATAGTAGAGATAAATTACTAACAGATTTTAGTATAAAAACTCTTCAAGATAGATATATGATAGCAGGAGAGTCTTCTCCACAAGAGGCATTTGCACGGGCAGCAACAGCTTTTGCAGATGATGACGACCATGCACAAAGACTATATGATTACTCTAGTAATCTATGGTTTATGTTTGCAACTCCTGTACTGTCAAATGGTGGAACAGAAAGAGGCATGCCTATTTCTTGTTTTTTAAACTATGTTGAAGATTCAAGAGAAGGAATTACAGACCACTATACAGAGAATGCTTACTTAAGTTCTTTTGGTGGTGGTATTGGAGGCTCTTGGAGTGATGTTCGTTCACAAGGAACAAAGACTTCAAAAGGGTCAGAATCAACGGGTGTAATACCGTTTATGAAAGTTGTAGATGCAGAGATGTTAGCTTTCTCACAAGGAATAACAAGAAGGGGTAGTTATGCAGGATATATGCATATCAGCCACCCTGAAGTAGAAGAGTTTCTTGATATGAGAAAACCAACTGGCGGAGATACAAACCGTAAGTGTCTAAACTTACATCATGGAGTAGTAATTAGTGATAAGTTTATGGAAACTATTCATAGAGCTACTCGTGAAGAAGGATTTGACGATAGTTGGGAATTAATT
>Ga0098043_1000164_pt1 | contig 21572 bp, 33 predicted proteins | sample 9B_taG_FD_92581 | JGI IMG/M metagenome (GOLD analysis project Ga0098043, IMG submission 92581) | Marine viral communities from the Subarctic Pacific Ocean - 9B_ETSP_OMZ_AT15188_CsCl metaG | ecosystem: Environmental > Aquatic > Marine > Oceanic | place: Subarctic Pacific Ocean | collected 2015-01-10 | reverse complement strand
TTAAACACATCCGTTGAACCTTCTTTGTAAGCACTAAAGGTGTCAGGTAGCTCACCTAAGTTTTTATACTTAAATGTGCGAGGCGTTAGATCATTGATAAAACTCAGACCCGCTGTGGCATCAGTGATGTCTTTTTTGTAACGCTCATCTGAAACGGTTGCCCAAGTCACGTTGCCGTGAGCCGCACGGATGTCGTTAGTTCCTTGGCCAAGAGTTGTGTATCCACCAGCGCACTCTACGTTGTAACCAAGACCTGATGCAAAATTAGTCCCTGCGCCATCAGTCCTCATGTATGCGCCCACTAGAGCGTTAGCGGTTCCTGTTGTCGTCGTGTTGAGATAGTTACCTGACTTTTGTCCAATGAACGTGTTTTCTTGGCCTGTCGTAACTGCCCCACCAGCATATCTTCCTACGGCTGTGTTTTGAATTCCTGTTGTTGCAGTAAACAACGCTCTATTTCCTATCGCTGTATTATCGGTAGCTGTAGAATTAACCTGTAACGCTCCGTACCCTACTGCCGTATTTTGCCCGCCTGTATTAGCCGCAACCATTGAGTCACCACCAATAGATACATTTTCTGAACCTGTAGTGTTTCCCTGCATAGCTTCTCTGCCAAGCGCTACGTTATTAGTGCCTGTTGTATTACTGTACATAGCAGAGCTACCAACGGCGGTGTTTTCTGAAGCGGTGGTGTTAGAAAATAAAGAAGCGTATCCAAGTGCAACATTATTAGCACCAGTGGTGTTATTTTTAAGAGCGTAAATACCAAATGCTGCGTTGGCAGTTCCAGTAGTATTGAGATACGCAGATTGATATCCAACGGCAGTGGTGGTTCCTCCAGTAGTGTTAGAGTACAAAGACTGATAACCAACAGCCGTGTTGTAGCTTCCTGTTGTTGTTGTATAACTACTTTGGAATCCCACACTGGTATTGAAATTAGCTGTTGTGCTAAATTGAAGTGCTGAACCTCCAACAGCCGTGTTGTAAACGCCTGTTGTGTTAGCTTGAAGTGCTTGCATTCCGAATGCGCTTACGTTGCCAGTAGTATTGCTGTACCCAGCTTTCCACCCAACAGCGGTGTTGTAGCTTGCGGTAGTGTTGGAACTTAGCGCACTAACTCCCATCGCGGTGTTATCAAAGCCAGTAGTATTAGCCACCAAGGCATCATCACCTAATGCTGAGTTGTTATAACCAGTGGTATTAGCCTCAAGAGCTTGGTCACCAACCGCAGTGTTTCCACTTCCTGTTGTGTTAAGCTCTAAAGCCTGATAGCCAACAGCCGTGTTGTAACTTGCGGTGGTGTTTGACACCAATGCCTGTCTGCCGACAGCTACGTTTCGTGTGCCCGTAGTATTGCTGTACATTGCGTTGCTACCCAATGCCGTATTGGCTGCTCCAGTGGTATTGCTGTACAGACTAAATGAGCCAAAGGCTGCGCTAGTAGAAGCTGTTGTTGTGCTGTACAACGCCTGAGTACCAAAGGCTGCGTTTTCTGTACCTGTAGTATTGCTGTACATAGCCTTTCTACCAACGGCTGTGTTATTATCTGCGGTGGTGTTAGAGTATAAAGCCTGATAACCTATTGCTACTCCATCACCTCCTGTTGTGTTAGAGTATAAAGTCTGATTACCCACCGCAACATTGGTTGGCCCTGTGGTGTTAAAGCGCAGCGCTTGAGTGCCTAAAGCTACGTTTTTTGTGCCTGTAGTATTGGCATACAAACTAGCCTGACCTACCGCAATATTAGTTGCCCCAGTGGTATTGGAGTATAAAGCAGTATGGCCTATCGCTACATGATCCGCGCCAGTAGTGTTGGAGAGTAAAGACTGATATCCAACCGCTACACTGTCGTTTGCGGTGGTGTTGGAAAATAACGCTTGAGAACCAAAGGCTGCGTTTCGGGTTCCAGTGGTGTTATTTTGTAGGGCTGAAACACCTGTGGCAGTGTTATGACTTGCGGTAGTATTATAGTATAATGCACCATAACCTAGGGCAGTATTATTTCCCCCAGTAGTATTCGTAGTCCCTGCCGTACCACCTATGAGGGTGTTGTTTATACCTGTTGTGACTGATAGTCCTGCTTCATAACCAACAGCCGTATTAAAAGCATTTGTAGCACTTGTAAAGTTTTGTGAGAAAAGGGCAGTGTAACCAACGGCAGTTGATCTGCTCCCTAACGTGTCTGAGCTTAAAGAGTGCGACCCAACTGCCACATTATAGTCAGCATCAGTTAAAGCATCTCCTGCCAAACTACCAATCAGCGTGTTTCTATTCCCCGTGGTAATTGCAGTTCCTGCATTATGGCCTATAGCTACGTTGTTATCACCATTGCTTGCCACACTATCCAGCGCAGTATCACCCAGAGCCACGTTGCCTGTGCCAGTGGGGTAATTGCCGTCGAGCTTGATTGTGCCACCATCGACTGACAGGTTGCCAGTCACTGTAAGGTTTCCAACTAGATTTAAACCATCAAAGTGAGCGTTGTTAAATACGTTCGCAGCAACTGCGCCAGTTCCTGCGCCATTAAAGAACACAACCGCAGTCGTCCCCGCTGGAACTTCATAGTCATTGCTTGCGTTATACGTGCCTTGGAACAGCAAAATGCTGCGCGAACCAGATAGGTTGTTACGCACATAGATAATCTTTTCAGCGTCATTTGGAGTAAGCTGCACGTATACTGTGCCACCAATATCCCCGCCATCCCCAAAAATAACTAATCGATTGCGCCCGTTAGAAGCTGCGCCATCGCTAACTGGAAGTGTGTTTGGGGAACCTGTCGATCCCGTGGCACTTAACGTTACGGAAACTTGTCCGTCAAGAGAAGTGTCCAACAACTCAAAGTTTGTGTTCGTTGTATCGCCCCATGTACCAGACTGTTCACCTGTGCCTATGAGTTCTATACCGTTATTTAACGTATATGTACTTGCCATGTTATTGTCCTATGCTGCTATGTCATCCCAGTTTGGAGTTTGAGACGGTGTTTCGTCACTCCATACTGGGGTGGAAGATGGTGTAGTCGGAGTATAGCTTGGATTTTGATTTGGAACAATACGTCCCCACACTAAAGGTGTTCCGACAACACCAGTCGCGGCTATTCCTGTGACAGATACATCTGCTTTAGCAACGGCGGTGACTGCTCCAACAGAACCTGTTCCTGAAACGCCAGTGACGCTTACTGTAATTCCCAACTCTACGGTAACACCGCCAACGGCACCCGTTCCTGCAAGCCCAGTAACTGGTACGTTCGCTATTCCTGTAACTGTTGCGGTGCCTACGCCTCCCGTTGCGGCAACACCAGTAACAGACACATCGGCGGCGGCGGATACTGTAACAGTGCCTACTGACCCTGTTCCTGCAAGACCAGTAACAGACACATCGGCGTCGGCGTCGGCTGTTGCGGAGCCTACTGCTCCTGTTGCAGCCACACCAGTCGGAGCCGCATTAGCCTTTGCAACGACTGTAGTAGTACCAACGGAGCCCGTTGCTGCTAATCCTGTAGCGGGTGCAAGGGCTGAACCATCGGTAGTAGCCAACCCTACTTGCCCAGTGGCGGATACGCCAGTGGTCGTAACATTTGCTAGTGCTGTAATAGTTACAGAACCAACAGAGCCTGTAGCCGCAACCCCATCAACTGAGACTCTAAGAATAGGAGTTCCCCAGGAGCCATCATTCCAAGTGGACCTACCCCATCCCGAGAATAGAGTTGAAGAAGCCATTTTTAGCTCTTACGCGATACGAATTATAGCGTTTGATGAATCTGCTGTTGGAAACACAACTGTAAAATCACCTGCGGTAGATGTTTTATCGCCACCAAAATCTAATACAATAACCGAAGGGTCACCGGATGCACTGTCATTAAAGATCAACGCGCCACGAGCCGTAATTGTTGCTGTACTAAATGTAAGATCCGAGAAGTCCGTAAATGCTGTTGTACCACTTGTTGTTGGATCAACACGAGTAAGAGCCGCACCTTTTGCGGTGTATCCCGTGCCCGACACTTCGTTTGAGCTAGTGTATGCTGTAGTCGCAGCAGTAAAAGAGGCACTGTTGGTATAGAGCGCAAGGTTGAAAGTGCTACCTCCGCTATTTAAAAAGTTGTGCTTGGCTTCAAGAAGCTCCTTCTTAAAGCTGGTGCACATGAAGTTTCCTGAAAAGGCCATGTCACATTCTCCTTATAAGTTCAGCGAGGTCAGGGTGCCCCGCATCTTTGATTGCATTATATACAGTAGTTCGATCACTTTTAACAGCTTCGCGTAAATAGAAACCCACCAACTGTACGATACGCTTCTGAAAAGCACGAGCCTGCGCTTGTATCGCAGGGTGTGCTTCATCTGAAACTGAAATAATTTTCTCCGCGCACCGTTCCGCTACTTCTTCTGGCGTAAAACCGCGGTTCTGAGTGGTATGAACCTCTACCTTAAATTCATTAGGTAAATCTATCTTTAATTCTGAAATCATGTGCGTGGTTTCCTAATCTGTCCGTAACGATACTCATCTACAACCTCTTGAGCTTCGCCCAAGTTCTTCAGTCGGGAAGCCCCTTCCACAAATCTTTGGTTATACATTTGCATCAAATTTGGATCTCCTTTCATGTATATATACGCTTCAATCAGTGACCCATACAAAAGAGTAATCTCTGCATTAGTGGAAAGCCAACTTGTCCCACTGTCCGCACCCGCGGTTAGTGATGCGGGCCTATATAAGTAGTGAATATCCACAGTATAGTTTGCATTTGGGGTAGGCGCTAAGATAAAGTTATCCACGTCAAACTGAGCATAATACTTAGGCTGACCAGTAGTAGTGGCGTCTGGGTTGTATGTCTGCACAAAGTCTAACTCTTTAAAAATTAAAAACTCTTTGTCCCCACTGACATCAATACTTAACGAGAAAGGAGCTAAGAAGTCGGAAGGGGCAGTCAAGTACTCGTTGCCCGTAGACATAGTGCCAAACTGGTTCTTTTGAAACAGATTTAACTGCACACTTTTAAGTATTCGTTCTTCTGCCAACCTAATAAACAAAGGAAGATTGTTAACGAAACTGGTTTCGTCATTTTCTGTATAGTCCTGAATGGCTTGTTTCAGTTCGCCATATGTCATCGTCATGGTGTGTTCGCTTGGCCTCCCATACCTGAATGGTTGGTGCAGTAGTAATACAATGTTGGAGCACCTGACGCCACTGTTATCTGAGTATATGCTCCAGAACTACCTGGCGTTCCTGATGTGGTAACACCAGTTGTATATTCCGAACCACTATTATGTGTTCCATTAGCTGTGGTGCTGAAACGAAAGGGATGTGTACTATTACTTGCATCGCTTTGATCAAATCGAAATGTATCACCCTCGGACAAACTTAAAGTTGGAGAAACAGAGCCACCAATGTAATATTTATTACCTGTTCCATACGAATTTGTTCCAGATGCCACAGTGACTGTATATGTAGTGTATCCTGGGGTTGTTACGGTTACAGAACCTATAGCACTTGTACCTGAAACTCCCGTTACAGAAAAGCTAACATCGTCTACAAAAGCCGTACCAACAACACCCGTTGCACTTACACCTGTTGGTGTAGCATTAGCCCCACCCGTAGTACCTATAACGGAAACTTCCCCTGGGGCACCAATAGCTCGAATGCGTTCGAGTTTAGGAGCCTCAACCGTAGGCACTCCAACATACACTTGTAATGATTCCGCCTTATCAGGTCGTGGGTTTCGCAAAGCTTGAGGGTCTGGGCCTACTTTCGGAGGGTATAGTTGAGGATGCTTTGGTTCAAATTCATCAGGGCCAACCTTCGCACCTGTCCATTCGACTTTCATCTGATGCAAGCGGTAACGGCGACCTGACCGATCTGAAATACCCCAAGCCTTTTTTCCGTTAGCGTAAGCCATTATACCCTCAAATAACTTAAACTAGGCTGTAGTTTAAGAGGAGTCCTGCCCTGATCCTCGTCAGCCGCACGTTGAAACTCTTCTTCGTACACTGTTTTCAAAAGCTGGATGCGTTCTGGAGACCTCTTCATAGCTATGTAATAGGCTAAACCCGCTACCATACAGGGGAAGAACCTAAAAGGCATGTCGGTCGTATTTACCAAAGTGTCTGCGTCTTCGATCCTGCGAACGTAGTAATATACCAACTGATCCGTAGAGTTTTCTGGCACAGCCCATAAATTAATCACCGGATCGACTTGACGATTAAGCCAGTACTGGCTTGTACGGCCTTGCGTTGTTTTATTGGGGAGTGTGGCGTAATCGCCACGACTAATCCGCTCAACCTCGTAATCTGTACCGTCACGGCGAAGAACTACGTCAAGCAAATCAACTACATCATCAGTTAAAGTTTCCTGTGCCTGGCCCTGCGTAAGAGTTATGGTGTTCTGCTTTACTGTCCACAGGTTTAACCCACGGTTAGCCCATTCTGCAAACATCAGATTCAAAGAACGACGTGCAGTCTTGGCGTCATAACCAGTGCGAACTTCTAATCCGCAGCGCTCATACGCTTCTTCAATGACCTCCGCTACATCGAGGTTGAAATCTCTTGAACCTGAAGTTGTCATATCATTAACTCATATGTGGGGCTTGATTTGTTTTTACACTAACGCAGCCGCCGTTTTTGTAGCCCATACGAGCAACGACCTGCGGGGCTTCTGCCTTTAAAGCTTTAAGACCCTTACCCTTGGGACCGCTAGGTATCGGTTTTTTAGTTGTCATCGTTATCATCCTCATTGTAGAGATTATCGAAAACTCTATTTACATCCAATGTATAGTCTAAATCACTTTTTGAATAGTGTGTATGTTGTGACGGCCTGAAGTCTGGAGCCCCCTCACCCAAAGAAAACCAAGCAGGGTGTGTAACCCTTACTCGATTGTTCGGTAATGCCACTATGTTTCCAGTCCACTCTCCCGCGTCTAATAACTGCATAACGTGGCTCTGTTTGTGTTGCGCAGGATCATCTGCAATCTCAGAGTTTGTGTAGTCCACAGTGAATAAATATTTTGCAGGGAAAAACTGCCCGTCAATTTTCGCCATCCAAGGGCACGGTGTAGCCCTGTCTAAAACATACACAGCATGGTCATGTGACGCACAATCCCACGGTTGAGCATCATGCGTTGACATTGGTATAGGCCATTCAGCAAATGGGATGTCTGCGACCAATGCCGTGAGAGGCATTCGCGCCCACATTGCACCTCCGTGAACCGTATCTTCTTCCTCGTCTTCAGCTTCACAGCCCGTAAAAATTACTTGAAAACTTAACGATCTATTCGGCATACTTGTTACAGCTATAACCATAGCGTGTAAAAATTCTCCATGATATTTCTCATGGTTATGAGTGTATTCTTTACGAACCCACGCTTTAAAGTACGGTATGTTGCTTTGCAAATAAGCCATATAATTTAGAAAATTCCTTTGAAGTTGACCATTCCACCAGCCCTATAACCTTTGACCTTACCACCAGCCTTCATGCCTTTGACCTTACCACCAGCCTTCATGCCTTTAACCTTACCGCCAGCTTTCATGCCTTTGACCTTACCGCCAGCTTTCATGCCTTTGACCTTACCACCAGCCTTCATGCCTTTGACCTTCATGCCTTTGACTTTACCGCCAGCCTTCATGCCTTTTTTCTTCGTGCCTTTGACTTTACCGCCAGCCTTATATCCTTTTTTCTTCATCGCCATAAGAGTTCTCCTTTCAAAAGACTCGTACTAACCCGCCGTTAGCTTTCTTGTTTTTCCAACTTATACGTTTAGAAGACTTTTTCTTTTTTGCCGCAGAAGTGCACTGCGCCATCGTAGGTCTACAAGCAGGGTAGCCTTTACGCTTCTCCCCCTTTTGACGACCACAGGGTTTTCCTGTCTTACAGTCCACCCAACCCTTGCCATCGTTTTGTCCGAACCATTCTTGAAGGGAGTTCTTTGCCATTAGAAAGTCCTTGTACGCTTACGTCGATCTTCTTCTACTATGCCACATCCAGAAGCAATCATACCACCAGGGCTGTATCGGTTTTTTGCTGGACGTTTAGGATTATCTACTGAAGTCATTACACCACCTTCGGCGGCTTTCTTAGTAGAGTTTCCCCAGTTTGCGGCCCCGACCTTTCGGCACTTGGACAGGGCCCCCGATGCGTAAGCGCTGGGCCAGACCTTGTACCGAGCTTTTACCTTTCGGTAACACGCGTCCTTTTTTGTTTTTTTTGCCATTAGTCAACTCTTCTGGAGGTTTTGAGATTTGAAACGGTATCTGTCCACGACTTATCAAGTATAGCCTGCCTTTCTGCTAAACGGTCTATTGCTTGAACTAAATGATCCATTTTTACATTCATGACTTCGGTGCGTTTATCTACAGTCACGAGAGTACTTACGATCCAAATAAGTCCCGCAGAAGACAGAGTTAGAATTGTGCCTAAAACTAGAAGCTGTGTGTTCTTGTCCATTACTCTTACCACATCTTGCACGACCAGTAACGAGCCGATAGTTTATCTAACTTTTTAGTGTCACATCCATGCCGAGCGCGGAAAGACTTTCGACGTTTAGGATTAGATTTTTTGATCGTCATATTAGCATCTCCAAATCTAATAATCTTTTCTTTTCCATTAGCACAGGCTTTCACAACAGACTTCTTGCCACCAGATATCTGGCGCTTCGGCTTGTTGCACTTCATCTTGGACTTGTCGATCTTTGCCATAACTACTCCACAAACACTGTTATTTTTGTATTAGATGGAAGAGTCGCATAAACGCCCTTCTTGGCTAGAATCCCGTCTCCAGGGATATACACCTCGTTCGTTCCCTGCTGGGTTTGATCAACCTCCATAAGAACCTTACCGGATCCTGCTGAAGCGTTGTCATACAAAACAATATCTCCCGAAGCCCCACTCTCATACGTTACGACAACAGCTTGTAATCGGCAGCGTCTCTGAACCAACGCTGCCGAGGTGTGAGAGTGAACTGAGGTTACCTCACTACCAACCATCTCGCCCTCTAAGACAAGAAAATTGTAAGTTGATTTGAGGAACCTGTAAACGCTGCAACAAACACACCCTCTTTGAAAATTATCCCGTTGTCTGGAATATTCATAACGTGATGGCCTGTAGGAAATGTTTGAGTCAACAAAACAGTTCCTGATGCAGAGCCGTCCTTGAGAGTAAACGCGCCCGCTGCATCAGCAAAAATAACAATCTGGCGCAGACGAGAACGAGTAGGCCCAACAATCGCAGCAGTTGTGCCTTGGACCCAATTATATGCGGTTACTGGACCTGACATCTAAGTCTCCTATTAAGAGAGGTTATTATTTTGCTGATACAAAATAGTGAACCGTACTTCTCCAGCGTTCGTCGCTGCCGATGCAGTAACTGTCAAACGAATATCTGCGGTGCCAGTGTCTTCCCACGCTAGTGCCGCACCTGCTTGAGTAGTCGGATACTTACGACCTGCGGTTGTGCCACTTGCGAAAGTGTTCAAAATTGTAGCCGCGCCGCCTACCGTGTCACCAACGCTCAAATTGGTGGTAGCATTAGCCGCTGTAATTACATCGATTACACAGTCAATGATCTGCGAATTAGCAGGGATAACAACGTCCGTTACTTGAGCCGCCAATGCGCCACCAGATAAATCTGCGGCAAAAGTCTGCGCCATAACGACTTGACCAGTGTTTTTTATGTTTGACCCGAGGGTTGTTCCTGTGGTTTCTTTGATGGTCCCCGCTTTAATAGGACCTGAAAAAGTTGTCGTACCCATATCGATCTCCTGTCTGGGTTAGTCAGCCGCACCATGCCGCTGTCAGGGATGTCTAAACAATACAGGAGAACTAAACAAAAAGAAAGGGGCTACCGAAGCAGCCCCCTCTAGTTTTATCACCTTGGTGTTTATGCTCCAGGGGAACCAAATACCGCACGAGGGTCGCTAAAGCCGAAGCTATAACGCTCACGCGCTTTAAAGCGCATGTTACCTGTGTCGAAGTCTGCTTCCATATTGGTGGACATTGGAGTCCGCTCAAAATGGACAAAGCCGCGAGGCGCGTCTGTTTTAATGAAGAACGCATCTGGATCCGTAAGGAAGTCGTTGACAGCATAACCGTCAGGCAACATCCCCATAGAACGTAGGGCGTTCGTGTCATTGTCAGCCGTGCCAACACGTAGGTTGGAAACCATCAAACGCTCTGCAACGAATTGCAGTTGACGTGGGATGACCAACTTGTTGCCGCGAAGAGCAACTTTAAGACCACGCTCATCAACAAAACCTGCGATGTTGATCAAAGCATCTTCAAGAGATGTTTCGTTCAAATCAGCAGCTACTGCTGGTTCGTTGGCAAACGTACCGCCGTTAGTTAGCGGGTGGTTTGTTGCACAAAGAGCAACGCCGTCGCCGCCAGCAGATGCGCCAGCAGTAAATGCGTTGTTAAGAACCGCAGCGGCCTTAACTTGCTTTGAGTGTGCCATCGAACGAGCCAACGCACGAGTGTAACGCGAACCAAGACGATCATAGAGATTGTCTTCGATAGCTTCCTCAGTGATTGAGAATGCCAGCGCCACTGTTTCGTGGTTGTAACGAGCAGTGTATGCTTCGTTAGCGTCGTCGAAGTTAATTGCAGAACCTTCCGATTTGGTTGGTGCTGCGCCAAAACCACTCAACATAACTTCCTCTTCGAATGCTCGATCAGAAGATTCTGTTGTGTAGATCTCTGCGTGTTGGTTTTCGTACCGAGAGTACTCCATACCAAACAAAGCGTTGAGACCTGGTTCTAGTTCTTTCGCTAATTGTGCGCGAGAAATAGCCATTCTTTAGACCTCCTTATACGCCAGTGGTCGATGGAGTACCAGCAACAATCGCGCCGTTGGCGGAGTTGAAGCTGTTATTCAATCGAACGATTAGTGGGATACCAGCGGCAGCGAAATCCGCATTTTCTGGGTCATCTTGAATACCCATAATACGAAGATGCAATGCAGCAGTGGTAGCGATAGTGCTGACACCCAACTTAGCAGAAGAGATACCTGTGGAAGAAGATCCAGAGGCTCCAGCGGCGAAGTTTGCGTTTGCGAACACATGCCCTCGAGCAGTAGCTTCGCTTGTGAGCGAGGCGTCTGAACAAATTACAAATGTTTGCATAGGGTTATCATACACAAAGGCTTTGACTGGGTGATCGGAATCAGCACCAGAACCAGGCCATGAGTTAGAGAAAATAGTCTCTCCATTGGTGGACGAAACGTATTCACATCCCCAGAAAACACCTAATAGACCTACAGATCCACCAGCAGCCGCGCCAACAATGTCAATAAAGCCTGTTGACAGCGGAATTACGGGTGAACCTTGGTAAATCGCGTTAGTGTTTCCGGAAGCAATACGATACTCGGTCGCACCAGTGGTGTTCGCAGCCTGTCCGACTACGCCAATCGGGCGAAGCCCGAATGCACCGTTAGTGTTTGCCATCGTAGCAATCCTTTTTCTAAGTTAATCGGAGTCTCTACGAGATCCTCCGAATGATACACGACTTTGCCGAGAGTTACTTATCGGCATTGAAGGATGTTGATCCTTCATAAGGTCCTGATCTACAGCAGTCATTTGTTCGCGGGTTCTGCCCCCGTAATATTCAGTTCTTTCTGCTACTGTTTCAACAGGTATGCGGCACAACATCAGTCCGCCTTGACCAATTACACCCTCGTATCGACCATCATCGATAACAGGGGCTTCATAGTTTGGATATTCGTCTTTCCGGACAGGTTCCCATCCTTCACGTAGCTTGGCGTTGACATTCATCTTGTCTTCCTCACCACGCATTGCAACTCGTATCCAACGATGCACAAAGCCTGGAGGGGCTTCAGGTGCTGCAAGGTGACTGGGCGGTGCCCACGGTTTTCTGCGCGTTTCTGTATCGCGGGTTTCGCTTGCGCGAGGTTTTCTATCAGCCATTATCTTAATCCTTCACATATTTTGCATATTCTTCAAGCGGTACGTTTAAACGTTTTGCCATCGCAATTTGTGATGGTGATAACTTCACCGACCTGCGCCCTGATTTTGCTGTACTGCGGGTAGCTGAAGCGCCAGCAGGTGCGACCTGTGCTCCGCCCGATCTTTTCGTAGGTTGGAATTTATGTGGAAATTCCGACCTCATACGTTTATCAACCTCAGTATAGTAGTCTTCGGAGTTCGGGTCAAATCCTTCCTCGTCAACTAATTTCTTATGAAGCCCAAAAGCAGCGTAAGTCATCATATCATCTGACCCAAACCACTCGTTTTTATCTGCCCATTCCTGTGCCCTAGGGTCAGGAGAGACTTCTTTATTTTGAACAGGGGCAATAGTTTGTGCAAGTTGTTGTGGCGCAGGCTCTTGCTCTTGCTCTTGCACAGACAATCTCTGCTTTGCAGCGCGTACCCGCTCTTGCATTAAAGCCATCTTGGACAACTGCTCTTGAGCGGCGAACATCGCGTCGCTGTCTCCAGACTCGTATGCCGCCCTGTGCTGCTGCTTAACGTTAGCTATCTGCCCTTCAATACGAGATTCTTCTGATTGGACATATCCTTTGTCTAGGTTTTTAACGTGCGTCTTTAGCTTATTGTTTTCATCCAAAAGACGTTGAGCCATGGTGACCGCTTCTTCACGGTCTCGCTCTTCCTTACGGTATTTCTCCGTAAGTTTCTTGATTCTCCCTTGAACCTTTTTGCTGTAGTTGTTGAGTTCGTCGTCGTCAGACGCAACCGAAACTTTTTCTTCTGAGGATCCTTCATCCTCTACAGGCTCAATTTCAACCTCAACCCCTGTATCCTCTTCTGCAACAGCCTCTTCATTCGTATTCTCATTCTCATTTTCTTTTGACATACCGCTCTCCTAAACCTGTTTGATGTCGTCGGGTTCTAGTATCGTGGCAATGACTTCGTCATCATTAATGATACGAACTTCCCCACCATCGATCTTGAACCTCGAACCAGAGTATCGACCAATACACACCCATTGGCCTTCTTCGCACCACGACTTGGGATTTTTCCCAAACTTATCGGGGTCTTGATAGGCTAGGGGTCCGATCTTTAAAACGTAAGCCACAACCGTGGCTACAGCTTCTCGGGCCCTTATCTCATCGGGGATGTAAATACCTCCCTGAGTTTTGGTCGCGCCTTGATAAGGCATAACCAAGACCCGCCAACCTGTTGGTTGTGGGAGACGATCAAGTAAAGGTTTTTCTAAAAGAGCAGGATCAAGCACTCGATCCTGCGCGTCAACATACGCGCTTTCAACTGAAGAAGAGTCCGCTTCTGCGGGCTTCTTCTCTTTGTTTATTTTCTGCGCGACATGTTCAGGAAGATATAAGGTCTTCGACATCGTCAGCGTGATTCTCCAGCAGGGCTTTAAGTTCCTCACGAGCGTAGGTGATGCCCCGTATCTCACCCACCATGAGTTTATAATGCTCCCAGTCCTTGGCAGCATCCATTCCCAAAGCACTTGCAATCTCTTGTTCGCGCTCTCTTAGTAGCTTATACATATATTTCGCGAGATCAACACCGTCCATTAAAGAATATCTCTTTCTGAACCTTCAGCGTCGGCAGTTATTGGGCCACCTGTGACCCAATCATCACAGGTATGATCCGCTTTACACATGAATTTGTGTATCTGACAGTAACCCAAATCGCCAGAATCACCGCCAATACACTTGAGAATGTCTTCTGTCTGGTTATATGCGCCACAATTACCGCAGATATCTGTTAGTTTAAAACCACCGTCGTCCGCTGGATCTCGGTAGTTGGCTTCGTCAATGGCCTGCACTTTGTTAACTTCGTTAACTTCGGCATCTTGCGTAGCTACAGGACAGCTTGACCCATCGTCACCCTTTTCCATTTTATCAATAGGGATTCCGTCAGGCATAATGCTGATCATAATTGTTGGCATCAGTAAGTTTCGCCCCCACGGAATCCAGACATTTGAGCCGCTCCACAGCCGCGTGGTTTAGGCGTTGTCATGCCTCCGTCACCAAACTTTTGAGCCTCTCCACTGTTCGGAAGAAGCTCTTTGTCTTGTGAAGCCCTCCGTGCGGCTTCATTGTTACCGCTTTTCACAGCCCTGGCTTCTGCTACTTCCTGATTTGTCATAGTTACCTCTTCTGGTCTTTTCCTTGGGCGAGGTGATTTTTTGGGTGCAGGCATATTGCCCTCCTACAGTATAAGTTCAAAATGGGGCCCATCAATAAACGGGCGTCTTCCTTGAGACCTTCGAAGGTCAATGTAAGCATTCATAGCATCTTCCATCGAGCCTTTCCAGTGGCGTATATCGCCAACGCTCCAAGCAGCGCCCCACTTCACAGCGACGCCAGCCATCTCTGCGCCCTCTTTCATCGCGTCAGCCAGATCATCGTATACATGCAACTGCCATGAACCCTTGCCTCCAACATAAGCCATAAGGTCAACGGCATGGCCTGTCAGGTGCTTCGACTTCATAGTTTGGCTTGCGCCCTTGGCTACAAGTTCTTTTTGCATCTCTAGCGTTCTCAGCCCTTGGATAACACCAAAGTCAACTTTCGTTGCAGTGATTGCGTGATTAACGACAGCGACTAAGCGCTCGTCTACACCCTCAAGCCTATCAAGGCTACGTCGTGATAATTTAAATCCCATTGTATTCTCCTTACTTTATGCCAGCCATATAAAGCTTAACTTCAAGTTCTTTAAGTCTGATTTCCATTGCTCTGACTCTGGCAATGGCATCAGCCACTTCCGGCGGCGGTTCAAAATCGTCAATCCAGTCATCGTTTTCCTCAACCTCAATAGCCAACATCTCCAGGTTGTGCTCCAAAAAACTTAACCGCTCACTAATCCCAAAATAGGCCCAGACACTTACCGCTGTAGCCGCAATCATCGCTAACAGGTTCTTTAACGGTATCGTAAACTCTGAGCTTTCGGAAAGTTTGGTCATCACTTCCTCTTAAACATCGCGGTTGCCCCGCGTACACCGAAACTCGCTGAAATTGCTAAACCCAAACTATAAAAATACCAGTCGGGCGCCTTGTTAAGCTGCTCAAACCCACGATCAACCCAACCTTCCGCCCCTGGAACCCAACAAAGAACCAATGGAATCGACAGGATAATTACAAACCATTCGTCTTTCCAGCTGGACCTGGATCCTTCAGCCATAATGCGCTCCCAATCGGCAACGCTTGTTTCTTTTGACATCAATATCTGAGCCTTGGCCTTGGCCTCGGTTAGCTTTAACTGTGCATTTGCGGCGTTCTTATCCGCTTTGCCTTGCAGCCAGCTTCCCGCTAGGTTGGCAATCGGGCCTATAAACGCTTGTATCATTTCTTAGCCTCCATGGCGTTGAAGCCAAAGTATGCCGCAGCAATTCCGCTGGCCCCGATAACGTATACGGCAGCTATGTCGGCTATGAGCTTCGCTGCGGTGTCAAAGCCCGTCACAGAGGCTAACAGGATGACCGCTGGGTACATTATCATGCCCGACAGAGCAAACCACGTCATGCGTCTCTGTGCGTCTCTTTTAGCATCAGCGTCTTCCATGCGCAGACGACGATCTTCCAGCATAAGCTCTCTCTCGCTGGGGTCAATCTTACCGTTTGCGTTTAAGTCGTACTGTTCTTTTTCCATCTAAAAAATACTCCGCTGCGCGTTTGTCTTTGGTTATTATAACAACTTTACCTGATTTGTCATATACAACATACTTTCCGCTTTTATTCTGTTGTAACCTCAAAACAATATGTCACTGTATTCTGATTAACGATTAAGACCTTGGCTTCATTTTTAGCGCTAATGCACTCGTTTCTGGAGCTAAATTGCCCCAACTCATAACTCGTTATGTTATTGTTGATAATATGAAACCATACTAACACCCACATCAGTAGTTACCGTTTCTTTCGTTGTAGAGATACAGTATAAAGATCAATGAGGCTATCCCACCGAGAAGAAGTAGCCCGATGATAATTGTGTTGAGGCAGTTGTCTATAAACTCTTGTTTTTTGTAGACGAGATCTTTCTGGATTTTTCTTTGCTCGGCTTCCATTTTAAGAATTTCCTCCCAAGCGCTGGGCCCGTAATTCCAACTGATGTGATCTTTCAGTTCCTGACGCATTTCTTTCGCTTTTTGTTTATGCGCCCACAACTCGATAGCGTCGTTTTCCGTGTTAGAAAACATCTTGTATGCGGGCGGTTTAAGCGCCCGTTGCTCAAGATAATCAAGATCTGAAAGGGCTTTTGACCACTGACCTACAGTCCCAGCCATGCCACTGATATCCCGACCCACATCGATAGCCTTCTTGATACCCTGATACGCCGCTGTTGCCGCAGCAATTGCGCTAACGGGATCCACTAGAACTCTCCCATAAACCTCTGCGGACGAGCTATAGGACTGAACCTAGAGTTAACTGTGCCGCCAGAGGAATATTTCTTTTTTCCCGCTTTGCCTAACGCAATAGCCACCGCTTGTTCTTGCGGTTTCCCAGCAGCCATTTCTGTCTTTATGTTTTGGCTGATAACATTCTTTGATTTACCTGTTTTGAGAGGCATTCCGTTGCTCCATCGCTTGTCGCTGAACGTCAATTCGTTCGCGGTTCACGTCACTACGCTCATCGGCAATCTGTTCTTGTAACTCTAGCCGAGCCGAATCAGTAGTCGCTTGCTGCTCCATCTTCATTTGCTCAAGTTGAATTTTCGCTTGATCCAGTTGAGTTTTCTGTTGCGCCTCCATCTGCTTAATAGCAAGCTCTTGCATCCGAATTGTGACAAGTGGATCCTCGTTTGTCTCCGCTTTGCCTTTGTATGACAGCATCGGCATGATCTGAGTCAAGAGCTCGGTTTCAAGTTGCGCTACTCTAGCCTCAACTTGATCAGGGGGCATCTGCTGCGCCTGACCTTGCATTTGTAACTGCTGTATTTGCTGTTGCGCAATCTCCGGACGAATCGCCCCCGTCCGAGCCAATCCTTGTATTTGCGCCACGCCGTCTTGCACACCCTGCATCTGTTGGGCCTTAACCTGATCAATCTCCTGTTGAACCATGGTACGCGCCTTCATGTTAACATGCTCCAGTACGTGGCTAAACAACGCCGCCAAGACGGCAGGTGTTTGCTGTAGTATATCCAACTCAAGCAAAGATACGTGCGCCTGAATGTGCGCATCATGATCCTGTTGTGGAAACGCTTTTGCAGGAGCACCACCAATCATACCCGCATTTTCCGACGCAGGGTCTTTTGGTTGAGGTTGAGGCTGTGGAGGCAATATCTCGTCAATATTTTGCACCTCTAACGCTTGATACATCCGACGATACGCAGCGTGTAAGTTGTGCATCTGAGGATTAGACTGCGCCAACTGTAGTTGCGTTTGTGCCAACGTAACTCGCTGAGACATCGAAAAGATGTTCGGGTCTGAGACTGGGAGGACATCCACCCGCGCATCAAAGTCTTCACCTTTAACCTGCGCCGGAGCCCCAGCAACCTCATACGGGTACATAGGAGGCAAGTTTTCAGCAAAGATACGCGCAAGGAGACGGAACTCCGTTCTTTGTGCGTAGTGCATCCGTTTATGAATCGCAGACATGACCTTCATGCCCCGCTCCAACATAGCAACTGTGGTGCCGACAGGAGTCTCCTGATTCATGTCCGACATCTGTTGGTCCGCTAAAGCGATAAACCTACGACCGTCGTTGACCAAACCACCCAGCATGGTAGCCAATGCATTCGAAGGCTCTTTATACGGCAGTGGTACAATAGCGTCTCTGATGCTGCCCCCTGGAGCGTCTATATCTCTCCACTCACCAGGTTGAAGAGGCTCGTCGTCATTACGTACACGTACCCCACGAGCTTTAAACCCAGCAGGTAAGTTAGACAGAGTGCCCGCATCAATCAACTGGCGCAGTAAGCTTGTCGCCGCACGGCCTAAACCACCGATCATGTGGATCAAACCGAAACCATAGAACCCAAGACCCGGTGTGAACTTGTAATGTACAAAGTACTGCCGCTTACGTTTTAAAATATCAGACTCGTCATAGTTACGACGAATGGATAAAACCTGACCGGAAGAATGATCCAGTGTCACAATATAAGGCAAGCGTATGTCCGTAGGTTCGCCCGTCCTAGGATCAATGTCCTCGAACCCTTCAATATCTAGCGCAGCATGTATCTCTAAGATCGTCAGTACATCGTCGCTATAGTTCTTTGATAACCCCTCCAGCTCATTTACCTTTTGACGAACAGGATCTTCCTCTTGATCGTCTGATGAACTCAGGTCCACATCACGATACACACCCGCATATTGCATCTTAGCAACATCGTTTACGTCCATGCGCAGAACGTGGGTTACGCGAGATGCTGTCGCCAAATCTGACGCTGAGTACGGTACAACCAAATCCTGTGCAGGAATAAATTTAGCCACCGCACGTTGTTTGGTCGGATCAAAGTAAACTTTCTTAAAAGTAGAACCAGACAGCGGTAAATAATATAGCATCTGATCCATATCCGGATCGTATTCTTCCATCACCTCAGTAATCTGATAGTTCATGAAGTCTTTAACACGTACAGCTTGAGCTTCTCTAGCAGCGTCCTTCAACCCAATAACGCTAGTGCGAACGGGTCCGCCAGACGGTAGCAACTCTTTATAAGCTTGGGCCTGGAACTGAGTAACACTTTCCGCGACCAACGGATGGGTAATCCCCGAAGCCCCTTCAAACGGAGTAGACCGCTCTTCGGTCTTGACGCCCAATAAGTCCAAACCGTTCACATACGAAGTTTCCCACTCTGACCGCGATTCTAGGTCATCCTCGTACATACCGCGAAGATCGTTCGACAACTCCCCCAAGGTGGCATCGTCCAAATACTCAGCCAAGTTGGCGTCAAACGGTATAAGCTGATCCTGTGGAATATCCGCAGCCATGTCTATCGCTTGAACAATCGCGCCGCCTTGACCATCGTCAAGAACTTCCGCTCCGCTCATAAACATTTCTGTGGAAGGGACCTCTATCTCTAAGTCAGGAAGACCCTCTGTGTCGTCGAGGTCCAGCCCCGGTGCAACCATGTTAGGTGGTATCGCCATCAATAATACTCCCTTTTACGGGGCCTCCATTCCATTTCATCTTCCTCTTCGCCTATCAGAGAAACAAAGCCTCCCTGTCTAAAGCGCATGAGTGCTAAAGTCATACTATCACAGAAGTCATCGTTTTCGCCATTAGGAAATGAAACTACTTCTTCAATAACCTCATCCGAAAACTTTTCTTCCATCGGAGCCCACACCATTCCCGCCTCAAACAACGGAGCAACCATGTGCATACGACTTACCTTATCAGTTCCTTTGCCCGGTGAGAAGCCTAACGCTGGAATACCACGAAGCCGCAACTCGTCAATAAGTGGTGTACCCGTCGCTTTCGCTTCGACCAACACCATATCCGGCTCCCAATATTCGTGCTCCTCATAGGCTATCTCCTTTAGTTCAGGGAAGTTCCATCGCCCTCGTCGGGCATCCAGTAATACGATATTGTCCGCGCCACCCTCTTCAGGTTTAAATATACCCCACGTCGTGATCGCAGAATAGTCAGCGCTTTGTTTCTTAGAGAAGGCCGTGTCATACGCTTGCACAATATAACTCAAAGGAGGGATTTTTTCTTTCTCCCAATCCTGCCACCATTCCCGTTTGATGATTGCAGACTCCGATGACGTAGGTTGCTGCTGCCACTGTGCATTCCACTTGCCAACAGGAAGATCAGCCTTAATCGACAGAAGAGCCGCTTTATCCCAAAATTCAGGCCATAATGGCTCATCTGAAGGCATAATCGCAGGAAATTCCACAACCTCCCACTGATCCGACAGCACATCATTTCCTTGCGCAGCTATCAATCTGCCCGTCAAATCCTTCTTTCCCCAACGAGTCATGACAACAATGATGGATCCGCCAGGTTGAAGACGTTGCCGAGGACCAGAAGTGTACCACTCATACGCGTTGTCGAACGCGCTCTCGCTTAACGCGTCTTGTTCCGAATGAGGGTCGTCAATGATGAGCAAGTCCGCACCACGACCAGTAATGGCAGCGCCAACACCCGCCGCAAAGTACTCAGCACCCTTGTCAGTGCCCCATTTACCCGCTCCTTTATTGTCTTCCTTGAGGTTGGTCTCTGGAAAAACTTCCTTATACGCTGGATCATCGATCAAATCCCTCACTTTTCTACCAAAACGAACAGCAAGCTCCGTGTTGTGCGTAGCTTGAATGATCTTTAATTTAGGATTTCTACCTAGAAACCAAGCAGGCATCAAGTAACTTGCAAACTCAGACTTAGAATGCCTCGGCGGCATGTTAATAATCAACCGCTTGAGTTTACCTTGTGCAACCTGCTCAAGTTTTTCAGCAATAATCCGATGATGACGGCCCTCGATGAAGTTTTCATAAACGTGGTGAGCGAACGGCATGAACTTTTCCGACGCTTCCTCACGTAAATCGAGTGTTTTCTTGGCCTCAGTAAGGGCCAAGATTTCTTTTAATGCTTCCTCTGGTAAAGCCTGAAGATTCATCTAAACAATTAAGTTATCGTGTTGGGATACGGAAACACTTGTTGCATCAACGGATTCATTATTCCAGACTGTTGTGTGCCTACTGTAATTGGTTGTACGTTAGGTGTAGGCACTACGAAAGCAGATTGATTCGTCGGCAACAACGCACTTAAACCAACAGGCTGTGCCGCTGTGTAGGGTGACGTTGGACCAGTCGGGCCGGGCGGAACAGTCGGGCCGGGCGGAGTTTCCGGAAAAGGCTCCTTAAACGGATCAATTACACACATGTTCTTTTCTTGATCATACTCATACCCTTCAGGGCAGACAGTACCAGGGGCCGTAGGCTCTAGTTTAACTGGATCTTCAGAATCTGGTCCCCCGGCAACGGATAGGCCCCGTTCGAAGGACTTGCTTGTCGTTCCTTGACCGCTGTTACCAAAGCCCATGGACGTATAGCTGCCATATTGAGGAGCTTCTACCATCCCTTCAGCGTTCAGTGATGTGGGAGGCGCAGTCTTTCCCCTACCAAAGTAGTCCGTCTTCTCCTTTCTACTGTTATATGCCGCCATGCCTATAGAAGGTAGTAGGCCCATACGCGGAACCATAGCCGCAAGGCCTGTTGTCGGTAGTCCAGAGCCTAGAGGCGTTGCCCCAATAGAGTTCGAAATACTAGACGCAAAGTTCCCTTTTAGGCCACCTGCGGCTTTTGCCTCTGCCGCCGTGACAAAACCGTCATTGTTTCTATCCGCAGCTCGACCACCGGACCTAGCAAAGCCAGCGCCAGCGATATCTACTCCGCCGCCGTCCGTTCGGTCTGCGCCTTTGGTTACGGTCTTGCCGTCCCAAGTCATGTATCCCCACTGTCCATCAAAGTTGATTGCGTTCGTGAGGTTAGCTGCAATCTGACTAGCAGATAAAGGGCCGTCTTTACGATCTTGGTTTGCTTTTGACGCCGCTATCTCCCTCGCTGTGGACCTTACATCTCTTGCAGTAGGAGGGGTGAACGTATCCGTAGTTGCAACATTAGTCCTAGCATTAGTCCTAGCATTAGTCCCAGTGCCAGTGCCAGTGCCGACAGTGCCGACAGTGCCGACAGTGTCGATCATCCCAGGGTCACCCGCCGCAATG
>Ga0098043_1000160_pt1 | contig 21688 bp, 26 predicted proteins | sample 9B_taG_FD_92581 | JGI IMG/M metagenome (GOLD analysis project Ga0098043, IMG submission 92581) | Marine viral communities from the Subarctic Pacific Ocean - 9B_ETSP_OMZ_AT15188_CsCl metaG | ecosystem: Environmental > Aquatic > Marine > Oceanic | place: Subarctic Pacific Ocean | collected 2015-01-10 | reverse complement strand
TTAAAATAGCTTTCAAATTGATTTGGGGATAATTGGTAAAAGTTAATAGGGGGTTATGTCACTTGTATATACTTCTTTGCAGAACAATCATTCTAAATAGTTTGGAGGATTGCACAATAAAATAGTATTATTAATAACATTGTAGTGTTAGTAGTTGGTTATCCTATATAATAATAATAGTTGTGTATATGTCAGTTCATTATGTGTATATATATATTCGTGGGTGGGGGTAAATATATCGACTTGGGATTTAAAATAGCAAGTAGCATAATAGTATATAATGCCCACCCCAAAAATTTCTAAAAAAAAAATTTAACAAAAAATTTTAAAATTAACCTTGTCTTAACATTCAGTTAACATATTGATATTATATTGCAGTATGAGAATAGACGTTACTAAAATAGTGTATATATTGATGATGATAGTTGTTTTTGTGTGTTCAGTAATGAACTAGGTAGAGGCAGTATATGTTATATCTGAAATATGCTTATAAACGCTTTTTGTGTCAAAGGTGTGACCACTGGAGTCTCTTATTGTAATAGCACCATCTTTGCATAGGTCTTCTATTAACTGCTGTATTACCACAGTTTTATATGGGGATGCTACTGTTAAATTAATTTGGTCATGTGTATATAATTCCCCTTGTGTTTGAAAATATAAAATTATAGAAGTTAAACCTGTGGGTGACACAACAACTGCTTGCACTAAATATCTAAACAAATCTTTCTTAAAAGCATATTGTCCAGCATCACCATTTTCACTTAATATAAAATGTATTATACCCATTAGCACATATGTTTTTTCTTAACACTGCCACCCTTTTTAAAGATGTTTCTCTTAGGTGCTTTTCTTCCAAGTGCTGTATATAAGGATTCTTCTTTAGAGTGTAGAATACCTTTCATTTTATTCTTATGTCTTTTGCTGGTTGAAACCCCAGCTCCATCAAGTAGGTCTTTTTCCATTGTTTTAACACGACCACCCTTCACATACTTTCTCTTGGCCATTTTAGCATCCTGCTTAGGATTGTGTTTTTTCTGGATAGGGAAATCAGCTTTCAAACTAGCACCTTCATGTTTCTTAAATGGCTTATCACCATGTTCCATTAGCTTATACTTGCCTTTACCCTTTTTCATCCAGTGAAAACCTTTAGGTGCATTTACTCCACCATCTTCCCATTTAACTTTATTAGCCCAGTAGGCTGCAGACATTTTTCCTTTTGATATATTTTTACGATGTCTAGCTTTAAATGATTTTCTTTTCATTTTCATTCTTTTAGATTCTCCTTCTTTTGGCTTTCCTGCAGTAGAAGCACCCTGTTCCCCAAATCTAATTGTTTTTTTCCCACCTCCTGGTTTTCTAACAATAACAACATGAGACTTAGTTGGGTGACTTGGGGTTCTTTTGGGTTTATTATAAACTACAGCTCCCTCTTTTGCTTTACTTTCTTTCATGGTTTTTTTCTTTTTATATCTTGTTACTCTACCTTTTGTATCCTTTTCTATCTTTGCTCTTCTTTTTTCTCCTTTACTTAATTCTGACCAAGTAGCTGGAGTATCTTTAGTTATTCTTTTTGTGGGTCTAAAAGTATTTTCTCCCTTATCATACCCCCTGTTTCCTTTGGGTGTTCGCCAATCTTCCTTGAACCAACGCTTAAGTCTTAATCCTGCTGCTGTTTTTCTTACTGCCATTACTTCTTCTTTTTACCTCCTTCTCCCCAGTTAGAAACTCCAACTTTTCTACACTTAGCCATTGCACCACTTCTATAGGCAGAAGTCTTAGGTCCATATCTAGAAACAACTTTGTGATAGCACGCATCTTTTGTGGTTCCACCACTAACGTACTTTCTTGTTCTATTTCCTTTACGTGGGTCAGGCCTTCCAGCCTCTTTCCATTCTTGTATTTCCTCTGGATATTTGAATCCAGCAGCTTCCATAGCTAATTGCTCCCATGTTTTCTTTGGAATTTTTAATGGGTCATCAACACCACCTCCTTTTATGTATTTTCTACTTTTTGCCATTACCTGCAAATTTTTCAATACCAGCAATTCCAAAACAACCTAATGTTACCCACACGAAGCTGTCGTATACGAATTTATTGATGGTAAGCTCTAGGCCCCAGTATCCTGTCGAGAGGTCAAGGGCCATAACGACACACATAACAAAAAAGGCCATAGCCCCCACTATAGTCTTCTCGTTCCAGTCGTTATTATCTTTGAATATATTCATAATCTTGTTATTTATTAATCAGCAAAGGGAACATCTTCGTTTTGATTAGCTGGCTCCTTCTTTTCCTTTTTCTTTTTCCCACCATGGTACTCAACAGCGTATCCCTCTTCGACTAATTTTTCATTAATATTAAATGGTAAATTGTCTTCAGGATATATATGTAATACACCTAAAACTCTACCATATTTACCAACATCTTTACTTTCCACAACTAAGTCTCCTTTATCTAACAACTCTACTAATCTAGCCTTGGAAGCAAGTCCTCTTTTTTTCTCCTCTAAGTCTCTTGTTCGAGACTCTGGAGTATCTATTCCTGCAAGTCTTATTCTTTTGTGAACAGAAATATCGAACCCTAGGTCCATGTTAACATCTATAGTGTCACCATCAATTACTCTATCTAACTTAGCTTTATAAGTATACATTAGTTCATTATATATTTAATCTTGCCATCATGTATATATATACTCTCAGGTCTCTTTATTGGTTGACCCATTATATTATACATTAATCCAGTCTTCTCTGACTTTTCTATTATTTCTGGCAAATTTGAACTACATGGCATACCTGTTTCACAATCTATATACTCTGTAATATAAACATCTATGTACTCAATTTCAAATATTGTATCAGTTAAGTATACATATTCTGTCTCATATTCAATAATTGTTTCATATTCTATCTGAACAATAGTGTCATATATCCATTCTATAAATGGTATCTCTATAAATACAGTATCACATATTGGAACTGGTGGAGCACAGTCTTCTGGCGAAGTAGGAACAGCACCATTCTCATCTGACGCATCTACACAATCTTCCCATGAGTCATTTATCCAATCGTTTTGAACACACCCCATTGGAGCATATTGAGTCCAATTAGCAGGGTCATCCCCACAATAGTATCCACCTGCTGCAGCACAATCTAAACATAATTGTTGGAAATCATAACCTTGACCTTTACAAAACCAACTTAACAACACAAATAAAATAAAAATAATTTTTCTCATAATTAAAATATTAAATAGTTAAAACCAAACTTTAATTCATGTACTGGTTTCATCCAGTAACGCATATGTGTTCCTTCAATAAACATGCCAAGGTGTTTCGTGATACGTGAACCAAAAACGATACCAGCATCCCATTCTATATTATCCCACTCTTCTACACCATATTCAAAAGAGTATTCGTCCATACCATAATGTAAAGGCATACAGTTAGCCCAAACATGCAACCATAGCTTGTCTGTATACTTATAGTAAGCTAAACCAATTACAGCACTTATTTCTTTTTGCATACCAAGCTTATCTAGTTCTCTTTCATTGAATGATGCAACAGCGTCACCAAAGTAGTGGTTGAAGAACTCATCATTAGAGGTAGCAACTAAAACAGAGTCTCCACCACTAACATCATACCAGTTCTGGTTTACGTAAAATCCCTGAATCCATTGCTCAGGAGCATAACCAAAATCTTCTGCTAGTTGTTGGAATGTAGATTCTCCAGGAACCCAGAAATCTTCTATTGGGTTAACTCCATATACTGGGTGCATACGAAATACTCCACCAATAGTAAAGTCCCAATTACCCTTATTTATTCTTAATCTTGTATCAAATGAGTTATATCTCAAGTTTACCCTCTGGTTATCTTTATATTGAGCTTTAGTTACACACCAATCCCCAAGGTATCTAAGCCAGAAATTCTTTTCAGTATACTTATCCCCACGATTACGTATAAATGAATAATTAAATAAATACTCCCAACCAACAGCGTTACCAATAGTAACATTATCTGCAACAGCTTTTTCAGTGCCATAATACCATGTTTTAACTTTATATTCATAATCCATTCTTGCAATTCGTCTCAAGCCAATTGTCAAATTATAGTCATAAGGATTGACTTGAGTTACATCCTCATATCCCTTATCTATAGCTATCCAATCCTCATCTTCAGTGAAGGGAGTGTTTATTGTCATAGACGTGTATAAAGTAGAGTATTTAAAAAAATCTCGAATTTGTGCTTGTGCACAAATGTTAATCATTAATAATAATATTATTATCTTTTTCATTGCTTTTTATTTTATCTGTAAATATACAAAAATTATTATTTACGACAGGGTTAATGTTACTGTTTTTGCTAAAGGTTTTCCACCTGAACTGTCTGTAACTGTCATAACAACACTATAGGTTGTTTTCCCTTTTACTGTTGTAGATGTTAATGCCCCAAATGAAATATCGTGATTAGTTGTGCCTGTTACATTTGGTATTACCTTATCTTTGTTAGATGATATTTCTGTCCTAAGATAATCTAATTCATCTTGCATTTTCTGCATTTGATACATTAACGCAGTTAGCACTTCATCGTCATCAGGATTGTCTATAATTCTATTTATGTGCCCAGCATCATAAACGTCTTTTAGTTTGGTTAGTTCACTACCTGTTTTACTGTGTATTGATGAATATTTTTTATCTGTTAAAGCCATATGTATTATTCTAAATTAATTCTATTTCTGCAAAACAATTTCCATAAAGAACCCTGGTTCCAGTAGCGTCTGTTCTTCTAATTGCTAAAGTAAAAGCTTGACCCTTAAGTAATTGATTATCATCGCTACCACCCCCAGTCATGGTCATTGTTTTTACGTAATTATAATTAGCTGCCATAGAAAAGTTTATATCATTGTGTGTCATTGCTGCAAGAGTAACATTTGAGTTAGAATCATCTACCAGTGGTATTTTAGTAACTTGAAACTCTAAATCAGCACTTTGTGTACTATAAAAGGCTACAACAACATTGTTGACTTTACAATTTGCTGTAGCAATGTAAGAAACAGCTCTCATAGCTGTGCTATCTGTCTCAGACCCTATTGACGTACCAAAATTTTGACCAGCATAACCAGTGTGATACCAGTAATTTTGCACACTAACATAAAGAACGTATAAATCATCGTTTTTAAGTGGTACACTAAAGGTTTGTCCAGCCTTAGAACCCTGTAACTGAACTGTTCCTGAAGCGTTGGGAAGACTTACAGTGTTGTCTTGTGTGGGTTCATCAACACCTAACGCTGTTTGGTGAGTATCATCAGTTCCACCCTCAAATATTACTTTAGCGTTAATATTATCTGTAAAATCTAAACCATCAGAACTTATCTTAGCTAATTGTGCAGAACTATCTTTAAAGTCTATAACCCCTGCTTCAGCGTTTATTTCTACATTTCCTTTAGCATCTAAAACAATATCAGCATCTGTCCCTGCAGCATCCCAAGTAAATATAGTCGTTTTTCCATTTGCATCTACCTTAAATGAACCATAATCATCTGTACTAGCTCCTCCATTTTCATAAAGAGTAAAGTGAGAAGCAGAATGATGAATATTAAATAAACCAAATTGTGTTCCTTCATTCTGTAAAACAATACCTGTAGTAGCATGGTCACAAACTGCGTCTAAAACAATATTACCATCAGCGTCAAGAGTTAGGTGGGCAGCATCTGAGTCATCATCTACTGTTGAAAGTGTAGTAGCCCCATGAGTATCTGTTAATATTTTGAAATAATCTCCACTGTCTGTAGTGTCCATTATTTTCATACTTGATGTGTCTACATTAAAATCAAATGCATTACTACCATCTCTTGCCATATATACATTTTTTCCTTGGGCATCTAATGTTATATCACCATGCACATCAAGTGTTAAATGAGCTAAAGTAGTATCGTCATCTACTGTACTAATTGTTGTAGCACCATGAGTTGTTGTTGCAATACTAAATTTATCCCCTGTATCCTCATTAGATAAAAGTGATAATGTAGATATATTTCCTGAATTTTCAAAAGTTAAATATTGTTCAACATCAAGTGTTCCTGCACTAGCGTAGGTTGTTAGACCATTAGCTGTTGTTCCACTTAAGGTTGTCACACCAATATCAGTAGTTAAAGCTATTATTCCTGTAGCGTCAGGTAAAAGGATTACCCTATCTGCTGAGGGGTCAGAAGAAAGAAGTTGAGTTTCAAACTCATCTGGAGTTGCTCCTTCAAACACAATTCCTGTAGATGGCTTTATAGATATACCTAAAGCTGATAAAGTAGATGTTGAAGATGTATGAATCTCATTGATATAGAGCTCATTGATATACCCCTTATTCCAATACTTAGTAGATGAGCCTAATTGCCCAGCATTGTTAGATAAGGGTTTAATCGTTCTAGTACCCATATATTATGAATTTTAAAGTACCTCGAAGCCAAACGTAAATGTAAGACCATCTGCAGCTTCACCAGAAGTGTCATAAGAAGCTCTAGCAATTAAACCAAAGTAACATCCTGTTTGTGCCTCTGCTACCATAGAACCAGAAGGAGTTATAGTAGAAGAACCAAGAACCAAATCAATCCCTGTCATTGTTATTACATCATTTGTTATTAGGTCTGAATACTGTGTAAACTGCCCTCCAGTTGCAACTGCAGCTCCAGGCTTACTAATAGCTCCAAGAAGAATGTTAGTTGTTAAATTAGCGTCAGTAATATCAACAGCACCATCAGTAGTACCAAGCTCTGCATCACCAGTTTTATTTTTAACAAACACAATGTCAAAAGCTACATCATTTAAGTGATTTCTATCTTGAATAGCCACACTTCTTAATAAACAGGCTTCACCAGCCCTAACAGGTAGTGGTAATACATTGAAGTCACCTATAACATCATTGTTGTCATATGCTACCCTAGCTATACTTGGAGTTACCTCAACTGCAAAAAATTTCTTAGCCATTTTTCTTTATTTTTAAGATTATCATTTATTTATTGTCAAATATAAGAAATAATTATTTATATTTGTCATTATATTTTAATTAAATGAAGGAAAAAAACTATTTAAAGTATTATAGGGATACTCTATTCTACTTTAGAGATAACTATAGTTTGAAGGTTTCAGACATAGAATTTTTGTTCTTTGTGTATGATTTAAAGTATTTCACAGGTACTGATATAAAAAACAACTATAAGTGCTCAGCTACTTTTTTGACTAGAAATATGCCAGATTTGTTAAAAAAAAGCTATCTTGCAATATATCAAGAAAGAGCCAAACATAGGGCGAGGAAATATATGATTTCACACAGGGGTAAAATAATGATAACTAGGTTCTACAATGTATTAGAACAATTAGAAGCAAAAATATAAAAAAATGCCAAGAGTAGGAAAAAAGAAATTCCCATATACCAAGCAGGGTATAGCAGATGCAAAAGCATATGCTAAAAAAAATGATTTACCAATAATATATACTGAAGATAATAAAGCAGGAATGTCTGTTCCAGGATATGCTGAAGGTGGAGGTGTAAGATTTTACGAAACACAATACACAGCACCAGCAGTTGATTTTCATAAACCTGAAGGATATTCATCTGGTGATGGTATGGGAATGGGTTCTGGTTCTGGTAGAGGAAGTGGTCAAGATGGAAGTGATGAGCCTGATTACGTAGAACCAGGTAGCAATAATCAGGAAAATAATCAGGAAAATAATCAAAATAACATACCTGAAGATGAACCTATATTTTCAGAAGAAGAATTACGTTTACCTGAAGACGATATGATTAGCACTGATAATGACGAACTTATAGAGATACCAGAGGTCGTTGAAAAAGAAGAAAGTGATGAAGAGCTAGGTATTAAAAAGCCTGTTGAACAAGAAAACTTAAATCAAAAACCAAAAGTGGTAAAAAAACCAAGTGACGAATACATTCCACAATCAACATTTGGAGAGGGTGAAAATCCTAATATAGGTAGAGCTGAAGGTGGCTATAGCTATGAAGCAAGAAACATGATTCCAGCAACACAAAAACCTAAAATTGAATTACCAAAATCAGACACAGGAGGTGGTGGTGGATTAGCTAATTTAACTGGTGGAGGAGATGGAGAAAGTCTTGCAGATAAAATAAAAGATAAAACCTCTGGTGATGGAGGTGGAGGTGGACTAGCAGACCTTGGAGATAAATTAAAAGAAAAAACTGAAGAAATGGGAGATGGAATAACAGCTAAAAAAGGTGCTATGGTAAAAACAAATAAGAAAAAAAGATTCCCTGACCTAAATAAGGATGGAAAAATAACAAGAGCAGATGTCTTAAAAGGTAGAGGTGTGTTCAAACATGGTGGGAAAGTTAAACCTAACAAAAAGAACAAAAAAGGTATGGCAATTATAATCGCTATAGGGAGACCTAAAGCTAATAGAAAAAAGAAATAAAATGAAGAAAACAAAAAGATATGTTCCAAAAACAAAAAAAGCTTTTGCTGGTATGATTGCTAAAGCTGCTATGGCTGCTAAAGGTGGTCAAATGAAGAAAGGTGGCGTTATATATCAAACTGGTGGAAAAGTAAAAGATGTTGAAATGGCTAAAAAAGGCATGAGAAAGATGGGCTCACCATACAACTCTCCATCTGATAGAATTTATGACAGCAAAGAGGCTGCTGAAAAAGCAGGTGATTTGTTTTCAAAAACTGGTGGAGCAGGAGAACCAGGAAGGGTGTTTAGGTATTATGATGAAAATGGAAATGTCCAATCTACAGCCAAATATATAACAAACGCTTCTTTTAATCAAAAAGTCGAAAAAAGTGAAAATAAACAAAACCAAGAAAGCTCAAGAGATGATTCCACAAACACAGAAAGCGATAATATTATGTATGAAGAAAACATGGAAAATGGTGGGTTCGCAAGAACTGTAAATAAACTTAAAACTAGGTTTGATAGGTTTAGACAAAAAAGAAAAGAGAGACCAATGAGTGAAACTAGGTTTTACAAACCAAATGTAGCAAAAGGTGGTGGCTCAGGATACAAAGCTATGACTGAATATGGAAACTTGGGTAGGGGAATATCTGCGTTGATGACTAAAAAGTCTAAAAACCCAGAAACTTTTACAAAAGAAGATGAAGCTGAATTAAAAAGAATGCAAAGAATACAGGCAGCAACTAAACCTGGTTCAAAAGAAAGTGTTAGGGATATATATTTAGAAGAAACAAAAGCAAAGCAAGATAAAAGCAAGATGGAGTATGATGAGAAAATGAAAAAGTTTAAAGAAGAAGATGAATCAGCTAAAAAGAAAAGAAAAGAAGGTTCTGAAAAAGTAAAACAAACACTAACTCCTGGTAGAAAATTTGTAACAGGTGGTATAAATAACAACGAAGAAGATAATGACGAAGAGGGTAAAAATCCTACTCAAGAAAGTTCAGGTAATTATCGTGGTGGCTCAAACATACCTCAAGTTGTTAGAGATAAAGATATTGTTAGAAATAGAGGTAAAAAGCAAAATAATGAATCTTCTAATACTGATGAGGTAACTACATCTGGTGATAATAATAAAATGACTTCTGCAGATAGAGTAGAAAGAAGAAGTAATAGAAAAGATTACAGAAGAGCTATGCGAAAGTATAGACAAGAGATGAGACAGTATAATAGAACAATGAGACGAAAGGCTAGAGAAGAGAGGCGAGAGAACAGAGGAATGACTTATACTCAAGGAAGAAGAATATCTCCAAGAAGATGGTTTAAAAACTTAAGAGACAAGTTGGGAGCAAGATACTTACATGAAGGTAGAGCTAAGGGATATAGAGATTTTAATACATCTAGAACAACTAGACCAGAAAAACCTGTTAAAAATTTTAAAGATGGTGGAAAAGTAAACAAATATCCAGGTGGAGGAACTAATTTTATGAAAAGACCATATAAGGATGGTGGAAAAGTAAGTAAGTACCCAGGTGGAGGAACAAACTTTATGAAAAGACCATATAAGGATGGAGGAACTCCAATGGCTAGAGAAATGAGTGATGGTATGAAAGAACACCTAAAAAAAATGGAAGAAAGAGATGCAAAGTTTAAAAAAATAAAGCAACCTGCAAAAGGAGGAGCTAAGAAGCTAACTAAAAGTCAGATAGCTAAAATATTAGCCAAGAAAGGTGGGAAAGCTCTTCTTAAATCCATGGGCTATGTGGGTATTGCATTGACAGCACGTGATGTAGCCAAAGAAGTAGCTCCTGCAACAAAGCCAGCTTTAAAGAAAAGAGCTAAGAAAGGTAATTATAATATTGGTAGAAAAATATAAAACAATGGCAAAAGAAATATCAGAAGAATCTAAATTTGAAGTAAGTCTAAAATCACTAGGTGGTTTAGCATTTTTAATTTTTACCTTAGTAAGTATGTGGTTTATGCTTCAGGCAGACATAGCTGAGGCTAAAGAGCTTCCAATTCCACCAGACCCAGAGGTTACAAAAATGGAATTTGATATGAAGGATAAAATGATACGTGCTACTATAATGACCACCCAAGAAGATGTAACTGAAATAAAAGAAGATATAAAATACCTTAGGGATAAGATAGATAAATTACAATAAATGAAATACTTAGATTTAAAATTATTATTAGTTTTAATCGTAGCTTTACTGTTTGGGGTTAAATCAAAATCTCAGGAATTTGTTTCTTTAGAAAATTTTGACAATAAAATAGCTAAAGACATTGTTGCTGTAGAATTTTGGGTTGAGTGGAATAAATCAAATGAATTTTCTGAATTTCAAAAGCTAAATGATTGTGAAAAACTAAGAGTAGATATAGGTAAATATCCTGAGTTGCAAGAAGAGTATGGTGTTACATGTATACCTACTATTATTATATTTGAAAGTGGTGAAGAGAAAGAGAGGTTTAAGGCAAATATAATGTTTCAATTAGAAGCAACTAAAAAGGATGTTCAGAAAAGTATAGATAATATAATGTTAGCAAAATTTAATTAATTATGAATTGGATAAACTCTTGGAGAGCTGGAAATAAAAAAGAAAAATATGGTGTGTCTATAAGGCTTGGCACTATAACTGTATTTGAATTAAAGTATTGTGTTTGTACTGTTTGTGAAAAAACAAACTGTGCACGATTTAGATTTATGGTATTAAACTTTGGAGTAGAGATTTAAGATATGGCAACACTAAGTGGACAACAAATAGCAAATAGATTTAGTAGTCTATTAAAAACATCAAGTGATTCTACACTAACCTCATCATTAACTGTTGTTGAGGATGGTGCTGGAAACGATAGTGATTTACATATAGCTACAGGTAAGGTTAAAGTCGCTACAACACTTGGTATAGGTGTAGACCCATCTGTTGGGAAATTGCACATAAATGCAGGCTCAGCTCAAGCTCTCACTATAGATAATGGAAATGCTTCTTTTATAATTGGTAAAGGAACTCAGTATTCTTTTTGTATAGGAGACTGTAATCCAGTTTCTACTGTTGGTGGTGGGACATCTAGCACTGCTGCTCAAGCTAACAGCAACTATATAGCTAGCAATACTGGAGCTAATTCAAGTGCTGGTGAAATAGTTATAATGAATGGCTCAGCTACTGGAGCTATAGGTATAGGGAAAGCAGCTCCAAGTTCTGGATATATAGACATAGGTACTGGTGCAGCCACAAATCATCAAATTAGAGTTAATGCACCACCAGAGGTTAGAGGGTTTGAAGTATATAGTAATGCAGAAACTCTTCTTTCTGTAGATGGTGCCAATAAAAGGGTGGGTATAGGAGAGAACGTAACAGCTCCATCATACACTTTAGACGTAAGAGAAACAGGTTCAGCAACTAGCAATCTAAATATATTCTCATTAACAAATAAGGCTAATGCTGCCTCTATGATAGACACAGGAACAAGTATCTTGTTTAATCAATTTTATTATGATGCAGGTTCCCCAGCTTCAGCCACTGCGTCATCTATAAGGATGGGGACAGAAACCAACTGGACATCTGCTGCTTCTACACAAGATTCTTATATGGCTTTTTTCACTAAAGATGGAAGTGTTCATGGTCACCCTCAAGAAAAGGTAAGAATAACAAGTGCTGGTAATGTTGGTATAGGAACAGCAGCACCAACAGAAAAATTAGACGTTACTGGTAATGTTCATATATCAGGAACCTTAACAGCAGGTAATGTTGTTAACGAAACCTTTAATAGTAGATATGAGTTATCAGATTATTTTGAACAAAAGCCTGGTATAAATGATGATATTCAAAATGCTTCTGAAGCTCACAGGATGATTGTTAGTAAGAACTTTGAAATAGATGGGGTTGGACCAGCTACATCTTCTTTGTGCACATTTGATACAGCAAGGTCAGGAATACTATTAACAACAGATACCACTGATGATGATATGACGCTTATAAAACCTCATCAGGACGCTAATCAAACTGCCTGGGCAAATGTAACCTGGGGAACAGATAATCAAGTTCAGTGGGAGTGTGCTGTAACACCACACGATACTGAAGCGAATGCCAAAAACAATGTAAGATATGTAGCAGGACTGTGTCAGTCAGCAACCATATTGACTGGTGCACAAGGTCACTCTCAGTATACTGACCAAGTTCTTTTTTATTACGATTCAGATAATTCTGCGTCAACAGACATGTTGAGGTATCAAGAGTCAACAACAACTTGGCACTGTGTTTATAGTAATGATGGAACTGATTACGTTACTAACTTGGGTGTGACTCTTACTCATGGCACCACTTATAAGTTAAAAATAGTAATAGATAGTAATAGAAAGCCAGCAGTATACATAAACGATGTCCAGTATGGATTGACAGTTATATCAGGTGTTGGTGATACTGGCATTAACACTAATGGTGCAGTCTCTTTATCTAGTGGTAGTTCTCATGTTATAACCACAACTTCAGACGCTACATCACAACTAGTTGTTGGTGATGTTATAACAAACGCAACAGGTGTTGCCTGGGGAACAGTTACTGCTGTCACTTCTGCAACAAGCATCACTATTACTGCTGCTAGTACAAAATCTTTTCCTGATGCCTCTGACATTTATGTTTATGGTAGAGCAGCAGCATCAAGCAGCACAGTAGGAGCTGCGTTAAAAGACACTACAGATTTAGTTCCACAAATAAGTGTAACTACAAGAACGACTGCTGCAAAAACACTAACAGTTCATTATCAGAAAATAAGTAGAAACTTAATATAAATATAAAATGGCAAATTTAACAGTATCGCTAAGAGAAAACTTAGAATTAAATGGAACTCAATATGGCTCTAGAAGAGGTTTTACAATAACAGGAGTCAATGAAGCTTTTAAAAGAATTGTAACTGTAACAACTTCAGAAACTGTTCTTAGTTCTTTTGGTGCAGCTAGAGGCAATGGAACCTTCATAGAAAGTGATGTTAGGTATATTAGAATATCTAACCTAGACGCTACAAATCATGTTTTTCTTGTTTTTAAAAATGAAGACAATGATGAGTTTGCTGTTAAACTAGATAGAGGACAATCTTATATATACAATGCTGATTTAGATGGAGGAATTGTAGATACTATGGACGCTGCTGCTACTGCCTTAACTGTTGCTCACGACATGACAGGAGCTGATTTAGTTGAAATTACAGCAGTAGCAAATACTGCTAGCTGCGACTTAGAAGTTCTTGTTGCTTGTTTATAATTCTGTTTATAACTTAAAATTAAGAGACTGCTTTTTGTAGTCTTTTTTTTTGTATCTTTATAAAAATTCAATTTAATTAAAACAAAAATATGACAACAGAAGATTTAATATTAAAAGTTACTGACGAAATGAAAGAACTTTTAATTTCTAAAAATAGGGCATATGGAGACAGTGCCACTAACCCATCAAATGTATTCTCAAAAGGCTCACCAATAGAATCTCTATGTGCACGTATAGATGATAAACTTATGCGTATACAAAATAAAGGCATTAATGATAAAACAGAAGATACTGTTTCAGACTTAATAGGATACCTTATTCTACTAAAAGTAGCTATGCTTAAAGAAAAAAATGAAGAATACAAAGACATGGAACAAGCTATATTCTCAGGTGGGTTTGTTAACATTAATGGAACACCAATAGATAGTATAAACGACCTTCAGGTTCATTATGATATGTGTGATGACATTGAGCAAGAAGATTAAAAAAATAATAAAAGACATTAAGTCTTTAAAAGAAGAATCTAATATAAGATTTATTTTCTCTTATATAGATATGGGTAAAACTCTTGATGATATGGATGCTGATGTTATACACAATGTAGGAGAAGATTTAGCGTCTCAAACCTTAATGTTAATTATAGAAGATAAAGTGTTTGGCGTTTCAGAATTAGAACCATCTATGGAGGATGTTATAAGAGAAAAGGAAATAGCAGCAAAATTACATATGTTTAATTTATTTAATAAAAACAAAAAATTTGAAGCCTAATGGAATTAATAAATGGGATAATAAGAAAGATAGTAGTTGGTGACATTAAAGATGGTATTACCTATGTTGTTGGTCAACCTATAATGAGGGGTAGAGCAAAAATAACTGCAATAGTTCAAGATGATATGTATTTCTATAAATACAAAATGTTAAAGTTTAACGTGTTTATAAAAATGGAAGGAAAAGAAGAGTCAGAAATGTGGAAAGCTTTTTTTGAACTAACAGGAGTAGAATATAATTTAGAATATAAAGAAGAATATCAAGTTAATTAATATGAAAATACCAAAAGATTTTTTTTTAGTAAAAGTAGATAAAGCTTATGACGATACAGTTGAGGTAAATGGTGTTGAGTTATCGTTAGATATAAAATGGGACCCATATAAATTTGCTAGGCAATATGGAGTTGTTCAAGAAACTCCAGGGTGGTTACCAAAAGGGTTAAAGTTTGATGTAAAAAAGGGAGATAAAATTTACTTTCACCACTTGGTTACTGGTTCAGTTGGTGCTGTAACTGTTGACCAAAGGTTTGAAAGTGAATCTGCTCAAGATTTTAAGAGTCAAAACTTAATAACGTGGATAGATGAAGAGAATATATACAAAGTACATTGGCAACAAATATATGCTAGAGTTAGAAAGGGAAAATTAAAAATGTTACACCATTGGAATTTTGTTAAACAAAAAACTGAAGATGAGGAAAGTATAAAAACAAAGTCTGGTATCTTTATGAAACCTGAAGTAGAGGATATAACTCTACATGGAAATATTTTACACATGAATGAATGGATGAGAGAGCAGGGGGTAAAAGTAGGAGATGAAGTTGTTTTTTCAGAAAACTCTGAATATGAAATGACTATAGAGGGAGAGAAAATGTTAAGAATGAGAAATGAAGACATATTAGGAGTAGTTGAACATGAAAGAAAGTAATAAGTCATATGTACAAAGAACTCTTCAGGATTTAATTGACTCGTCCAAGGAGGCTGTGGCTATACTTATAAACGATATAAAAACCCCATTAGACCCTGATTTATCTGATGAAAAAAGAAGAAACGCTATTAAAGCTAAAAAAGAATGTTTTATAGATGCTCAAGAAATACTAATAGGTATATCAAAATTAGAAGCTCAGATAACAGAGGGTGAGTTTAAAGAAGAAAAAGACTTTGAAAAAGGATTGGCTGAAAAATTTGCAAAAAGATAAATATGTCTAAACCAATTATTCTAAACGTAAGAAGTTTAGGAGACATAATAGAAATCCAAGGATTAAAAATACAACTACCTAAAAAGCCTAAAAAAAGAGATATACTATTCTCAAGTAAAAAGAAAGCTGAACAGATGTGGATAAGGCAAAATATGCCTGAAGGACTGAATAGAGCAACGTCCCCTGATTACTATGATTACATAGAAGAGGAGTTTAGAAGAAGAAGAGATGGTTTGTGGTTTATGAATAATGGTGAGCCAACCTACATAACAGGTAGCCACTATATGTTCATACAATGGTCTAATATAGACGTTGGTTATCCTGACTATAGAGACGCTAATAGAAAGTTTTTTTTATTCTGGGAAGCTTGTAAATTAGACCCCAATTCTATGGGAATGTGTTTTTTAAAGAACAGGCGTTCTGGTTTCTCATATATGGCTAGTGCTGAGATGGTTAATCAAGCTACTCAAACTTATGAGTCTAACTTTGGCTTGTTATCAAAAACAGGTTCAGATGCTAAAACAATGTTTACAGATAAAGTTGTTAGAATATACAGAAGGTATCCATTCTTCTTTCAACCCATACAAGATGGTTCAAGTAATCCAAGGGTAGAGCTAGCATTTAGAGAACCTGCAAAAAAAATAACAAAGAAAAATAAACATATACAACAATCAGAAGCACTTAATACAGTTATTGATTGGAGAAATACTGCTGACAATAGTTACGATGGTATGAAGCTTAAATTACTTGTTCATGATGAGGCTGGTAAATGGACAGGTTCAACATCTATAGCTAAGAACTGGTCTGTAACTCAAACATGTCTTTTACTTGGTAGAAAAATTGTTGGTAAATGTATGATGGGTTCTACTGCTAATAAACTAGAGGATGGTGGATTAGAGTATAAAAACCTATATCATGACTCTGACGTAACAGATAAAGATTTAAATAAAAGAACTAAGTCTGGATTGTATTCTTTATTTATACCTGCAGACGAAAACCTAGAGGGATTTATTGATGAGTATGGATTCTCTGTTTCAGAAACACCTAAAAATCCAGTTATGGGAATGGATGGTGCTAATATAGATATTGGTTCAAAAGACTACATAAAAAATAGAAGAGAGGGTTTAAAGAATAACACAAATGAGTTATCAGAATTTAAAAGACAATTTCCATTTACATCAGAAGAAGCTTTTAGAAATGATTCATTATCCAGTGTGTTTGATGTAGAAAAGATATATCAACAAATGGATTATAATGAAATTTCTGAAAATCTAACAACCAAGGGTGATTTTATATGGAAAAATGGTATTCAAGACAGTGAGGTTATATGGGTTCCAAACAACAAAGGTAAGTGGGAAATATGTTGGGTTCCAGACGAAGGTAAAAGAAACCTCATAGATACAAAGGGGGGTAAAAAAAGACCAGGAAACTCTATTAACTTAGTTTCAGGTTGTGACCCCTATGACCATGACACAACAACAGATGGTAGAAGGTCTAATGCAGCTTGCCATGTTTATCATAAATTTACAATGGATGAAGGTGCACCATGTGAACAGTTTGTTTGTGAATACATATTTAGACCACCAAAAGCAGAAATATTTTATGAAGACATGATTAAGCAATGTGTTTTTTATGGTTGTCAAATTCTTGTTGAGAATAATAAAATAGGAATAATAAAATATTTTGAGAGAAGGGGTTATTATGAGTATCTAATGGACAGACCTGAATCAACACATACTGATTTTAGTAGAAAACAACAAACAAAGGGTATACCAGGTTCTGGAGTGGCTGTTATCAATGCTCAAGCTGAGGCAGTGGCAACTTACATATATGACCATGTTGGACTAAAACCATCAACAGGAGAGATAGGAAAATGCTACTTTAATAAGCTTCTAGATGACTGGAGTAGGTTCGATATAAATAACAGAACTAAATTTGATGCTACAATAAGTTCTAGTTTAGCATTGCTTGCATCACAAAAATTTGTCAGAATTAAGGAAGAATCGCCAAAATTTGTTAAATTTGTAAAAACTTATAGTAATAGGGGTAACTTATCTAAAAAAATACAATAAATGAAATATTTAGAAAATGCTATTGAAAAGGTAAAAAAAGTTGGTGGATACCCAAGTCCATTTGTGCCTCCAGAGCAGAAAGAAAAAATAGAATATGGTTTAGCATATTTTAAAAAAATGTATCACGACTGGAAAGATAATGCTGACATGAAGGTGGATAGCAGAAAGTCTAGGTATACAAAAGCTAGAACTTATGCTCAAGGTTCTCAAAATGTTTCTAAATATAAAGATTTATTAGATGTTGAAGGTGACTCATCTTACCTTAATCTTGATTGGACTCCAGTTAATATAATACCAAAGTTTGTAGATTTAATAGTTAATGACTTGTGTAATCAAGAATATGAGATTGTTGCAAATGCTATAGACCCAATATCAGAAACCTTAAGAGAAAAGGATAAAAAAACATTGTTCGCTAAGATGTTAATCCATCCTGCAATGAAAGACTTTAATAAAGCTACAGGGTATGATGTTGAGCAAAAGGGGTACATACCACAAACTCAAGAAGAGTTAGATATACACATGGCACTTAACTACAAACAGTCAACAGAAATTGCTGTTGAGAATGGGGTTAAATTTGTAATGGATGTGAACAACTATAACTCTATAAAAAAAGCTGTTATACGAGACCTTCTTGTTTGTGGGATTGGTGCAACAAAAACTTCAATAGACCCAAATACTGGTGTAAAAATAAAGTATGTAGACCCATCTAATTTAGTTACTTCATATACAAATAGTGAAGATTATAGCGATATACAACACGCTGGTGAAGTTTATACAATAACTATAGGTGAATTAAAAAGAATAGCTGGAGACCAATTAACAGAGCAAGATTATGAAAAAATAGCTCAAGAATACGCTGGTAAAAATCACAACAGTAATATGTCCCCCAACTATGAATCTTACATGAATGAATATCAAGATGAGTTTGAGTACGATAAGTACAGAGTTACAATTATGGATGCTGAGTTTTTATCTGTTAATGAACTTAAGTATGAGAAAAAGAAAAACGCTTATGGTGGATATACTGTAACTAAGAAAAAGGGAAGTTATAAGAAACCAAAGAAATCTAAGTTTGAGAGAGAGTTAATAAAAACATCTGTTAAAGTTGTTTATTCAGGTAAATGGATTGTAGGAACTGATTTTTGTATAAACTATGGTTTAGCAAAAAACATGATGAGAAACAAGTCTAATCTTACAGAGACAAAATTATCATATGTTGTATATGCACCTGGAACCCATAAAATGGTCAATAAATCTATGGTTGAAAGAATGATTCCATTTGCAGACCAAATACAATTAGCTCATTTAAAGTTACAACAAGTTATAGCAAAAGCTAGACCAAAGGGTGCTGCTTTTGAGCTTGGTGCATTAGAAAATGTATCAAAGGGAGATGGGGGAACATTTACACCATTAGAACTTCAGGAAATATATGACCAAACTGGTAATATATATTACAGAACCATGAGTGATACAGGAGAGCCATCAGGAGCTGTCCCTGTTCAGGAACTTGAAAATGGTATAGGTAGTGATATGGAAAAGCTTATATCTGTATATGCCCATAACCTACAAATGATTAGAGATGTTACAGGAGTTAATGAAGCTAGGGAGGGGGCTAAGCCACCAAGTGAAGCTTTAGTTGGTGTTCAGAAACTACAGATAATGGCTTCTAATAATGCAACCAGAAATATAAATGATGGATATTTAAGTATAACCAAGAGGGTTGCAGAGTGCGTGGTAATGAGATTACAAGATGTTTTAGAAAGTAAATCTAAGAAAAAATCTTACACAAATGCTATAGGAAAGTCTGCAGTAACTATGTTTGGAGTGAACCAAGACATATCTATAAACGAATTTGGAATAACTCTAGATGTTGCTCCAGACGAGCAGGAAAAAAGTCAATTAGAAGCTAATCTACAGATGTCTCTTGCTCAAAAAGAAATAAGACTTGAGGATGTTATAACAATAAGAAGAATTAAGAATGTTAAACTAGCTAATCAAGTTTTAATGTTTAGAAGAAAGAAATATCAAGAAGAGGAAGAAAGAAAGGCTAAAGAAGCTCAAAAGATGAATGCAAATATTCAACAACAATCTAATGAGCAACAATCTAAACTAAAGCTACAAGAAACAGAGTTTATGGCTAGAATAGAACAAGCTAAAATAGAAAGCGAAGCACAAGCAGACTTAAGGAGATTAGAGGCAGAGTTTAAGTTAAAGAATCAATTAGAGGATATGAATCACCAAAGAAGAATGAAAGAGATTGCTTTAAACAATTCTGGCAAAAAAGAAGTTGCTGATGTATCTGGTAAAATAAAATTAGATTCTCAGGATAAAGCTGCTTATAACCAGTCTAGAATGATAGAGCAAAAAAGAGATAGAGCTTTGCCATTAACAGAATTAGAGACACCTTCTTCATCTCAACAACAAATGGAAGAAGAAAATATTGATAATCCATTGCCAAATATTCTTAGATAATTATTGTTTGTTAATAATATTTAATATATTTGCAAAAAGTAATAACAATTTAATTTAATATAAAATGAGTGAAGAAAAACTAGATGTTGCCAGTGAATTTGCAAATTTAACTGGTACAGAAATAGAGGTTTCTCATGAGTCTACTCCAAATGCTAATAGTGAAGACTCTCAGTTAGAAAGTAATATAATTGATTTAACTGAAAATAAAGAAGAAACCCAAGAACAAGAAACTCCTGTAGAAATGACTCAAGATGAGGAAAGTCCACAGGAGATTATAGAAAGCTCTTTGAAATCAGATTCTCGTAAAGAAGAAAACGAGCAAGAAACTGAAGAACAATCTTCAGAAGCCCAAGATTCTTCTAATGATTCATACGACAAAACTCTATCTATGCTAAACGAAACGTATGGTACAGAGTATGAGGATTTAAATGAATTGTTAGATGATTTGGAAGGTAAAAGTGATGGTCAAAACTTTGCTAGCGAACAGATGGCAGAGTTGAATAGATTTGTTTCTGAAACAGGTAGGAGTCCACAAGACTACTTTAAAACACAAACACAGAATTATGACGAAATGTCTGAGTCTGATGTAATAAAAGAATACCTATCTCTGGAAAACCCAGAACTTAGTCAGAAAGAAATAGACCTATTTTTTGATAGCACGTATAAACTTAACGAGGATAAATACAGTCCTGAAGAAACTGAATTGGGTAAAATCCATCTTAAGAGAGATGTTTCTAAAGCTAGAGGCGAGTTAAAAGAACTTCAAGAAGAGTATTGGTCACCAGAACAATCTGGAGACACTTATTCTGATGAAGAACTTCAAAACATGGAAGCTGAAGTTGATAAAGCTAGAGAAACATTTTATAATGATATGGATGAAGAATTAGATAGTATTGAGTCTTTAACTTTTAAAATAAATGATAATGAAAGTTTTGACTATAAACTAACTGATGAAGACAAGCAGGTTGTGGGAGAAGCGTTATCTAATTTAGATGACTTCTTTGAACCATATATGGACGAGCAAGGTAATTTAGATAAGGAAAGTTTAGCTTTAGATATGATGGCTATGAAGTTGCAAGACAAAATAGTTAGAAGTGTTGCTAGTCAATACAGGTCTAAAGGTTCTGAACAAGTTCTTCAGGATATTAAAAATCCATCTTTTGAGCCTGCTAAAGTAACTGATACTAAAGGAGGTGGCAACATAGATAAACAAATAAGTGACCAAATTTTTGGTGACTCAACTCTATGGGGCTAAAATGTATTAAAATAAATTATTAAAAAATAAAATTATAAATTATGGCAAGTGTAAGTTTAGGTACTGGGATGGTTCTTAACCCAACAAGTGTTGCGTTAGCTACCCAGGACAATTATGTAAGTGCTCTAACTACTGCTGCTTTAGCTATGCATAAGCGAGACGTAGATGAGAATTTTGTCAAGAGATATGGTAATCAAGGTATTACTGGTCTACTTGAATTGGTGGGGGCCAAAAAAGAAACAACCCAAACAACCTTTTC